>Ga0207696_1001590_pt1 | contig 12010 bp, 13 predicted proteins | sample KBSS54metaG_FD_184403 | JGI IMG/M metagenome (GOLD analysis project Ga0207696, IMG submission 184403) | Switchgrass rhizosphere microbial communities from Kellogg Biological Station, Michigan, USA - KBS S5-4 metaG (SPAdes) (version 2) | ecosystem: Host-associated > Plants > Roots > Rhizosphere >...
TGGCAGGCCGACGCCTCAACAAAGTGCTGGCCAACACCCTGACCTGCAACAGCATCTACCTGCGCCAGATCATGCAGCAATACGCCGCTGGCAAGAGCGACGACCTCGCCTATCGTCTGGCCCGACGCAACGCGCACAATGCCGATGCGGCGCTGTCGACCACGCTGGCGAACATGCTCATGGAGCCAGGGCATTTCCGGAAGGAAGCGGATGTCGGCTTCCGCTTTCTGGTGTTGTCGCACACCTTGTTGAGTTATCTGTCAGGGCTCGGCGCGCATCGCGAGACGCAGTTGCCGGCGGATGTGCGTGAGCATTTGATTGATGGCGCCGGGGTGAAACTGGCGACGAGCATTGATGAAATCGCCCAAGGTCTGGCGAACAAGCAGCCGGTGGCGATTCAGAGTGATGAAGAAGAAGCGCTGGCCAATGAGCTGGAGCAGATGCCGGATGAGATTGATGAGGGGCAGCGGTTGGTGCAGACGCAACTGGCGTTGATTTGCCGGCAACTCGGACCGTTGCGCACGTTGGCGGCGCACTTGATCAAGGACAGCTAAGAAATCAGCGGCGGCTGACAGGGCGTCATCGCGAGCAGGCTCACTCCTACAGGGGAACGCATTTCAAATTGTAGGCCTTCGCCTGCTCGCGATAGGGACATCAGCCACACAGAGGATTCTGGATCAGCCCTCACATCCCATGCTGCCTCAACAACTTGTCATAACTGCCATCCGCCTTCATCGCCGCAATCGCCTTATCAAAACCCGCCACAATCTGCTCATGCTGCGGATTCTTCAGGCTCACCAGAATGTGCAGGCTGTTCTCACTCAACGGCTTAGGCAAAAACTCCACCGAGTTGCGCACCTTGGCTGACTCCCTGGCCAGGTAATACTTCGCCACATACTCATCCTCCAGCGTCAATTTGACCCGATCCGCCGCGAGCATGCGTACGGCCATGGCAAAGTTATGCACAGGGACTTTCTGCAACGCCGTGTCGGCATCGAACGGCGCCGAATAGGCGTAACCGCGCACCACAGCGATCGGATAGGTGTGCAGTTGCTGCAGATTTGAATACTCGAGTGGCGTGTCTTTGCGCTTGAGAAAGCGGATGCGGTTAAGCAGGTATTCCCCGGAAAACTGGCCCAGCTTGGTGCGCTCATCGTTGTACCAAGCGTTGACCAACACATCGTAGCGGCCCTCGCCAACGCCAAGCAGCGCCCGCGCCCAAGGCACCTGTTCGTAACCGCTGGCATAACCGGCCCGGGCCAGCGCAGTTGTGACGATGTCGGTGGCCAGTCCGCCGTTGACCAGCGTGTCGTCGGTAAAGGGTGGCCAGATATCAAATACCAGCCGCAGCTTGTCCGCTGCAGCGGTCTGGGCCAGCAAGAGCAATCCGGTCAAAGCAAAGGCTCGATGCAAACGCGGCATGCTTGAAAATCCTTAGCGGGCGAGTTGCCCAGCATGTTTTCAGTCAAAACCCCAAGGCCCCTTACCGGCAAAACCCAGGCCCTAACATTAGCTCATTGCAGCCAGTGCACAGGGCTCTCCTGCAGATTACACAAAGTCGCCGGGGCTGCGAGAAAGGAATGATGGCATTTTGACCTTTGTCACAGACTCTTACGCCATACAGACATCTTTATCGCAGGCGCTTAGTATCCGGTGACACGTTCAAGGAATCGGCACATGACAATCGAGTGGGTCTGCAAACATCACAGTGATCTGGGCAAGGAGCAGCTGTACGCGCTGTTGAAGCTGCGCTCAGACGTGTTCGTGGTCGAACAGAAATGCGCCTATCCGGACCTCGACGGTCAGGATCTGGAGGGCGATACCTATCACCTGATGGGTTGGGAAGATGACCAGTTGATGGCGTACCTGCGCCTGCTGGATCCGGAATCCCAGGGCGGCGACGTGGTGATCGGCCGCGTGATTACCGCACCACAAGGGCGCGGCAAAGGGCTGGGGCACGAAATGATGGAGCAGGCGTTGAAACAGGCGGAGAAGCATTGGCCACAAGTGCCGATCTATCTGTCAGCGCAGGCGCATTTGCAGGGGTATTACGGTCGGTACGGGTTTGTAGTGGCGGGTGAGGAGTATCTGGAGGATGACATTCCACACATTGGGATGCGTCGCGCCTGAACAGCCCTCACCCTAGCCCTCTCCCAGAGGGAGAGGGGACTGACCTTATCGTCTTGCGTCAGACATCGACCTGAAAAACCGAGTCGATTATGGATTCACAGCAATTCGCTCAAGTCGGCGAACTTCTCCAATATCCTCCAATCGGCTCCCTCTCCCTCTGGGAGAGGGCTGGGGTGAGGGGCTTTCAGGGATACTCAAGCACAGCCTTGATCTGCCGCAAATTACGCTCGATCCACCCGCGATCAATCGCCCCCCACTCGCGAATCCGATAGCGCCCCGCATGGTTGCGTGCGCCCTCTTCCTGCTCGAACTCACAAACGATATCCAGATCCGCCAACGCCGCGATCGTGTCCTGCGCCGTGCGCCGGGGCATGCCGGTCACTTCGGTCAGCGTCGGCACACTCGGCGCCAGACCGCTGTCGATCAGGTACGCCACATACAAGCGGCGGTAGAAACTGCTTTTGGTCTTGCTGACGTCCATCCCCACCTTCCTGGTTGCGTACTGTTAAGCCTGCATATCCCGCCACGTCAGGTACACGCGCAGATCAAACTCGACCTGGTGATACCCCGGCAGCATGTGCTCGCACAATTTATAGAACGCCTTGTTGTGATCCGACTCCTTGAAGTGCGCCAGTTCATGCACGACGATCATTTTCAGAAAGTCTGGCGCGGCGTCTTTGAACAACGAGGCGATACGAATCTCTTTCTTGGCCTTGAGCTTGCCGCCCTGCACCCGTGAAACCGTGGTGTGCAGACCCAGTGCGCGGTGGGTCAGGTCGAGGCGGTTGTCGAACAGCACCTTGTCGATGGCCGGCGCGTTGCGCAGGTATTCCTGCTTCAAGTCCAGCGCGTAGCTGTACAAGGCCTTGTCGCTCTGCACGTCGTGTCGCCCCGAATAGCGTTGATTCAGGTATTCACCCAGACGCCCTTCGGCGATCAGTTGGCGCACCTGATCCTGTAATTGCGCGGGATAGGCCTGGAGGTACTTCAACACAGTCATGGACGAGCGACACGGTTCGAAAAAGGTGCGCCAGTGTAGCGAATTCAAACGGGCAGCGCGCTCCAGTCAAACGGCTCGGCGAAGCTCGCAGCGTCCTCGGCGATCAATGGCCGCGCCACGAGGAAGCCTTGCACGTACTCGCAGCCGTGGGCTTGCAGCCATTGGTATTGCTCGATGGTTTCCACCCCCTCGGCAATCACCAGCAAACCGTATTGTTTGCACAGACTGATCACCGTACTGACCAGCGAGGCGTCGCGTTTGGAGTCCGGCAACCGCGCAATAAGATGTCGATCAAGCTTGAGGGTATCCAGCTCCAGATCACGCAGATGCGCCAGCGAGCAGGGCCCGGAGCCGAAGTCATCAAGCGCCACTCGCACGCCCAGATTGCGCAGCAAACGCAGTTGTTTGCGGGTTTCGTCGGGATTCTGCATCAGCGCTTCTTCGGTGACCTCGACCTCCAGTTGCCGAGGCTGCAAGGCATGTCGTTCCATCACCTGACGCAACTCGGTGACCAGATTCGGCAGGCTGAACTGGGTGTTGCTCAAACTCACACCGAGTACCAGATCTTCGGCAAACAGGGTTTCCCAGGCTTTGCGCTGGCCGGCGCCGCGATGATAAATCCAGCTGCCGAGACGACTGATCAACCGCGCCTCTTCCAGCAGCGGCAGGAACAACCCCGGCGGCACATCGCCAACACTCGGATGCTGCCAGCGCAGCAAGGCTTCAAAACCACGAATCTGGCCCGTATCGATGGCCACTTGCGGCTGATACACCAAGTTGAAGTCGCGATTCTCGATGGCGGCACGCACACTCTCTTCGAGCATCAACCGCGAGCGCGCCCGGCCATTCATTTCATGATCATAAAAGCGATATTGCTGACGTCCGGCGCGTTTGGCCTCGTACATCGCGATATCGGAGGCACGCAGCAATCCGTCAAGGTTAGAGCCGCAGTCCGGGTAAGTGGCGATGCCGATGCTGGCACCCAGCGCGATGTCCAACCCTTCGATCTGCTGACAGATCGACACCCGCTCAATGAGCTTTTCGGCAATCTTCGCGGCTTGCTCGGGAAACTCCAGATCCAGCAGTGCGGTAAATTCATCGCCGCCCATGCGCGCAAGAATGTCGAACGGTCGCAGGCAGGCTTTCAATTGCTCGGAGACCCAGCGCAACACCCGATCGCCGGCATCGTGACCAAGGGAATCGTTGACCCGTTTGAAGCCATCAAGGTCCAGATACAGCAACACCCAACTGCTATCGCTGCGCTCACCACGCAGCAGCAGATTTTCAACGGTCTGGTAAAAGCCGCGCCGGTTAAGCAACCCGGTCAGTGGATCGGTCACCGCTTGAAATTCGAGCTGCTGGTGCAAGTGCCGCACCACCGACATGTCCAGCACAGTCACCACCATCGCGTGTTGCTCGGCAGGCAACGCCGCACAGGACAGGGCCACCGGCACCTGCTGACCCGGCGCAGTACGCAGCAAGGCGTCGTGCAGCCTTAGCGTCTCGCCACGTTTATAGCTGGCATAAAACTCGGAATCGGCCCACAGCGGAATGTGCGGCTTCTGTAGAAAATCGAGAAACTCTTTACCTTCCAGCTCCTTCACCGGCGCATTCAGCAACCGCGAAATCGCCGGATTGGCAAAGCGGATCAAACCGTCCTCGCCCACTACCAATATCCCCTCGGCGGCGTTATCCAGCACCGAGGCATTGAAGGCGCGCGCCACTTCCAGGTCATGACTCAGGCGCTGCAAGGCGCGGCGATTGCGCTGGTGTTCCAGCAACGCCTGCACCTTGGGCTTGAGGATCTGCGGGTCGAACGGTTTGAACAGGTAATCCACCGCGCCACTGGCATAGCCCTTGATCACGGCGTCCTGGGATTGTTCGTTGGCGGTCAGAAAGATGATCGGCGTCAGGCGCGTGCGCTGGCTACCACGCATCAATCGCGCCACTTCAAAGCCGTCCATGCCCGGCATCTGCACGTCCAGCAGCACCAGATCGACGTCGTGGGAGAGCAGAATATTGAGCGCTTCGAAGCCGGAGGCTGCGGTGAGGACGTGCCAATCCTGACGCTGCAGCAACGCGCGCATGCTGATCAGATTTTCAGGGTAATCATCAACGATCAAAAGGACAGAGCTGCCTTCACCTGGCGGGGGTTGCGCGCATTCCATGCTGCTTCTCTTGTCGGGACTTTCGGTCGGTTTCCGGTAAAAACCGCACACATACTGAGCCTTCACTCTAGTACTGGATCCAAGAAAGCAGAAGCTGTCATCAGGCCATCATTTAACCAAAGCGTGAATTTGCCGACTAACGGTCACCGCTGAAGCCCCCGGAAACCGGCAGAGATGGCATTTCGACAGGATGTTGACGTCAATCATCTGCCAAACGGGCGTTAACAAATTTTCCCTCTACGCTTATAAAGGCCGCCCCAAAACGTGCGGGCTAGAGCTTCTGGCACGTACGTGCAGTGAAACTTGAGTGGAAGAACCGACATGATCGATCTCGCAACCTGGAACCTCAGCGTTCCCGTTGGCAGCCCGCCATACACCGTCGAAACCTCCAAACTGGTGAACGGCTTCAAAGATCAGTACTTCCATTCCGACACCGGCACCTTGTTCTTCTGGTCACCGGTTACCGGGTCAAAAACCGAAAACGCCATTTATCCGCGCACTGAACTGCGCGAGACCTACAGCAACGGCACGCTGCGCAATTGGTATTACCCGGACGCCGACAATTCGTTGCGCGCGACCGTCACGGTGAACAAAGTCCCTAGCTCCGGCAAGATCGTCATTGGCCAGATTCACGCCTACGAAAGCCAGAAGCCGATGGTCAAACTTGAATATCAGTACAAGACCAAAACTGAAACCGGCAACCTGGTGATCAAGGTGCGCATGCACCCGGACGAGGATGAGAGCCGGGTTATCACCCTGGCGACCGGGATCAAACTGGATCGAGAATTCAACTACCTTATCCACCTCAGCCCCGGCGGTGCATTGGGCGTGAGCGCGGCGGGTTATCAGTGGGACTCACAGATCAGTGCAACGTGGCGCAACAAGCCGCTGTATTTCAAGGCTGGGGTTTATGTGCAGGACAACACCGGGTATACGAGTGAGGGCGGGCAAGTGACCTTCAGCAAGCTGGATATTGATCATGACAAATAACAGGGCACTGACCTGAGCATCAATTATCGATGACTTAAAATCAAATGCGGCAGACTTTCTCAAGTCTGCCGCATGACATTGAAATCGCAGCAAAGATGAAATTAACTATTTTTAAAATCAAACATCGCAATCAAAGAAAATGCTTTTTCTTCAGCACAGTAGATCACACCCTTTGGATAATCTCCGCCTCGCTCCAAACAAACGAAGCCCTTGGCACTCCTTGAATTATCAATCCCGTCCAACTCCAGATGTACGTGGGCAGTTGCGCCGGGGCCACCCAAATTGTGCGGTTCGTTAAGCGGAAGGTTTTTGCGGAAGGAGGAACCAATATAGAACTCATTCCTGCCTACATACTGAAAAAATTTGAAATTAAAATATTCTCCACTGTGTTCCAAAAAACTCTCTACCACGAATTGAGACGGTAAAGCTTCCCCCCCCGGGAATCGCCAGAAACATTTGAACGTCGCCAACACCAACACTGGTAACTCTTTTGTCCTTTTGCATTTTTTCCATCCTGAAAGATAACTGAGCGCCCACGATAGATCGCCAATAAATTTTCCACACCTGTAAGATCTGACAAGTTTTTATACCTAAAAAACATAGTCAGTGTCTTTTTAGGAGTTTAATCAACAAACCTGATCAGTTATCCAGCCAAAAACTGGATACTTGGTTTGAACGCTCTCGAATTCGGATTACACCCAGGCAGACGCTTTATTTAAACGACACGTTTAACTTTCTCGACGGTTACTTCCGGATGCCTACAACAGCTTGCGCCGTTGCCTACCACTACGCCAGAATCCGCCGGCTTGTGCGCCTGGCAGGCCATCGGTAACTTGATTCGCGTCACTGATTTCCAGTGATCGGGTTTAGTAGCCCGTGGTTTCAAGCGTTGTGCACAAGCATCTGTCAGTCAGGTATTCCCATACCTGCGCTTGATGGTAGCTGTGCGCAGGGCACCTTCGGGTGCGCCGGCTTGCTCGAAACCCCGGTCTACTAACCTGCGTACAGTTGCCTCCACTTTGATTTAGTAGCCAAAGCGGGGGCACTCAAATCAGGTTTCGAGCAAATGACAAAATCAACGCCACACCCGCCAGAAACAGATCCCGCATCCCCCTACGAATCCCTCGATTCCAAAAAACTCAACGACGCCGCCGAGCGCGCCCTCGACCATTACCTCAAACCGTCCGCCTTCATCATGGCCAGCACGCATAAACCCGAGCCCATGTACTTCGCCAACCCGAAGTACAACACCGAATCCCTGCTGGCCAACGCCAGCGAAACCCTGGGTTCAGCCAGCGAAATGCTCAACAACTTCGCCGCCATGCTCGACGCCTCGCACCGAAAGACCGCGCTAGGCATCGCGCAGGTGGTCATGCTCGGTGAACTGGCGGTGAATCAGGCACTGGATCATGTCGAACTAAAGGAATAATCGCCCACAAAAAAACCCGCCTCATGGCGGGTTTCTTAAGCCAAATGGACTAAATGTTCCGCATACGCAACATCGACATCAAAATGTGACGGTAGCGCAACATGGATTACTCTCTTTTAATCACCCTTCTCGGCATTCAATTACGTGAAAAACGTATAAATCGTGGCCTGACGCAGGCTCAGCTCGCCGATCTGGCGGGACTGACGCGATACAAAGTCATCGCGGTGGAGAAAGGCACCCTTTCTGTCGGCATGATCGCTTACGCGCGGGTTTTAGCTGCGTTGGACTGCGAACTCTCGGTGGTTCCAGCAACGATGCCAACCCTTGAAGAGCTTGGAGATTTATTCGAATGAAATGTCCTGTCTTCAAGTCTGTACCCCTTAAGGTAATAGCGGCAGACTGTTCAGCGATGCCGAGGATTTCAATTTCCGTTATCACGAAGATGCATCGCCACCAATGGCGATCAGCCTCTCGATGCCTGTGCGACATGACGAATTTCGTCGGCGCGAGCTGCACCCTGTTTTTCAGATGAACCTGCCAGAAGGCTATGTATTGGAGCAGTTGCGCAACCGCTTGGCCAAAACTGTGAACGTCGACCCGATGCTGCTACTGGCGCTTTCCGGCAGTACATCGCCGATTGGCAGGGTTCATGTACGCTCTGAAACCGTTGATGCATTGTTGCAGGCGCAAGAATTTCCGGGAGAAAAACTCGAAGAGATTCTCACGTGGGACGGTACGGAAGATATCTTCGCCGACATGCTTGATCGCTACATCCTGCGGGCGGGCATTTCAGGTGTTCAACCCAAGTTGCTGGTGCCGGAGCGGCAAGAAATAGAATTGCCGAGAGTGACATCCAAAACCTCGGATCTGATCATCAAGAGTGGCAGAGACGAATTTCCGGGCCTGGCGATCAACGAATTCCTTTGCATGTCCATGGCGAAAGAGGCGGGTATTCCCGTTCCACCGTTTTACCTTTCCGACAACGCCAAACTGTTTGTCATGCGCCGCTTTGACCGCGACGAGCAGCTCAATCCGATTGGGTTTGAAGACATGGCGGTGCTGATGGGGCTGTCGGCTAATCAGAAGTACAGCAAAAGTTATGCGGCAATCGCCAAGGCTGTCCGAGTGTTTTGCCCGGTGAGACACTGGCGTACGTCGCTTGATCAACTCTTCGATAGCGTCGCCCTGAGCTGCATGGTCGGAAACGGCGACGCTCATTTGAAAAATTTCGGATTGCTCTATTCCGAGCCGACGCAACGCGATGCGCATCTGGCGCCGGCTTACGACATCGTCAACACCACGGCCTATATTTCAGAAGATGTTTTGGCATTGGATCTGGCGGGCAACAAGTCAATGTTTGCCTCACGACAAGGTCTCCTGGAGTTTGCTCGCACCTGTGAAATCGACCAACCCAAGGAGCGCATTCAGCAGCTGCTCGCCTCGGTTGAGGCCGTACTCGAGCGCTATCCTCAATATCGCGAACAGGCGCCTCATGTAATCAACGCCATTGAGCACGCGGCAGCGCCATTTTCTTTGACTTTTGGATAGCTTCGTTACCGCGAGAAGCTCCTCCCACAAATAACCCGCCTCTTGGCGGGTTATTTATCAGAACGATTTAAAACATCAACATGCCCCCTTCGACGCGCCCCCTGAATTCAGCATAAAAGTAATAAACCAGAACAAATCTATCGCCAACAAATATTAAAACCTGTCAGTTATTACAGGTTCACCTTATAAGATAAACGCTTAACATCCCCTCAAGCCAAGAGTAAGCACAGAAATACAATTGGCTGAACTTGCCTCATTCAGAAATCGGGCAAGCTCCCACAAACATTACAAGGAGTAATAAACATGGCTAATGAAACACGTATCACAGCGATCCGAAAAGACGTAAATGGCTTTTTTATTACCGGAACATCCGTTCCTAACAGCAGGATCTACGCCACACTATCTCCAAACGGCGCGACTCAGTTAGGATCGGGAGATTCTTACGCAAACGGAGAGTTTGGATTTACAATTAGCTTCCCAAATAAAGGCGAACAAAATGTTGTTGCATCAGCCTTGGTAAATGGTGATGCTGACAATAAAAAATGGTCAGACGTATATAGATTCAGGGTTGAATAGTTTAAAGCGCTATAAATTTATACTACCTACTTTAACAAACTGTAAAAAACCAGCCCGAGCCGAAGTCAAATGTTCGACTCTCCTCCAATAAAACTGAAATATCGAACGCCACCTGATGAGCACCCGATCCTGGCAAACTCACTTCAGGCGTTTCTTCCTCGTATCCAATACAGGCTTACGCTTCAATCCCGCCCCAACCGAGTCATTCAAGGCAACTGTACGTCCGACATCCCATTCGCGTTGCATCCCCACAAACAGGTCAGCATCCACTCGGGACCGATGGGCAGCCAGTGCCTGGCTCATTGCCTCAGCTATTCGGTCGATGATCAATGCCGGCCTATCCACCGCACAGTGTTTACGGCCGAACTCGATCAGTTGCTGGCGATCGGGATAGTCTTTGGTTTTATTCATTTTGATTGCCAGGGTACGGTCAACCAGTGACCGCCCGGACTTCGGGTTGTAGTTTTCATAGACCGTGGTGGTCGTAACATCGTAAATCGGGGCCAACTGCACGGTTTCTGGAGCCGCGGGCTGCGTGTATATCACGCCGAAGTTCTTCAAATGTGCATCGCCATTGCGCACCATCACCGAAAGGCAGACAGAGGAAAAGTATCGCTCCAGTTCTCGTATCGGTTCGGCATGGCGACATACCTGTCGGATGACAGCCGCGAGGGTTTCATAGCTCTGCGAATACTTGTAATTGTCGTGAGGATCTTTGTTAAGACCCAACAGTACCGCCATGTCTTCGAAGCCGAGCCGGCCGGACGACGTCAGGTCAAACCGCTCCATGACAAACAGCTCACCGCTCTCGGAAAGCCAGAACGGTGGCGTTTCCAATCCTGCCAGCCTCGCCGCTTCCAGACACAGAAACTCGTTCTGGGCCAAGTGCTCATACTCCTCGGCTCCTGATTTAACGATAAGATCGGAGCTAAGCATGGTTTTTCGGCTACCGGTGAGTTTGTCCAGGTCGGGCACCAGTACCTTGGGCTGCACTCCGGAAATACCCGACTCGAAGTAGGTTTCAACCAGAAAGTTGAAAACACCCTGAGAGGCGTCGGCAGACAGAATGTCGTGCAGACCGACCTGTGCGCGCACAGCGGTAGAGGGCTCAGTCGAATTTTCATAAGTAAGGCGCCCAATCTGATTACCGCCAATGACCGATAGCAGGCGCATTTCATCGACCTGCATATGCTTGGCCATCCGACGCTTGATCTGATCGGCCAGAAAACCTTCGGGCACATTCATATCAAATATTGGGTGCAGTACATTGCTCACTGCGGGCGTCGGGTCATAGGGCATGACCAGCGAGACTTCCCGAGACGCTTCTGCCGTCTGGTAGGCAAACGAGAACTGCGAACCTTTGGATAGCTCGCCCGCCCAGCCTTGCGGCGTCATGACGTTGAGTCGTTTGACCTTATTCATCATGCTCTACCAGATCGGCGAGCGACTTGAGATCGATTCGGTTGTCGACGATTTCAAGCGCCATGCCCAACGCGGCAATCACCCGGAACACGGTATAAAAAGCGACGTTTTCACCGGCCTCAAGATCGATGATGGTCTTGCGACTGCATTTGGCCTTGTGCGCCAGTATTAGCTGACTGTAGCCCTTGGCTTTTCGCAGCTGACGAATGCGTTCGGCGAAAATCGCAGGATTATTCAGGATCAAAATGTCACCTATATGGGACTTTAAGCTGATAAAAATCATTAAAGTTCACTATAGGTGACATTTCAAGTGCGGATTTCCAAGTATCGCTACCAAAAATTTCACCCACAAAAAACCCGCCTCACCGGCGGGTTTCTTATCGAAGCAGTCTAACGCTCAGGCTTAGTTAACCTTGGCGTTCAACTCACCCTTCAGATAACGCTGGTACATCGCTTCCAGCGAGATCGGTTTGATCTTCGAAGCATTACCGGCAGTACCAAACGCTTCGTAACGAGCGATACACACATCACGCATTGCGGTCACGGTGGCGCCGAAGAATTTACGCGGGTCGAATTCGCTCGGGTTGGTGGCCATCAGACGACGCATCGCACCGGTGGATGCCAGGCGCAGGTCGGTGTCGATGTTGACCTTGCGCACGCCGTGCTTGATGCCTTCGACGATTTCTTCAACCGGTACGCCGTAGGTTTCTTTGATGTCGCCGCCGTACTGGTTGATGATCGCCAGCC
>Ga0207696_1001592_pt1 | contig 12009 bp, 11 predicted proteins | sample KBSS54metaG_FD_184403 | JGI IMG/M metagenome (GOLD analysis project Ga0207696, IMG submission 184403) | Switchgrass rhizosphere microbial communities from Kellogg Biological Station, Michigan, USA - KBS S5-4 metaG (SPAdes) (version 2) | ecosystem: Host-associated > Plants > Roots > Rhizosphere >...
TATCCGGGGCGCATTGCCATCGCCGAAGAAGCCAACGGGCTGACCGATTATCACGTCATCAATCACTGGTTCTATCTGGGAACGGTCAAAACGCTGGAAGACGCCAAAGCCTTCGATATCGCTGTGCAGCACTTTGACCGCGACAGTTATAAAATACTCTGTAAGCCGCTATTCGAGACGGAGAGTTCGAAAGTGATTTTGCTGGACTGACGGCAACAAAAAAGGCTGCCGATCGGCAGCCTTTCAGTGCATTGCGACTCAGCGCAAGCCCCGCGAATTAACGCATAGTAACAAACTCTTCCGCACCGGTCGGGTGGATGGCGACGGTGTTGTCGAAGTCTTTCTTGGTCGCGCCCATTTTCAGTGCGACCGCAAAGCCCTGCAACATTTCATCCATACCGTAGCCGATACCGTGGATACCGACGATTTTCTCTTCAGCACCGACGCACACCAGTTTCATGCGGCACGGCTGGCGGTGTTGAGTGACGGCAGTGTACATGGCGGTGAAAGCAGATTTGTAGACTTTCACGTTTTCTTCGCCGAACTGCTCTTTCGCCTGCGGTTCAGTCAGACCGACCGTACCGATTGGCGGGTGACTGAACACCACGGTCGCAATGTTGCTGTAATCCAGATGTTCGTCAGGTTTGTTGTTAAACAGACGCTCAGACAGACGACGACCCGCAGCAACGGCAACCGGGGTCAGTTCAACGGCACCGGTATTATCGCCAACGGCGTAAATCCCGTTTACGCTGGTGTTCTGGAACTTATCGACGACGATGTAACCTTTTTCGTTGGTTTTCACGCCGGTCGCTTTCAGATTGAAGTTATCGGTTTCCGGTTCGCGGCCAATCGCCCAGACCAGACTGTCGACTTCAAATTCCTGACCGTTTTCCAGCTTAAGCGTCAGGCTGCCGTTGGCATTTTTCACCACTTCTTTCGGAATGGATTCTTTATGCAGCGCCGGGCCTTCGGTTTCCATCACTTCCACCAGCGTTTCAACGATCAGCGGATCGAAAGTCCGCAGCGGCGCGTGTTTACGCACGAACAGGTGAGTTTCAGCACCCAGCGCGTTCATCACACCGGCGATTTCTACCGCGATATAACCTGCGCCAACCACCGCAACGCGTTTTGGCATTTCGGTCAGATCGAAGAAACCGTCTGAATCGATGCCGTATTCTGCACCCGGAATATCCGGATGGCTAGGGCGTCCGCCGGTAGCGATCAGGATGTGATCTGCCGTGATCTTCTCACCGTTCACTTCCACAGTATGATCGTCAACGAAACGGGCGAAGCCTTTGATCACATCAACGTTATTTTTGCCCAGCACGTTATCGTACGAGGTATGGATACGGTCGATGTAGGCGGTACGGTTGGCGACCAGCGTTTTCCAGTTGAAGCTGTTCACGGTGGTATCAAAGCCGTAATCCGGGCCGTAGTTGCGGATCGCTTCAGCGATTTGCGCGGCATGCCACATCACTTTTTTCGGGACACAACCCACGTTGACGCACGTGCCGCCCAGCTCTTTAGCTTCGATCAGCGCACATTTTTTCCCATACATGGCTGCACGGTTGATTGATGCGATACCGCCGCTGCCGCCGCCAATTGCCAGATAGTCATAATGTTTGGTCATCGGATTTTCCATGAGTTGTCAAAAATGAAGAACGCCATACCGGCGTCGCTAATCTTAAAAATTGCTTGTGAGTTTAGCGCGTGAATGCGTTTTGTCGCAAAGTTTGGATCGATGGCTGCAATAGGTTTGATAGCTGAGACCTTAGAAAAAGGCCTCAGCGAAGGGAAATTCTTTACTTACTCAGGCACTACCCAGTTCACCGTGGTGTGACCGGTACCGGAAGGCACCAGCACTTTGAGCAGCCACGGCAGCACGTTGTTCATCTGCTGCTCGAGTTTCCACGGCGGGTTAATCACGATCATGCCGGAAGCGGTCATGCCGCGCTGATCGCTGTCGGGACGCACGCCCAGTTCGATTTGCAGAATACGGCGGATGCCGGTTGCTTCGAGATCACGCAGCATTTTCTTAATTTGCTGGCGCATCACCACCGGATACCACAACGCGTAAGTGCCGGTGGCAAAACGTTTGTAGCCTTCCTGAATGCCTTTTACCACATACTGATAATCGGTTTTCATTTCGTACGGCGGGTCCATCAGGATCAGCCCGCGACGTGAAGGCGGTGGCAACTGGGCTTTCAACTGCTGATAACCGTCGGCACGCGCAACGCGGGTACGGTCATCTTTCTGGAATTCACTGCGCAGCAGCGGGAAATCGCTCGGGTGCAGTTCGGTCAGATGCAGTTTGTCGTCTTCGCGCAACAGCTGACGGGCAATCAGCGGTGAACCCGGGTAATAACGCAGGTTCTCGTTGCGGTTGAAGTGATTGACGACTGACATATACGCCGCCAGTTCTTCAGGAATATCGTCCCGCTGCCAGATGCGCGCGATGCCTTCCAGATATTCGCCAGTACGTTCGGCATGTTCGCCGCTCAGCTGATAACGCCCGGCACCCGCGTGGGTGTCGAGATAAAGGAAGGGCTTTTCTTTTTCTTTCAGAGATTCAATGATCAGGCTCTGAACGGTGTGTTTCAGTACATCGGCATGGTTGCCGGCGTGAAAACTGTGGCGGTAACTCAACATGTGCGGCTTCTCCTGCGGCTTCGCGGCATTATCCATTAAAGACTATCCCGCCGCCACCCATTGATTTCCCCGTAACTTGACCGCATGTTAGAAGTTACGTCATCTTTAAGACGACCCGAATTCACGGCGTGGTGCGCCACAGGCGCATCAGCCCCAAACGCTATTACGAAGGACTGGCCCTATGACTGAACAGCAAAACGCGTCGAATCCGCTCTTAAAACCGTTCTCCCTGCCTCCTTTCTCTGCGATCAAGCCTGAACATATTGTCCCTGCGATGAAATCCGCTATCGAAGAAAGCCGTCAGACGATCGAACGTGTTGTCGCGCAGGGCGCGCCTTATACCTGGGAAAATCTCTGTCAGCCGCTGGCCGAAAGTGATGACCGCCTGAGCCGTATCTGGTCGCCAGTGGGGCATCTTAATGCCGTAAAAAACAGCCCGGAACTGCGTGAAGCTTACGAGCAGTGCCTGCCGATTCTGTCTGAATTCAGCACCTGGACCGGGCAGCATGCCGGTTTGTATCAGGCCTACCGCGATTTAAAAGACAGCGAACATTTCAGCACGCTGTCCGTGGCACAGAAAAAAGCCATTGATAACGCGCTGCGTGATTTTGAGCTGTCCGGCATTGGTTTGCCGATGGAAAAACAAAAGCGCTATGGCGAAATTTCCGCGCGTCTGTCTGAGCTGGGTTCGACCTACAGCAACAACGTGCTCGACGCCACGATGGGCTGGAGCAAACTCATCACTGATGAGAATGACCTGAAAGGTCTGCCGGAAAGTGCGCTGGCCGCCGCGAAAGCGCTGGCAGAATCGAAAGAGCAGGAAGGCTGGCTGTTGACGCTGGATATCCCGAGCTATCTGCCGGTGATCACCTATGGCGAAAACCGTGAACTGCGTGAAGAGATGTACCGCGCATTTGCTACCCGCGCCTCCGATCAGGGTCCGAATGCCGGTAAGTGGGACAACAGTGAAGTCATGGCTGAAGAACTGGCGCTGCGTCACGAACTGGCTCAGTTGTTAGGTTTTGATTCTTTCGCGGATATGTCTCTCGCCACCAAAATGGCCGAAAGCCCGAAACAGGTGATCGACTTCCTGAGCGGTCTGGCAACCCGTGCGCGTCCGCAGGGCGAGCAGGAACTGGCCCAACTGCGTGCTTTCGCCAAAGAACATTTCGGTGTGGACGAAATGGAAGCCTGGGATTTGCCGTTCTACGGCGAAAAACAGAAACAGCATCTGTTCTCCATCAACGACGAACAGTTACGTCCTTACTTCCCTGAGCAGCGTGCGCTGGAAGGGCTGTTTGAAGTGGTGAAACGCATTTACGGCATCACCGCCAAAGAACGTAAAGACGTAGAAACCTGGCATAAAGACGTGCGTTTCTTCGACCTGTTCGATGAAACCGGCGACCTGCGCGGCAGCTTCTATCTCGACCTGTATGCCCGCGAACACAAACGCGGTGGCGCATGGATGAACGACTGCGTTGGCAGCATGCGTAAAGCCGACGGCGAACTGCAAAAACCGGTCGCGTACCTGACTTGTAACTTTAACGGTCCGGTCGGCAACAAACCGGCGCTGTTTACCCATAACGAAGTCACGACGCTGTTCCATGAATTCGGTCACGGCCTGCATCATATGCTGACCCGCATCGACACGCCGGGAGTCGCCGGTATTGCCGGTGTGCCGTGGGATGCCGTCGAGCTGCCAAGCCAGTTTATGGAAAACTGGTGCTGGGAGCCGGACGCACTGGCGTTCATCTCCGGTCATTTCGAAACCGGCGAACCGTTGCCGAAAGAGATGCTGGATAAAATGCTGGTGGCGAAAAACTATCAGGCGGCGTTGTTTATCCTGCGTCAGCTGGAATTCGGCCTGTTCGATTTCCGTATGCATGCGGAATATGACCCGGCTAAAGGCGCGCAAATCCTGCAAACGCTGGCTGAAATCAAGAAACAGGTTGCCGTGGTGCCGTCACCTTCATGGGGCCGGTTCCCGCATGCCTTCAGCCACATCTTTGCAGGCGGTTATGCGGCCGGTTACTACAGCTATCTGTGGGCGGAAGTGCTGTCTGCAGATGCCTATTCCCGCTTTGAAGAAGAAGGGATTTTCAACCGCGAAACCGGTCAGTCGTTCCTGGATAACATTCTGTCGCGCGGCGGTTCCGAAGAGCCTATGGAGCTGTTCAAACGCTTCCGCGGGCGTGAGCCGCAGCTGGATGCTATGCTGCGCCACTACGGAATCAAAGGATAACCTCTGCCTGTGAGTGTGTGTTTACTGTGTGAAGAAGGCGCCGATGAAGGCGCCTTATCTGTTCTGGCGCAGCGCTGGAATCTGACGTCTGACCCGGATGCTGTGATGGCACTGGTGCTGACGCCTGAACGTCTGGAATTACGTAAACGTGATGAGCCGAAACTCGGCGCGATTTATGTCGATTTTGTCGGTGGCACGATGGCGCATCGTCGCAAATTTGGCGGCGGACGCGGTGAAGCGGTGGCCAAAGCTGTCGGCATCAAGGGGCGCTATCTGCCGGATGTCGTCGACGCGACCGCCGGGCTGGGCCGCGATGCGTTTGTGCTGGCTTCTCTGGGTTGCAAAGTGCGGATGCTGGAACGTAATCCGGTGGTGGCGGCACTGCTTGATGACGGGCTGGCGCGGGGTTATCGCGATGCAGAAATTGGCCCGTGGCTGCGCGAGCGTATGACGCTGCTGCACGCCTCAAGCCTGACGGCGCTTGCTGAGCTTTCGCCAAAGCCGGAAGTGGTGTATCTCGACCCGATGTATCCGCACAAACAGAAAAGTGCGCTGGTGAAGAAAGAGATGCGCGTGTTTCAGGGACTGGTCGGCCCGGACGAAGATGCCGATGGCTTGCTGGAACCGGCACGCCGTTTAGCGACCAAACGTATTGTGGTGAAACGCCCGGACTATGCGCCGCCGATGGCCGACATCCCCGCACAGGCCGCCGTGGTGACCAAGAGCCACCGGTTTGATATCTATACGCCGTTATAGAAAGCCGCTGCTGTAACGTCTTTCCACTACTGTCATAAAAAAAAGCCCGCAGGTGAAAACCTGCGGGCTTTTTTAAATTAACAACAACGCCTCTTATTCTTCTTCTTCCTCATCGCGCAACGGCACGATCAGCATGTCGATATGAACGGTGTTGATTAGCTGGCGTGCGGAGGACATCAGTTTGCTCCAGAAATCCTGGTGATGGCCGCACAGTACTAAGTCCATGCCATATTTGTTGATGGCATCCACCAGCACCTGCGCTAAATCACCGCTGCCGCTCAGGGTTTCTGAAATCGGATAGCCGGCATTTTGCGACAGTTCGTTCAACGCGTGATGCGTTTCTTCGGAAATACGTTTCTGCATGTCACCCAGATTAACGTCGATCAGACCGGTATACAGGTCGGAATAGTTTACATCAACGTGGATCAGGGACACTTTGGCGTTATACGGACGCGCCATGGAAACGGCTTTCTCGACCAGAACTTTGCTCTCCGGTGACAAGTCCACAGCAATAAGTATGTGTTTGTAAGCCATAAGAAAACTCCTTCCATAAGTCGGTTAATAGCAATATCAGCATCATGCAAAACTCATGACTTCAGTATAGCGCCAAAAGGGTTAAATAAATCAAGCATACAGATCCCATTTCCGTTTCCGGCTATGTATAGATATAAATAATATGAACAGTTACGGATTCGTTTCCTACACTGAATAATGCAGGCGTCTCCTGTTTTGGCAATCTTCTGTGATAGGGCAAGAGGGCGGGCGAACGTAGCCCGGGGGTGTGAAATTGCGGAAAGGCAGGGCGAAACGCCGGGTGTGTGCCAGCACGACGGGCGCATTGCGCGGTGTCAGTTCGCCTTGAGGGGGAATCATGATCAGTCCCGTTGCGCTGTTTTGGGCTTTATGTTTTGTGTGTGTAGTGAATATGCTGCGCTATTACTCTTCTTTGCGCGCATTGCTGGTGGTTCTGCGAGGGTGTGATCCGCTGCTGTATCAGTACGTTGATGGAGGAGGATTTTTTACGTCTCACGGTCAGCCCAGCAAGCAAATAAGGTTGGTACGCTATATTTATGCTCAGCGCTACGTTGAACATCACGATCCTGAGTTTATCCGCCGTTGTGAACGGGTTCGCGGTCAGTTTATCCTGACAACAGCATTGGTCGGTTTAATATTAATCAGTATGTTAGCCATGCTGATTTGGTATTAGAAACGGAAAGAAACGCGAGGGAGGATGCGTGAAAAAGGAAACAAAAAAGGCGACCTGCTGAGCAAGGTCGCCTTTTTATTTCATGCCGGTCAGACAATCATCAGATCAGCTTCAGTGCAATCCAGTACAGGACACCGGAAAGCACAATCGACACAGGCAGGGTTAAGACCCACGCCATCGCGATGTTTTTCACGGTTTTCGACTGCACACCGCCACCATCGACAATCATGGTTCCTGCGACCGCAGAAGACAGCACGTGCGTGGTGGATACCGGCATGCCGGTATAGCTGGCTACGCCGATGGAGACCGCCGCCGTGAGCTGTGCAGACAGACCCTGTGCGTAAGTCATGCCTTTCTTACCAATCTTCTCACCGATAGTGGTTGCGACACGTTTCCAGCCAATCATCGTACCCAGCGCCAGTGCCAGTGCCACAGCGATAATGATCCAGATAGGCGCGTATTCAACGGTTTGCAGAATGTCTGTTTTCAGCTCGCCGAGGAAGCGTTTGTCTGCAGGAGAGGTTTCCGGCAGCTTGGCCACTTTATCCGCAGTATCAGAAACACACATCAGCAGGCGACGCATATGGCTGCGTTCTTCCGGTGCCAGGTCGCTGTAAGACTGAAGATTGGTCAGCAGGGTTTGCGCGCGGCCGATAGCGTCAAGTGCGTGGCTGCTGTCGCAGTGGAACACTTTAGGCTCATCGGTCGGTGCGATATTGACGTCCGGTGCCGGCACTATTGGCGTCTGTGCAACCACGTGCGGCACGGCATCAACATGTTGCTGATAATACTGGCCGAGGTGTGTCACGGCGTCGCGGGTACGGGTAATGTCGTAACCGGTCGCGTTCATATTCACCACAAAACCGGCTGGCGCCACGCCAATCAGCACCAGCATGATCAGACCGATACCCTTCTGACCATCGTTAGCGCCGTGAGAGAAACTCACGCCGATAGCCGACAGAATCAGACCTGTACGTGTCCAGAATGGCGGCTTTTTCTTGCCGTCTTTCTTCTCACGTTCCGCCGGTGTCAGGTGGATACGGGCATGTTTCTTATTGCCACTCCAGTAACGGCGCAGCAGGAAAATCATGGTACCGGCGATAATCATCCCGACCAGCGGAGAGATAATCAGCGAAGCAAAAATACCAATCATTTTAGGGATGTTTAACGCATCGACCACGGAAGTGTGAGTCATTAATGCATTGGTCAGCCCTACGCCAATGATGGCGCCGATAAGGGTGTGGGAGCTGGACGCCGGCAGGCCGAAATACCAGGTACCGAGGTTCCAGATGATCGCCGCCAGTAACATAGAGAACACCATGGCAAGGCCATGAGCAGAACCCACATTGAGCAGCAAATCGGTTGGCAGTAAATGAACGATGGCATAGGCCACACTCAAACCACCGAGCAGGACGCCAAAGAAGTTAAATACCCCTGCCATCACGACCGCTAATTGCGAACGCATTGCCCGGGTATAGATGACGGTTGCCACTGCGTTGGCCGTATCATGAAAACCGTTAATGGCTTCATAGAACAGAACAAACAGTAACGCGAGAATCAATAACGAACCGGTATGAATATCCAATCCGGCAAATAGATGCAGCATAATTGTTACGCCAGTTAGTGGTCATGAACGCCGCGCATTATCTGCGAGAACAGGGGGACGGGAAAAGGAAAATATGACATTTTTTTGACTAAAAACAGTTCAATGTTTGGCTTTATTTCAATTAAGTATTTATCTATCAATATGTTATTCCTCCTTTGAACGCAGAAACATTTACTTACGACGTCCGGCAAGCAGTCTGTCTGGCTGGTTTAACAGCCCTCCGTCCCTTACAATCCGCGACTCAAAGCCCCGGTTAACAGGGCAAACCTTATCTAAAACGTAGTTGAATTTCCGGAAAAGAGAGGCCAAAAGTGGAACAGGTTGATGTGGTAGTCATTGGTGCAGGTGCGGCAGGCATGTTCTGCGCAGCACAGGCCGGACAGGGTGGCTGCCGTGTTCTGCTGCTGGATAACGGCAAAAAAACCGGGCGAAAAATTCTGATGTCAGGCGGCGGACGCTGCAATTTCACCAACCTTTATGCCGAACCCGCTGCCTATCTTTCCGAAAACCCGCATTTCTGTAAATCCGCGCTGGCGCGTTACACCCAGTGGGATTTCATCGATATGGTCAACCGTTACGGCATCGCCTGGCACGAGAAAACGCTCGGGCAGCTATTCTGCGACGACTCGGCGCAGCAAATCGTCACCATGCTCGATAAAGAATGCGAGCAGGGCAATGTCGATGTGCGCTTGCGCAGCGAGATTTCCGACGTGCAGAAAACCGAAAATGGCTTTGTTATCAAAGTGAATGGCTCAACTGTAAGCACTCACTCACTTGTTATTGCCAGCGGCGGGCTTTCCATGCCAGGGCTGGGCGCGACACCCTTCGGTTACCGTCTGGCGGAACAGTTTGGCCTGAAAGTACTGCCGACCCGCGCCGGTCTGGTGCCATTTACCCTGCACAAGCCGCTGCTCGATCACTTGCAGACGCTTTCCGGGGTGTCAGTCCCGGCGGTGCTCACTGCTGAAGACGGCACTGTCTTCCGTGAAAGCATTCTTTTTACCCATCGTGGCATGTCCGGCCCGGCCGTTTTACAGCTTTCCAGTTACTGGCAGCCTGGCGAGTTTGTGAGCGTTAACTTACTTCCTGATGTCGATCTGGCGGCGTTTCTGAATGCACAGCGTCAGGAACACCCAAATCAGAATCTGAAAAACACGCTGGCGATGCAACTGCCGAAGCGTCTGGTCGAATGCCTGCAAACGCTGGGGCAGTTGCCGGACGTGACACTGAAACAGCTGAACGTGCCTCAGCAGGCCGAACTGGTTGAGCAACTGCAAAACTGGCAGGTACAGCCGAACGGCACCGAAGGTTACCGCACGGCGGAAGTCACACTCGGCGGCGTCGATACCAAAGAATTATCTTCAAAAACGATGGCGGCAGCGAAAGTCCCCGGCCTGTATTTTATCGGCGAAGTGGTGGATGTGACCGGCTGGCTGGGCGGATACAATTTCCAGTGGGCATGGAGCTCGGCGTGGGCATGTGCGCAGGATCTGGTGGCTGTTCTGGAATAATACAGACGGTGATCTGAATAAATAGTTTGTGATCTAACCTGAATTTGAGACATTAAAGTTCGTGATCTAGAGCACCTCTACAAAAAATCTAATTTTGATGTCAAACAGGACAATCTCCCCCCTCAAAAGCAGAAAAACACTACATATGGTAGCAGTCGCAGATGGGCGGCATAGCATATGTAGTGTTTAGCGAACGGTTCACGCTGGTGGCATGAGGAAGTTGGGCAGTCTGGGTATAAAGCCCAATTCGGAAAAACTCTATTACGCAGCCTGCCCGTAAACCCGAATCTCACCGGCGAGCAAGGCCGCTGGGGAAATCACAGTGCATCATGAAGCGGGGAGGGCCGGCATGTATAAAGACGAAGCCTCTTTTAATATATCCACTGCCGAAGGGGGAGTATACTCACACGCTGGGAACTGGCTAATAAAAGGAATTAGCATGAGCAATTATGAGGAAATCGCCACACGCATTGCCGATATCATTATTTCACCTGACTCAGTATTAGGGTTTGTTCACGGTGCGCTCTCCGTACCCGTCGATCTTGGATATATGGCTTATGGTGTATTTGACACTGATTCACATTACGCCCACGAAACACAAACCATTAGAATCATCCATGCAATCAAAAATGGAATCCTCAATTATGATCGGATTCTAGACGCGATAAAGACGGTTTTCGAAAAGTTTGATAAATACGTTTCAGAAAGCAAACAAAACAAAATATACAGCCGGTCTTTATTTTCAATAATAGGTCGCACTGCAACTAACTCTGTAATTTCAGCAAAAATAGCCACGGCGATTGCTCAGCGTGCTGGATTGGCAGTCACAGTGCGGGGTGGTCTTGTTGGTAATTTATTGCTGATAGGTGGAATGAAAGAACGCTGTATCAGAACATCAGAAGCTCTCAGCATAGACGAACCTGAAATATATGGCGAGTTGCGAAAAAAAGATTATGACTTACTCTACTTTATGTTTGAACCGGCACTCAAGCCCTTTGTGGATGCTCTGATCGTAAGACGACAACAGGGAATGCTAGCGTTTGATAACATACTGGAACGTGTTGAATCAAAATTGAGTGGATCTCATGGGGTTAATTAAAGGCTCACTAGGCGCGTTTGCCGGTTCGATAGCTGTTTGGCTGTCTTTCTATTTCATTTTCCATTTTGACACATGGACAATGAGGTTGATTTCTATTTTTACTCTCAATGCTTGTATTTATCTTGTGGCAAAATTTTTAGACAAAAAATTTCCATGTGATTAATACAGTCGCTTAAATTATAAGGATGTAAAATGTCAAATCCAGCATATTTATGGTTAACTGATGAAAATGGATCACCCGTTATAGGTGGATCTTTAGTTTCTGGTCGAGTAGGAGCCATAGAATTAAAGTCGTTGACTCATAATGTACAGATCCCAACCGACTCAAATACGGGACGACTAACGGGAACACGGGTACATTCACCTTTATCATTTCAAAAGTAATTTGATAAGGTTACACCGCTTTTATACAAAGGACTGAGCCAGGGGCTTACCATGAAATCCGCAACATTTAAGATGTACCAGATTTTAGATGCAGGCATCGAATCCGAGTATTTTAATATAATACTGGAAAATGTAAAAATAACTTCTATTACGCCGAACCTATATCAAGGCGGTCAGACGGGAACGCATTTTGAAACAATCCAAATGCGCTATGAAGTTATTACGTGGAAGTGTTGCGAGGGCAATATTATATTTAAAGATTCGTGGAATAACCGCTGGGTTGCATAAGCAGGCGCACTCCACTTTATAGGGCAAGATGTCTATCCCCACTGTGGTCTCTGAACACAATTTGTGTACAAAGTTTATTGTTCCAAGACAGTGGCTGTTCGTGGCAGTTAAAACTATTTATTCCATATCGTCATCATGAGGTGCTGTTTGCGCGGTGAATTAAAAATCCCCCTGAAGGAGCAAGTGATCCTTCAGGGGAAAGATTAAAAAATACCCCGTGCCGCGTTACCGTATCCCCGGTAACACATTCTCAGGACAAAAAACCTT
>Ga0207696_1001599_pt1 | contig 11984 bp, 8 predicted proteins | sample KBSS54metaG_FD_184403 | JGI IMG/M metagenome (GOLD analysis project Ga0207696, IMG submission 184403) | Switchgrass rhizosphere microbial communities from Kellogg Biological Station, Michigan, USA - KBS S5-4 metaG (SPAdes) (version 2) | ecosystem: Host-associated > Plants > Roots > Rhizosphere >...
CATCCTCGTGAACCACGGCGGCACCGAGATGGGCCAGGGCCTGAACACCAAGGTGGCCCAGGTCGTGGCGCATGAGCTGGGCGTGGGCTTCGGGCGCGTGCGCGTCACGGCCACCGACACCACCAAGGTGGCCAACACCTCGGCCACGGCGGCATCGACGGGGGCCGACCTCAACGGCAAGGCTGCGCAGGACGCGGCGCGCCAGATCCGCGAACGCCTGGCCGCCTGCGCCGCAGAGCGCCATGGCGGCCGCGCGGAGGACGTGCGCTTTGCCAACGACCAGGTCCACGTCAACGGCAAGGTGCTGGATTTCAAGGCCGTGGTGGGCGAGGCCTACATCGAGCGCGTGCAGCTGTGGTCCGATGGCTTCTATGCCACGCCCGGCCTCTCGTGGAACAAGGACACCATGCAGGGCCGGCCCTTCTTCTACTACGCCTACGGCGCGGCCGTGAGCGAGGTGGTGGTGGACACGCTGACCGGCGAGTTCAAGCTGCTGCGCGCCGACGTGCTGCACGACGTGGGCCGCTCGCTGAACCCGGCCGTGGACGTGGGCCAGGTCGAGGGCGCCTTCATCCAGGGCATGGGCTGGCTGACCACGGAAGAGCTGGTCTGGCACCCGCAAAGCGGCAAGCTCACCACGCACGCGCCCAGCACCTACAAGATCCCGACGGCCAACGACTGCCCGCCCGTGTTCAACGTGCGGCTGTTCGAGGGCGACAACTTCGAGGACTCCATCCACCGCAGCAAGGCCGTGGGCGAGCCGCCGCTGCTGCTGCCGTTCTCGGTGTTCTTCGCCATCCGCGACGCCGTCTCGGCCGCGGGCGGGCACCGCAGCAACCCGCCGCTGCAATCGCCGGCCACGCCGGAATCCATCCTGCGCGCCATCGAGGCCGTGCAGGCCGCCGGGAGCTGAGCGGACCGGCGCCGCCCCCCTCATTCCTTGAATCGGCGCGCAGCGATGCGCGCCACCAGGTCCATGGCTGCCCGGCAGGGTGCCATGCCTTGTGCCGGCCTGGACAGCCGGTGCTCAACCCTGGGCGCTTTCACAACCGTTGCGCCCCGCATGCGAAAACAACACGGAGACAATGCGATGAACTGGATGGAACGGGTGTTCAAGCTCAGTGAGCACGGCACCAATGTAAGAACCGAGCTGGTCGCGGGCCTGACGACCTTTCTGACGATGGCCTACATCATCTTCGTCAATCCCTCGATCCTGGGGGATGCGGGGATGCCCAAGGGGGCCGTCTTCGTGGCCACCTGCCTGATCGCGGCGCTGGGCACGACCATCATGGCGCTGTACGCCAACTATCCCATCGCACTGGCGCCGGGCATGGGCCTGAACGCCTATTTCGCCTACGTGGTGGTGCTGCACATGGGCTTCACCTGGCAGGCCGCGCTGGGCGCGGTCTTCGTCTCGGGCTGCCTGTTCCTGCTGGTGACGCTGTTCGGCCTGCGGGAGCTGATCATCAAGGGCATACCGCAGTCCATACGCATAGCGATCACCGTGGGCATCGGCCTGTTCCTGGCGCTGATCGCGCTCAAGAGCGCGGGCATCGTCGCCGCATCGCCGGCCACCTTCGTGACCCTGGGCGACCTGCACAAGCCCGAAGTCATCCTGGCCTCGCTGGGCTTTCTGATCATCGTGGTGCTGGACCGCCTGAAGGTGCCGGGCGCCATCCTGATCGGCATCGTCGCGGTCACCGTGGCCTCGTTCTTCTTCGCAGGCAACGAGTTCCACGGCGTGTTCTCGGCGCCGCCCTCCATTGCGCCCACCTTCCTGCAGCTGGACATCAAGTCCGCGCTGACGGGCGGCATCCTCAACGTGGTGCTGGTGTTCTTCCTGGTCGAGCTGTTCGATGCCACGGGCACGCTGATGGGCGTGGCCAAGCGCGCGGGCCTGCTGGTGCCCAGCCGCATGGGCCGCTTCAACCGTTCGCTGCTGGCCGACAGCGGCGCCATCTTCGCGGGCTCGCTGCTGGGCACCTCCAGCACCACGGCCTATGTGGAAAGCGCGGCCGGCGTGCAAGCGGGCGGCCGCACGGGCCTGACGGCGCTGACCGTGGCCGTGCTCTTCCTGTGCTGCCTGTTCCTGTCGCCGCTGGCCGGCGTGGTGCCCGGCTACGCCACGGCGCCCGCGCTGTTCTTCGTGGCCTGCCTGATGCTCAAGGAGCTGACCGAGATTGAATGGGGCGAGACCACCGAGGCCATCCCCGCCGCCGTCACGGCCCTGCTCATGCCCTTCACCTACTCGGTGGCCAATGGCCTGGCCTTCGGCTTCATCACCTATGCCGTGCTCAAGCTGTTCACGGGGCGCGCCAAGGAAGTGCACTGGATGGTGTGGCTGATCGGCGGCGTCTTCCTCTTCAAGTTCGTCTATATAGGCGGATAGCTCCCCCTGAGGCGCTTACGCGCCTTCCCCCGTATGCACGGCGCCCTCTCTCGCTTCGCGGGAGGGGGGCGACGCCCTCGCCGCGAGGCGGCTCTTGCTCGGCGTCCCTGCTTTTGGGCCGCGCCAGTTTCATAGGCTTTGGGCTCAGGCTAGATGTTTGGTGGGCCCATGCTTGGCGGATGCCTTGCATGGTTTTTTTATGCGGGGTGGATGGCGCCCAGGATGCGCGGGCCGCGTGCGCCCGTCACGGCGGGCAGGTTGCCCGGCAAACCCAGCAGGGCCTGGCGCGCCAGCCAGGCAAAGGCGGCGGCCTCCACCTGCTGTGGAGGCAGGCCGCGCGCGGCCGTGGTGTCCACGGCCACGCCAGGCAGCAAGGCGGCGATGCGCTGCATCAGTTGCGTGTTGAAGGCGCCTCCGCCGCAGACCAGCAGCTCGCCGCCGCCACGCCCGAAGCGCTGCACGGCACCGGCGCAGGCGCGGGCCGTGAATTCGGTGAGCGTGGCCTGCACGTCGGCGGGGCGGGCATCGGCGGGGCTGGTTGCACTGGCGGAAAGATGGCAGGCCAGCCAGTCGGCATGGAACAGGTCGCGCCCCGTGCTCTTGGGCGGCGGCTGCTGCAGGAAAGGCTCGGCCAGCAGGCGGTCGAGCAGGGCGGGCAGCACCTGGCCCGTGGCCGCCCATTGGCCGCCGTCGTCATAGGGCTGGCCGGTGTGCGCCTGGCACCAGCCGTCCATCAGCGCATTGCCGGGGCCGCAGTCGAAGCCCAGCACCGTGCCATCGCCCGCCAGCACGCTGAGATTGGCAATGCCGCCGATGTTGAGCACCAGCACCGTCTCGCCGGGCCGGCCGAACACGCCCTGGTGGAAGGCGGGCACCAGCGGCGCGCCCTGGCCGCCAGCGGCCACGTCGCGGCTGCGCAGGTCGGCCACCACGGTAACGCCGCTGAGCTCGGCCAGCAGGGCCGGGCTGTTGAGCTGCAAGGTGTAGCCCGTGCCGTCGAACATCTGGGGCCGGTGCCGCACGGTCTGGCCGTGGGCGCCAATGGCGGCGATCTGCGCGGGCGCCAGGCCCGTGGCCTGCAGCAGTTCCCGCACCACCTCGGCATAGCTGCGCGCCAGCGCATTGGCTGCCAGCGCCGCGCGGTGGAGCTCGTCGCGGCCATCGGGGGTGTTCAGCGCCAGCAGCTCTGCGCGCAGCGCGGCGTCGAACCCCCGGCTGGCATGCCACAGCACCTGCGTGCCTTCGGCAAAGTCCACAAGCACGCCGTCCACCCCGTCGAGCGAGGTGCCGGACATCAGGCCTATGCAGTAGCGGTGGGCGATGGGGGAGGGGGTGGGCTGGTTCATGCCGGCAATGGTAGCCCTGCGGCCTGGGGCCCGCGATCACAAAAGGATGCGCCTGAAACAACAAAGGCTGCCAGGGCAGCCTTTGCGGGATGGGAGCGCGGTGGCTCAGCGTTCGCTGGCCAGGGCCAGTGCTTCGTTCGATGCCTGCAGCTCGATGCGCATCTGCGCGGCCATCTTGTCGAAGGCGGCGCGGCCGGCCTTGGAGACGGGGCGGGCGGCATCGGTGGCCTGGACGATGGTCATGGGATCGCGGTGCTCGCCGTTGACGCGGAACTCGAAGTGCAGGTGCGGGCCGGTGGCCCAGCCCGTGGAGCCCACGTTGCCGATGATGTCGCCCTGCTCCACGCGCTGGCCGCGCGTGACGCCGATGTGGCTCAGGTGGGCGTAGACCGTGGTGTGGTTGTTGGCGTGGTCCACGAAGATCACGTTGCCATAGCCGTTCTGCACGCCCGCGAAGGAGACGGTGCCGTCGCCCACGGTACGCACCTTGGTGCCCGTGGCAGCGGCGAAGTCCGTGCCCAGGTGGGCGCGCCAGGTCTTGTGGATGGGGTGCATGCGCATGGCAAAGCCGCTGCTGATGCGCGAGAACTCCACGGGGGAGGTCAGGTAGGCCTGGCGGCGGCTCTTGCCGTCCATGGTGTAGTAGTCGCCCTTGGCCTTGCCCTCGTCCTGGAACCACAGCGCCTGCACGACCTTGCCGTTGTTGTGGAATTCGGCGCTGAGCACGCGGCCTGCGCGCAGCGGCTCGCCATCGGCTTCCAGTGATTCGTAGACCACGGAGAAGCGGTCGCCCTTGCGCAGGCTGCGGCGGAAGTCCACGTCGCCCTGGAAGATGTCGGCCATCTGCATGGCCACGGCATCGGGGATGGAGGCCGCGTCGGTGGCGGCAAACAGCGAGCTGCGGATGATGCCGCCGGCCAGGCGGGGCGAGGCCGTCAGCTTGCCCGTCTCGATGCGGGTGCTCAGTTCATTGTTCTTGCGCTCGACCACAAGGCGGCGGAAGCTGCCGTCCTCGTCGGGCGCCCAGCGCACGGTCAGCTGCGACAGCTGGTGGTCGGGCGTGGTCTCGGCCGTCACCAGGCGGCCGGCGCGGCCCAGCACATGCTGGCGAACCTGGTCGTTGCCGCGCATGAAGGCGGCGGCGGCCGGATCGGCCACGCCCAGGCGCTGGAGCAGGGTTTCGGCGGTGTCGCTGCCGCGCGTGTATTCGGAACGGTACAGGGACATGCCCTGCACGCTGTCGGTCAGCTCGGCCAGGGTCTGGCCTTCGGCCAGCGATTCCACGGGCGTGGAGAGCATGCGCACCGGCAGGTCTGCCGGATCGGGTCCCAGGTTGGCCACGGCGAAGGCGCCGCCGCCGCCCGTGAGCAAGATGGCTGCCAGTGCTGCGGTGACACGCTTGGGGTGTTGCTGGATCACGGAGGTCAGCCGCGCAACAAGAGCACCGCTGGCATGGTTCAAGCCATATTTCACAACATCAGATCCTTGGGTTGCGCGCATCCGGCCCTGCGGGGGCCGGACAGCATCGCAGCGGCGGGATACGCTCTCCAGACGGGCAACAAGTCCGCGCTCTGCGGTGCGGATAGGCGGGCGTCTAGAATTCGCCGCAGCGGGAAAATCCCCGGAGTATACCGACGCAGTCCTACGCGGCCTGGCGAAAAACCCTTATGAATCAATCTGCTGTTACAACATACCCGGTCACCGACGGTGTAAGCCAAGCGCTTGAAACCACCCTGCGCGGCGTGGATGAGCTGCTGCCCCAGGCGGACTGGGTGCAAAAGCTGGCCCGTTCCGAGGCCACCGGCGTGCCGCTGCGCATCAAGCTGGGCCTGGACCCGACGGCGCCCGACATCCATCTGGGCCACACCGTGGTGCTCAACAAGATGCGCCAGCTGCAGGACCTGGGCCACCAGGTGATCTTCCTGATCGGCGACTTCACCACCCTGATCGGCGACCCTTCGGGCCGCAACAGCACGCGCCCGCCGCTGACGGCCGAGCAGATCAAGGTCAACGCCGAGACCTACTACACCCAGGCCGCCAAGGTGCTGGACCCCGCCCGCACCGAGGTGCGCTACAACAGCGAGTGGTGCGACAAGCTGGGCGCGCGCGGCATGATCGAGCTGTCGGCCAAGTACACGGTGGCCCGCATGATGGAGCGCAACGACTTCCACCAGCGCTTCACCGACGGCAGCTCCATCAGCCTGCACGAGTTCCTCTACCCGCTGCTGCAGGGCTATGACTCGGTGGCGCTGCGCGCCGACCTGGAGATGGGCGGCACGGACCAGAAGTTCAACCTGCTCATGGGCCGCCATCTGCAGCAGGAATACGGGCAGGACACGCAGTGCGTGCTCACCATGCCGCTGCTGGTGGGCCTGGACGGCGAGCACAAGATGTCCAAGTCCAAGAACAACTACATCGGCATCACCGAGGACGCCAACACCATGTTCGCCAAGGTGCTGAGCATCTCGGACACGCTGATGTGGAACTGGTACACCCTGCTGTCGTTCAAGAGCCTGGCCGAGATCGCCGCGCTCAAGGCCGAGGTGGAAGGCGGGCGCAATCCCAAGGACGCCAAGGTGCTGCTGGCCAAGGAAATCACGGCGCGCTTTCACAGCGCGGCGCTGGCCGATGCGGCCGAGCAGGATTTCAACAACCGCAGCAAGGGCGGCATTCCCGACCAGATCGACGAGGTCAGCCTGTCGGGCGCGCCGCTGGGCATCGGTGCCCTGCTCAAGCAGGCCAACCTGGCGCCCTCGACCAGCGAGGCCAACCGCCTGATCGACGGCGGCGGCGTGCGCGTGGACGGCACGGCCATCAGCGACCGGGGCCTCAAGCTCGAAGCCGGCACCTATGTGGTGCAGGTGGGCAAGCGCAAGTTTGCGCGCGTGACGCTGGGCTGATGCCCGCGCCGGGCCATGCGCCCGGCTGCACAGGAATGAAGGACGCCGGCATGCCCGCGTCCTTTTTTCATCGCCGGGCCGCCCCAAGATGAAAACGGCCCCCTCGGGGAGCGTGGGGGGCATTTTTCAAGCCGGGGGCGATTCGACGGTTTCGCGCGTGACCTCGGCCTGCTCCTGCAGCCACCGGCAGAAGGCGGCCACCTCGGGACGCGCGGCGCTGCGCGGGCCCACGATCAGCCAGTAGGCCAGCGGCGATTCCAGCCGGTGCGCGGGCAGCACCTCGACCAGGTCGCCAGCCGCCAGCGCATCGGCCACCAGCGGCAGCCGCGCAATCGCCAGGCCCTGGCCGGCCAGGGCGGCCTGCACGATCTGGTGGGCGTAGTTGAAGTACAGCCAGCGCGGCGGCTGCAGCTGGTCGCAGCCCTGCACGCCGAACCAGCGCTGCCAGCCCAGCCATTCCAGCTGGGGCATGCGGTGGGCGTCGCCGGTCTCGATCAGCGTGTAGCGCGCGGCATCGGCCGGCGTCCTGAGCGGCGGGCCGCCGGCCAGCAGGCGCGGGCTGGCCACCACGGCCAACTGTTCGCCGAACAGGCGCTGCGCCTGGGGCCAGCCATCGCCCGCGCGGCCGTAGCGCAGTGCCAGGTCCACATCGGTGGTGTCCAGGTCCATCACGGTGTCGCTGGTGTCGATGCGGATGTCGATATCGGGCCAGGCGCGCTGGAAGGACTCCAGGCGCGGAATCAGCCACATGGCGGCAAAGCTGGCCCAGGTGGTGATGGCCACGCTCTTGCGGCCCACGGTCTGGCGGATCTGGCGCACCGAGGCGTCGATCTGCTCCAGCGCGGGCGCCACCGAGCGCAGCAGTTGGGCGCCGGCCCCCGTCAGCTCCACGGCGCGCGTATGGCGCAGGAACAGCGGCACGCCGACTTCATCCTCCAGCGACTGTATCTGGCGGCTCACGGCCGACTGCGTCAGCGACAGCTCGTCGGCGGCCGCGCGGAAATTCAGGTGCCGGGCCACGGCCAGGAAGGCACGCAGATGGCCGGCTCCGATGGCGCGTGTGCGCAGCAGGGGAACGGGTGCAGTGGTGGCATGGGGCATGGCGCCGCCAGCATACGTCAATCGTGTGACCGGCCGCAGCCCTTGGCGGGCAGATAATCGGCGGCGTTGCCGGCACAGGTTCTGGCGTTTTGGATGAATCACCTATGACAGCACCTCTGGATCTCGTCATCATGGCCGCGGGCAAGGGCACGCGCATGAAAAGCCGCCTCCCCAAAGTCCTGCAGCGCCTGGCGGGGCGCCCGTTGCTGGGCCATGTGCTGTCCACGGCGGCGCAGCTGGATGCGCGCTCGGCCGTGGTGGTCACGGGCCACGGTGCGGACCAGGTGGAGCCCGCCATGGCGGCGGCCTGCCAGGGCGGCTCCATGGCGCTGAAGTTCGTGCGCCAGGAGCCGCAGCTGGGCACGGGCCACGCGGTGCAGCAGGCCGTGCCCGCGCTGGCGGGCGACGGCATGGTCATCGTGCTCTCGGGCGATGTGCCGCTGACGCAGGCCGACACGCTGCGCGCCCTGGTCGATGCGGCCGATGGCCAGCGGCTGGCCCTGCTGACCGTGCGCCTGCCCGATCCCACAGGCTACGGCCGCATCGTGCGCGGCGAAGACGGCACGGTGCAGCGCATCGTCGAGCAAAAGGATGCCAATGACGGCCAGCGCGCCATCCAGGAAATCTACAGCGGCATCATGGCCGTGCCGGCCCGCCACCTGGCCGGCTGGCTGGCCCGCCTGACCAATGACAACGCCCAGGGCGAGTACTACCTGACCGACGTGGTCGCCATGGCCGTGGCCGACGGTGTGCCCGTGGTCGCGCACTGCATTGCCGACCCGGTGCAGGTGGCGGGCGTCAACAGCCCGCTGCAACTGGCCGAGCTGGAGCGCGCCCACCAGGGCGCCCAGGCCCGCACGCTGATGGAGCAGGGCGTGCGCCTGGCCGACCCCGCGCGCTTTGACCTGCGCGATGACCCGCGCACGGGCCGCGCTGCACGCCTGGCCTGCGGGCAGGATGTGGAGATCGACGTGGGCTGCATCTTCAGCGGCCATGTGGAGATTGGCGAAGGTGCGCGCATCGGCGCCTATTGCAGCATTGCCAACGCCACGATTGCGGCGGGCGCCGTCCTCCATCCGTACACGCATGTCGATGGCGAGAAGGCCGGCGTCAGCGTGGGCGAGGGCGCCCTGGTCGGCCCGTTTGCGCGCCTGCGCCCCGGAGCGCAACTGGGCCGCGAAGTGCACATCGGCAACTTCGTCGAGGTCAAGAACTCCGTGCTGGCCGATGGCGCCAAGGCCAACCACCTGGCCTACCTGGGCGATGCCACGGTGGGCGAGCGCGTCAACTACGGCGCCGGCTCCATCACGGCCAACTACGACGGCGTGAACAAGCACCGCACGGTGATCGAGGCCGACGTGCACATCGGCAGCAACTGCGTGCTGGTGGCGCCCGTCACCATTGGCGCGGGCGGCACGGTGGGCGGCGGCTCCACGGTCACCAAGAGCACCGAGCCCGGCGTGCTCACGGTATCGCGGGGCAGGCAGGTGAGCATCACCAGCTGGAAGCGCCCAGTCAAACTGCCCAAGTCCTGAGACTTCCGAGACACGTGGGCTCGAGGGCCCGCATCGCCGGCGGGTCCCGTACGGGGTACGCCGATTTGCCGAATCTCCTGACCCTGTCCATGCCATGACGGAACCTTTCGCACCCCATCCGCCCCCCGACCCCGCAGCCGACCTGCAGGGCCCTCCCCGCACGCTGCAGGACGCGCTGGAGCGCCTGGCCCAGCGCGAGCAGGAACTGCAGGCCCTGCGCGCCGCGCAGCAGGAATGGCTGCACGCGGTGTCGCACGACCTGCGCGCGCCGCTGCGCCATGTGCTGTCCTTCGGCCCCCTGGTCGATGAGCTGCTGTCGCAGGCCGCGCCTTCGCCGCAGGAGCTGCAGGAGGCGCGCGGCTTCCTGCAGACCATGGACCAGTCGGCGCGCCGCATGGGCGGCATGCTCGACGGCCTGCTGGCCCTGTCGCGCGCCGCCCGCACGCCCATGCAGTGGCAGCCCGTCGCCTTGCAGGAGCTGCTGGAGCAGGCGCGCACGGCCGTGCTGGCGCAGCCGCGCTGGGCGGCCTGCGGCGCGGCGGCGCGGCTGCAATGGAGCCTGCCGCAGCAAAGTCCCGCCGTGCGTGCCGACGCGGCCCTGCTGCGCCAGGTGCTGGAGGCGCTGCTGGACAACGCCGTCAAGTTCACCCGGCCCGTGGACCAGCCGCGCATTGCCATCGATGTGGAGCGCCATGCCGACGGCGGCATCACGCTCAGCGTGACGGACAACGGCGTGGGGTTCGATCCCTCGCGTGCGGGAGCGCTGTTCGGCATCTTCCAGCGCATGCACCGCGAATCCGAGTTCCCCGGCCTGGGCACGGGCCTGGCCCTGGTGCGTGGCGTGATGCGCCGCCACGGCGGCGAGGCCACCATCCGCGCCACGCCCGCGGGCGGCTGCTGCGTTTGCCTGAACTGGCCCGGCGGCGAAGTGCGGCGCGCCGATCGCGGGCTCTGAGACCACCTGCCGCTGGCGCCTGCCCTCAGATCAGCGTGTCGTCCGGCTCGGGCTGGTGCGTGGGGCGGGAGTCCCTGGTGTCCGGGCCCGTGTCGGAGCCAGTATCGGGGTCTGTGTCCGAGCCTGTTCCCGCTCGGGCAGGCGCGCTGCCGGCCATCAGCGGCGCGGCGGGAATCACCTGGTCGCGCCCGGCATCCTTGGCGCTGTAGAGCGCGCTGTCGGCCGCATTGATCCAGTCCTTGACCGACAGAAAGCTCGGGTCAGCCGCCGCCACGCCAATGCTGGCGCTCACGCGCAGCTGGGGATGCTCGCGCACGCGCAGCTGGCTCAACTGGTTGCGTATGCGCAGCGCCACCGCATAGGCGTCGTCCAGCTGGGTGTGCATGCATAGCACGGCGAACTCGTCACCGCCATAGCGGCCCGCCGCGTCGTGCGAGCGCAGGCAGTGCCGGATGGTCAGGCCTATGGCCTGCAGCACCTCGTCGCCCACGGTGTGGCCAAAGCTGTCGTTGATGCGCTTGAAGTGGTCTATGTCCACGATCAGCAGGCAGGCCGAGGCCTGCGTCTGCCGGTAGTCGCGCAGCGCGGCGCGGGCCTTTTGCCACCAGTAGTCCCGGCTGTACAGCGTGGTCAGCGGGTCGATGCGGCTGAGCACCTGCAGCTTCACGTTCTGGCGCGCCAGCTTGCGCACCAGCTGGCGCGTGGACCAGCTGGAGAACACGCTGTGCAACAGGAGCAGGGGCAGCATGCTCAGCTGCACGGCCAGGCTGGCCTCCCAGTCGGGCACGGGCCGCAGCAGCAGGGCCACCAGCGCTGCTGCCAGCAAGGTGGCCACCAGCGATTGCAGCCAGCCGTCGCGCGTGGCCGTGTGGTTGCGGTCGGCAATGCTGATGGCCAGCAGCGCAATGCTGGGCAATGCGCAGAAATGCATCACGGGAATCCAGCTGCCGATGATCAGCGCGTCTATCTGCAGATTGGCGTGTTCGGCGCGGTGGCTGTCACGGCTGTGGCGGGCGTGCAAAAAGGCGATGTGCGGCCAGACCAGGGCGCTCACCAGCACAAAGCCCCAGACCGCCGGGCTGGCGCCCATCTCCGTCATGGCCGTGCCCACGACGAGGCCGCCCAATGCCATGCTGGAGACGCGCAAGGGGTAGGTTCGGCGATGGATGCGCTGGCGCAAGGACATGGCGGTGCGAGCCGAGTGCGCGCCGATTGCCTAGCGCGTCAGAAAGTGTTGTTGCATCAATTTGTATCATTGTCCCCGTGCGTGCGCAACGCCTTAAAGTTTAACGTTGCCCAAAGTTGGCGTTCGGGACACATTGCAGGCCTCTTGTCCTACGCGGGCCCGATGCAGCGTAGCTTCCTGATGAGCACAAATACTCACAAAATCAAGGCTCCTGGCCTCATTCGGCGGCTGTTCCGGGATTTGTGGACGGCAGCGGCATGGCGGTGGAAAACTTGGCGCGCTTGACGCTGAAAAAACTCTTGACATTGCGCACGTTGGCGTCGCCCGTGAATAGCGCGCGGCTCAACTCCAGGTAGGCCGGCATGTCGGGCGCGGCCACCACGAGGATGAAATCAGGCCCGGCCGACACGCGCCAGCACTGCTGCACGGCGTCCAGCGCCACGGCGCGGCGCTCGAAGCTGTCCAGCGAATCACTGTCCTGGCGGTCCAGCGAGACTTCCACGATGGCCTGCAGCCCGTGGCCCAGGGCGGCGGCCAGGCGTTCCGGCTGGAGGTTGGCCACCTGCCGCTCG
>Ga0207696_1001603_pt1 | contig 11976 bp, 11 predicted proteins | sample KBSS54metaG_FD_184403 | JGI IMG/M metagenome (GOLD analysis project Ga0207696, IMG submission 184403) | Switchgrass rhizosphere microbial communities from Kellogg Biological Station, Michigan, USA - KBS S5-4 metaG (SPAdes) (version 2) | ecosystem: Host-associated > Plants > Roots > Rhizosphere >...
GCCACGGCGGTGCGCCAGAAAGCGCGGGGTGGCAGGCATTGATAAGGATTCACGACGAGGGCCTCCTTGGCGGTCGCTGATAAAACGGGGTCAGCTGATTTGATAGCGGTAGATCAGGTCGTCAAACCACCGATCTCCAATCTGATAGGCCTGCGGCACGCGGCGCTCGAATACAAAACCGCATTTCTCCAACACCTTGCAGGACGCGATATTACCGTCGGTCACGGTCGACTCCAACGAGTCCAGGCCGATGGCGGCGGCATAGTCGATGATCGCCTGCCGCGACTCGGTGCCAAAGCCTTTGCCCTGATGCTCGGGCAACAGCAGGCAACCCACCTCGGCATGCCCCGGCGACAGGATGCGAAATCCGGTCACGCCCAGTTCCTGCCCGCTGGCCCTGTCGGTCACCACCAGACACAACCAGTGATCCGACTGCGGCCCCCAGGCCGGAAGCCGATGTTCGAAGCCTTTGCGCACCTGATCCTCGGCGATTTCACCGAACACGTACTGCATGGTCTGCGGCTCGGAATGCAGCCTGAGGAACAGCGGCCAGTCGGATTCGACCATCGTGCGCAGGTCCAGGCGTTGCGTGGTGAGCTCGAGCATCCGCTGCTCCTTGCAAGGGCGGAAAGGGAAGACGGTTTTTTACTGGGTGTGGGGCGAAAGATCAATGGTTTGATCCGGCGTGTTTCGCAAAGCCGATCTTGATCGCCACCAGCAGCGGCGCCGCCACCGCAAACAGCAACGTCACTGCCATGAACGCACTGTCGAAGGCGATCACCAGCGACTGCTCCGACACCGTCCGCCCCAGCAGACTGGTCGCGGCACGGACCGCCGCCGCAGGCTCCATACCTTTGCCCGTCAGCCAGGCGCCCGTGGTTGTCAGCCGTTCGATGAGTGCCGGGCTGCCCGGCGTGACGCTGCTGCCCAGGATCACTGCGTTGGCCGCATGCCCGTGCTCGATCAGCGTTTGCAGCCCGGCCACGCCTATCAGGCCACCCAGCTGCCGTCCGGTATTGAACAGGCCGATACCGGCCGCCAGATTGCGGCTGTTGAGGTGAGTGAACGCGATCAGGGTGATCGACAGAAACAGAAAGCCGAGCCCCAGCCCACGCAGCAGGATGGCGCCCATCATGTCTGCGCTGCCGCTTTCGCGGGTCGAACCGGACAACAGCCACATGGCAATCATGATCATCAGGATGCCAAACGGCACCGTGGCAAACGGCGCCACGCCGCGCGCCTGCATCAGCCAGGCCGCGATCAGCAGCGCGCCGACAAACAGTGCGCCGCTGGGCAACAACAGCAGGCCGGCGTCGGTCAGGGTGAAACCGAGCACCGACACGGCAAAGGCTGGAATCAGGTAGGCGCTGCCGAACAGCGCTGCACCTGCGACGAAGCTGACAATGAAGGCGAACGAGAAATCGCTCGACCTGAACAGACTGAAGTCGAGCACGCCTTTGCCGTTGCTTAACAGTTGCTGACCCAGAAACCCCAGCAGGGCCGCGCTGCCGAGCAGCGTCAGCCAGACGATGCGCGGCGCTTCGAACCAGTCCCAGCGTTCGCCCTGGCTGAGCACGTAGGTGAAGCAGAGCAGGGCGGTGGCGCTCAGCAACACCCCCAGACCGTCGAATGGACGCTGGCTGGCTCGGGCGGGTGTCGGGGTGGCCGTGATCAGTAACAGTCCGCTGGCAATCATGGCCAGCGGCACGACGCTGAGGAAAATCCAGTTCCATGACTGGCTGTCGACCAGCCAGCCTTGCAGGGCGGGCGTCAACGTGGCGGAGGCGACCACTGCACCGATGGCGAACAGCGCTTGCAGCGCGGGTTGCAGCTGGCGCCGGTAGCTGCGAAAGATCAGCACCTGAGCGGCCACCAGCAGTGTGCCGCCGGCAAAACCCTGCAGGATGCGCAGCGCTATCAGCAGATCGAGCCACGTGCTGCCGGCAGCGATGGCGCAGGCCAACCCCATGGCCAGGGTCGCAGCGACGATGACGTTGCGCGGGGCGAAGCGCGCCAGCAGCCACGACGCCGTAAGGAAACCGATCAGCTTGAACCCGGTGTAGCCGATGTCCAGCCAGGCAAATTCGTCAGGTGTGGCGGCGGTGTCACCGATGATGTCGTTACGGCCCAGCACCAGCGCAGTGCCGGCGATCGCTTCGGTGAGGCTGGCCAGCAGAATGCCGATCATCAACAACACGCCGGGCCGGGCTGCGGCAGACCGGTTCATGACCCGTCTCCACGCTCCACGTCGACCCGCGCCGACAGCCCCGGCACGATGCGCCCCGGCAAAGGGTTGTTGGCGAGGCGGATTTTCACCGGCACCCGCTGCACCACCCGGACGAAATTGCCCGTGGCGTTGTCGGTCGGCAACAGGCTGAAGGCCGAGCCGCTGCCGGGGGCAAAGCTGTCGACCACGCCCTCCAGCGCGTCGTCGGGGTAGCCGTCGACGGTGATCCGCACCGGCTGACCGGGCTGGATATGCTCCAGCTGGGTTTCCTTGAAGTTGGCCACGACCCACACGTCCTGCACCGGAACGATGTCGAGCAAGGCCACCCCCGGCGTGACGTAACGGCCGACCCGCACCTGACGGTTACCGACCACCCCGGTGACGGGCGCACGCACCACGGTGCTGTCCAGGTCGATCCGGGCCAGATCCTGCGCCGCCTCGGCCTGCGCCATGGCCGCGAGGGCCGCGCCGCGCTGGGCCAGCAGCACGGCGAGGCGTTGGCGCTGAGCCTCGACCGACGCCGAAGCAGCGTCCACCGCCGCAGAGGCGCGCGTCTGGGCCACCGCCGTCTCATCGACCAGCGCCATGCTCACGGCATTGCTGGCGATCAGTTTGCGGTTGCGGTCGTGGGTCTTGCCGGCGAGGTTCATCTGCGCGGCGGCGGAGCGGCGCTCGGCCTCGGCCTGACGGATCTGCGCATGTTGCAGTTGCGTCTGGGCATCGACATCACTGAGGCGCGCCTGCGCCGACTTGAAGTTGGCTTCGGCCTGGGCGAGGCGGGCGCGATAGTCTTGATCGTCGATGCGAAACAGCACGTCGCCGCTTTGCACCGACTGGTTGTCGCGCACCTCGACGCGGGTGACGTAGCCGGCAACCTTGGCCGCCAGGGACGTGACATCGCCACGCACATAGGCGTTGTCGGTCGAGATACTTTTGCCGCCGTACAGCACGGCATAACCGCCCGCCACAATCGCCAGAGCGGCGGCGCACAACAGCAGTCCTGCCGCCTTGCGCTTGCCTTGGCGCGGTGTCGCGGGCGTCGTTTCGGACTGCGTCGTGCTGGCGGTGGTGGGCTGGGGCGCGTTCATGATCGGGGTCCTGCTCAAAGCCGACACCTCCGGCAGTCGGGCTGCCGAAGGTGGATTGGCGAATGGATCGGTTACGGCTTGACGGGTTTGACCAGTTCGGTCTCGCTGCTGTCGAGCACGAACACCGCCAGCAGACGGGACGGTTCGGTGGTGCTGGCATTGGCGCTCACCGCGTGGAAATCACCCGGTTGTTCGACGAAGTTTTCCCCGGCCTTGTAGACTTTCTCCGGCGCGTCGCCGACCTTGCTGCGCACGGCGCCCTCAAGCACCGTGGCGTAGATGAACGCGGACTTCGGATGAAAGTGCGCCGGCGACGATCCACCAGGCGCGTATTCCACCAGCACGCCCCTCATGGATTTACCGGGGACGTTGGGCAGGGCGCGGTCGAACACCACGGTGACCTTGCCCCCCTGCGGCTCGGCGGCCGAGACGGATGAGATTGAAAGGGCCGCAAACGTGGCGGCCAGCAGGATTCGGCTGAACATGGCGATACTCCTTCAAATCAGGTGGGGTGTTTCAGCGCTGGGTCGATTTCGCCAGCCAGTCTTCAAAGCGGGTTGGGCCCAGGCGTGGATTGCTGCTGCCGGGGGTGAGCGACTGGTCGTCGAGCACATCGCCGAAGTAACGGGCGTGCACGTCCGGGATCACTTTGCGGGTGTCGTGGGTGGCGCGGAAAAAACGCCGGACCAGCTCGTCGAGCGGCATGGCTTCGGGGCCGGCAATTTCCTGCGTGCCGTTGATCGGCGCTGCCAGGGCAACGTCGGTGAGTGCAGCAGCGACGTCGTCAGAAGCCATGGGCTGAATCAGCGCCGGGGACAGGTGCACTTCCTCGCCGACGGTGGCGGATTGGGCGATGCCGCCGACAAATTCGAAGAACTGCGTGGCCCGCAGCAGGGTGTACGGAATGCTCGACGCCTTGATCAGGTTCTCCTGCGCGACCTTGGCGCGGAAGTAGCCGTTTGCAGGCGAGCGCTCACTGGCGACGATCGACAGCGCCACGTGATGGCGAACCCCGGCGGCGGCTTCGGCGGCGAGCAGGTTGCGGGTGGAGGTCTCGAAGAAGTCGAGTACGGCTTGGTCTTCCCACGAAGGCGCGTTGGAAACGTCGACCACCACCTGGGCGCCGTCCATCGCTTCGGCCAGGCCTTCGCGGGTGATGCTGTTGACGCCGGTGTTAGGGGAGGCGGCGCGGGCGTCGTGGCCGCGTTCGCGCAGATTGTTCACAAGTTTCGATCCGATGAGGCCGGTGCCTCCGATAACGACGATCTTCATGGCATCTCTCCACTTGCCGACGGCAACCATTGCTGTCGATGTGGGTTGAGCATGCCGTTGGCGCTTCAGCAAATCCTTGTGGTGACCTTGGATTTGCCTTGGTTTTCTGTCCAGACAGGCCAATCCGTCGGCAGACGCGTAGACCAGCGTGCAGACCGGTGCGGTGGCCCAGGGTCTGCCGTATCATTGAGCGCACGACAATCGCCCGCTCGGACACTGAGTCGGGGGCGCCAGACAAGAGAACAGCCACCGTGTCATTCGTGTTTGAAGACTACGTGCTCGACCAGCAGCGCCGGGAACTGACCTGGCGCGGGGAGGTTGTGACTGTCGGGCCGCAGGTCTTCGATCTGCTGTTGCTGCTGGTCAGCAACCGCGAGCGGGTGGTCAGCAAGGACGAACTGTTGAGCGCCGTGTGGAGTGGCCGGATCGTTTCCGAGTCGACCATCACCAGCCACATCAACGCCGTGCGCAAGGCCATCGGCGACACCGGTGAGCAACAACGTCTGGTGCGCACGGTGCCGCGCAAGGGCTATCGCTTTGTCGGTGAAATCATCCCGTGCGATAGCCCTGTCAATACGCCTGAAGCGCCTGCGAAACCCGAGGTGGCCGCGACACTTGTCCTGCCGGAAAAGCCTTCGATCACCGTCCTGCCATTCCAGAACCTCAGCGGCAACCCCGAACAGGACTACTTCGCCGACGGCATCGTCGAAGACATCATCACCGCGTTGTCGCGTCTGCGCTGGCTGTTCGTCATCGCTCGCAACTCCAGCTTCACCTACAAGGGCAGGGCGGTGGATGCGCGAGGTGTCGGTCAGGAACTGGGTGTGCGTTATGTGCTGGAAGGCAGCGTGCGCAAGTGCGGCAACAAGATCCGCATCACCGGCCAGTTGATTGATACCTGCAGCGGAACGCACCTGTGGGCCGAGCGCTTCGAAGGCCTGCTCGACGATATTTTCGAACTCCAGGATCAAGTGGCCGAAAGCGTCGTGGGCGCCATCGCGCCGCAGTTGGAGCGCGCGGAAATCGAGCGTGCCAAACGCAAGCCCACTGACAGCCTCGATGCCTACGATTATTACCTGCGTGGTACGGCCAAGCTGCATATCGGCACCCGTGAGGCGATCGAGCAGTCATTGGCGCTGTTCTACCGGGCGCTTGAACTGGATCCGGAATTTGCCTCGGCGTATGGCATGGCCGCGTGGTGCCACTTCTGGCGCAAGCTCAACGGCTGGATGACCGACCGGCCTCGGGAAATCGCCGAAGGTGCGCGGCTGGCACGAATGGGTGTGGAACTGGGGCGCGACGACGCCGTGGCGCTGACCCGCAGCGGTCATGCCCTGGCCCATCTGACCGGGGATGTCGACTGTGGCATCGCCTTGCTCGATCGGGCTCGACTGCTCAATCCCAACCTGGCCCCAGCGTGGTTTCTCGGCGGTATCCTGCGCGCCCTGCGTGGCGAAACCGACGCCGCCATTGCCAACCTCGAACATGCCGTGCGCCTGAGCCCGCTGGATCCGGAAATGTTCCGCATGCAGGTGGGCATGGCGCTGGCGCACTTCTTCGCTGGTCGTTTTGAACTCTCGGCTTCCTGGGCCGAGAAAGCGCAGGGAAACCTGCCCAGTCTATTGGCAGCGCCGGCCTTGATCGCCGCAAGCCAGGCGCTGAGTGGGCGAACCGACAAAGCCGGGCAGGCCATGGAACGGGTGCGTCAGCTGGATCCGACTTTGCGGGTGTCCAGCCTGAGCGCGTGGCTGCCCATTCAACGGCCTGAAGATGTTGCCCGGTTTGCCGAAGGTTTGCGGTTGGCGGGGTTGCCGGAGTAACGGTTCAGCCAGCCAGCGTCGCGTTATCGATCACAAAACGATATTTCACATCGCCCTGCAGCATCCGCTCGTAGGACGCGTTGATCTGGTCCGCGCGAATCAGCTCGATGTCGGAAACGATGCCGTGCTCGGCACAGAAATCCAGCATCTCCTGAGTCTCCGGAATACCGCCGATCATCGAACCGGCGATGGTCCGGCGCTTCATGATCAGGTTGAACACGTTCGGTGACGGATGCGGCGAGGCGGGTGCGCCGACCAGCGTCAGGGCGCCGTCACGCTTGAGCAGCACCAGAAACGCGTCGAGATCGTGAGGCGCGGCGACGGTGTTGAGGATCAAGTCGAAACTCTTGGTGTGCGCGGCCATTTCTTCGGCGTTGCGCGATACCACGACCTCATCGGCGCCCAGTGCCTTGGCGGCTTCGCGCTTGGACTCGGAGGTGGTGAACGCCACGACATGCGCGCCCATCGCATGGGCCAGTTTGATGCCCATGTGGCCCAGGCCACCGATACCGACCACACCGACCTTTTTGCCCGGCCCGGTGTTCCACTGACGCAGCGGCGAGTACGTGGTGATGCCCGCACACAGCAGCGGCGCGACGGCGGCCAGTTGAGCTTCAGGATGGCGGATGCGCAGCACGTAACGCTCATGCACCACGATGTTTTGCGAATAACCGCCAAGGGTCCAGCCCGGTGCGTCCGGGGTCGGGAAGTTGTAGGTGCCGATCATGCCGTCACAGTAGTTTTCCAGACCGGTTTCGCAGTCGTCGCAGTGTTTGCAGCTGTCGACGATGCAGCCGACCCCCACCAGATCACCGACCTTATAGTCGGACACATGGGCGCCGACCGCCGACACGCGGCCGACAATCTCGTGCCCGGGTACGCACGGGAATTGCGTCCCGGCCCATTCGGCGCGCACCTGGTGCAGGTCGGAGTGGCAGATGCCGCAGAAGGCGATATCGATCTGCACATCATGGGCCGCCGGCGCGCGGCGATTGATCTGCATCGGCTCAAGGGGTTTATCGCCGGCGTGGGCACCGTAGGCGTGTACGAGCATGGGAGTAGTCCTTGATGAATGTGTCGAAGGACCATTCTTCCCGGATTGCTCGCACAGCCTGTAGTGCATTTCTACCGATTACTTGCCTGATCCTGCGGATCGATTTCGGTGAAATCACGTCAGTCCATCGAGAAATGCATTCGCATGTTCATCGCGGCGTCGTACTGATTGCTGGCTACCCGGCGTTCGATCAGGCGATCGGATCCGCCCTCGGCAACACGGCGTTCGAGCAGGCGATCGGAGCCGCCTTCGGCAACGCGACGTTCGATCAGGCGATCGGAGCCACCTTCGGCAACGCGACGTTCGATCAGGCGATCGGAGCCGCCTTCGGCAACACGGCGTTCGATCAGGCGATCGGAGCCACCTTCGGCAACGCGACGTTCGATCAGTCGGTCCGATCCGCCCTCGGCGACGCGCCGTTCCATCAGCCGATCCGAACCCCCTTCGGCAATCTGCGTAGGCGCCTTTCTGGCCCGGTACTGTTGCACTGATGAAGTTTCTGAATCCGGAGCACTGGTTTCCTGCCTGTTGGCAACCGGCATGTCGGGCAGGCAATTTGCGCCGAATGCATGAGTGGCAACTATCCAGGTGGCTGAAACAATGGCGACGGGTAATACCAATCCAATAGTTTTCATCGTGATCATCCTGAGTCGTGGTGGGATTTCGTTAATGAACTTCCGGGTGCAACCAGACAGGTTTTAATTCAATCGATTACTTCTAATGAGGAATGCCATGTTCCTGCGTGGCCAGGCGAATTCGGTTATGTGCAATCAGGCGCATCACATAACCCAACTTGATCGCGGTCGGCCCGAGGATCGTCATCCCGTGCGCACCGACCAGCGTGGGCAAGGTCAGGTGAGCGTTAAACACATAAGCCAGGAAAATCCCCGCCATCAACATGCCCAGACCGCCGATCAGCAATACGTGGGACAGCTTCAGCACGCGATGCGAGTCTTCAAAAAAGTCATACATGTTGTTCAGCCATCCCTGCGTTAATAAGTGGGTGGACAAGTTTCGGCGCGAACGGAAACCGCGAAGTCAATGACTTTGCAGGGCGTTGCATTTGATGGAGGGATTTTACTGTTGGCGGTAGGGATCAACCATGTTGCATAAGTCTGGTTTTATCCTTCCAGCGTATGGAGAAGTCATACCAACGTATATATACGACTATATATTTAATGGTTGATACCCAGACTTTCGGCCATTCGAACCAGATCGGCGAACGACTGCGCGCGCATCTTGCGCATGGCCTGACTGCGATGAATTTTCACGGTGATCTCGCTCAGGCCGATGGCACTGGCGATCTGTTTGTTCATCAAGCCCGAAACGGCCAATGCCATCACCGATTGCTCTCTGACCGTCAGTGTCCCGTGGCGTGTGCGCAATTCATGATGGCGGCGTTCGCACTCGCGGCGCGACCTGTCCCGCGTATGCGCGGCGACGACGGCATCGATCATTGCCTGCTCGCGAAACGGTTTTTCCAGGAAGTCGACGGCACCGGCTTTCATGGCGCGAACGGTCATGGCGATGTCGCCGTACCCGGTCATGAAAATGATCGGCAGACCGATTTTGGCGTCGGCGAGCGCCTGCTGAAAGACCAGCCCGCTGGTGCCTTGCAATCGCACATCCAGCACCAGGCAACTGGGCAGGTCAGGTCGCTCGAATTTCATGAAGTCGGCGACCGAACCGAACAGCTCGACCTGCAGGCCGATGGAGCGCAACAGGCTGCCAAGTGCCTCGCGCAGAGGGGCGTCATCATCGATGATGAAAACGATGGGTTCCGGGTTTTGGTCGGGTGCTGATTCTACTTCCATACGCTGGATGGCTTCGCGGCGATCGGGTTGCGCAGGATGCTGAACAATTCAACGGAAAGCTTTGCCCGAGCCTCCGGTTTTCATTGGATTTTTCTTGGGTAAGCGTCCAGAGGCCATCGACCGCGTGTTCCGTCGATCAATGGCCTCGGTGGGTCAGTTTCCTGCACGGGCGACAATCGCGAAATTCCCCGGCGCCTTCTCCAGCAGCCCCAGAAATCTCACGAGATCGACCTTGCTGCCATCCACTTTCAGATCATCGGAAGTTAGCGTTTCCTTGAGTCCGGCGGTGCCGCCCAGCAGCTGGACGAACAGGTCCTTGGTGACGGTCAGCGTTGCGTTGGCGTTCGCCGCGGTCGGGCCTTTTCGATAGTGCAGCACGGCGTTCTCGATCCACAGCACGAACGATTCATTCGTATCGGTCAGCACCAGATTGAACGTCCAGTTCTTGCCATCCGCCGCCGGCCCGTCGAGGCTCGCGGCCATGGCTTCGAGGAAGCGTTCTGTGGGCGTCTGCTTCATCAGTTCGATCAGATCGGAGCGTTTGACGCCCTTGGCCGGCGGGCCGTTGCGCAGCTCCATGGCAGCGGTCAGGTAGCTGTTGCGCCAGGTTGCCGATTCCGCCTGATAGCCCATCTGTTCGTAAGCGCGGGCCAGCAGTTCTTTGGCGGCCGTGTCGTCGGGTTTTGCCAGCACGGCCTGATCCAGCAGTTCGGCGACCCAGCGGTATTCGCCCTTGTCATAGGCCACGCGGGCGGCTTCGACCACTTTGGCGTTGCCTCCCATCAATTCGACGTAGCGTTTTGCCGATTCCTTGGGCACCAGCGGATTCAAATGTGCGGGGTTGCCGTCGTAGGCGCCCAGGTACATCTGGTAGATCGCCTTGACGTTGTGGCGCAGGTCGCCGTAATAACCGCGAGTGCCGAAGTACGACGCCAGCGAATCCGGCAACTGGATCTTGTCGGCGATCTCGTTGGGGGTGTAGCCGGCGTTCATCAGGCGCACGGTCTGGTCGTGCAGGTATTTGTAGACGTCGCGGTGCTTGGTAATGAATTCGCGGATCCGCTCGTTGCCCCAGATCGGCCAGTTGTGCTGACCGAAATAGACCTCGGTGTCGCCCAGCTCATCAAGGGCGATTTGCGTGTAGTCGGACCAGCGCAGCGCATCACGCACCTTGGCGCCACGGATCGGCAAGAGGTTGTGCATGGTCTGCGCCAGCAACTCCGCGCCGCCGTACGCCTTGAGCGCGGGGATCGAAAAGGTCAGCTCGGCCGGGGCTTCCGCGCCGGGCATGTTGTGGAACACGAAGCTGACGCCGTCGAGCACCAGCGGCTGGATCGGCTGGTCGATGATCTGCGTCGGCGGCAGGATGCCCATGCTGCCGTAGGCGACGTTCTTGCCCAGCCCGGTGCCGACGATGCCGGTGGCGCCCGGCGCCAGGTTCTTGCCGAACTGATACATCGAACGCCGCGCCATCGCCGGGCCCGCCAGGATGTTTTCGCTGGTGGCTTCCTCCATGAACCCCGCAGGCGCGACGATGGGAATGTTGCGCTGGGCGACTTCGCTGCTTGAGGTGATGCCCAGCACACCGCCGAAATGGTCGGCATGGTCGTGGGTGAAAATGATCGCGGTGACAGGCTTGTTGCCCAGATGCTCGCGAGCAAATGCCAGCGCCGCTGCGGCGGATTCCCGGGAGGTCAGCGGGTCGACCACGATCCAGCCGGTTTGCCCGTCGATCAGTGTCATGTTGGCGATGTCGAAACCGCGCAACTGATAAATCCCGTCGCGGACCTTGAACAGACCGATCTGCGCGTTGAGCATCGCGTGCCGCCACAGGCTCGGGTTGACGGTGGCCGGCGCCTGGCCTTCGACGAAACGGTACGCATCGAAATCGATCAGGACATTGCCGTCGGAGCCAAGGATCTTGCCGGTGGGGCGGGCGATGAAACCGCGCTGGGCATCTTCCATGTCCCGGTTGTCGCTGAGGTCCAGGCCCTTGATCGACGCCTGTATCACCGCTGCCGTGGCGGGCGTGGCATCTCCCGCAGCGACGTTGGGCTTGTTGTCGCAGCCGGTGAGGGACACCAGCGTCAGGGCGAGGATCGTGTAGAGGGTCGGTTTCATTCTTGTTGTTCTCCGAGGGTCGAATGCGCTCCAGCCTAGGGGTAGGGCGGTGATGTATCCAATGCATTGTTTACATCCGGATAATGCGTCGCTAGCATCGGGCGAATGGACCTCAAACGACTGTCACACCTTCTCGCGCTGGCCGATGAACGCCATTTCGGCCGCGCGGCCGAGCGCGTGCACCTCAGCCAGCCGGCCCTGAGCCGCAGCATTCAGGCGCTGGAAAGCGAAACCGGGCAGCGCCTGTTCGATCGCGACACCGGAGACGTACGCCCGACGCCGGCGGGGGAGTTCCTGATCGAGCGGGCGCGGCGGCTGCTGTTCGATGCCCGTTCGCTGGAGCGGGACATGGCGCTCTACAGCGATCGCCAACTGGGCAGCCTCGCCTTTGGCGTCGGCCCGTTCCCGGCTGCGATGTTGATGCATCAAGTGGTGCCGCGACTGCGTCAGGATCACCCGGCGGTCACCCTGCGCGTGGAAGTGAACAACTGGCAGATTCTCGAGGCGCGGCTGCGCGCTGAGGCGATCGAATTCTTCGTTGCCGATATCCGCAATTTCACGGCGGAATCCGATCTGCTGA
>Ga0207696_1001604_pt1 | contig 11965 bp, 9 predicted proteins | sample KBSS54metaG_FD_184403 | JGI IMG/M metagenome (GOLD analysis project Ga0207696, IMG submission 184403) | Switchgrass rhizosphere microbial communities from Kellogg Biological Station, Michigan, USA - KBS S5-4 metaG (SPAdes) (version 2) | ecosystem: Host-associated > Plants > Roots > Rhizosphere >...
CACCGGCACCTTGATGTCGGCGGTCTTCTGCGCGGCGGCGCTGAAGTTATTGTTGTTGTTCTCCCAGTAGAAACGGGAGGACGACGCCCCGCTGTCGGTCAGCCAGTACAGGCTGATGTCGTCGAGCATTTCATCGCGGCTCAGGACTTTCTCGGGCTGACCGTCGCTGTCAGTCCATGCGGCGAATTTTTCGTACATCCACGCTGCCGTGCCGGCGGGCGAATCGGCCAGCAGATAACCGATGGTCTGCGGCCGGGTCACCATCATCGCGCCGTAGGCGGCGTTACGACCGAAGAACTGGCTGAGCGAGTTGAAGGCCGTCACCTCCGGCGCGGTCAGCCCGGCCGGGGCCGGGTCGCCGCTGTTGATCGGCTTGACCAGTTCCGGCGGCACGGTGGCCGGCATGTTCAGGTGGATGCCCAGCAAACCGGGCGGCGCCAGGCGACCTAGTGCATCGGAAATCACCGAACCATGATCGCCACCCTGGGACACGTAATGGCTGTAGCCCAGACGCTTCATCAACACATCCCAGGCCTTCGCCACCCGGTCAGGGCCCCAGCCGAGCTCGGTCGGTTTGCCGGAAAATCCATGGCCGGGAATCGACGGGATCACCACGTCGAACGAGTCCTCGACCTTGCCGCCGTACGCCACGGGATCGGTCAGCGGGCCGATGGTCTTGAGAAATTCGAACTGCGAACCCGGCCAGCCGTGGGTGAGGATCAGCGGCATCGCATTGGGATTGCGCGAGCGCACATGGATGAACTGGATGTCGACGCCGTCGATGGTGGTCACGAACTCCGGCAACGCATTGAGCTTCGCTTCGGCCTTGCGCCAGTCATAGCCATTGCCCCAGTACTTGACCAGTGCTTCGACCTGCGCCAGTTGCACACCCTGGGACACGTCGCTGACCGTTTCCTTGTCTGGCCAGCGGGTGTCAGCGATGCGTTTGCGCAGATCGCTCAGTTTCGCTTCGTCCACATGGATGGTGTACGGGCGAATGGCTTGCGACGGATCCGCAGCCCAGACGCCGCTGCTGCCAGCGAGTACGGCAAGGCCGAGCACACCGCCCCTGATGGATGACGCCAGGCAATGGCGCCAGGTAAGACCGGACGAAAGCGCAACCATGATGGATCTCCTTGTAGTCATTATTCGAAAGGCATCGCCAATCGGATCAGACCACTGGGTTGGCACCGGGGCGATTACACGATGGTGTCGGTCGATACCTTGGTATGACGCGCTGGCCCGGTGCGCAAAATCGCGCTCGAATTCAGCAGCGGTTAACGGGCAGAATGCGACGGGGAAATGGCTCATTTAAATGACAGACCGGAACAAGGATTGCGGATGCGTGGGGAAACAGCGCTCGAACGCCTGAGCAGTACGCCATCGACCACGTCGCCGTGGTGGGTGATCGGGCTGTGCATGCTGTTCAACGTGATCGACGGGCTGGACGTGATGGCCATGGCCTTCACCGCCAGCCGGGTTGCGGCGGAGTGGATGTTGAACGGCGCGCAACTGGGCCTGTTGTTGAGCGCAAGCCTGGTCGGGATGGCGCTCGGTTCGCTGCTCGCCGCGCCCAGGGCCGACCGCTTCGGGCGCAGGCCGTTACTACTCGCCGGCCTGCTGCTCAGTGGCCTGGGTATGTTGCTGTCGTTCTGGAGTCCGGATCATCACGTGCTGATGTTCCTGCGTCTGCTGACCGGCATCGGCACCGGGGCGGTGCTGGTGGGGGCGAACGTGCTGACGTTCGAACACGCCAGCCCGCAGCGGCGCAATCTGGCGATCGCCCTGCAATCCCTCGCCTTTGCCATGGGCGCCAGTCTGGGCGGAGTGCTGGCGCATTTGCTCAATGACTTCGCGGGCTGGCGGTTTGTCTTTCTGGGTGGTGGTTGCATCACGCTGGCGGCCGCGCTGGCCGGCGTCTTCTGGCTGCGAGAGTCGCCGTCATTCCTGGCACTCAAGCACCGCGCGCCTGTCGCTCCTGCGTCGCCTGACAACGCCAGCCGACCGTTTGCGCCCGGTCAGCGGCAACAGACCACATCACTGGCGCTGGCACTCTTTCTGCTGATGTTCTGCTTTTACTTCGTCATGAGCTGGACCCCGACTCTGCTGGTCCACAACGGTTTTACCGATCGGCAAGGCGCCCAAGTCGGAATGTTATTGGCGTTTGGCGGCATGCTCGGCGCCCTGCTGCTGGGACTGGCGGCCAATCGTTTCGGCTGCCGCCGATTGTTGTCGGGTTTTCTACTGCTCAACGCCGCCCTGCTGCCGCTGATGGTGCCGGCCTCGCACGTACCCGGTCTGGCGGCACTCGTGGCCGTCACGCTGGGCCTGATGCTCAATGGTGCGGTCGCCGCCCTGTATGTTCTGGCCCCGCAGGCGTTTTGCACCTCGGTCCGTACAACCGGCGTCGGCGTGGTGCTGGCGATGGGGCGTCTGGGAGCGATCATTTCACCGGTAGTCGCCGGTTTTCTGCTGGATGCCCGATGGACCGCACAAGAGCTGTTCACCTTTTTCGCCGGTAGTCAGCTCTTGGCGGCCCTGCTGATCTGGCGCGGCACTAGGGAACAATGATCAGCTTGCCCGTCGTGCTGCGCGACTCGATATCGCGATGGGCCTGTTGCGCGTCTTCCAGTGAATAACGCTGGCCGATAAAGCTTTTCAGTTTGCCGGTGCTGACCCACGCGAACAGTTGCCGGGACTTTTCCAGCAGCACTTCGCGGTTGCGCACGTAGTGCATGACCGAGGGATACGTCAGCTTGATGCTGCGCGGCACGCTGAAGATATCGATCGGCGGGATCGGGTTCATGAACGGCCCGTACAAGGCCAGGGTGCCGAAGTAATCCAGCATCTCCAACGAGTCGGCGAAGCCTTCCGCGCCGGTGCCGTCGTACACCGCATTCACCCGCTGTCCCTCCGTCAGGCGCATGACCTGTCCGGCAATGTTGTGCGCCCGCCCGATCACCACATAGTCAGCCCCGGCCGCGAGTACTGCCTCCCCCTTGTCGGCGTGAGACACCCGGCCAATGACCCTGCCGCCCCGCAGCTTGATCAACTGGGTCAGCATCAGTCCCACGCCCCCTGCCGCCGCGTGCACGAATGCCACGTCACCCGGCTGAATCGCATGCACCTTGTCCACCAGATTGCTGGCAGTCAGGCCTTGCATCATCAGGCTGGCGGCGGTGGCGAAGTCGATCTCATCGGGCAACGGCACCAACTGGCTGACCGGGGCGATCACCTGTTCGGCGTAGCTGCCCGGCACGTAATGCCAGGCCACGCGGTCACCGACTCCGAACTCCGTCACCTGCGGGCCAGTGGCGAGGACGATGCCGGCGCCTTCCGCCCCCGGCGTCAGCGGCAACGCCCAGGCGCCGCCGAGCCCGCGCCGGACACCGGTGTCCATGAAATTGATGCCCGCCGCCATGACCTTGACCAGGACTTGCTCGGGCCCCGGTTCTGCCAGTTGCATGTCTTGCACCGTCAAGACTTCGGGCCCGCCAAAGGCCTCGATTACCACTGCTTTCATAATGTTCTGCCCTGTCATCGGGACGACCGGTCCTGCTGCCTTTCGGGTGGCAGGAGCGCGGACGTCACGTTGCTTTCACTCAACGTCGAAGGACGTTGAAACCAGGGCCAAGAGTGAGCGGGTGGTGTATCCGCGCCATTTCGCGAACAGGCTCATTTGCATGCTTGTATGGCTCGAGGGGCCGTAGATACAGTGGCTTACAAAAGCACCACTGTGATGCCCGTCGCAGTGTGCGACGGCAGCCGATATTCGCTACAGGCGACACCAAAGTATGATGGGCGAGTGCCAGCAGAAGGCGCATCTTTGTTCAACGGTGACTGCACACAATGAGAATCGGTATGACGAACGAGCAGGAGCGCGTCATCGAGGACGGTCCAGACCGCGCCAGTGACGAGATCATGCCCATGCCGGGGGTCGAAGCCATCATCGACAGCATCCCGGCCATGGTCGCCTTCATGACGCCTTCCGGTGAGCTGGAACAGGTCAACCGGCAAATCATGGACTACATCGGCGCCCCGCTTCATGAACTGAAAAAATGGCAAGCCGGCGAAACCGTGCACCCGGACGACCTGCCCTCGGTCATCGCCGCCTGGATGCATTCAGTCGGCACCGGCACACCCTATGAGATCGAGCATCGCATCCGTCGCGCCGACGGTGTCTATCGCTGGTTCCATGTGCGCGGCCTGCCGATCAGAGACAGCGAAGGCACCATCACACGCTGGTGCGTTTTGCAGGTCGATATCGATGAGCGCCGGCGGGACAAGGCCCTGATCGCCAGTGCCCTCGCCGAAGTCAGCGCTTCGGAAGAACGTCTGCGCGGGATCATCGATGCCGTACCCGGTTTTGTCTGGAGTGCTTCGCCCGAAGGCAGCGTCGGCTTCGTCAATCGACGCTGGTGCGACTACACCGGCATGTCCCTCGAACAGGCCTGCGGCCATGGCTGGACGGCGTCCATCCACCCGGACGACGCACCGGGCCTGGCAGTCTATTGGCAAGGGATTCTGCAATCGGGCAGCGCCGGTGAGTACGAGGCCCGACTGAAACGCTTCGACGGTATTTACCGCTGGTTTCTGATCCGCGCCGTGCCCCAACGCGATGACACCGGGCGGCTCGTGCGCTGGTATGGCGAGAACACCGACATCGAAGACCGCAAGCGGGCGGAAGTCTTTCTGGCCAAGGCCCAACGCCTGAGCGCCACCGGCACGTTTTCCTGGCGGGTGAGTACCGACGAGATCACCTGGTCGGACGAGGTCTACCGCATCCTTGAACTGGACCCGGACACCCCGCCCGGCTTCGAGGCGATCTATCGCCGCGTGCACCCGGACGACATCTCCAGCCATCGGGAAATGGTCAAGCGTCAACGTCGCAAGGGGCGCGACTTCGAACACGAACATCGGCTGCTGATGCCCGACGGCACGGTGAAATACGTGCGGCTGGTGGCGCACTCGATCCCCCATGCGCCGGACGGTTTCGAATACATCGCCGCCCTGCAGGACATCACCCAGCGCCGGCTCGCCGAAGAGGTCTTGAGCAAGGCGCGCTCGGAGCTGACGCACCTGGCCAGAGTCGCCAGCCTCGGCGCCGTCACGGCGTCGATAGCCCACGAGGTCAATCAACCGCTGGCCGGCATCATCACCAACGCCAGCACCTGCCTGCGCATGCTTGGTGCGGACCCGCCGAATGTCGACGGCGCCAGGGAAACCGCGCGCCGCACCATTCGCGACGGCAATCGCGCCGCCGACGTCATCAACCGATTGCGAGCGTTGTTCTCGAAAAAAAGCATCACCATTGAAGACGTCAATCTGAATGATGCGGCACGGGAAGTCATCGCCATGCTATTGGGCGAGCTGCAACGCAACGGCGTGGTGCTGCACCCGCAATTTGCCGAAGCCCTGCCACTGGTCAGGGGCGACCGGGTCCAGCTTCAGCAGGTGATCCTCAACCTGATCATGAATGCCGCCGAGGCCATGAGCGCGATCCACGGTCGGCCCCGACAATTGATCGTCAGCACCGGGCTGGGGACGGACGAGAGCGTTTACCTGGCGGTGAAGGACAGCGGCAACGGCGTCGATCCGCAGGACATCGAGCGCATCTTCAATGCCTTCTACACCACCAAAAGCTCGGGCATGGGCGTCGGTCTGTCCATCAGTCGCTCGATCATCGAGCGCCACGACGGCAAACTCTGGGCCACCGCCAACGACGGCCCGGGTACGACGTTTACCTTTGCTATCCCGAATTCGACGGACTTGCCGCAAACCGATAACCGCGACCTCGCCGATCGCACCGTGGAGAATGATTGATGGGTACGCATTTGCTCGTATCGGTGGTCGATGACGACGAATCGGTTCGTGAATCACTGCCTGACCTGATCAAGGAATTCGGCTTTGCCGTCCAGGCATTCGCCTCGGCGCAGGCGTTTCTGGCATCGCCCTATCTGGATCTGACCCATTGCCTGATTCTCGACGTGGCCATGCCGGGCATGTCGGGCCCGGATCTGCAACGCGAACTGCTGCGCCGTGACTATCGCATTCCGGTGATTTTCATCACCGCGCACGGCGACGCCAGCGAACAGGCGAAGCTGCTGAACAGTGGCGCCGTTGAGTGCCTGTTCAAACCGTTCAGCGAAGCCCAATTGCTCAAGGCCCTGAGCGCCGCCCTGCCCCTCGACTGAGTGTGAAGCCGAACAGAACAAGGAATCGACATGTTGAACGCGAACAACGCAATCGCCCCTTCCCGTGGAGCATTACCGATGAGTGATGTCACGCCCGTCGTATTCGTTGTCGATGACGACATTTCCGTGCGCGAGTCGCTGGAGCTGATGATCCGCTTCGCCGGATGGCAGCCACGGCTGTTCGAGTCCGCGCAGGATTTTCTCGACGCGCCCCGAACGCTGGTGCCCAGTTGTCTGGTGCTGGACATCAACCTGCCGGACCTGAGCGGCCTGGATCTGCAGACCGCCCTTGCCGACGAACGCCACAACATGCCGATCATCTTCATCACCGGCTACGGCGATATCCCGCGCACGGTGCGGGCCTTAAAGGCCGGCGCGGTGGAGTTTCTGACCAAACCGTTCAATGACGATGTGATCCTCGCCGCCATGGCCGATGCGCTGCAAAGCAGTCGTGTGGCGCTGGAGGGAGAAAAGAACCTGCGTTCATTGCTCGAGGCCTACAAGACCCTGACGCCGCGCGAACAGGAGATCATGGCTTCGGTGGTCAGCGGGCGGCTGAACAAACTGATTGCCGCCGACCTCAACATCAGCGAAATCACCGTCAAGGCCCATCGCGGCAAGGTGATGCGCAAGATGAAGGCCCGCTCGCTGGCGGACCTGGTGAAAATGGCCGCCCTGATTACGCCGGCGTGACCGGCAGGCTCTGCCAGAAGCTTTCCAGCCGACGCAGATCAAGGCTGTCGAAGCCTTCCGAAGCCCGCTCGCGGCAGGCACCGAGCAACGTCCGGGCCTGATCCGGTTGACCCTGTTCAAGCCAGAACCGGGCCAGATCCATCGATGACCGCAACTCCCACGCCCAGGCGCCCTGCTCGCGACTCAGCGCAATGGAATCCTCAAGAACCGCCAACATGGCCTGCTCATCATCGGCCTGGATGACCTTCAGAATGCCGGCCTTGATTCGCAGTAATTCCGGCAGCGCAAAGGCATCACCGCTTCGGCGACAGTGATCGATAGTGCCGTCGACCAGGGTCAGTGCCTTTGGGTGTTGGCCCACCAGCATCAGGCCTTCGGCCAGTGCGATTTCGAATGAGGTCGTGAGCAGTTCGTAACGCATCCCACGCAACCGCGCCAGACTTTCCTCCAGCATGGCAACTGCATCCCCCGGCTCCTCGGCGCGGATGGCGATCGCCGCGCGCAACCCGTGACAGGCGGCAATGTAGGGGCCGAGCGCGTTGGTTTCGGCGATGGCGCTGAACCGCTCGAGGCTCGCGGTGGCCTTCGCCAGATCACCGGTCCAGATATAGATGCACAAGATCCAGACCATGGCGATGCAGTAGGTGACCGGATGCTGCAGCGCCGAGGCCTCGGCTTCTATCTGCTCCGCCCAGCGCCGGGCCTGATCGGGATAACCCTGCAGCCAGAGTGAACGCGCCAGTGCCAGCCCCGTGCGATTGCGGTGATCAAAGCCGTAGTAAATCGTGTTGCTGGGATGGGACGGCAAGCTGTTGCGCAAAGAGCTTTCCAGTTCCTGGCGGGCCAGACGCTGATTGCCGAGCAGATGATGGGAGATGCCGGTCAGCGATGAAGCAATCGCGATGGCGGCGGGCTCGTTGAGGATGTTGCCGACCACCGCTGCCTGCTCTGCCCAGGCCAGCGACGAAGGGAAATCACCGATGCGCTCGTAGAAGATCTGCAAGCGGCCCAGCAGTCGCAATTGTGAGCCGTAGTCGTTCAGCGCGACGGCAATGTCTTGCGCCCGGAGCAAGGCTTTTTCCGCGGCTTCACTGTTGCCTCGGGTGAACATCAGCACCAGACCGAGCGCGGCTTGCAGTTCCATTTCGGTGGGCGTGCCGTAGTACCCCAGTTCCAGCAGCTCCACCGCCCGGGAACACCAGGTTCGGCACTCGACCAGCAATGAAAAATGCAGGAACAACGGCGCGCTCGCGGCCGCCAGCGGCAACGCCAGACCCGGATCACCGTGGGGGCCGAAGCTCCATTCCAGCGCACCGCGAACATTGCCCAACTGGCTGGCCAGACGCGCCGAATGACGGAAAATCTCGTCGGGCGAAGTCCCCAGATGGCCGAGCAGGTCCATGTAAAACGCCGCGTGCCGGAACGCCAGCGCATTGACCTCGGTCTCTCCCCGCGCCGTCAATTTCTCCCGGGCGTAGGCGCGCGTCATCTCCAGCAACCGATACGAATCCGTCGAGTCGCTGTGATCGACCGTGACCAGCCCCTTGCACACCAGATCATCAAGGATCGCGGCCGCCGTGGCGCTTTCGTGTTGCGATTCGGCAACCACCTGAGCGGCCGCTTCCTGGGAAAACGGCCCGACGAAGACCGAAAACCGCTCCAGCGCCAGACGCTCTTGCGGCGACAGCAGGTCATAACTCCAGTCGAGCATGGCGCGCAGGGTCTGATGGCGCGGCACCGCCGTCCTGCGCCCCGACCAGCCCAGCGAGAAACGCTCGCCGAGCAGCGCGTGGGTGGCCTTCAGTCCGTGGCTGGCGACTCGCATCGCCGCCAGTTCGATCGGCAGCGCCATGCCCTCCAGCCGCTGGCAAATGTCCGCAATCATTTGCCCTCCGTCCGCTTCCAGCAGCAACGCAGCATTGCTCAAAGACGCGCGTTCGACAAACAGCTTGATGGCCGGGAATGCCAGCAGTTCCTCAACGGAAAGGTGTTGCGGCTCACGGGGAAATTCCAGCGGATTGAGCCAGTGCACGTATTCGCCACGTACCCGCAGCGGTTCGCGACTGGTCGCCAGAACCCCGACATCCGGCGCGGTATCGCTGATCTGCTCCAGGAGGGTCGATACCGCGTCGATCAGGTGTTCGCAGTTGTCGATCACCAGCATCAACCGCTGTTCACGCAAATGCGCGAGCAGGACAAACATCGGGTCTTCCGCCTGCACCGGGATATCCAGTGATCGGGCCAGTGCCGACGGCACCAGCGCGCAGTCTTCCACTTGCGCCAGATCGACGAAGCTGACGCGCTCGTAGCCTTGCGCGGCGATGCGGTGCGCCACCTCAATGGCCAGGCTGGTCTTGCCGACGCCGCCGGGGCCGACGATGGTGAACAGCCTCGGTTGCTGCATGTGGTCGATGACCAGTTGCAGATCGGTTTCTCGGCCGATCAGTTTGGCCCGGGGCGGCAGACTGCACACGCCCTCGATGGCTCGGGTCACGATGGGCGCTGGTTGAACAGCGGTCTGCTTTCTTTCCAGCGGCGCGACGAAGGCATAGCCCACGCCCACCTGGGTCGCGATGTAACGCGCCTGCTCCTCGCCATCCCCGAGAATCCGCCGCAGCCCAGTCATATGAAAGCGCAGGCTGCCTTCGGCCACCACGCTGTCGGGCCACACCTTGTCGATCAGGTCGTATTTGGACAGCACGCGCCCCGGTTGCTCGAGCAAGGCGATCAGCAGATCCAGCGCCCGCCCGCCGATCTCGACCGCCACCCCGTTGCGGGTCAGCAGCCGTTTGCCTGGAACAACACAGAAAGGACCGAAAATGAATTGGGTCGTGAGGGATTCGTGCAATGCGTCCGGAAAAGACTCCACGAGGATCGATCTCTCTAAAAAACGTAGGGGCGGCGCCGGTTACAGGACAGCCGGCGCAGGCCCTTTGCATCATAGGAGTTTTGCACCGCCGTTCAAGCGCGGCACCGGCAGAGTGAGAACCTCACCCCTTTATTTCACCCTTGCGAATGGCAATCTTGATGGCCTGGGCGGTGGTTGCCACGCCCAGATGCCGACGGGCTGAACGCAGGTGATTTTCCACCGTGCGGCCGGACAGACCGAGGGTGGCAGCGATGTCGGCCTGCCGGCGACCGGCAGCGACCCACGCCAGCACTTCGCGCTCGCGGGTCGAGAGTTTTCCGGCTGTCTCGTCCAGCGGCGCGTCGAGCAAGCGCCGTGCGGCGTAAAACGCCACCGAGGCGAGCATGCCCAACGCCAGACGAACCCGTGCCGAGGCATCGATCTGTTCGCCACCCAGGCTCATGGCGCCTTCAAGCCCTTGCGGGCCGAAGACCGGAATCTGCAAGCCATGCACGCCCGGGCCACTCGGCACGCGAACCACTCGATACAGTTCGCCGCTCTCCTCCTGCACCTTGCTCCAGAAGAACGATTCGCGGGTGTCCAGCAGGTGGCGAGTCACGGGGCAGCGCTGAACGTAGGTCTGGGCGTCGACAGCGATGCCGTCGCCAAACCAGTCGCCTTCCACCCAGTAAATGCGCTCGACCACGTCCTCCGACGCCGAGGTGGCGGAGAACAGAACGAATCGATCGTAACCATGGGCCCCGGCGAAACTGCGCACGGCCTTCTGGATCGCCACCAGCGTGGGCGCCGCCTCAATGTCGAGGGCGGCGCGCAAGAGTGCATCGGCAGGTGCGGGGCTCACCCCGGGGTGACCTCTTTCAGGAGCGCGGCCGCCGCCAGTTTGCCCAGCGCGTTGCCCGCCAGCGGACTGTCACCGGTCAACAGTTTGCGATCCTGAAGCGTCGCCCCGGAAATGCCCTGGTTGGTGATTTCCACACCGAGCGCCTGCAACTGCTCACCGAACTTCCAGGTCAGGTGGCCGGGCATGTAACCGATGTCGGGGGTTGTCGCGTCCAGGGCATCGGGAAACGCGCAGATCCGGTAACCGTTGAAGATGCACGATTCCTTTGTCTCACCGAGGCCGGCCGCCAGCAGCGCCGCCGGGCCGTGGCACAGGGTGATGACGAATTTGTCCTTGGCGACGGCCCATTGCAGGACCTTCTTCACGTCCTCGCTTTCCGGCAGGCCGATCAGCGCACCGTGGCCGCCGGGGATGAATACGCCGATGTAGTCGGAGTTCTCGCCCAGCGCTTCTTCGATCACCTGGGACAGCTTGAGTGGGCGCTTGAACTGATCGCGGTATTGCTCGTAGAAGCCTTTCACTTCGGCGTCTTCCGAGGGCATGGCCCAGAATTCGAACTTGACCGGATTGCCCGACAGCGTCGCGACATCGAAGCCGAAACCGGCCTTGTCCAGGTGATACATCGGCAGCAGCGTTTCAACCGGGTGATTGCCCGTGGAGAACATCGTGCCGTTGTCGGTCAACAGATAGCGCTCGTCCGCGCCGATCATCAGGATCTTCCAGCGCCCGCCCTTGTAATGGTTCGGGTACTCGGCATCACTGAGATCGGATTTGGGCGAAGTGAACTGGCTGAGGGAGTACGGCGAGGGGAAAAACGCGTTGTCCTCGGCAGGATCGGGGGTTGGGCGCTTGTCGTCAGTCTGCGTGGTAGCCATGGTGCTCTCCATCGAGTGGGTCAATGTCGGAGTTCATGCTAGTAAGGCGTCAGCGTTACAACAATGAGGGTTTTCCCTCAAAAAATCATGCGCTGAACCTGCAGCCCCTCAATGTGATCGATAAGTGGCAGAATCCCCGCAACTGATGAATTCGGAGACCCCCAATGCTTCGCCTGTTTGAACAACGGCTCGACCCCTTCCCGCCCGACGAAGCGCCGCCACCGCCGGTCGGTCTGGCGCGATTCCTGTGGGCCTGCACCCGCGGCGCTCGCGGTTATATCCTCGCGCTCGCGCTGCTCAGTGCCGGTGTGTCGATCTACGAAGCCTGGTTGTTTTCCTTTCTGGGTCAGGTCGTGGACCTGCTCTCGGCCTGGCAGGCCGGCGGCGATGTGAACGGCCAGGAGAGCCGCGTGCTGTGGGGCATCGGCATCGTATTGCTGACCAGCGTCGGGCTGGTGGCGCTGCGCACTATGGTTCAGCACCAGGTGTTGGC
>Ga0207696_1001605_pt1 | contig 11964 bp, 9 predicted proteins | sample KBSS54metaG_FD_184403 | JGI IMG/M metagenome (GOLD analysis project Ga0207696, IMG submission 184403) | Switchgrass rhizosphere microbial communities from Kellogg Biological Station, Michigan, USA - KBS S5-4 metaG (SPAdes) (version 2) | ecosystem: Host-associated > Plants > Roots > Rhizosphere >...
CGTTTGACTGACCGCGTGTTAGGTCTGACGTGGAACCGTTTGTACCAGGGCATCAACGTTCATAACGCTGAACGCGTGCGCCAACTGGCTCATGACGGCCACGAGATTGTCTATGTGCCCTGTCATCGCAGCCACATGGACTACATGCTGTTGTCCTACGTGCTTTATCACCAGGGGCTGGTTCCTCCGCACATCGCAGCGGGTATCAACCTGAATTTCTGGCCAGCCGGCCCGATTTTCCGCCGCCTCGGTGCGTTCTTTATCCGCCGTACCTTTAAAGGCAGCAAACTCTACTCCACCGTGTTCCGTGAATATCTGGGCGAGCTGTTTAGCCGTGGCTATTCCGTTGAATACTTTGTGGAAGGTGGCCGTTCCCGTACCGGGCGTTTGCTCGACCCGAAAACCGGCACGCTGTCGATGACCATCCAGGCCATGCTGCGCGGCGGTACTCGCCCTATTACCCTGGTGCCAATTTACATTGGTTATGAGCATGTAATGGAAGTGGGGACTTACGCGAAAGAGCTGCGTGGCGCGACCAAAGAGAAAGAGAGTTTCATGCAGATGGTGCGCGGGCTGAGTAAGCTGCGTAACCTCGGCCAGGGCTATGTTAACTTTGGCGAACCGATGCCGCTGATGACGTTCCTGAACCAGCGTGTTCCAGAGTGGCGCGATTCAATCGACCCGATTGAGGCCATCCGCCCGGCATGGTTGACGCCAACGGTCAATGAAATTGCCGCTGAACTGATGGTGCGTATTAACAATGCCGGTGCGGCAAATGCCATGAACCTGTGCTGTACCGCGCTGTTGGCCTCGCGTCAGCGTTCACTTACCCGTGAGCAACTGACCGAGCAGCTCAACTGCTACCTGAGCCTGTTGCGTAATGTGCCGTATTCACCGGACGCGACTGCACCAGACCAGCCAGCAGAAGCGCTGATTGAACACGCATTGCAGATGAACAAGTTTGAAGTTGAGAAAGACACCATCGGTGACATCATCATTCTGCCGCGCGAGCAGGCGGTTCTGATGACTTATTACCGTAACAACATCCTGCATATGCTGGTGTTGCCTTCTCTGCTGGCGGCAATTATTACTCAACATCGCCGTATTGACCGTAACGAACTGCTGCGTCAGGTCGAGCTACTTTACCCGATGCTGAAGGCTGAACTGTTCTTGCGCTGGAGCACGACCGAACTTGCTGGTGAAATTGACATCATGCTCAATGAACTGGTTCGTCAGGAACTGGTGACACTGACAGGCGATGAAGTGCAGATTAATCCTGCTCGTTCACGCACCATGCAGCTGCTGGCAGCAGGTGTTCGCGAAACGCTACAGCGTTATGCGATTACCTTCTGGCTGCTGAGCGCAAATCCGTCGATTAACCGTGGGACACTGGAGCGCGAAAGCCGCACCGTTGCCCAGCGTTTGTCTGTTTTGCATGGCATTAATGCACCGGAGTTCTTTGATAAAGCCGTCTTCACCTCGCTGGTTTTAACCTTACGTGATGAAGGCTATATCAGCGATACCGGGGATGCAGAGCCTACTGAAACCATGAAGGTCTACCAGATGCTGGCAGAACTGATCATGCCGGATGTGCGTTTGACGATTGAAAGTGCGACGTCGCAGGCTGCGACTGAGTAAAAAATCTGGCGGATGACGCGATTGCTTATCCGCCCTACGGTTCGACTTGTAGGGCGGATAAACGAAGTGTCATCCGCCATTTAATTTCTGATATTAGAAGTGCACGTAACTCAACACCAGGCCAATAAACAACACCAGGCCAACGTAGTTATTATTCAGGAATGCGCGGAAACAAGCATCGCGATCGCGATTCGCCGTCAAACGCTGCTGATGTATAAACAGTGCCCCCGCCAGCGCAATAGACCAGTAGAATGCCCCGCCTAATCCGTTTAACCAGCCAATCACCGCCAGCAAAACCATCACCGCAATCTGCAAAATCCCGATAATCACATTGTCATAGCGCCCGAACAGTATCGCCGTGGATTTGATGCCAATTTTCAGGTCATCATCGCGATCAACCATCGCATATTGCGTGTCGTAAGCGACCGCCCAGCAAATATTGGTCAAAAACATCAGCCAACAACTTAGCGGTACAGATTCGCTAACCGCAGCAAATGCCATCGGGATGGACCAACCGAACGCCGCACCCAACACCACTTGTGGCAAATGGGTGTAACGTTTCATAAAGGGATAAACCCAGGCTAATGCTAACCCCGCCACCGACAATAAAATTGTCATCGTGTTAAGCGTCAGCACCAGTAAAAACGACAGCAACACCAGTACCACAAACAGGATACGCGCTTCTTTTTCGCTGACTGCTCCGCTCGGTAGCGGACGGTGGGCGGTGCGTTTTACGTGGCCATCAAACTTGCGATCGGCGTAGTCGTTTACCACACAACCCGCGGCGCGCATCATCCAGACTCCGGCGATAAACACACATAAAATGGTCAGTGGTGGGACACCCGGTGTCGCGAGCCATAACGCCCATAAAGTGGGCCATAACAGTAAAAGCGAGCCAATCGGCTTATCCAGCCTCATCAGGCGTTGCCAGGCCTGCCATTTGCCCTGTTTAAGACTCCACTCCATTATTTTTCCTCTGCATACAACGGCGAAGCGGGAAGGAATAGTTCGGTCAGCACCAATGGCTTTCCGGCTAATCTCAGGCGGGAACGACGCCCCCACAGCTCCGCACTACGACCAATCTCAATAAAATCCCGTGTCAGGGATGATGCACTAAATAGATAACGCCCGAGTGGCGTGGTGCCGAGCTGTTGCAAAGCCAGCTCCGGCCCTTCAAGAGTGGATTCTGGTACAACGGTGCGCCCCAGCAACCAGGGTTCATCGTCACCGCAGAGCACAACTTCACGCAGCCAGTAGCGTTTGGCTTCAGGCATCATATCAGCTTCCGGAAAATCGACAGGTGAATCGAAAAAACCTTCACGCACAATACGAACAGTGACTCGCGAACAATACTGTTCAAAGCGTTTAGTCATTGAGTCTTCAAGCAACAACCAGTCAAGAAGCGATGCGCTCAGCTCCTCTGGAATCGTAGCCTCAAAACGTAAGGCGCGCAGTGGCGAAAGCGCGTCAGACATGTGAATTTCTCCGAAACAAAACCGGCAGTCATTGTAACGCAGAATGGGTATAGCGGGGGATTCAAAACACCTTCTAAATCATTCGAGTTGAATCAAGGCGGCAATTGGGAGTCAGCTTGAAGCGGGAGCAAAGTTGCCCTAAATAGTTCGAGTGGCATCAAGGCGGCAAACGAACGAATCCCTATGAGCTTACTAGAGTAAGTGATTAGGGTGAGTGAGAGCAGCCAACGCCGAGGCAGCTCGAAATATGACGGGCAAAAAAAGGTGCGCTCAGTGAGCGCACCAAACCTCAAACATCAGCACTGCGGGGAAACGCTTACCCCTTGCCTTTTACACTGCTGATAAAAGTTTTACGGGCAGTAGTCGAGCCCAGGCGTTCAGCTTCATCCAGTAGTTTCAGGGCTTTATCAACATCACCTGCGGCTACTGCTTGTTTGATTGCCTGGTTGAAATAGGTTTCCGTATCACTCAGCACGGGCTCTTTTTTCGCAGCTGGAGCCACTACTGGCGCAGGTGCCGGAGCTGGAGCCACTACGGCGGTTGTTGCCACTGCCGCAGGTGCAGTGTAAGTGGTGGCTGGTGCGGCGGTATTACCGACCGTTACCGGGCCTGGGCCTGATGAACCAAACAGCGGCCCAACTAAAATACTGGAACTTGAAGAAGTTTTGACCTTAAGTGAAATTTCACCTTCAGTACCATGGCGTGCAATCGGATCAGGAATATCTGGTACCGCATTACCGTTGCCCCTGGCATAGGCTTTTGCAGGGTCAACCATCGTGGTGGTTTGTTGCAGGTCTTTATTGGTGGTGAACACCAACAAATAAAGTTTTTGTTGCCCCAATGCTGGGGTTAATTTCATGACGCCTTCCAGGCGATTTAAAGACAACACTCCCGGTTCCTGATAGGCAAAGAAAGCCGATGGGAAATAAGCAGCAGGCGTCATGTTTTGGTCAAATACCAACACGTTTGGTGCAAATACCGTATCTTTATTCACGATACTTGAGAGCGTAATCGTCAGCTCCCCGATACTTGCCGGTACGCTGTAGGCCGCAACTGGCCCGGTGATATCACCGGCATTCAAGCTCTGGCCGGTGGTTGCGAGATTAGTCTTTTGGGTTTGGGTTTGATCAACCGGGATCCATTGCAACTGTTGCAATGCGGAAGACGGGATAGCAGGTGCAGCAGAAAGATCCTGCGGCACGATATTAACATTGGCCAGGCTTAAGCCAGGCATGCTTGCGAACAACCCTGCGGATAAGCAGAGTGCCAGGAGACTTTTTTTCATTTTCATTGTTATCAACCTCAATGGGAAATCGGTGGAAAGTTAGCCAGGCAATAGCGCTTTCCATCGAAACAGGCATTGGCATACAAGGGTAATAACGAGGGGCTCAGTGGCGAACCCCTCATCGTTTCATAACATTAGGTTAAAGCCGTATTACCACCAGATTTCCATCTGGGCACCGAAGGAGAACTCGTCGTTATCGCCGCGGCTGGTAGAGAAGTTACCGTTACCAGTGTTGTCTGCGATGGCAAAGCGAGTGGCGTCGCCGTTAGCGTCTTTCGCGTAACCCCACTGCTCATCCCAACGGGCATAAGTTGCAAACAGACGCAGTGCCGGACGTGACCAGATGCTGTCACCTGCTTGCCATTGTTGTGCCAGGGTAATTTTGTACTGACCGTTGCGATCGCCAGTTTCCTGGGATTTCACGTTGTCGTAGCCAAGTTCCAGCAAGGTACTCATGATTGGCGTCCATTTGTACATTGGACGAATACCGATGGTGTACCATTCAGTCCCCTGGTTATCATCCATATCCAGGTTCTGGTACATACCGACGTACATCAGGTCCCATTTGTCTGCCAGCGTGATTGCGCCGTGGTCGAGGACACGGATCATGCTGCCGTCGTTGTTAACGCTACCGCCCTGCGCCTGGCCTTTGCCCTGCGAAGTCATAGAGTCAGTTGCATACTGCACAACGAATTTGTTAAAGCCTTTCAACATACTTTGCGTATGTTCTGCAGTCAGCATCCAACCATCTTTCGACGCACCTGGTTCCAGGTAGTAATCGTCAGGAATGTTGGTGTGACCGTAATCAACGCCCAGCTCCAGTGTGCCGCCGTCGTTAATTTCTAAACCAGCCCAACGCACGTCAAACACGTCGTTTGGTACTTTATTGTTATATGTACGCTCGCCAGTAGCCGGGTCGAATTCCGCATTCGCAGAAGAACCGCCAGACTCTGTAGAACGAGTGGCCGCGAAGGAAAGTTTGCCTGCGCCGACGTCAATGTTTTCCAGACCCGCACCAGGACCAGAAATATCCCAGTAGTAGAAGTCAATCATGTGAACGTCATGACGTTGGTAGAAACGCTTACCTGCCCACATGTTTGCGCCTGGCAGAGAATCGATAAGGTTTTTACCCTGCACGTTGAATTCACGGATGGCTGGAGTGTTATCGTTTTCCCAGTCGTTCAACTGTGATGAGTTGTAGGCAATGTTGGAGTCGAAGTAGAAGCTCTTATCGCCTTCTTTCCACACTTCCTGGCCTAATTTAATTTCTGCGTAAGTATCACATTCGTTACCCAGACGATATTTAGATTGAGCACCAGTTGCCTGGAAGCATTCTTGTGGTCCGCCGCTACCGGTCCAGCCGATACCAGAACGGGCGTAACCGTGGAAGTCCACAGCCAGAGCCTGAACAGACATAACGCCTGCTGCTACGGCAACTGCCAGTGGGAGTTTGCGCAGAGTAATCATCGTTCTATCTCCTGAATCATTGCTTTTCTTTTTTATGGGAATGCTTAAACACCTGGCTCTTGATGCAGCCGACGACATGCAGTGCCATCCTCACGGAACAGATGGCAACGCTCTGGCGGCAAGCCAATAGCGAATGTGGCACCCTCTTTTACCAACACCACGTCATTCTGGCGGTACACCAGGTTCTGACGGATGGCGGGGATTTGGATGTGAATCTGAGTTTCATGACCGAGTTGCTCAACCACCTGAACTTCGCCTTCAAGCGTGACGTCAGCGATATCGCTTGGCAGCAGATGTTCCGGGCGAATGCCCAGAGACATATTGGCGCCGACCTGGACTTCTTTGCTCTCTACCGGCAGCCAAACTTGCTGACGGTTTGGTAATTCAACCTGTACCTGATCAATCGCAGTGGCGGTCACTTTCACTGGCAGGAAGTTCATTTTTGGCGAGCCAATAAAGCCCGCAACAAAACGGTCCGCCGGGTAGTGATACAGCTCGAGCGGTTTACCGACTTGCGCCACGCGGCCTGCGTCCAGTACCACAATTTTGTCGGCCAGTGTCATCGCTTCGACCTGATCGTGGGTGACATAAACCATGGTGCGTCCAAGACGCTTGTGCAGTCGGGAGATCTCAATACGCATCTGCACACGCAGTGCCGCATCAAGGTTAGAAAGTGGTTCATCGAGCAGGAAGACACGCGGTTCTGCCACCAGCGTACGGCCAATGGCAACACGCTGACGTTGTCCGCCAGACAGTGCTTTTGGGCGGCGATCTAATAAATGGGCCAGCTGCAACGTTTCTGAAACTTGTGTGACTCGCTGATTAATTTCGCTTTTCTTGGCACCGGCCAACTTCAGCCCAAAGGACATGTTTTCTGCAACAGAAAGATGGGGATACAGGGCATAAGACTGGAACACCATGCCAACACCGCGCTCTGCGGGAGGAATGTCGTTCATGCGAGTTTCACCAATGAACAAATCACCACTGGTGATGGTTTCCAGCCCAGCGATCATGCGCAACAGTGTGGATTTACCGCAGCCTGACGGACCAACAAAAACTACAAACTCACCTTCCTGGATGTCCAGATTGATATCTTTCGATACCACCACATCCCCCCAGGCTTTTGTTACGTTCCGTAGCTGTACGCTTGCCATGTACTTCTCCCTTCATTCATTCCGTCACGATGCTAATGGGCAGGTGATTCAAGATGTGTCGGACTATGACGGATCTATACATTTGGTAACTCCTCCACCCTGATGTTTTTTATGGGGGAGGAGGCGGGAGGATGAGAAGTGAGTTTCTGCAACCGGTTACAGTCGGCACAAGAGATTTTCGTGATCGTGGTTTCAAAAAACCGGGTGGTTTTGTGTGCTCCAGGACACATAACTGCCAGTTATGTAATGGGGATCACAGATAATCGGGGTGGGGCGTAGGGCTAAGGAGGATGAGAAGCACTTGCCATCTGCGCAAACTGGCAACCGTAACGCCACTAGCTTGACCTGATGTATCCACGCGCAAACCACCATTCAAAGGATGGGAACATATGAAAATTAAAACTGGCGCCCGCATCCTCGCTCTGTCTGCCCTGACAACGATGATGTTTTCCGCCTCTGCACTGGCAAAAATAGAAGAAGGCAAACTGGTCATCTGGATTAACGGTGACAAAGGCTATAACGGCCTGGCCGAAGTGGGTAAAAAGTTTGAGAAAGACACGGGCATTAAAGTGACCATCGAGCACCCGGACAAACTGGAAGAGAAATTCCCACAAGTCGCGGCGACCGGCGATGGCCCTGACATTATCTTCTGGGCGCACGACCGTTTCGGTGGTTACGCACAATCTGGCCTGCTGGCCGAAATCACTCCAGACAAAGCTTTCCAGGACAAACTGTATCCGTTTACCTGGGACGCAGTTCGTTACAACGGCAAAATCATTGCTTACCCAGTCGCGGTTGAAGCACTCTCTCTGATTTATAACAAAGACTTAGTCCCTAACCCGCCAAAAACCTGGGAAGAAATCCCGGCTCTGGATAAGCAGCTGAAAGCCAAAGGTAAGAGCGCGTTGATGTTCAACCTGCAAGAACCGTACTTCACCTGGCCACTGATTGCTGCTGACGGTGGTTACGCGTTCAAACTCGAAAACGGCAAATATGACGTGAAAGATGTCGGCGTGGACAGCCCAGGCGCGAAAGCGGGCCTGACCTTCCTGGTCGACATGATTAAAAACAAACAAATGAATGCGGATACCGATTACTCCATCGCAGAAGCGGCCTTTAACAAAGGCGAAACCGCGATGACGATTAACGGCCCGTGGGCATGGTCCAACATCGATAAGAGCAAAATCAATTACGGCGTAGCGCTGCTGCCAACCTTCAAAGGCAAAGCATCTAAACCGTTCGTTGGTGTGCTGAGTGCCGGTATCAATGCGGCTAGCCCGAACAAAGAACTGGCGAAAGAGTTCCTGGAAAACTACCTGATGACCGACCAGGGCCTGGCTGAAGTCAACAAAGACAAGCCATTGGGCGCAGTTGCTCTGAAATCTTACCAGGATCAACTGGCGAAAGATCCACGTATCGCTGCCACCATGGATAACGCCCAAAAAGGCGAAATCATGCCTAACATCCCGCAAATGGCCGCCTTCTGGTATGCCACACGCACCGCCGTCATCAACGCAGTTAGCGGTCGTCAGACTGTTGATGAAGCGCTGAAAGATGCTCAGGGACGTATTACTAAGTAAGTCATTCCCCCTCACCCCGGCCCTCTCCCCGTTGGGGCGAGGGAGATAACCGAGCAATCCCCTCCAGCTCAGGGGACGGTGAGAACCGCGCAATCCCCTCTCCCTAAGGGAGAGGGTTAGGGTGAGGGTGGTTTCAGATGATAAGTTGTAGAGGTAGAGGAAGACCCCATGGATGTTGTTAAAAAGAGCCACTGGTGGCAAAGCGATGTACTGAAGTGGTCAGTCATCGGCCTGATGGGACTGCTGGTTGGTTATCTTATTGTCATAATGTACGCCCAGGGGGAGTACCTGTTTGCCATCATGACGCTGATTTTAAGCTCAGCTGGCCTCTATATTTTTGCCAACCGTAAGGCTTATGCCTGGCGTTATGTTTACCCTGGAATGGCTGGTATGGGGCTGTTTGTCCTGTTCCCATTGGTTTGTACCATCGCCATCGCCTTCACCAACTACAGCAGCACCAACCAGTTGACCCAGGAACGGGCACAGGAAGTGCTGATGGACCGCCAATATCAGGCGGGCAAAACCTTTAACTTCGGCCTTTATCCGGCGGGCGATGAGTGGCAACTGGCCCTCACCGACGGAGAAACTGGCAAAAATTACCTCTCCGACGCCTTTAAATTTGGCGGCGAGCAGCACCTGAAATTGAAAGAAGCGGATGCGCTGCCAACGGGCGAAAAAGCCAATCTGCGCGTGATCACGCAAAACCGCGCGGCATTGACGCAAATCACCGCGCAAATGCCAGATGAAAGCACGCTGACCATGAGTTCCCTGCGCCAGTTTTCCGGCACCCGTCCACTGTATACGGCGGCGGATAACGGTGAGCTGACCAACAACCAAAGCGGCGTTAAATACCGCCCGAATAACGATATTGGTTTCTATCAGTCTGTTAACGCCGAAGGCAACTGGGGCAACGAGCAATTAAGCCCGGGCTACACCGTCACCATCGGCTGGAAAAACTTCTTACGTGTGTTCCACGATGAAGGCATCCAAAAACCATTTATGGCGATTTTCGTCTGGACGGTGATCTTCTCAATCCTGACGGTGATTCTCACCGTGGCTGTCGGCATGATTCTGGCGTGTGTTGTGCAGTGGGAATCCCTGAAAGGCAAAGCGATTTATCGCGTGATGTTGATCCTGCCATACGCGGTACCGTCGTTTATTTCTATTTTGATTTTCAAAGGGTTGTTCAACCAAAGTTTCGGTGAAATCAACATGATGTTGAGCTCACTGTTTGGTATCAAACCCGCCTGGTTTAGCGACCCAACCACCGCACGTTCCATGATAATTATCGTCAATACCTGGCTCGGTTATCCATACATGATGATTTTGTGCATGGGCTTGTTGAAAGCGATTCCGGACGACTTATACGAAGCTTCGGCAATGGATGGTGCAGGCCCATTCCAGAATTTCTTTAAAATCACGCTGCCGCTGCTGATTAAGCCGCTGACACCACTGATGATTGCCAGCTTTGCCTTTAACTTTAACAACTTCGTGCTGATTCAGCTGTTAACCAATGGCGGGCCAGACAGGCTCGGCACCACAACGCCTGCGGGCTACACGGACTTGCTGGTGAGCTACACCTACCGCATTGCCTTTGAAGGCGGCGGCGGTCAGGACTTTGGTTTAGCGGCGGCTATCGCAACGCTTATCTTCCTGCTGGTTGGGGCATTAGCGATTGTTAACCTGAAAGCCACCCGCATGAAGTTTGATTAAGGAGCGATTCACATGGCAATGGTTCAACCCAAATCTCAAAAGCTGCGTCTGTTTACCACGCATCTGCTACTACTGATATTTATCGCGGCAATTATGTTCCCGCTGCTGATGGTGATTGCGATTTCACTGCGCCCGGGTAACTTCGCCACTGGCAGCCTGATCCCGGATCAAATCTCCTGGGAGCACTGGAAATTAGCACTGGGCTTTAGCGTGCAACATGCCGATGGCAGCGTCACGCCACCGCCGTTCCCGGTGCTGTTGTGGCTGTGGAACTCCATCAAGATTGCGGCGATTACCGCGCTGGGGATTGTCACGCTTTCAACCACTTGTGCTTATGCGTTTGCCCGTATGCGTTTCCCTGGCAAAGCCACGTTGCTCAAAGGGATGCTGATTTTCCAGATGTTCCCGGCGGTATTGTCACTGGTGGCGTTGTATGCCTTGTTTGACCGCCTCGGCCAGTACATTCCGTTTATTGGTTTGAATACGCACGGTGGGGTGATCTTCGCCTATCTTGGCGGTATTGCGCTGCATGTGTGGACGATTAAGGGCTACTTCGAAACTATCGATAACTCGCTGGAAGAAGCGGCAGCGCTGGATGGTGCAACTCCATGGCAAGCCTTCCGCCTGGTGTTGCTGCCGCTGTCTGTGCCAATTCTGGCAGTGGTATTTATTCTGTCGTTTATCGCCGCGATTACCGAAGTGCCAGTCGCGTCATTGTTACTGCGTGACGTCAACAGCTACACCCTGGCGGTAGGTATGCAGCAATATCTCAACCCACAAAACTATTTGTGGGGCGACTTTGCTGCTGCCGCTGTGCTCTCTGCCATCCCGATTACCGTCGTGTTCTTACTGGCGCAACGCTGGCTAGTGAGCGGCCTGACGGCGGGAGGGGTGAAAGGATAAGATTTCCTGTCAGTTATTGCTTCATCTTATGTCATGCCACTGCAAACCCTCAATTTGACTTAGTCTCATTTCCGGCGGCCTTCGGGCCGCCTTTTTTTATTCTCGTTTTAAGCGACTGCTATTACACAACCACAGCGTGATCACCAGTAACAAAATCGCCCCCGAGTAGATCAATACATCGCGCGGATCTTTATGGTCGATAATGATAAGCCGCACAATGGCGGTGATGCCGATATAGATAAAGTAACGCAGCGGGAAGTGATAACCGGATTGAAAATACTTCACGATCAACGCGATAAATTCGAAGTAAAGAAAGTAAACCACCAGCCCTTCAATCAGCTGATACTTGCTGGCTTGATCGCTGGGCGCAAACAGCGAGGTGGCTAAGTGCAGCGTTTCTTTACCCAGGAAGATGATGAGGATTACGCCGAGCGCAAGCAACGCCAGATTGAGGACCGTTTGCATAACTTTAGCGATGAGTTCAACGCGGGGGGTGGTTGTCATAAGAACGCCTCATGTTTGGGTATCGAGGTGTTGTTATACGTTAAAACTGTGATCTGAATCTAATTTTTCTGCTTATGTTGCCCCCTCACCCCGGCCCCTCTCCCTGTGGGAGAGGGGCCGGGGTGAGGGCATGATCACCTGAAATTAATATCCCGATCGCTCGTCATCCCATACAACTCAAACTTACGACCCAGCATCTGCCCACCGTCACGCGTCAGCGGTGTCCAGCTCACTTGCGCGCGGCT
>Ga0207696_1001606_pt1 | contig 11961 bp, 8 predicted proteins | sample KBSS54metaG_FD_184403 | JGI IMG/M metagenome (GOLD analysis project Ga0207696, IMG submission 184403) | Switchgrass rhizosphere microbial communities from Kellogg Biological Station, Michigan, USA - KBS S5-4 metaG (SPAdes) (version 2) | ecosystem: Host-associated > Plants > Roots > Rhizosphere >...
CCAACGGGGTAGTGATCGATTGCGGGAAGCCTGCGGCAACGCCACCGATGATCACGTTGACCCCTGCGATGCTCAGGCTGGTCAGCCCGTCAGGAGCAGACACGCTGAACGTGCCGGTCTTGGTCAGTGCCTCTGGGTCGGGGGCCGAACCGTCGGCCAGGTTGGCCTCATTGACGGTCAGTTCGCCCCCTGCCACCGACAGGCCGGTGAGGGTCACTGGATTGTTCGGCACATCAGGAACAACCGGTGTCACAGGCACAACAGGAACATCCGGAACATCCGGAACATCCGGTGTCACCGGAAGAACGCCTGTCCCTCCTGAACCACCTGCACCGCCTGAACCGCCTGAACCGCCTGCACCGTTATCCGGGTTTCCGGCCAGCCGCCCCAGGGGAAATTCGGGAATGCCGTTGAAGCCTGCGGTAGGAAAACCAATCGTCGGATCGACCCGCCCGCCCACCTCTTCAAGCATGACAAACGAGTGGCCGCCGCCCAGTGCACCAGGTGCGCCGGTCGAACCCGGTCCGGCCGCCGTAGCTTCAGCAGTCTGGGTCGGGTCATCGCCGGCAGCGATCGCTTTTTGCAGTTGTTCGACATCGGTCAGTTGCGCTTGAGTCGGTGTCACCGCTTCAGCGGTGTCTACATGAGGTGCCTGATTCGCGAGTAACTGAGGCGTCATCTCCATACTGCTGCCACGCCCAAGTGTCAGTTCCTGGCCATTGTGCAGATCAACCGCCACCGCGCCTTCGGCCCCGGTAACCAGTTGATCGCCGGCGAATAACCGGTCCCCCTCGACCAGCGCGCGTCGGGTGCCATCGCCCGCAACCGCGAACACCTGACCAATGACCTTACTGACAATACCGATGAGCGTAGCCATGTGCACTTCCTCCGCTGCCAACCGCTGTCGGCATCCTGTTTTTGCGAAGAACGTGCTCATGGCTCCAACGGGTTGCCTGGCGGAATCGCCTGCTGGCAGCGGTTACTTCAAGTAAGCCGCTGCCCTGGCGCCGTTCTCGCCAAGCGTGCCGCTCGCGGGCAACGTGTCTGCTGCGGGATAAAAACCCTCTGCAATCAATGGCATCGGGATCCACTTTCGCAATACGTCACCCTTTGAGCGATGCGTAACGGCTTTGATCCACCAAGGTGACAAAAAACCGTCACCTTAAAACCGCCCGCTTCCCTCCCCTCCAGCACTTCCCCGCCCTATGTCGATATGTGGTCTGGAACTTTCCTCAAGCCCCGCTGAGCGCCCTAACGCTCGTAAATCAAGGGCTTTCGGAGTGAACAATGTGCTGGATTTTGCAGAGCGCATAAGTTTTTTTTGGCATAAGCCTTATGAAAAATTCTTCTATGGTTTTCCCTAGAATGTTCTTAGCTGTGTTGTTACAAGCATGAAACGGTTTTCACTATAAATGCCGTCAAATATTTGGCGACTAATAAGCACCATTAGGAATCAGGGAGAGGCACCCATGCGCGTATTAACCCCCCTCTGCAGCGCAATTCTGCTGGCCATGGCCTGCGCTTCTCAGGCTCAAGCCATGTCATTGACGGAGGCAATCCAGAGCACCATCGCGACCCACCCGGAGCTGGCGTCTCGAGTGGACAGCCGCCTCTCGGCCGATGAACAAGTGAAAGTCGCCAAGGGAGGATTTTATCCATCGGTTGATCTGAATGCCGCCTACGGGCGCGGGTACAGCGATAACACCAACACCCGGGCATTAGGTAATCACCACACCGAAATTCTGACCTACACCCAATCGGAATTGCGTCTGCGGCAGATGCTCTTCGATGGTTTCAACACCTCGAACGAAGTCCAGCGCACTAAAGGCGTGGTCAACTCCCGGGCCTATTACGCGCAGGGCACCGCTCAGGATCTGGCCCTGCGCACCATCGAGGTCTACCTCGAAGTGCTCAAGCGCCGCGAACTGGTGACCCTGGCCACAAACAATCTGCAAGCTCACATGCGGGTCAATGATCAGATCAGTCTGCGCACCCAGCGTGGTATCGGCAGCACCGCCGACTCTGACCAGTCCGTCGCTCGCCGGGCACTGGCACAAAACAACCTCGATACCGCTGAAGTCGATCTGGCGGATGCCGAGTCGAACTTCTACGCCGTCGTGGGGCGCCTGCCCGATGAACTCGAAGCCCCGCCCTCGACCCGCGGCGAACTGCCCGCCACCCTGCAGGAAGCCCAGCAAAGCATGGTGGAAAACAACCCGTACCTGAAATCCGCCCAGGCCGATGTGCAATCGGCCGAGAGCCAGTACGAAGTTGCCAAGTCGCCGTTCTACCCTCGCTTCGACGCCGAAGCCGCCGTGGGTGCGAACAACAACGTGCAGGGCGATGAAGGCCACGACAACGAATGGCGAGTCGGCATAGTGATGAACTACAACCTGTTCCGCGGTGGCAGCGACAAGGCTCGCCTGGCCTCCGATGCGCACCTGATCAACCAGGCGATGGACGTCCGCAACAATGCCCTGCGCCAACTCAACGAGAACATTCACCTGGCCTGGAACGCCATGGTCAATGCCAAGAAACAAACCCCGACCGCCCGCGAATACGCGGACACCAGCCGACGCGTGCGCGTGGCCTATCAGGACCAGTTCGGCCTCGGCCAGCGCACCCTGCTCGACCTGCTGGACAGTGAAAACGAGCTCTACAACGCCAACCGCCGCTACACCGAAGTGCGCTACACCGAGGAGTTCTCGATGTACCGCGTGCTGGCGAACATGGGGCAGTTGCTGAGCAAACAACGAGTGGTGTTGCCCGCCGATGCGATCGCCTCCACGGAAGTAAAAAACGAAGCCCGTTTGCCTGAACTGAAGTAGGCCTGTGGAGAGATCAATGTGACCAGCATGGAATCCGGCAACATCGGTGTCGATCCGCGTCTGAGCTTCGATGACCCGCTTCTGGACGGTCTGTTGATCCTCTGCAAACTCCACGGCGCGACGGTCAGTCGCGCCAGCCTGAGCGCCGGACTGCCCCTGAACAAACAACGCTTGAGCCTGGACCTGCTGCCTCGCGCAGCGGCCCGGGCCAGTTTGCAGGCGCGATTGCTGCGCCGTGATCTGGCGGACATTTCCGTCCTCAACCTGCCTGTAATGCTAATCCTCAACAACGGCCGTACGGCCATTCTGCGACGCATCGGCGATGACGGGCAGTTGTTGATATTGCCCAGCGAAGCCGACGGCGGCGAACAATGGGTCAGCACGGACGAACTGACCGAAAATTACAGTGGCCAGGCCTTGTTCGCGCGGCCACGGCATGAACTCGAAGACTTGCGTTCGCCGCTGGTGCCGCGGGTTGAGGCGTGGTTTCGCGACACCTTGAAGCTGTCGAAGTGGCTGTACAGCGACGCAATTCTGGCGAGTTTTCTGATTAACCTGCTGGGGCTGATGGTGCCGCTGTTCGTCATGCAGACCTACGACCGGGTGGTGCCGAACCAGGCCACGTCGACGTTGTGGGTGCTGTCCATCGGCTTGCTGATCGGCACCGGTTTCGAACTGGTCTTGCGGGTGGTGCGCGCGCACCTGCTGGACACCGCCGGGAAGAAAACCGACGTGATCCTTTCAGCCACGCTGTTTGAACGCATCACTGGCATGTCGATGAAAGCGCGGCCGGCGACCATTGGTGGTTTCGCCCAAAGCATCCATGACTTCCAGGGCCTGCGGGAATTCCTCACCGCCGTAACGCTGACGAGCCTGATCGACCTGCCCTTTGCCGTGCTGATGCTGGTGGTGATTGGCCTGCTCGGCGGCTGGCTGGTGGTGATTCCGTTACTGGCGTTTCCGATCACGATCCTCTTCGCGATGGTGATCCAGGTGCGCCTGCGCGACACCGTACAGAAAAGCCTGACCCTCGGTGCCGAACGCCAGGCGCTGCTGATCGAAACCCTCGGCGGCCTGGAAACCCTCAAGGCGTGCAGCGCCGAAAGCGAACGCCAGCACAAATGGGAAAGCACCCACGGCGCCCTCACCCGCCTCGACAGCCATGCGCGCAACCTCTCGGCGCTGGCCACCAACGGCACGCTGTTCATCCAGCAATTCTGCGGCATGGCGACCATCGTCGCCGGGGTCTACAGCATCATCGCCGGCAACCTCAGCGTCGGCGCGCTGGTCGCGACCTACATGCTTGGCAGCCGGGTGCTCGCGCCGCTGGGGCAGATTGCCGGTTTGATCACGCGCTATCAGCAAGCGCAACTGACCATGAAAAGCACCGATGCGCTGATGTCCTTGCCCCAGGAACGCGACGCCAAACAACGGCCGCTTGAACGCACGCAACTGCAAGGTGCGATAGACGTCAGCAGCGTGACGTTCCACTACAACGGCCAGAACGCTCCGGCGCTGGCCAACATCAGCTTCAGCGTGAAACCCGGTGAGCGGATCGGCATCATCGGTCGCAGCGGCTCTGGCAAAAGTACGCTGGCGCGGCTGGTCATGGGTTTCTACGCGCCGGAAGAGGGCCAACTGCTGCTCGATGGCCTGGACCTGCGGCAACTGGATGTCGCCGACCTGCGTCAGCAAATCGGTTACGTCGCCCATGACCTGCCACTGTTGGCCGGCAGCCTGCGCGACAACCTGACCCTCGGCGCACGCTACATCAGCGATTCACGGATGCTCGAAGTCGCCGAACTGACCGGTGTCACCGAGCTGGCGCGTCAGCATCCGCAAGGCTTCGACCGGCCAGTGGGTGAACGCGGACAACTGCTGTCCGGCGGGCAACGCCAGGCGGTGTTGCTGGCCCGCGCCTTGTTGCTGGATCCGCCGATCATGTTGTTCGACGAACCCACCAGCGCCATGGACAACAGCAGCGAAGACATCCTGCGGCAAAAACTCCATCGTTGGGTCCAGGGCAAAACCCTGTTGCTGGTGACCCACCGTACCTCGATGCTCAGCCTGGTGGATCGCCTGGTGGTGCTGGACAACGGGCGGATCGTCGCCGACGGTCCGAAAGAAGTGGTCATCGATGCACTGCGCAAGGGCCGTGTCGGCTCTGCGGCTGTCTAGGAGCTAGCCATGGCCCGTTCATCATCCGACACCTCGTCCAATTCGAAGCCGCGCGGCTACTTCAGCAGTTTCAGCAAAAGCGCCGAAAGCGAATTCATGCCGGAAACCGCCGGCGCCTCGTTGCAGGACTCACCACGCTGGTCGCGGATCACCGTGTGGCTGGCGGCTGCGCTGATTATCACGGCGGTGGTCTGGGCCAAGTTCGCGGTGCTGCAGGAAGTGACCATGGGCGAAGGCAAGGCGATCCCGTCGAGCAAGATCCAAGTGATCCAGAACCTGGAGGGCGGCATCGTCACTGAGATTTTCGTTCGCGAGGGGCAAATGGTGAACAAGGGCGACACCTTACTGCGCCTCGATGACACTCGATTTCTGTCGAACAAGGGCGAAAGCGAGGCGGATCGCTATGCACTGACGGCGCAGGTCGAACGTCTGTCGGCCGAGGCGGAAGGCCGGCCGTTCAAACTGTCCCCCGAAGTGATCGCCAAGGCGCCGCAAGTGGCCGAGGACGAACGCTCGCTGTACGAACAACGGCAACGTCGACTGGCCAGCGAACAGCGCACCTTGAGTGAGCAACTTCGGCAAAAATCCCAGGAACTGGCAGAGTTCCGCTCCAAACAGGGCCAATTCAGTTCAAGCCTGGCGTTGCTGCAGCAAGAAATGAACATGTCCACGCCGCTGGTAGGCACCGGGGCGGTTTCGCCGGTGGAGATTTTGCGACTCAAACGCAGCGCGGTGGAAATTCGCGGTTCATTGAACGCCACGACCCTGGCGATTCCCCGTGCGGAATCGGCGATCAATGAGATCAAAAGCAAGATTGATGAGTCCGAACAATCCTTCCGCTCCGACGCGGCGAAGGAGCTCAATGAAAAACGCACTGATCTGTCGAAAATCACGGCAACGAGCATTGCTATCGATGACCGAGTGACCCGCACCACGGTGGTGTCGCCGGTTCACGGGATTATCAAAGTGCTGAAGGTCAACACCATCGGCGGCGTGGTCCAGCCGGGCAGCGACATGGTGGAAATCGTGCCCATCGAAGACAACTTGCTGATCGAAGCCAAGGTCCGGCCGCAGGACGTGGCGTTTCTGCACCCGGGGCAGAAAGCGATGGTCAAGTTCAGTGCTTACGACTACACAATTTATGGGGGGTTGAGTGCGAAGCTGGAGTTGATTGGGGCGGACACGATTACGGATGACAAGGGCAACAGCTTCTACCTGATTCAGGTGAGGACCGATAAGAATCACTTGGGCGGGGATGTGAAACCGTTGCTGATCATTCCGGGAATGGTGGCGACGGTGGACATCATCACCGGGGAGAAAAGCGTGCTGGATTACTTGCTTAAACCAGTGCTTAAAGCCCGGACCGAGGCGATGCGCGAACGTTAGTCTCTGGCCGGGATTTTCTGTGATTGTTCTACCGCTATCGCGAGCAGGCTCGCTCCCACATTTGATCGCATTTCTTCTGGAAGAACTCGGTCAACTGTGGGAGATAGTTTCTGCTGGGATTTTCTGTGATTGTTCTACCGCTATCGCGAGCAGGCTCGCTCCCACATTTGATCGCATTTCTTCTGGCAGAACTCGGTCAACTGTGGGAGATAGTTTCTGCTGGGATTTTCTGTGATTGTTCTACCGTCTTCGCGAGCAAGCCCGCTCCCACAGTGGATCGCATTTCTTCTGGAAGAACTCGGTCAACTGTGGGAGATAGTTTCTGCTGGGATTTTCTGTGATTGTTCTACCGTCTTCGCGAGCAAGCCCGCTCCCACATTTGATCGCATTTCTTCTGGAAGAACTCGGTTAACTGTGGGAGCGAGCCTGCTCGCGATGAGGCCCGCACAGGCAATGATCATTTCGGCCCATGATTGCGCCGAAAGGTCTCCTCCCCCATCGCCGCAATCTGCCCCTCGATCAACGCCTCGAACGGTTTTAACAACGGTTCGAAAGAGGTCGGCGCTTCGAGGGTTTGCAACGCCTGCACTATCGCCTCCACCGTCGACAACGCGCCCGGCCCCGGTGCCTTGCGCAATCGATACCTCGACACTGCGCCCTGCGCCAACGTCACCCTCGGCAGCGCCGCCAGCAGCGGGTTGAGGTGCAGCATCTTGCGCGCCTTGCGCCAAGTGCCGTCCGGGACGACCAGCAATAACGGCTGATCATTTGCCGCGTAAGCCTGCAACGGCTGCGCATCATCGGAGGGAAACAACAGCCGCGCCTGATAACCCGGTTGATTCAACAGCGCTGGCAAATCCTCGAACACCTCGCCCACTATCAACTCGGCATTCTTCAACCCCAACGCCGCCAACCGCGCAGTGTTCAGCGCATGGTTCACTTCGCTCGGATGCTGCAACAGCAACACCCGGGTGCGGCTGTCGAGGCTCGGAATCAGCGGGCACAGGCAATGAGTTTGCGGACGCAGGCAGCGCGGACATTGGATTCTGGACATGGCTTGTTTTTCCGTTAAGCGGCCTGATTCAGTTGTGCTTTGAGCAAATCGCGAAAGGTCTGGATCAACGGCTCGCGGCTGCGGCCACGACGCACGATCATCGAGAACGGCGCCTGATAGCCGAAGGTCGCCGGCAGCAGCACCCGCAAATCGCCCTTGTCGGCCCAAGCTTGAGCGTAGTGCTCCGGCAGGTAGCCGATGTAGGCGCCCGACAACACGAGAATCAGCTGCGCCTCCATACTTTCCACCGTCGCCGCGCTGTGTTTGAAACCGTGGCGTGCCAGTTCCGCCTGGCTCCAGTAACCACGGCCGACCATGCGCTGCTGGGTGATCACTTGTTCAGGGATGCGCCGCTCGGTGAACAGCGGATGACGGCTGCTGCAATACAACCAGTGTTGCTCGCGGTACAGCGGCATATAGACCAGACCGCTCATGCGCGTGGAGAACGCGCCGATGGCCAGGTCGAGGCGATTGTCCTGCACGCCGAGTTGCAGTTCGTAAGGGCTCATGACCGACAAATGCAAATGCACGGCCGGGTGTTCCTGACTGTAGGCGCCAATGGCTTCGGCGAACGGCAAGGCCTTGTCGCTGACGGTGGAGTCGATGACGCCGAGGTTCAAGGTACCGCGTAGTTCGCCTTTGAGGGCAGCAGCGTATTGCTCGAAGCCTTCGAGTTCGCCGAGCAGACGCAGGGTTTCCTGGTGGAACAGTTCGCCTTTGCTGGTCAGGCTGAAACCACCACGACCGCGATGGCATAGGACCAGGCCGAGGGCGGCTTCGAGCTGGCTCATGTAAGTACTGATGGCCGAGGTCGAGAGATTGAGCTCTTGCTGGGCGTTGGCAAACCCCTGATGGCGAACCACGCTGACGAAAATGCGCAACAGTTTCAGGTCGGGTAATGCGTTGGCCATGAGGATCTCCAGCAATATTGATCGTTCCCACGCTCTGCGTGGGAATGCAGCCCGTGACGCTCTGCGTCACATACACGAATGGGACGCGGAGCGTCCGTGGATGCATTCCCACGCGGAGCATGGGAACGATCATGCGGAGAAGTCTATCGTCGCCGTGGCCATTAGTTTAGAAAAATCTGAACTAAGTATTTGCCCGTAGCGATTCTTCCCGGCCACTACATTTCGCAGAATCGCCCCACAGCGGTGCCTGCGTCTCCCCGACCTGCGCAACCGACATAAATAAAACAACGACGATGAGGCCTTACCCGTGGACAAGATTCTTCACCAACCACTGGGCGGCAATGAAATGCCGCGCTTCGGCGGCATCGCCACCATGATGCGACTCCCCCATGTGCCAACCGCTGCCGGTCTGGATGCTGCCTTCGTTGGCGTCCCGCTGGACATCGGCACGTCCCTGCGACCAGGCACCCGTTTCGGGCCTCGCGAAATCCGCGCCGAATCGGTGATGATCCGCCCGTACAACATGGCCACCGGCGCTGCACCGTTCGACTCGCTGTCGGTTGCCGACATCGGTGACGTGGCGATCAACACGTTCAACCTGCTGGACGCCGTACGGATCATCGAAGAGTCCTACCACAAAATCCTCGAACACAATGTGATCCCCCTGACCCTCGGCGGCGACCACACCATCACCCTGCCCATCCTGCGTGCGATCCATAAGAAGCACGGCAAGGTCGGCCTGGTGCACATCGACGCTCACGCCGATGTGAACGATCACATGTTCGGCGAGAAAATCGCCCACGGCACCACTTTCCGTCGCGCTGTCGAAGAAGGCCTTCTGGATCCGGACCGCGTGGTGCAAATCGGTCTGCGCGCTCAGGGCTACACCGCCGATGACTTCAACTGGAGCCGCAACCAGGGCTTCCGTGTGGTTCAGGCCGAAGAGTGCTGGCACAAATCCCTGGCTCCGCTGATGGCCGAAGTTCGCGAGAAAGTCGGCGGCGGTCCGGTGTACCTGAGTTTCGACATCGACGGCATCGATCCAGCCTGGGCGCCAGGTACCGGCACCCCGGAAATCGGTGGTCTGACGACCATTCAGGCGATTGAAATCGTTCGCGGCTGCCAAGGCCTCGACCTGGTCGGCTGCGATCTGGTAGAAGTCTCGCCCGCTTACGACACCACCGGCAACACCTCGCTGCTGGCCGCCAACCTGCTGTACGAAATGCTCTGCGTACTGCCTGGCGTAGTCCACCGCTGAGGATTGGCCGTGAACGAACGTGATCAGGTACTCCAGGCCGCTGCCGATCTGGTAGCCGCCTTTGCCCGTAACGATCGCGAAGCTTACTTCGGTGCATTCAGCACCGACGCCAGCTTCGTGTTCTACACCCTCGAACAGCCCCTGCTGTCGCGCGATGCCTATCAGGCGTTGTGGGACACCTGGCGCTCGGAGGATGGCTTCGAAGTGCTTTCGTGCACTTCAAGCAACGCCTTCGTCAGCCTGCAGGGTGACGTGGCGATTTTCATCCATGACGTGGCCACCGAGCTGCGCATGCAAGGGGAGCAACACTTCAGCCAGGAGCGCGAGACCATTGTGTTTCGCCGACAACAACAAGGCCTATGGCTGGCCTGCCACGAACATTTGTCCGCGATGCCGGAAGGGCTGCCAACCCCTTAGCCAAACAGGTGACGCTCACACACGATGAGCGCGCCTTTATGATCGGAGCTGATCATGAATAACAACAACAAAGACCAAAGCCTTACGCAAATCGAAACCCACGGGGTCGAACAGATCCCGGACAGCGAGCGCACCGCAGGTCCGACGGATTTGTTCCGGATGATCTTCGGTGGTTCCAACACGTTTGCCACTGCCGTGCTCGGCAGTTTCCCGGTCCTGTTCGGCCTGTCTTTTCAGGCGGGCGTCTGGGCGATTGTGCTGGGCGTGTTGCTCGGCTCGCTGATCCTTGCGCCAATGGGTCTGTTCGGTCCAATCAATGGCACCAACAACGCCGTGTCTTCCGGTGCGCACTTCGGCGTGCACGGGCGGATCGTCGGTTCGTTTCTGTCGCTGTTGACCGCCATCGCCTTCTTCTCGCTTTCGGTGTGGAGTTCGGGTGATGCGCTGATTGGTGGCGCCAAGCGCTTGATCGGTCTTCCGGAAACCGACCTGACCCTGGGCCTGGCCTACGGTCTGTTCGCGATCCTGGTGCTGACTGTTTGCATCTACGGCTTCCGCTTCCTGCTGTGGGTCAACAAGATCGCGGTATGGAGCGCCAGCCTGTTGTTCCTGCTGGGCATCTTCGCCTTCGTCGGTCCGTTCGATGTGAACTACGCCGGCACCGTCAGCATGGGCCAACCCGGTTTCTGGGCCGCCTTCATCGGCGCGGCGCTGGTGGCGATGAGCAACCCGATTTCCTTCGGCGCGTTCCTCGGTGACTGGTCGCGTTACATCCCGCGTGACACCTCCAAGCGCCGGATCATGGCTGCCGTGGTGATCTCGCAGATCGCAACCTTCATCCCGTTCCTGTTTGGCCTCGCCACCGCCACCATCGTAGCGATCAAGGCGCCGGACTACATCGCGGCCAACAACTACGTCGGCGGCCTGCTGGCGGTTTCACCGAGCTGGTTCTTCCTGCCGGTGTGCCTGATCGCGGTGATCGGCGGCATGTCCACCGGCACCACCTCGCTCTATGGCACCGGGCTGGACATGTCCAGCGTGTTCCCACGGGTACTGTCGCGGGTCAAGGCCACGCTGCTGATCGGTGTGATGTCGATTGCCTTCATCTTCATCGGCCGTTTTGCAGCGAACCTGGTGCAGAGCGTGTCGACCTTCGCCGTGCTGATCATCACCTGCACCACCCCGTGGATGGTGATCATGATCATCGGTCTGCTGGTGCGTCGCGGTTTCTACTGCCCGGATGACCTGCAAGTGTTCACCCGCGGCGAGAAAGGTGGTCGTTACTGGTTCACGCACGGCTGGAACTGGCGTGGTCTGGGTGCCTGGATTCCAAGTGCCGCGGTGGGCTTGTGCTTTGTGAACCTGCCTGGGCAGTTCGTGGGTCCGCTCGGTGAACTGGCCGGCGGCATCGACATCAGCCTGCCGGTCACCCTTGGCCTGGCGTCGCTGGTGTACCTGACGCTGTTGAGCCTGTTCCCGGAATCGGCCGCGGTGTTCGGTCCAAACGATGCTCGCAGCAAGGGCGCGGATTCGCTCGCTAAACCGGCGTTGCGCCAAGCCGCCTGATTCAACGCATTACCTGTGGGAGCGGGCTTGCTCGCGAAGACGGCAGCACATTCAACATTAAAGTGACTGACCGATTGCTTTCGTCGGAACGCCGCCCGGAGACAAGCCCGCTCCCACAGGATTGATTTCAGTTTCACCATAAAAAAGACAATCGGAGACACGCCATCATGGCATTGGATTTATTCGTCGTACTCATCTACGCCGCCGCGATGCTGATACTCGGCTACTACGGCATGCGCAAGGCCAAGACCAACGAAGACTTTTTGGTCGCCGGTCGTAACCTCGGCCCAAGCCTGTACATGGGCACCATGGCTGCCACCGTCCTGGGCGGCGCGTCCACGGTCGGCACCGTGCGCCTGGGCT
>Ga0207696_1001609_pt1 | contig 11938 bp, 9 predicted proteins | sample KBSS54metaG_FD_184403 | JGI IMG/M metagenome (GOLD analysis project Ga0207696, IMG submission 184403) | Switchgrass rhizosphere microbial communities from Kellogg Biological Station, Michigan, USA - KBS S5-4 metaG (SPAdes) (version 2) | ecosystem: Host-associated > Plants > Roots > Rhizosphere >...
TCGATTATCTTGTCGTACTGGGCCACCGACAACGCCAGGTCGGCGTCGAAGCGGGCAAAGGCGTCCAGTGCATCGCGAACCATGTTGCGCACCTGGTCACCGATGTGGCGAACCTCGACGTAACCCCGTGGGGCTTCGCCTTCTTCGCACAACTGGATGGCACGACGGGCGATCTTGGTCGCTTCATCGCCGATGCGCTCCAGGTCGATCACCGACTTGGAGATGCTGATGATCAAACGCAAGTCCGACGCCGCCGGCTGACGACGGGCCAGAATGCGCAGGCATTCTTCGTCGATGTTGCGTTCCATCTGGTTGATCTGGTCGTCGATCTCGCGAACCTGCTGGGCCAGGCCGGAGTCGGCCTCGATCAGCGCGGTCACCGCGTCGTTGACTTGCTTTTCCACCAGCCCGCCCATGGCCAGGAGGTGGCTGCGCACCTCCTCGAGCTCAGCGTTGAACTGCGCGGAGATGTGATGGGTAAGGCCTTCTTTACTAATCATGTTGGCGTCCTTGGAGCGTCCGGTAAGGTGCGGTGGACCGCAGCGTCAGTTCAGTGAGCAACAACAGCTTCCTAGCCGTAGCGACCCGTGATGTAGTCTTCGGTCTGCTTCTTCGCCGGATTGGTGAACAGGGTATCGGTGTCGCCGAATTCCACCAGTTTGCCCATGTACATGAACGCCGTGTAATCGGAAACCCGCGCGGCCTGTTGCATGTTGTGGGTCACGATGACGATGGTGAACTTCGATTTCAGTTCGTAGATCAGCTCTTCGACTTTCAGCGTGGAAATCGGGTCAAGTGCCGAGCATGGTTCGTCGAGCAGCAGCACTTCCGGCTCCACGGCGATGGTGCGAGCGATCACCAGACGTTGTTGCTGACCACCGGACAGGCCAAGTGCCGACTCGTGCAGACGGTCTTTGACTTCGTCCCACAGCGCCGCGCCTTTCAACGCCCACTCGACGGCTTCGTCGAGGATGCGTTTCTTGTTGATGCCCTGGATGCGCAGGCCGTAGACCACGTTCTCGTAGATGGTTTTCGGGAACGGGTTGGGCTTCTGGAACACCATGCCAACACGACGACGCAACTCGGCCACGTCTTCGCCCTTGCGGTAGATGTTGTTGCCGTACAGGTTGATCGCGCCTTCGACGCGGCAGCCATCCACCAGGTCGTTCATGCGGTTGAAGGTGCGCAGCAGCGTGGACTTGCCGCAGCCGGACGGGCCGATGAAGGCGGTCACGCGCTGTTTCGGGATGTTCATGCTGACGTCGTACAGCGCTTGTTTGTCGCCGTAGAACAGGCTCAGGCCCGGCACTTCAATCGCGACGGTTTCCTGCTCGAGGCTCAAACTCTGTTTGTCGCGGCCCAGGGCAGACATGTTGATGCCGTGGGTATGTGCTTCGTGCTGCATGGGAGGCTCCCTGTGCTAACAAATTCGGTTCGGGACGCCCTTGTGGCTGCCCCATCAGTATTCCGGTAAACGCCGATCAATGTGGGAGCGGGCTTGCTCGCGAAGAGGCCATCACATTCAACATCAATGTTGCCTGACCCACCGCTTTCGCGAGCAAGCCCGCTCCCACAAGGGACCGCGCCTGCCTATTAACTTAACTATCCAGCGCTTTGTATTTTTCGCGCAGGTGGTTACGGATATAAACGGCCGACAAGTTAAGCGTGGCGATCACCAGCACCAGCAGCAGCGCCGTGGCGTACACCAGCGGCCGCGCGGCCTCGACGTTCGGGCTCTGGAAGCCGACGTCATAGATGTGGAAGCCCAAGTGCATGATCTTCTGGTCCAGGTGCAAGTACGGGTAGTTGCCATCCAGCGGCAGCGATGGCGCCAGTTTCACCACACCCACCAGCATCAGCGGCGCCACTTCACCGGCGGCGCGAGCCACGGCGAGGATCATGCCGGTCATCATCGCCGGGCTGGCCATTGGCAGTACGATCTTCCACAAGGTTTCAGCCTTGGTTGCGCCGAGGGCCAACGAGCCTTCGCGCACGGTGCGAGGAATCCGCGCCAGGCCTTCTTCCGTGGCCACGATCACCACCGGCACAGCCAGCAGCGCCAGGGTCAGGGACGCCCAGAGCAGACCCGGCGTACCGAATGTCGGCGCCGGCAGCGCTTCCGGGAAGAACAACCGGTCGACCGAGCCGCCCAACACATAGACGAAGAAGCCCAAACCGAACACGCCGTATACGATGGCTGGAACGCCCGCCAGGTTATTCACCGCGATGCGGATCAAGCGCGTCATGGTGTTCTGTTTCGCATATTCACGCAGGTAAACCGCGGCCAGTACGCCAAACGGGGTCACGATCATCGCCATGATCAACGTCATCATCACGGTGCCGAAAATCGCCGGGAAGATCCCGCCTTCGGTGTTCGCTTCACGCGGGTCGTCGCTCAAGAACTCCCAGACCTTGCTGAAGTAGAAGCCGATCTTGGTGAAGGTGTTCATGGCGTTCGGCTGATAGGCGTGAACCACTTTGCCGATACCGATTTCGATCTCTTTGCCGTTCGCGTCGCGGGCCGTCAGGCTGTCGCGGTTGAACTGGGCGTGCAGGTCGTTCAGGCGTGCTTCGATGTCCTGATAACGCGCGTTCAGTTCGGCACGCTCGGACTCCATGTCCGCTTGCGCGGCAGCGTCCATCGTTCCGGTCAGTTCCAGTTTGCGACCGTGCAGACGGACGCGCTCGAGGCCCGCGTTGATCGCGCCAATGTCGGTTTTTTCCAGGCTCTTGAGCTGGGCGGCGAGCTGGTTGACGCGAGCGACACGGGCCTGCAGCTCAGGCCATGCAGCTTCGCCTTCAGCGATGACCTTGCCGTCCTGTTTGACGTTGACCAGGTAGCCGTAGAAGTTGCCCCACTCGCGACGCTCGATGGTCATCAACTCGGGTGGAGTCTTCTGATTGGTCAGCCACTCGCCGACGATCCAGGTGAAGTCGTTGCCATTGAGGTCACGGTTGCCGACCTTGATCAGCTCGCGGGTCATGAACTCCGGGCCCTGATCGGGCACCGGCAGGCCAGCGCTTTTAAGGCGCTCGCGCGGCACTTCTTCTTTCTGCACCACTTCGCCGATGACGAGGTGATTGGCCTGGCCCGGTACGTCGTAACTGGCGTGCACCAGGTCCGCCGGCCAGAAATGGCCCAGACCGCGCACGGCAATCACGGCCAGCAAGCCAATGGTCATGATGACCGCGATGGACACCGCGCCACCGCTGATCCAGACGCCAGGGGCGCCGCTCTTGAACCATCCTTTCAGGGAGTTCTGTTTCACAGACTTCTACCTTTCTTAAAGCGACGAGTATTTCTTGCGCAGACGCTGACGAATCAGTTCCGCGAGGGTGTTCATGACGAAGGTGAACAACAGCAGCACCAGCGCCGAGAGGAACAGCACGCGGTAGTGGCTGCCGCCGACTTCCGATTCGGGCATTTCCACCGCAACGTTGGCCGCCAGGGTGCGCAGGCCTTCGAACAGGTTCATTTCCATGACCGGGGTGTTGCCGGTGGCCATCAGCACGATCATGGTTTCACCAACCGCACGGCCCATGCCGATCATCAGCGCCGAGAAGATGCCCGGGCTGGCGGTGAGGATCACCACGCGAGTCATGGTCTGCCATGGCGTGGCCCCGAGGGCCAGGGAACCGAGGGTCAAACCGCGCGGCACGCTGAACACGGCGTCTTCGGCGATGGAGTAGATGTTCGGGATCACCGCAAAGCCCATGGCCAGACCGACTACCAGTGCGTTGCGCTGGTCGTAGGTGATGCCCAGGTCGTGGGAGATCCACATGCGCATGTCGCCGCCGAAGAACCAGGTTTCCATGTATGGGCTCATGTACAGCGAGAGCCAGCCCACGAACAGGATCACCGGAATCAGGATCGCGCTTTCCCAACCGTCCGGCACTTTCAGGCGGATGGACTCAGGCAGGCGGCTGAAGGTGAAACCGGCGACCAGGATGCCGATCGGCATCAACAGCAGCAGGCTGAAGATGCCCGGCAAATGTCCTTCCACATACGGTGCGAGGAACAGACCGGCGAAGAAACCGAGGATCACCGTCGGCATCGCTTCCATCAGTTCGATCACCGGCTTGACCTTGCGGCGCATGCCCGGGGCCATGAAGTACGCGGTGTAGATGGCAGCGGCGACGGCCAGTGGAGCGGCCAGCAGCATGGCGTAGAACGCGGCTTTCAAGGTACCGAAAGTCAGCGGTGACAGGCTCAGCTTGGGTTCGAAGTCAGTGTTGGCGGCGGTCGATTGCCAGACGTATTTAGGCTCGTCGTAGTTCTCGTACCAGACCTTGCTCCACAACGCGCTCCAGGAAACTTCTGGGTGCGGGTTGTCGAGCAGCAGCGGTTGAATCTTGCCGCCCGCCTCCACGATCACCCGGTTGGCCCGTGGCGACAGGCCAAAGATGCCTTCGCCATCGACCACCTGATCCACCAGCAAGGTGCGGTGGGCGGTGCTGTGGAACACGCCGAGCTTGCCGGACGCATCAAGGGCGATGAAACCTTTGCGACGTTCTTCAGCGGTGATTTCAACGATCGGCGCAGTGCCCATCTGGAAGTTACGAATCTGCTTCAGACGCAGTTCGCCATCGTGGTCGCGGGCCATGAACCATTGGGCCAGACCACCCTTGGAATCGCCGAGGATCAGCGAGATGCCACCCACCAGTTGAGTACTGGCAGTGATTTGCGCTTCGCCATCATCCAGCAGTTTGTAGCGACCGTTGAGGCTCTTGTCGCGCAGGCTGAACACGTCGGCCTGGGCGCGACCGTTAATCACGTACAGCCACTGCTGACGCGGGTCGACGAAGATATTTTTCACCGGCTCGGTCATCTGTGGCAGATCGATACGTTTCTGCTCGTTGGTGATTTCGCCGGTCATCATGTTTTCTTCGCTGGTCAGCGACAAAACATTGAGTTGCGAACCGGTGGAGCCGACCAGCATCAGCGTCGTATCGGTCGCGTTGAGGCTGACGTGCTCAAGGGCTCCGCCCGCCTCGTTCAGCGCGATCGGCGTTTCGCCGTACGGGTATTCAATGGCGGGCGAGATGGTTTTCTTGCCGTCCGGGTAGCTGACTTTATAAGTGTGACGGAACACCAGCGCCTGGCCGTTGGACAAGCCCACCGCCACCAATGGATGGCCTGGTTGGTCTTTGCCGATGGAGGTCACGGTAGTGCCGGCCGGAATCGACAGATCGACACGCGCGAGTTCAGCGCCACTGTCGATATCGAAGAACAACGCCTGGCCCTTGTCGGAAACCCGCATGGCGACCTGGTTCTGTTCTTCCAGGGAGATCATCAACGGCTTGCCGGCGTCCTGCATCCAGGCGGGCGTGATGGCTTCCTTGGCGGTCAGGTCGGCGCCCTGAAACAGGGGCGCGACAACGTAGGCAAGGAAGAAAAAGATCAGCGTGATCGCGCCGAGAACGGCGAGGCCGCCCACGAGGACGTACCAGCGGGTCAGGCGATCTTTGAGCGCGCGGATGCGGCGCTTGCGTTGCAACTCAGGCGTATTGAAGTCAATTCGCTTGGGGGGATTTGTAGTCATGGTGGAATTGGCCAGATCATTCATTCGCACACCCTAGCGATCCTGTATGACAGAAAGATGACAATGCAGTGACGCAACAAATCCGCCGCCAGCGGGAACTGGCAGTGGACTGGAAAATTGGGGGTATGTGGGAGCGGGCTTGCTCGCGAAGGGGCCGTCACTTTCAACATCAATGTCGATTGATCCACCGCTTTCGCGAGCAAGCCCGCTCCCACATTGAACCCGGGGATTACCCCGGGCTCAGGGTTTTACTTTTTTGCGACTTCAGCGCCGCCTTCCTGCAGACCCAGGTCAGCCAGTGCTTTTGCAGCAACCTTGGCCGGCAGTGGGATGTAGCCGTCTTTCACCACAACTTCCTGGCCCTGTTTGGACAGAACCAGTTTCACGAACTCGGCTTCCAGCGGGGCCAGAGGCTTGTTCGGGGCTTTGTTGACGTAAACGTAGAGGAAACGCGACAGCGGGTACTTGCCGTTCAGGGCGTTTTCTTCGGTGTCTTCGATGAATTCAGTGCTGCCTTTCTTGGCCAGGGCCACGGTCTTCACGCTAGCGGTCTTGTAGCCGATGCCCGAGTAACCAACGCCATTCAGCGAGGAGCTGATCGACTGCACGACCGAAGCCGAGCCTGGTTGTTCGTTGACGTTTGGCTTGTAATCGCCTTTGCACAGGGCTTCTTCTTTGAAGTAGCCATAAGTGCCGGATACCGAGTTACGACCGAACAGTTGAACCGGCTTGTTGGCCAGGTCGCCGGTCACACCCAGGTCGCCCCAGGTTTTCACGTCGGCTTTGGCGCCGCACAGACGAGTCGAGGAGAAGATCGCGTCGACCTGTTCCATGGTCAGGTGCTGGATCGGGTTGTCTTTGTGAACGAAGACAGCCAAGGCATCCACAGCGACCGGGATAGCTGTTGGCTTGTAGCCGTATTTGGTTTCGAAGGCCTGCAGCTCGTTGTCCTTCATCTTGCGGCTCATCGGGCCCAGGTTAGCGGTGCCTTCAGTCAGCGCAGGTGGCGCGGTAGAAGAACCGGCAGCCTGAATCTGGATGTTTACGTTCGGGTATTCTTTTTTGTAGTTCTCAGCCCACAGGGTCATGAGGTTGGCCAGGGTATCGGAGCCGACGCTGGACAGGTTGCCCGACACACCAGTGGTTTTGGTGTAGCTCGGGATAGCAGGGTCAACAGCGGCAACCGCGTTGGCAGTCGCAACGCCAGCAGCGACAAAAGTCATTGCCGCCATCAAACGCTTCAGTTTCATGCCTTACTCCTAGCAGATAGGTGTGTTAAGTCGGGGCCAAGTATCAGCAGGCCGTGTGAACACTCTATGGCTGAAATATGACAATTGGATGAAAGGCCAGCATTCGAAATACAGAAACACCGAGGCAATGAATCAAGGTTGACAAATCACATTCAAAAGATAGTCTTGTCAACCACGAGAGGAACCGATGATCAACGACCGAATTCGCCGCGCTCGCCTTCTGCGAGGCATGTCCCTGGAAGCCTTGGCACTCCAGCTTGGCGACATCACCAAGCAAGGCCTGAGCAAATACGAGAAAGGGTTAAGTACCCCGAACTCCTCTCGCGTGCTGCAACTGGCCAAGGTGCTGCAGGTCAGTCCCGAGTACTTCTTTCGTGCCGAAGCCGTGCCTCTTGCGCCGCTGGAGTTTCGTAAACTTGCCAAGATGCCCAGGTATCGCCAGGTTCAAGTCGAAGAACAGATTCGTGAACACCTTGAGCGCTACATTGCTCTGGAAGAATGCTTTGACCCGGCAGACATCCAGACTCCGGCCACCCCCGCGCAAATGCTGCCGGTCTCCTCTATTGAGGAAGCTGAGCACGCTGCCGAGGCACTACGCGAATATTGGGGAATTGGCAGCGATCCAATTTCTAACCTCACCGAGCAACTGGAAGAGCACAGCATCAAGGTCGCGATGCTCATGGGGCCGGCTGACTTCGACGGGGCCTGCGCCGCTACCGGTGACGGTCGCCACGTCTTGATTGCACTCAATGCCGAGCGCCCAGGCGAACGAATACGCTTTACCGCAGCACATGAACTCGGTCACTGGGTCATGCAATTACCCGACGACATGCCCGAGCGTGACAAGGAAAACTGCTGCCATCGCTTCGCTGGCGCGTTCCTCTACCCGGCTAAAGGTGTCACCAGTGACTTCGGTAGCCACCCTCGCTCACGCGTCCATCCCCGCGAATTGCTCATCGCCAAGCGCCAATATGGGATCTCGATGCATGCCGCTCTGCGACGCCTCAAAGATTTGAAGCTGCTTAGCGATGGGGGCTACAAATCCATCACCATTCAATTCAGCGTGAACGGCTGGCGCAAGGCCGAGCCTGAACCCTTGCCATGCAAACCACCACAACGTTTTGAATCGTTGGTGTTCTGGGGCTTAGCGGAAGGGTTGATCACCAAATCCCGTGCAGCCGAACTTCTACGCAAACCAGTGAGCGCTCTTGACCCCAATTTTCTGGGCTCACTGGAGAGTGCATGAGTCTGATCTACATCAGCGATACGAATATCTGGATCGACTTCAGAAATGCCGGACTGCTGGAGCAGATGTTCAAACTGCCATTCACTCTTTGCTGCACAGATTTCGTATTGCATGAGCTCGAAGATTTCCCCCATGACGAATTACTCGGTCGGGGATTGATTGTTGAATCCTTCGACGAGCCAGGGGTTACCAGGCTGTTCACTCTCAAAATAGAGCACAACAACAGCTCATTGGCCGATGTGTCGTGCTACCTGCTCGCACAAGAGACAGGTCGGCCGTTGCTCACTGGAGATGGCAAGCTGAGGCGTCAAGCGCAGAGGGATGGGTTACAAGTGCATGGCGCACTCTGGTTGCTCGATTTGATGGTGGAACATCAGGTCATTAAACCCAAGAATGCTGCGGATGCTCTGGGCCATATGCTTGAGCATGGAGCACGTTTACCGGCGGGCGAATGTGGAGTAAGGCTTTCGCACTGGCGAAAGCCTTAACAACTGGCGGTTTTAGCGTTATCGACCTTTCTTCCAGAGGTAGGCACCCACCAGAACCCCGACACCACAAATGATCGCTACGTAATAGGCAGGCCCCATCGGGCTTTCCTTGAGCAGCAAGGTGACCACCATCGGGGTCAGGCCGCCGAAGATGGCGTAGGCCAGGTTGTAGGAGAACGACAGCCCGCTGAAGCGCACCACCGCCGGGAAGGCTTTGACCATCACATACGGCACCGCACCGATGGTGCCGACCAGCAAGCCGGTCAAGGCGTACATCGGGAACAGCCAGTCCGGGTGGTTGAACAGGCTGTGGTAGAAGGTCCATGAACTGATCAGCAACGCAGCACTGCCGAACACGAAGACACGACCCGCGCCGAAGCGGTCAGCCAGCGCACCGGAGGCGACGCAACCCAGGCTCAGAAACACAATCGCCAGGCTGTTGGCCTGCAACGCGGTGGTTGGCGAGAAGTGGTAGACGGTCTGCAGCACGGTCGGGGTCATCAGGATGACCACGATGATGCCGGCGGACAGCAGCCAGGTCAGCAGCATGGAAATCAGGATCGCCCCGCGATGGTCGCGCAACACGGCGCGCAGCGGCACTTCTTCTGCCAGGGCCTTGCGCAGTTGCAGCTCGGCGAATACCGGCGTCTCGTGCAACCAGCGGCGCAGGTAAACCGAGAACAGGCCGAATACGCCACCCAACAGGAACGGAATCCGCCAGGCGTAATCCGAAACTTCGACCGGGGTGTAAAGGCTGTTGATTGCGGTGGCGACCAGCGAGCCCAGCAGGATACCGGCCGTCAGGCCGCAGGTCAGGGTGCCGCAGGCGTAGCCGATGTGCCGCTGCGGCACGTGTTCGGAAACGAATACCCACGCGCCCGGTACTTCACCGCCAATCGCAGCGCCCTGAATCACCCGCATCAGCAGCAACAGGATCGGCGCCCACATGCCGATCTGCGCGTAAGTCGGCAGCAGGCCCATGATCAGGGTCGGCACCGCCATCATGAAAATGCTCAGGGTGAACATCTTCTTGCGTCCCAGCAGGTCGCCGAAGTGCGCCATGACGATGCCGCCCAGTGGCCGCGCCAGGTAGCCGGCGGCAAAGATCCCGAAGGTCTGCATCAAGCGCAGCCACTCGGGCATGTCGGCCGGGAAGAACAGCTTGCCGACCACCGTGGCGAAGAACACGAAGATGATGAAATCGTAAAACTCCAGCGCACCGCCCAGGGCAGACAGCGACAAAGTCTTGTAATCGCTGCGGGTCAGCGGACGTGCGGATTGAGTGGACGGCGCGATGCTCGAGGGCGCTGTGGTCATGGCAAGGCTTCTCTTATAGTCGGATCTGCAACCTCAACAACGCTGGCGGAGGCTTGGGCAGGTCCGGCACGATAGCAAATTGTTCGAAAAAGCACATAGAGGTGCGTATTTGACGGTCGAAATGAGAACCGGACGGTCGTCTCGGAGTCTACCGATCGATATACTCGCAATCTTGCGACAGCTTGCAAGGGTTGCTGTGCGAAGACGCTGCTGGCTCTACCAGTCGATTTCGCAGAGTTTCCCTTTAGGCGCCTTACGAAAAACGTGACGAACGTAGTATGTTCGGGGCTGAATCGTTTTTCCTTGAGACGGCTATTCACCTGAAGTACTTATGAGAGTCACGGGTCAGAGGCACCCCCGGCATGATAGAGCTCGAACAAGAAGATCCAATCCCGCAAGGCGACCTGGCCCTGCAAATTACCGCGCTTCCCCGCGAAACCAACGGCTTTGGCGATATTTTCGGCGGTTGGCTGGTGTCGCAGATGGATTTGGCCGGCACCGCAATGGCCAGCAAAGTCGCGGCTGGCCGCGTGGCTACGGTGGCGATCGACCGCATGGCGTTTCTGGTTCCGGTCGCGGTGGGTGCCCAGCTCTCCTTTTATACCCAGGCACTGGAAATCGGCCGCAGCTCGATTCAGATGATGGTCGAAGTCTGGAGTGACGATCCGCTGTCCAGCGAATGGCGCAAAGTGACTGAAGCCGTGTTTGTGTTCGTCGCCATCGACGGCAGCGGTCGCACCCGTTCGGTTCCGCCAAGAGCCCGTTAAACACTGCGACCTTTCTGCGGTCCATTGCAGTCATTGTTCCTGATCGAGAGTTGCCCCATGAGCACGCCCAACGTTGAAGCCGTGAAACTGGATGAACTGAACTGCTGGCGCATCCGCCACGGTCAGGCCGAATTGCTGGTTGCCCAGCAGGGCGCGCACATCCTCAGTTATCAAGTGGCCGGGGAACCGCCGCTGATCTGGCTCAACGACGAGGCAGTGTTCAAGGCTGGCAAGAGCATCCGCGCCGGGGTTCCGGTGTGCTGGCCGTGGTTCGGCAATCTGGCGCGTAATCCGCAGAGCGTTCAAGCCATGCGCATCAGCAACGAAGCGCCGACCGCCCACGGGCTGGTAAGGGCAATGGATTGGGAACTGGGCGGCATTGAAACCGAGGGCGAAAGCCTCAAGGTGGAGTTTGTTCTGCCTTACCCTGAAGGCGGCTTGCCAGGCTGGCCGCATCAGGTGGATTTGAAGCTGAGCATTCGTCTGGATGAGCAACTCCACATCAGTCTGACCAGCCATAACCAGGGCACAGACAAAGTCACCATCAGCCAGGCGCTGCATAGCTATTTCGCGGTCAGCGATGTACGCGAAGTGCATGTCGAAGGGCTGGATGGCTTGAGTTACATCGAAACCCTGGACGACTGGAAAACCGTCACTCAGACCGGCGATCTGCGTTTTGCCGGCGAGACCGATCGTATCTATCTCAATACCCCGGCGAAGCTGAGCATTGTCGATCCGGCCTGGGAACGGCGCATCGAGCTGACCAGCAGCGGTTCACGCTCGGCGGTGATCTGGAATCCGTGGATTGAACGCGCCGCGGCGTTCAGCGACATGGCCGACGATGGCTGGCAGCGCATGCTGTGCATTGAAACGGCGAACGTGATGGATGATGTGGTGACGCTGGCGCCGGGGGCTAGTCATACGCTGGGTATCAGCATCGGCAGCAAACCTCTCTAAGCAACACCACAAAACCAATGTGGGAGCGGCGGTGCGGCGATCCGACTTGCTCGCGAATGCGGTGTGTCATTCAACTTTTATGTCGACTGGCATGACGCCTTCGCGAGCAAGCCCGCTCCCACATTTGGTGTCAGAGCTACTGGCGCGTTACAGATCTGATTCTTTTACCACCCGCACTTTCGCCGCGTCCAGCGCATACGCCGCATCGGCCAGGTCGTTGTTGACCTTCTCGACCTTCAGCGTGCCGGTCACCCACAGCGGTGTATAGATGTCATTCAGCTTCAAACCTTTCGGATAACGCACCAACACCAGTTGGTTTGGGGGCGGTGGTGGCACGTGGATGCAGGCGCCCGGGTACGGCACGAGGAAG
>Ga0207696_1001617_pt1 | contig 11912 bp, 8 predicted proteins | sample KBSS54metaG_FD_184403 | JGI IMG/M metagenome (GOLD analysis project Ga0207696, IMG submission 184403) | Switchgrass rhizosphere microbial communities from Kellogg Biological Station, Michigan, USA - KBS S5-4 metaG (SPAdes) (version 2) | ecosystem: Host-associated > Plants > Roots > Rhizosphere >...
GGCGCGATCACCATCGGCATGGCCTTCGTCCAGGGCCCGCACAGTTTCTACGTGATGCGCTTTCTGCTCGGCGCGGCGGAGGCGGGGTTCTTTCCCGGCGTTCTGTACTACATCACCCAATGGTTCCCGGTGCGCCATCGCGGCAAGATCCTCGGGCTGTTCATCCTTTCCCAACCCATCGCGATGATGATCACCGGCCCCGTGTCCGGCGGCCTGCTGGGCATGGACGGCATCCTCGGCCTGCATGGCTGGCAGTGGCTGTTCATCGTCATCGGCACCCCGGCGATCCTGCTGACCTGGCCGGTATTGCGCTGGTTGCCGGACGGCCCGCAGCAAGTGAAATGGATGGACCAGGCCGAGAAGGACTGGCTGACCGGCGAGCTGAAAAAGGACCTGCAGGAATACGGCCAGACCCGTCACGGCAATCCGCTGCATGCGCTGAAAGACAAACGCGTGTTGCTGCTGGCGCTGTTTTATCTGCCGGTGACCCTGAGCATTTATGGCCTGGGCCTGTGGCTGCCGACCCTGATCAAACAGTTTGGCGGCAGCGATCTGGTGACCGGTTTCGTGTCATCGGTGCCGTACATTTTCGGGATCATCGGCCTGCTGATCATTCCGCGCAGTTCCGACCGTTTGAATGATCGCTACGGCCATCTGGCGGTGCTCTATGTGCTGGGCGCGATCGGCCTGTTCCTCAGTGCCTGGCTGTCGTTGCCGGTGGCGCAACTGGCGGCGTTGTGTCTGGTGGCGTTCGCGCTGTTTTCCTGCACGGCGGTGTTCTGGACGCTGCCGGGGCGGTTCTTTGCCGGCGCCAGCGCGGCGGCCGGGATTGCCTTGATCAACTCGGTGGGCAACCTCGGTGGCTACATCGGCCCGTTCGTGATCGGCGCCTTGAAGGAATACACCGGCAACCTCGCTTCGGGCCTGTACTTCCTGTCCGGGGTGATGGTGTTCGGGCTGATTCTGACGGGCGTCGTCTATCGCTTGCTCGAGCGCAAGCATGTACTGCCGGTTAACCAATTCGCCGCCAGCGCACGGGGTGCTACCCGTACCTGAATGACTATCACCGACCCTGTGGGAGCGAGCTTGCTCGCGAAGTGGTCGGCACATTCAACATTTGTGGTGACTGATGCACCGCCTTCGCGAGCAAGCTCGCTCCCACAGGGATCAGCGGTGTTTTTGAGGTAATAGGAGAAAAACATGCATCTGGTTCAATTCGAATTGAGTAGCGGCGAGCGCCGTGTCGGGGTGGTCGAGGACGGTCTGGTGCGTGAAGTGCAGGATGCGCGCACGGTTCGCGATCTGGCCCTGGCCGCGATCGAGGCCGGCAGCACCCTCGCGCAGCAAGTGCAAACCCTGGGCCTGGGCATCAGTCACGATTACGCCGAATTGCTGGCCAACCTGCGCATCCTGCCGCCACTGGATCACCCGGACCCGGCGCACCTGTTGGTCAGCGGCACCGGCCTCACGCACCTCGGCAGCGCCTCGGCCCGGGACAAGATGCACCAGCAGGCCGGCGATGAAGCGGCGATGACCGACACCATGCGTATCTTCAAGTGGGGCGTGGAGGGCGGCAAACCGGCGGCGGGGCAGGCGGGCGTGCAGCCGGAGTGGTTCTACAAAGGCGACGGCAGCATTGTCGTGCGTCCCGGTCAGCCGTTCCCGCTGCCGCCGTTTGCCGAAGACGCCGGCGAGGAACCGGAAATGGCCGGCCTCTACATCATCGGCCACGACGGCAAGCCGTATCGCCTCGGTTTCGCGGTGGGCAACGAGTTCTCCGATCACGTCATGGAGCGCAAGAACTACCTGTACCTCGCCCACTCGAAACTGCGCAGTTGCAGCTACGGCCCGGAGCTGCGCGTCGGTGAATTGCCGCAACACTTGGCCGGTACGAGCCGCATCCTGCGCGACGGCGAAGTGCTTTGGCAGAACGAGTTCCTCAGCGGCGAGGCCAACATGTGCCACAGCCTCGCGAACCTCGAATACCACCATTTCAAGTACAGCCAGTTCCTGCGCCCCGGTGACGTGCACATTCACTTTTTCGGCACCGCGACCCTGTCGTTCGCCGATGGCATCCGCACTCAGCCCGGCGACGTGTTCGAGATCAGCCAGGCCGAATTCGGCGCACCGCTGGTCAACGGCATCGCTCCGGTCGCAGCGGCATTCGAACCGGACAGCATCGGCACCCTTTAAGGAGATCCCATGACTCAGATTCTCGGTCACAACTACATCGGCGGTCGTCGCAGTGCGGCGGGCGACGTCAAGCTGCAAAGCGTCGACGCCACCACGGGCGAGGCACTGCCTCACGACTTCATTCAGGCCACGGAAGCGGAAGTGGACGCCGCCGCCAAGGCCGCTGCGGCGGCGTATCCGGCGTATCGCAGCCTCAGCGCCGAACGCCGCGCGCAGTTTCTCGATGCGATTGCCGATGAGCTGGACGCACTGGGCGATGATTTCGTCGCCGTAGTCTGCCGCGAAACCGCACTGCCGGCCGGGCGGATTCAAGGTGAAAGAGGGCGCACCAGCGGCCAGATGCGCTTGTTCGCCAAAGTCCTGCGGCGCGGTGATTTCTACGGTGCGCGCATCGACCTGCCGTTGCCGGATCGTCAACCGCTGCCACGTCCGGATCTGCGCCAGTACCGCATCGGCCTCGGCCCAGTGGCGGTGTTCGGTGCGAGCAATTTTCCGCTGGCATTCTCCACCGCCGGCGGCGATACCGCATCGGCGCTGGCGGCCGGTTGCCCGGTGGTGTTCAAGGCCCACAGCGGTCATATGGCCACCGCTGAGCTGGTCGCCGATGCACTGATCCGTGCAGCAGAAAAAACCGCCATGCCCGCTGGCGTGTTCAACATGATCTACGGCGGCGGTGTCGGCGAATGGCTGGTCAAACATCCGGCCATTCAGGCGGTAGGTTTCACCGGTTCGCTGCGGGGCGGACGGGCGCTGTGCGACATGGCCGCCGCCCGTCCGCAGCCGATCCCGGTGTTCGCCGAGATGTCGAGCATCAATCCGGTGATCGTGCTGCCTCAGGCCCTGGCCGTGCGTTCGGAAACTGTCGCCCGCGATCTGACCGCGTCGGTGGTGCAGGGCTGCGGTCAGTTCTGTACCAATCCGGGCTTGGTGATCGGCATCCGCTCGCCACAATTCACGGCATTCGTTGAGCAAGTCGCGGCGCTGATCGGTGATCAACCGGCGCAAACCATGCTCAATGCCGGCACGCTGGGCAGCTACGGCAAGGGCCTGGAAAAACTCCTGGCGCACGCCGGCATCGAGCATCTGGCGGGCAATCCGCAACAGGGCAATCAGGCGCAGCCGCAGTTGTTCAAGGCGGAAGTCAGCCTGCTGATCGATGGCGATGAAGTGCTGCAGGAAGAAGTGTTCGGCCCGACCACGGTGATCGTCGAAGTGGCCGACAAGGCGCAGCTGAGCGCGGCGTTGCAGGGCCTGCATGGACAACTGACGGCGACAATCATCGGCGAGCAGGCGGATTTCGAACGCTTCCCGGAACTGACGCCTTTGCTGGAACAGAAGGTCGGGCGGATCCTGCTCAATGGTTATCCGACCGGTGTCGAAGTCTGTGATTCGATGGTTCACGGCGGGCCGTATCCGGCGACGTCCGATGCCCGCGGCACCTCGGTGGGTACGTTGGCGATCGATCGCTTCCTGCGCCCGGTGTGCTTCCAGAACTACCCCGACAGCCTGCTGCCGGAACCGCTGAAAAACGCCAACCCGTTGCGTATTCAGCGGCTGGTCGACGGCAAGCCATCGCGCGACGCCCTCTAACTCACGCCACATGATCGTTCCCACGTCGAGGCGTCGAACCGTCCGCGTGGGAATGCCTCGAGGGACGCTCCGCGTTCCAGCTCTGGAAGGGACGCGGAGCGTCCCGGGCTGCATTCCCACGCAGAGCGTGGGAACGATCAAGAGCTGGAGCGTTGGAGCGATCAGGGCGGGAGCTCAGCGCCTGCTTTGAGCTATCATTGGCCCTTTCCCCCTGAAAGACATGATTGCCATGACTGCCGTAACCGACACCCTTCTCAACGCCCTCGAACACTGCGGTATGGTCGAAATCGACGGCCTGCACGCTTTCGAATTCGCCCTCGACGAAGACGACAACCTGCACATCGAATGCATCGATGGCCGGGCAGCCAAGCATTGGGAGTTCACCCCGGCTCAGGTGGCAGCGGCGACGTTTGATGAAGATCTGCAGAGCTGGCTGATCGTCGGTTTTTCCAGCGACACCAAAACCGTTGGCGAACACCGTCTGGTCTGCCTTGGCGATGTACTGAGCAGCGCCGACGACGAGGATGAAACCGAATGAACATGCGTAAATTCTGGCCATTGCTGATGGCCGGCAGCGTCGGCGCGATGGGGCTTTCCAGTGCCTCGGCCGAAAGCTTCCAGTTGCTGGTCGGCTCCTACACCGCCGGCACCAGCGAAGGCATCTACCGGATGAACTTCGACAGCGCCACCGGCCAGATCGACGCCAAGCCGCTGCAAGTGATCAAGAGCGAAAACCCGTCGTGGCTGACCCTGTCCAAGGATCAGCACCGGGTGTTCGTGGTCAATGAAAACGGTCCTGGCCAGACAGATCCGGTCGGCCGCGTCAGCAGTTATTCTATCGATCCGAAGACCCACGTCCTGACCCTGATCAATCAGGTCCAGAGCCTGGGCAACGAGCCGACCCATTCGAGCCTCAGCGGCGACGCCAGCCATCTGTTCGTCAGCAACTACTCGGTGGTTGAAGATCCGGGTGGCACCCTCGCGGTGTTGCCGGTGGGCAGCGACGGCAAGCTCAAACCGGTGGTGCAGATGAGCGCGCACCCGGCGAGCCGGGTCAATCCCGAGCGTCAGGCCTCGAACCACGTGCACTCGACGGTGTCCTCGCCGGACGGTCGTTACGTGTTCTCCAATGATCTGGGCGCCGACAAGGTCTTCATCTACCAATTCGACCCGAAAGCCAACCCGGATCTGCCGCTGACCCCGGCGAAAACCGCGTCGGTGCAACTGCCAGCCGGCAGCGGCCCGCGTCATCTGCTGTTCAGCGCTGACGGCAAACACGCCTGGCTGACCATGGAAATGAGCGCTCAGGTCGCAGTATTCGACTACAAGGACGGCGTCCTGACCCAGACGCAAATGGTCGATCTGGCTGCCGGCCAGCCGACGTCGGACAAGGCTGCCGCCGCGCTGCACGCGTCTGCCGACGGCAAATTCCTCTACGTCAGCAACCGTGGCACCGCCAATCAGTTGCTGGTGTTCGCAATCGACCCGGCCAGCGGCCAGCTCAAGGAACTGCAACGACGTTCGGTGGAAGGCGATCACCCGCGTGAGTTCAGCCTCGATCCGAGCGGCAAATTCCTGCTGATCGCCAACCAGAAGAGCAACCAGATTGTCGTGGTCGAGCGCGACGGCAAGACCGGTCTGCTGGGCAAAACCGTGCAAAAACTGCCGATGGACGCCCCGAGCGACCTCAAGTTTCTCGTGCGTCAATAAGCCGCAGGCCCCGGTCTGCGGGGCCTGAAGCTTTGTATTAATCCTGCTGATAACAGGTAATGTTGCAAAGCATTTCAAGCGATCAACCCTCGAGCGTTAAGTTTGCTTCACGGCCCAACCGGGCAAGCAAGCCAACTGAACACGAGGGTTACCGCCATGAACTTCAATCTCTTCTCCGTGATTGCCGCCTCCGCCATCTCCGCCACCGTGGCTCTGCCAGCCAGTGCCAACGTTGAAATCAGCGACAAAAAATCCCACACCCAGAGCTACACCCAGAAATACCTGCAACAAAGCGCCAACTTCTACGCCGCGCTGGATCACAAAGCTCAACACTGAAATTTCCGTCACGCCCTGGAACTGCCCAAGGCTGCGATCCTTTGATCTTGTTTATCAAAAAGCAAAATCAAAAGATCGCAGCCTTGGGCAGTTTTTTGCCTGCTTAATGACCGGCGATAGCTATTTTCAAACGGCGAGATAGACCGGCTAAATAATCAACGAAGCTGATGGTTACTATGGAAAACCCTGAGTGGTTACCCCGGCTTTTTTGATCGATTCTGTGGGCCTCGAAACATTGTCCACGGAGCACACATCATGGCCACTTCAATCATCACTTCCGCCAAACGCGGCGCCTACGTGGCCATCGGTCTGTACCTGGTCATGGTGCTGTTTGTCAGTCTGGCGTCGCAGTCGCAACACAGCTTCGAAGCACCGATCGACGTCGCCCATCCCGGCATCCAGTTCGAACTTCGCTCGCAAAACGCGGCGGTAGATTCGGCTGAACTCGCGGGAGTCGGCGGAGCATGAAAGGCTACAGACTCTGGGTCATCGCCGGACTGGCGTTCATGACCAACGGCGCTTCCCTGTTGGGATTCGGCCAGGGTTCGGTCGGCGGACTGGCCCGGGCCATAGAGGCCAACCACACCATCGCTCACAACATCGAACGGGCCAATGCGCTGGGGCTGCTGGCCGGCAACCCACCGGTGAAAACCCCCAGCGGTTTTCTCGGCCCGTTCGAAGTGGATTGCTCGGCCATCGGCATGTGTGAAGTGCTGGCGTAACGCGCCTACTTTTTCATGATGCCGGTGAACAGCTCCGACTCCAGAAACCGCTGCAACCAGGCCTGCAACCGCACGTAAGGCGTCTGTGCAAACCAGTCACGATCAACATGGGCGAACTGGCGAACGAACGGCAACAGCGCGATATCGGCCAGGCTCGGATGATTGGCCAGCAAGTAAACGCGACCCTCAAGCAATTCATCCAGTTTCTGCAAGAACAGAGCACCTTCGGCGCGATAAACCTCCATCGGCTGTTCCGGATAGCGCTCGGCGTACTTGTAGCGATTCAAGTGAACCTTGAACACTTGATCGTTGGCTTCGATCAACTCGGCGATCCTTGAATCGCCACCTAGCAACCAGTCATCCGGATCATTCTGCGCCAGCGCCCAGCGCATGATCTCCAGGCTTTCATCGATCACCTGACCGCCCGCATCCAGCACCGGCACCGTGCCCTTGGGCGAGATCGCCAGCATCTGGGCCGGTTTGGCTTTCAGGCTGACTTCGACGATCTCCACCGGCACACCCGAATAACGCAGGGCCATCCGCGCCCGCATCGCGTACGGGCAGCGGCGGAAGGAATACAGCGTGTTCATTTCACCTCCAGTGTGCTCAAACCGTTGCCCTGGCGCTGTACCTGAATCTGCACCGGAATCCGCTCGTGCATTTCCTGCACGTGGGAAATCACCGCGACCTTGCGGCCCTGCGCCTGCAAACCGTCGAGGGCGTCCATGGCCAGTTGCAGGGATTCCGGATCGAGGCTGCCGAAGCCCTCGTCGATGAACAGCGATTCGATCTTCAACGTGCTCGACGCCATCGAGGCCAGACCCAGCGCGAGGGCCAGCGACACGAGGAAGGTTTCGCCGCCGGACAGCGAATGCACCGAACGCAGTTCGTCGCCCATCTCCGTGTCCATCACCAGCAGGCCGAGCATGCTGCCGCCGCGCTTGAGGCGATAGCGCTTGACCAGTTGCCGCAGCTGCACGTTGGCGTGATGTACCAGCAGGTCGAGGTTGTAGGCCTGGGCGATCTTGCGGAAGGTGTCGCCGGTGGCCGAGCCGATCAGCGCATTGAGTCGCGCCCAGCGCTGATACTCGGCATAGGCGTCGGCGATCTGCTGCGCGAGCGCCTGATTGGCGTTCTGGCGGCGCTGGTCTTCGGCTTGCTCGGCGCGCAGTTCGGCGCATTGCTGTTCGCTGGCCGTGCACTGGTTTTGCAGGTCGGCGAGGGCGCTGGCGAGTTGTTCGGCATCCAGATTGCCGTTGTGTTGAGCCTGATGATCAAGCAGGCGCTGATCGCGTTCCTGCAACAACACCTTGGCCTGTTCAACGGCTTTTTCGTTGCGCTGCAAGCGCTGGCGCAGTTCATCGACTTGCGCGTCATCGACCCGCAGCAGGTCTTCGAGGCCGCCGTCATCCAGTTCCGGATGGCGTGCGCGCCAGTCGGCGATCTTGCCGGCCAGATCGCGGTCTTCGGTTTCCAGCGCTTGCAGACGCTCCTGCTGCGCTTTCAGTTCGGCGGCGATTTGCACGAGCTGCGTACGCGCGTCCTGCAGCGCCTGAGTCGTCGTGGATTCGGCGTTGCGCGCCTGTTCTACCGCCTGTTCCAGTTGCTGCTGCCAATGCTCGGCGCAGGTGTGATCGCCCAGCAATTGCGCAAGCTTCTGCTGGCTGGCGAGTTGCTGTTCGGTCAGCGCGTTGAGCTGCTGCTCCGCGTTTTGCAGCTGCTGAACACGGCCCTGTTGGCGGTCCTGTTCTTTCTCAAGCGTCTGCTGGCGTTGTTGCTGTTCGGCCAGTTCTTCCTTCTGCTGATCGACTTGCGCCAGACGTTCGGCAATCTGCCGGTCAAGCTGCATGAAGGTCGTGGCCGGCTCGGCGCGCAAGGCGTCGAGGGTGTCGCTCGGCAGCAGTGTGGCGAAGGCCGCCAGTTCTTCGTCCAGGCGTTGGCGGTCAGCGCTCAGCTCGCGCTGCTGATTGCTCAGGTGCTGCGACGCTTGCTGGTGCGCCGTCTCGGCCTGACGCAATTGCTGGGTCAGCCGCGCCGCATCCTGTTGCAACGTGAGCAGGGCGGTCTGGCGCTGTTCGTCCTGGGTGATGCTCTGGTTCAGTTGTTCGTTCTGGCGGGTCAGCCACGCAGCGCGCTTGTCACTGTCCTGATTCAGCAACGATGTCGCCAGCGGATGCGCCTCGATGCTCGGCGTCAGCGTTTGCTGTTGTGCCGCCAGTTGTTCCTGCTGTTGCAGCAATTCCTTTTGCCGGGCAATCACACCACCGACATCGGCACGTAGCTCGGTCAGTTTTTCTTTCAACTGATCGACCGCTTGCTGCGCGTTGGCCTGCTCGCTTTCGTCGTGACGGCCGAGGCTCTGCAGCAGGGCTTCCGGCTGGTGGTACGGGTGCTCGTTGCTGCCGCAGACCGGGCATGGCTGGTCGTCCCGCAATTGCGCGCGCAGCTCTTCGACACTGGCACTGCGGGCCAGACGCTGACGTTCGAGCAATTCACGGGTAACACTGAGGGTCTGTTCGGCGACGGTCAGCTCGGACTTGGTTTTCACCCCGTCCTGGGTCAGGCGCTCGCGCTCCTGTTGCGCATCGAGCTGACGCTGTTGCAGTTCGGCACTGCGCTTGTCCAGCTCCTGCTGACTGGCCCACAGGCGCGTCAGGTCTTCGATGGCGCGCAGTTGCTTGCGGTTGTCCTGCAACAGAGTGCCGAGGATGCCGATCTGTTCGGCGACCGCGTCCGGTTCGGCGCCAGCCTCTTTGAACAGCACTTCCAGCTGCTGCTTTTGCGTGGCGAGCACTTCGGTGGCGCGGGTGGCATTTTCTTCGAGGGAAGCCAGTTCGCTCTGACCTTTGTTCAACCGATTGCCGATCAGCATCAGTTGCTGTAAACGGTCGCGATAGGCATTCCACGCTTCGCTCAACGGTGCCAGATGAGCACTTTGCTCAAGATCGGCGGCAATGCGCTGCAAGCGTTCGGCGACCTGTTTTTGCTGATCGAGCAGGGACTGGATCGTGCTTTGGCCCTGAGTGCAGGCTTGCTCTGCGGCGTGCTTCGCTTCGGTGCCGGACGCAACGTCCTTGGCGAGGCGGGCGAGGGTGCTTTGCTCCTCGAAAGCCTGGCGCAACAGCGGCGCGCTTTCGCTCAGCTGCGTTTGCGCCTGGGTCAGGGCGATCTGCGCTGCGGCGAGATCCTGTTCCAGTCGCGTCTGGCGCTCGGTCAGCTCGCTATGTTGCTGGGTATGCGCGTGGATCTGTGCAGCGAGTGGCGTCAGCTGTGCATCCAGTTCGGTTTTGCGGGCGAACTGGTGCCGTTGCGGGGCGAGCTGTTCCAGGCGGGTGAGCTTCAGGCGCTCACCGGCCAGCGACTCCCTTTCGTGCTCGGCGCTGCGCAGTTGTTCGGCGGCGGCCTGTTGCGAGTCTTGCAGCCGCAGCAGTTCCTTGAGCCAGTCGTGCTGCTGCTCGATCTGCTTGAGCTGCGCCTGCTGCAACTTCAGTTGTTGCTGGGCGGCATTGAAGCGCTCATCGAGTTCGGCGCGAGCCTCGGGGGCCAGTGGGGTCACACCGGTGGCCTGATCCTGCAACTGCTTGTGGGCTTCGCGGGCCTCTTTGGTCTTGTCGAACGCGCGGCGGCCGAGGCGGGTGTAGAGCGCGGTGTCGGTGAGTTTTTCCAGCAGCTCGCTGCGGTCGTTGTCGTCGGCCTTGAGGAAGGCGCTGAACTCGCTCTGGGCCAGCAACACGGCGCGGGTGAACTGTTCGAAGTTCAGGCCCAGCGCAGCTTCGAGCTGAGTCTTGTATTCGCCTTTCTGACTGGCGAGCAGTTGGTCCTGATCGATGTCGCGCAGGCTCTGACGGCTGGCCTGCAACTTGCCGCCGGCCTTTTCCCGGGCGCGGTTGGCTTCCCAGCGCGCGCGATAGCGACGGCCGTCGACGCCGACAAAATCCACTTCGGCAAAACCTTCGCCGGTGCCACGACGCAGCAGGGTGCGCGGGTCGCCGGTGGCGATTTCGCCGTCGGCGTCCGGCACCTTGGCGTCACGCCCGGTGTTGTTCAGACGCGGCACGGCGCCGAACAGCGCCAGGCACAAGGCATCGAGCAGAGTGCTTTTACCGGCGCCGGTGGGGCCGGTGATCGCGAACAGACCGGCGCTGGCCAGCGGTTCGGCGGTGAAGTCGATTTCGAAAGGGCCGGCCAGCGACGCGAGGTTCTTCAAACGAATGGCGAGAATCTTCATGGCTGCTCGCCCTCCATTTGTACGTCTTGCAGCAGTTCGGCGAAGTCCTTGAGGGTTTGCTCGTCGACCTCGTTGCCGTAATTGTCGAGCCAGGCGCGACTGAACAACTCCTGCGGCGTGAGCTGGTCCAGCTCGATCAGCGCGCTGCCGTCCTCGGCGCCGTCAGCGCCCCGGTTGCCGGCGTATTCGGCGGCGATCCGCACCAGTCGTACGGCTTTGCCTTGCAAGGCGCTTTCGACCTGATGGCGCAGATCCGGCTGCGGTTCGTCGAGGCGCACCCGCACTTCCAGCCACGGCTGACGCTGGGTTTCGGCCAGCAGGTCGATGTTCGGCAGATCCGCCAGTTGCAGCAGGATTTCGGCCAGCGGCGCAGGGCCGAGGCGTTGCAGATTGACCGCGCGAGGGATCAGTTTTGGCTCGACGCTGACCAGGGTTTCGCCGTCGAGCACGATGTCGAGAATCTGATGTTGATAGGCGATTTCCGAGAACGATAACGGGATCGGCGAGCCGCTGTAGCGAATTCTTTCTTCGCCATTGACCTTCTGCGGCTTGTGCAAATGGCCGAGGGCGACATAGCTGATGCTCGGCCCGAACAGGCTGGCAGGCAGGGCTTCGGCGTTGCCGATGATCAGGCTGCGCTCGGAGTCTTCCGACACCGAGCCGCCGGCCATGTGCGCATGGCTGATGGCGACCAGTGCCTGGCCCGGCTGGCGTTTGGCGTTCGCCGCTTCGATCAGCCATTCATGCACCTGACCGATCCCGCGCAAATAGTTATCGCCCAGATGCGCGCCGGTCACTTCGGCAGGCCGCAGGAACGGCAGCGCCAGACACCACGCGGCGATCTCGCCGTTGGCGTCAGGCAGCGGCAACAACAGACGTTCTGCATCCAGTTGCCCGTCATCCAGCCACAACACCCGGCCCAGCGCATGGGTGCGCAAACGCCGCATCAACGGCGCGGGCAGCTCGATCCGCGAGCCGGAATCGTGGTTGCCGGCGATCATCACGATGGTCAGCAACGGCTGCTGTTCATGGGCGCTGACGATGAAATCGTAAAGGCGTTCCTGGGCTTTGACCGGCGGATTGACCGTGTCGAAGATGTCGCCGGCGATCAGCAGCACGTCCGGCTGCGCCAG
>Ga0207696_1001618_pt1 | contig 11910 bp, 9 predicted proteins | sample KBSS54metaG_FD_184403 | JGI IMG/M metagenome (GOLD analysis project Ga0207696, IMG submission 184403) | Switchgrass rhizosphere microbial communities from Kellogg Biological Station, Michigan, USA - KBS S5-4 metaG (SPAdes) (version 2) | ecosystem: Host-associated > Plants > Roots > Rhizosphere >...
GGGCGGTGTTCTGGGCAGCATGGGCACGGAAAACGTGCAAGGCGAAGTGCAGAAGAAGCTCGACGTGCTGTCGAACGAAATCCTGCTCGAAGCCAACGAATGGGGCGGTCACCTGGCCGGCATGGCGTCCGAAGAAATGGACAACGCCTACCAGATCCCGGGCAAATACCCGAAAGGCGCCTACCTGCTGGTATTCGACCCGCTGGACGGTTCGTCGAACATCGACATCAACGCGCCGGTCGGCACCATCTTCTCCGTGCTGCGTTGCCCGAACGAATACCTGAGCCAGAACGAAGCCCTGGATGAAAAGGCCTTCCTGCAGCCGGGCACTCAGCAAGTTGCCGCCGGTTATGCCATCTATGGCCCGCAGACCATGCTGGTGCTGACCCTGGGCCACGGCGTCAAAGGCTTCACCCTGGACCGCGAAATGGGCAGCTTCGTCCTGACCCACGAAGACATCACCATTCCTGAATCCACCCAGGAATTCGCCATCAACATGTCCAACCAGCGTCACTGGGAAGCTCCGGTACAGCGCTACGTTTCGGAACTGCTGGCCGGTGAAGAAGGCCCGCTGAAAAAGAACTACAACATGCGCTGGGTCGCGGCGATGGTTGCCGACGTGCACCGCATCCTGACCCGTGGCGGTCTGTTCATGTACCCGCGCGACAGCCGCGAGCCGTCCAAGCCGGGCAAACTGCGTCTGATGTACGAAGCCAACCCGATGTCGTTCCTGGTGGAACAGGCGGGCGGCGCTTCCACCGACGGTCACCAGCGCATTCTCGACATCAAGCCTGAAGGCCTGCACCAGCGCGTAGCGGTGTTCCTCGGCTCGAAAGAAGAAGTCGCCCGCGCCACGGCTTACCACAAGGAATAAACCATGAACGCGCCCTGGCAGCCGTTGCTCGATTGGTGGTTCGGTCACTCCGAATCGGCTACTGAAGTGACGGCGCAACAGGGCGGGTTGTGGTTCGGCAAGAAAGACAGCCAGGACCTCGAAGCGCGTGAGCGTTTCGGGGTCTTTGTCGATCAGGCCCTCGCTGGCGAATTGACCGCGTGGACGCAATGTCCCGAAGGTTGGCTGGCGGTGGTGCTGTTGCTCGACCAACTCCCGCGAATGATCTTTCGCGATACGCCCAAGGCTTTTTCCGGCGATCTACGGGCCCAGAAACTGGTTGCTCAGGGAATTGCTGCAGACTTCGATCGGCAGTTGAAACCGGTCCAGCGACTCTTCATCTACCTCGTCTTCGAACACTGCGAAAACCTCGCGGTGCAGAATGAAGCCGTCTCGCGATTCATCGAACTGGTGGCTGAACAGCCGGAAGCGGAGCGCGGGGTGTTTGCCGACAACCTGGATTATGCCGAGCGGCATCAGAAGGTGATTGCGCGGTTTGGGCGGTTTCCGCATCGCAATGCGGTGTTGGGGCGGGAGTCTACGGCGGAGGAGTTGGTGTTTCTTTCGCAACCAGGGTCGAGTTTCTGAATCAGTATCAAGACGACTGACCTCTTCGCAGAAAGGCCCGCGAAGAGATCAGTGAGAGCGCCTTAAATCCTGAAGCTGCCTACCAACTGCTTCAACCGCGCAGCCTGCTGCTCCAGATCCGCACAAGCCCGCAACGTCGCCTGCAAGTTCTCCACACCTTCCTGGTTCAGCGTGTTGATCTCGTTGATATCAACGTTGATCGACTCGACCACCGCCGTCTGCTCTTCCGTCGCCGTCGCTACCGACTGGTTCATGCCGTCGATCTCGCCGATACGCTGGGTCACGCTGCCCAAGCGTTCGCCGGCCTGGTTGGCGATGCCGACGCTGCTTTCGCTCTCGCGCTGGCTCTCGGTCATGATGCCGACCGCCTGACGCGCGCCGACTTGCAGCTCTTCGATCATCTTCTGCACTTGCTGCGCCGAATCCTGGGTGCGGTGCGCCAGGTTGCGGACTTCGTCGGCGACCACGGCGAAACCACGACCGGCTTCTCCGGCACGAGCCGCTTCGATAGCGGCGTTGAGCGCCAGCAGGTTGGTCTGCTGGGAGATGCTGGTGATCACTTCCAGAATCTGCCCGATGTTCACGGTGTTGCTGTTCAGGGTTTCGATGTTGCCGCAGGAGTCGCTGATCTTCGCCGACAGCTGTTGCATCGCGTGGATGGTTTTATCCACAACCTGCTGGCCGTCTTCGGCCAGGCTGCGCGCGTCGCTGGAATGTTGCGAGGCGAGGGCGGCGTTCTGGGCGATTTCCTGGGCGGCGGCGCCGAGCTGGTTGATCGCGGCGGCCACGCTGTTGGTGCGCGAGGCTTGCTGGTCGGAGTTGAACATCGACGAGTTGGACGCTGCGACCACGCGTAGGGCGACTTCGTTGACCTGGCCGGTGGCCGAGGAGACTTCGCGGATCGAGGTGTGGATGCGTTCGACGAAACGGTTGAACGACAGCCCCAGCGCGCCGAATTCATCGTGGCCGTGGATGGTCAGGCGTTTGGTCAGGTCACCTTCGCCTTCGGCGATGTCGTGCATGGCGCGGCCCATGGTCAGCAGCGGTTGCATCAGTACGCGGATCAGCATGCCGAGCAGGGCGATGATGATTACCACGGCGATGACCATGGCGATCAGCGCCGAAGTGCGGAATTCGCTGAGCATCGAAAACGCGGTGTCCTTGTCCAGCACCAGCGCCACGTACCAGTCGGCCGAGGGCACGCCGTTGACGTGGGTGAAGGAGATCAGCTGGGTCTTGCCGTCGAACTCGACTTCTTTCAGGCCCGGGCTGACTTTCGGCGCACCGTTGGGATAGGCCTCGGCCAGGGTCTTGAGCACCAGTTTGCTGTCCGGGTGGATCAGGATTTTGCCGTCGGCGCCGACGATGAACGCGTGACCGTGGCCGCCGAAGTTCAGCGAGTTGATGATCGCGCTGACACTCGACAGGTCAATGTCGGCGCCGGCCACACCGATCATCTGGCCTTGGCGCTGCACCGGGGTGGCGACGGTAATCACCAGTTTGCCCGACGAGGCGGCGATGTACGGTTCGGTGACGATGGTCTGTTGCGCAGCATTGGCCGCCTTGTACCAGCCACGGGCGCGCGGATCGTAATCCGGTGCGCGGTTGCCGGCCGGGACCGAAAACATCACGCCGTCGGCGCCGCCGAAGTAGCTGAGCTGGAAATTGCCGGTGTAGGCGGGCAGGTCGATAATGCGTTTCAGGCTGGCCGGGGCGTTGCCGTCGGCGACAACCTGTTGCGCCATCGATTGCAGCAACTGGATGCGGCTTTCCAGCCAGGTCTGGATGTTGCTGGTGGTCAGGCTGCCCAGTTCCTGCATCGACGCTTCGGTACTGCTTTGCAGGGCTTCGCGCTGGCGATAGTCGTTGAACAAAATGAAACAGGCGAACGCAACGGCCACCACGAGGGCGGCAGCCAACAAGATCTTGTGGCTGAATTTCATGTTTCTGGTCATTAAGTGAGCTACCGCGAAGGGGCTGGTCAAGAAAGGGCGGCAATTTGCCACACTATCGGGCTTTGCGCTGCTCTTATTTCGACCGCGGCGCGCCAAAGATTAGGCGCCTTTTGCGAAATACGACGAAATGCTCAATAGCCTTACAAACTGTCTGATTTACCGGCGAAAGCCGGACGAGCGGGCTAACAAATAGCCAGCCTCCCAGGGAACCAGACAGGGGTTTTCTCTTCTAAGCTTCTGGTTGGCGCCATGCCATCCCCCTTCCGTTCCAGGAGTTACACCATGTCGCTGCGATCTATCGCCCTGCTGTCGTTTTGCGTGCTGTTGGCCGCATGCAGCAAGGTCAATCAGGAAAACTATTCGAAGCTCTCGGCCGGCATGGCCAAGGCCGAAGTGGAGACGCTGCTTGGCAAGCCCACCGATTGCTCGGGCGCGCTCGGCATGTCCAGTTGCACCTGGGGCGACAAGAACAGCTTTATCAGCGTGCAGTACGCCGGTGACAAAGTGCTGATGTTTTCCGGCCAAGGCCTGAAGTAAACCGGGGCTTCGCGCCCACGGGAGAAAAACAATGAAGCGGTTATTGCTTGTCCTTTTGGCCGGCCTGGTATTGGTCGGCTGCGCCACGTCCGGTGAAGATCCGCTGGCGCCGAAGACGGTCAACAGTGTCAATCTCAAGCGTTACCAGGGCACCTGGTACGAACTGGCGCGTCTGCCGATGTACTTCCAGCGCAATTGCGCGCAATCCGAAGCCCGTTATTCCCTCAAGCCCGACGGCAATATCGCGGTGTACAACCGCTGCCTGACGGCGGACTGGACGTGGGAAGAAGTCAAAGGCACGGCTTATCCACAGGTGCCGGGCAAGACCGACAAGCTGTGGGTCGAATTTGATACCTGGTTTTCGCGCCTGATTCCGGGTGTGGCGAAGGGGCAATACTGGGTGCTGTACGTCAGCGATGACTACAAGACCGCGCTCGTGGGCGACCCGAGTCGTCGCTACCTGTGGCTGTTGTCCCGCACGCCGACCGTCAACGGCGTGGTGCGTGAGGAACTGCTGAGCAAGGCGCGTCAGCAGGGTTATGACACTACGCGCCTGATCTGGCGCACGTCGGATCAGCAGATGGCCAAGACGTCCAACTGATGTCTCCTGTTCTGATCGTTCCCACGCAGAGCGTGGGAACGATCAGTAACAGAGGTTTGTGTCAGCCCAAAAGGTCTCGCAGAACCTGGGTGAAGGCGCGATTGCTGTCCTCCTCCCCGGCATGTCGCCCCTCGCGCACAACCCACTGACCATTGACCAGCACATCGCGCACCTGACGGTCGCCGCCGGCAAACAGCCAGCGATTGAGAATCCCGTCACCGCTGGCCGTGGCCAGATACGGATCGTTGCCATCGAGCACAATCCAATCGGCACGCTTGCCGACCTCCAGCGCACCGATCGGCTGGCCCAGGGCCTGAGCGCCACCGTCCAGCGCTGCTTCATACAACGTGCGGCCGACCATCGGCTGATCCGCGCCATACAAGCGGTTGCGCCGCTGATCGCGCAGGCGCTGGCCGTATTCCAGCCAACGCAATTCTTCCACCACGCTCAACGACACATGGCTGTCGGAGCCGATGCCCATGCGCCCACCCTGAGCGAGGAAATCCACCGCCGGGAAAATACCGTCGCCGAGGTTGGCCTCGGTGGTCAGGCAGAGGCCGGCGATGGCACGACTCTTGGCCATCAGCGTGACTTCTTCCGGATTGGCGTGAGTCGCGTGCACCAGGCACCAGCGCTGATCGACTTCGGTGTTTTCGTACAGCCATTGCAGCGGACGACGACCGCTCCAGCTCAGGCAGTCGTCGACTTCCTTCTGCTGTTCGGCGATGTGGATGTGCACCGGGCATTGCTGGTCGCTGGCTGCCAGCACTTCGCTGATCTGCTGTGGCGTGACCGCGCGCAACGAGTGGAAGCACAGGCCCAGCGACTGCGCCTTTTGCTGCGCCAGCAGGGGTTGCAGGCGTGATTGCAGCTTCAGGTAGTTTTCGGTGCTGTTGATGAAACGGCGCTGGCCTTCGTTCGGCGTCTGGCCGCCGAAACCGCTGTGGCTGTAGAGCACCGGCAACAGCGTCAGGCCGATGCCGGCGGAGCTGGCCGCCTGGCTGATGCGTAACGCCAGTTCGGCCGGGTCGGCGTAAGGCTGGCCGTTGTAATCGTGGTGGACGTAATGGAATTCGGCGACCGAGGTGTAACCGGCCTTGAGCATCTCGATGTACAGCTGACGGGCAATCACACCGAGCTGGTCGGGGCTGATTTTTCCGACGAGCCGGTACATCAGATCGCGCCAGGTCCAGAAACTGTCGTTGGGATTGCCGGCCACTTCTGCAAGTCCCGCCATCGCTCGCTGGAACGCGTGGGAGTGCAGATTCGGCATCCCCGGCAGCAGCGGACCGCTCAGCCGTTCGGCGTCATCTGCGGTGGAATCGGCCTGGATTCGGGTCAACACGCCATCGGCGCTGACCTCGAGACGTACATTGTTGGCCCATCCGTTAGGCAGCAGCGCGCGTTCGGCAAAGAAGGCGGACATGGTTCAGCACCCCATCGTGTGTTATTTGTATATACATATACAGACGTTTGCCTGCCCGGTAAACTCCGGCAAGCTAGCAACTTTCATCCAATGAACAGGGATCCACCGTGCCGACTCCGCCTCCAGTCTCCCCGTTGGCCGCGAACATGGGCGACAGTCCGGCGCCCTTGTACGCCCGCGTCAAACAGATGATCACCCAGCAGATCGACAGCGGTAACTGGCCGCCGCATTACCGCGTGCCGTCGGAAAGCGAGCTGGTCAGCCAGCTGGGTTTCAGCCGCATGACCATCAACCGCGCGCTGCGGGAAATGACCGCCGACGGTCTGCTGGTGCGCATGCAAGGCGTCGGCACTTTCGTTGCTGAACCGAAGAGCCAGTCCGCGCTGTTCGAAGTGCACAACATCGCCGACGAAATCGCCTCCCGTGGCCATCGCCACACCTGTCAGGTGATCACCCTGGAAGAAGAGGCTGCCGGTTCCGAGCGCGCGCTGGCGCTGGACATGCGCGAAGGTCAGAAGGTCTTTCACTCGCTGATCGTGCATTACGAAAACGACATTCCGGTGCAGATCGAAGACCGCTTCGTCAACGCGCTGGTCGCCCCGGAATACCTCAAGCAGGACTTCACCCTGCAGACGCCTTACGCCTATCTGAACCAGGTCGCCCCGTTGACCGAAGGCGAGCACGTGGTCGAAGCGATCCTCGCCGAAGCGTCCGAATGCAAATTGCTGCAGATCGAAAAAGGCGAGCCTTGCCTGTTGATCCGCCGGCGTACGTGGTCGGGTCGTCAGCCGGTGACGGCGGCGCGCCTGATTCACCCCGGTTCCCGTCATCGTCTGGAAGGTCGGTTTCATAAATGAAAGAGTTAAAGGTATTACGCGCCGAAGGCTACCCGCGCATGCCGTGGAAAAACGGCGGCGGCAGCACCGAGGAAATCACCCGTGACACCGGCGCCGGCCTCGACGGTTTTGGCTGGCGCCTGTCGATTGCCGACATTGCCGAATCCGGCGGCTTTTCGACCTTCGCCGGTTACCAGCGGGTCATCACGGTATTGCAGGGCGACGGCATGACCCTGTGTGTCGACGGCGACGATACCCGGCCGTTGTTACCCCTCGACCCGTTTGCCTTCAGCGGCGAAAGCCAGGTGTCCTGCACCTTGCTCGGCGGCGCAATCCGCGACTTCAACCTGATCTACTCGCCCCAGCGTTACAGCGCACGCCTGCAATGGCTGGACGGCGAACAGCGGTTTTTCAGTTCGGCAAGCACCGTGCTGGTCTTCAGCGTCAGCGAATTGCTGGAGGTCACGGTCGGTGACAGTGCGTCGCAACTCGGCCGTCATGACTGCCTGCAACTGGGCGGTAACACCGGTTTGACCGAGATCGCCGTCAATGCCGGCTGCTGCGTGATCGAACTGTCCCCACGCTGATTCCTTCACACGCTCTGCGTGGGAACGATCAAAAACCGCTGCTTTGAAAGCAGCGGTTTTTTTTCGTCCCGACGTTCCCGAAATGCGCACCAACTTGTTACCGAACGCCCCAGCGTGGCGCAAAACCACGCTTTCGTAACAACCTCTCGCTACCCTCAATCCACCCCGCGAAAAATTTCATGAATGCCAGAGCCCTTGATTCAGGCGCTTTCCAGCCCTGCCCGGGATTTTTGTTGAACGACCCTCCAACAAGTTGGCCGCTCGATTGCATATGCTTGTATGTACAAGTAAAGACGTATGCGTATGAGTCGAACGAGACTCTCCGCAGCGTCCACTGATTCGCTTGTCGCGCACTGATGCGCACAGGCTGCTTGCCCACTGCCAGGGTTGGTTTGAATTGATCGCTGAGGAGTCTTTTTCGTGACTGACAACAAAACCACTAAGTTTCGTGACGTCGAAATCCGTGCCGCCCGCGGCAACAAGCTGACCGCCAAGAGCTGGCTGACCGAAGCGCCGCTGCGCATGTTGATGAACAACCTCGACCCGGAAGTCGCCGAGAACCCGAAAGAACTGGTGGTTTACGGTGGCATCGGTCGCGCTGCGCGTAACTGGGAGTGCTACGACAAGATCGTCGAGAGCCTGACCAACCTCAACGAAGACGAAACCCTGCTGGTGCAATCGGGCAAGCCGGTCGGCGTGTTCAAAACCCACAGCAACGCCCCGCGCGTACTGATCGCCAACTCCAACCTGGTGCCGCACTGGGCGACCTGGGAACACTTCAACGAACTCGACGCCAAAGGCCTGGCCATGTACGGCCAGATGACCGCCGGCAGCTGGATCTACATCGGCAGCCAGGGCATCGTCCAGGGCACCTACGAAACCTTCGTTGAAGCCGGTCGCCAGCACTACAACGACAACCTCACTGGCAAGTGGGTACTGACCGCCGGTCTCGGCGGCATGGGCGGCGCCCAGCCACTGGCCGCGACCCTGGCCGGTGCCTGCTCGCTGAACATCGAATGCCAGCAGATCAGCATCGATTTCCGCCTCAAGACCCGCTACGTCGACGAGCAGGCCAAAGACCTCGACGACGCGCTGGCCCGCATCGCCAAATACACCTCCGAAGGCAAGGCGGTTTCCATCGCCCTGTGCGGCAACGCCGCTGAAATCCTCCCGGAACTGGTCAAGCGCGGCGTGCGCCCGGACATGGTCACCGACCAGACCAGCGCCCACGATCCGCTCAACGGTTACCTGCCGGCCGGCTGGACCTGGGACGAATACCGCGCCCGCGCCAAGACCGAGCCAGCCGCTGTGGTCAAGGCCGCCAAGCAATCGATGGCCGTTCACGTCAAAGCCATGCTCGACTTCCAGAAAATGGGCGTGCCGACCTTCGACTACGGCAACAACATCCGTCAGATGGCTCAGGAAGAAGGCGTTGAAAACGCATTCGATTTCCCGGGCTTCGTACCGGCCTACATCCGTCCGCTGTTCTGCCGTGGCATCGGCCCGTTCCGTTGGGCTGCGCTGTCGGGTGATCCGCAGGACATCTACAAGACCGACGCCAAAGTCAAAGAGCTGATCCCGGACGACGCCCACCTGCACAACTGGCTGGACATGGCGCGCGAGCGCATCAGCTTCCAGGGTCTGCCGGCACGTATCTGCTGGGTCGGCCTGGGCCTGCGCGCCAAGCTCGGTCTGGCGTTCAACGAAATGGTGCGCAGCGGCGAGTTGTCGGCTCCGATCGTGATCGGTCGCGACCACCTCGACTCCGGCTCCGTATCCAGCCCGAACCGTGAAACCGAATCGATGCAGGACGGCTCCGATGCAGTCTCCGACTGGCCGCTGCTGAATGCTCTGTTGAACACCGCGAGCGGTGCGACCTGGGTGTCCCTGCACCACGGCGGCGGCGTCGGCATGGGCTTCTCCCAGCACTCGGGCATGGTGATTGTCTGCGACGGTACTGACGAAGCGGCCGAGCGTATCGCTCGCGTGCTGCACAACGACCCGGGTACCGGCGTCATGCGTCACGCCGATGCCGGTTACCAGATCGCCATCGACTGCGCCAAGGAACAAGGGCTGAACCTGCCGATGATCACCGGCAAGTAATGCTTGCCCTGTAGGAGCGAGCCTGCTCGCGATAGCGGTTTGTCAGTCAACGAAAATGTTGCATGAACCGCCCTCATCGCGAGCAGGCTCACTCCCACAGGAACCAAAACAACAAAATCCAGAACAATCCACAGAGGTTGAATCATGGCGGGCAACACCGATCGTGCAGGCAGTAAACCGTTGATCGAAAGGCGTTCGATCGACTACATCCCGGAAGCGGAAAGACACGGTCGTCTGTTCAGTCAGTTCACCCTGTGGATGGGTGCCAACCTGCAAATCACCGCGATTGTCACCGGGGCCCTGGCCGTGGTGCTGGGCGGCGATGTGTTCTGGTCGTTGATCGGTCTGCTGATCGGTCAACTGCTGGGCGGCGGGGTGATGGCGCTGCACGCGGCGCAAGGGCCGAAGCTTGGCCTGCCGCAGATGATTTCCAGCCGGGTGCAGTTCGGCGTCTACGGCGCGGCGATTCCGATCGTGCTGGTGTGCCTGATGTACCTCGGCTTCACCGCCACCGGGACCGTGTTGTCCGGTCAGGCGCTGGGCCAGTTGTTCGGGGTCAGCGACACCGTCGGCATCCTGCTTTTCGCCAGCGTCATCGTCGTGGTCACGGTGCTCGGCTATCGGGTGATTCACTGGATCGGCCGCATCGCCAGTGTCATTGGCGTGATTGCTTTCGTGTACCTGTTCAGCCGTCTGATGAGTCAGGTGGACGTCGGCGCACTTCTGGAAATCCGTCACTTCAGCTGGAGCAGTTTCCTGCTGGCGGTGTCGCTCGCGGCCTCCTGGCAGATCGCTTTCGGCCCGTACGTGGCGGACTACTCGCGCTACCTGCCGAGCAAGGTGTCTTCGGTGAAAACCTTCTTCGCCGCCGGTGCCGGTTCGGTGATTGGTGCACAGGTGGCGATGATCCTCGGTGTGTTCGCGGCCGCTTCGGCCAACGGGCAATTCGCCGGTCATGAAGTTGCCTACATCGTCGGTCTGGGCGGGACCGGTGCCACCGCCGCGCTGCTGTATTTCAGCATCGCGTTCGGCAAGGTCACCATCTCCACCCTGAACTCCTACGGCAGCTTCATGTGCATCGCGACCATCATCAGCGGCTTCCGTGGCCACCTGACGGTCACCCGCATGCAGCGTCTGGTGTTCGTGCTGGTGATCGTCGGCGCGGCGACCCTGATCGCGCTACTCGGCCAGCACTCGTTCCTCGGTGCGTTCAAGTCCTTCATCCTGTTCCTGCTGGCGTTCTTCACGCCGTGGAGCGCGATCAACCTGGTGGACTACTACTGCATCACCCGCGAGCGCTATGACGTACCGGCGCTGGCGGATCCGAACGGTCGCTACGGCCGCTGGAACCTCCTCGGTATCAGCGTTTATGTGTTCGGGGTGCTGGTGCAACTGCCGTTCATTTCCACCAAGTTCTATACCGGTCCATTGGTAGCGGCCCTGGGGGATGTGGATATTTCCTGGATCATCGGTCTCGTGCTGCCCGCAGCGCTGTACTACGTCTGCGCGAAAAAATGGCACGGCACCGTACCCGATCGACTGATTCTGCCCGTCGAGCAGGACAGCGTTGTACAACCTAAAACAAGCGGGGCCGGTCGCGCTGCGGCGCAGGCCTGATTTGGACGTGGACAGGGCTGGATGCCTCTTGACTGCCGTAAGCCAATTCATGATTAGGAGCGTCACAACAATGAAATCGAACAAGACCCTGCTGACCACATTGCTTTCCATGGGCCTGCTGGCCAGCGCCGGCGCGACCCAGGCCGCCGGCTGGTGTGAGTCCGGCAAACCGGTGAAATTCGCCGGCCTGAACTGGGAAAGCGGCATGCTGCTGACCGACGTTCTGCAGGTGGTGCTGGAGAAAGGTTACGACTGCAAGACCGACAGCCTGCCGGGCAACTCCATCACCATGGAAAACGCCCTGAGCAGCAACGACATCCAGATCTTCGCCGAAGAATGGGTCGGCCGCAGCGAGGTCTGGAACAAGGCCGAGAAGGCCGGCAAGGTCGTCGGTGTCGGCGCGCCGGTGGTGGGTGCGATCGAAGGCTGGTACGTGCCGCGCTACGTGATCGAAGGCGACGCCAAACGCAAACTCGAAGCCAAGGCGCCGGACCTGAAAAACATCGCCGACCTGGGCAAATACGCCGCCGTCTTCAAGGACGCCGAAGAGCCTTCCAAGGGCCGCTTCTACAACTGCCCGGCCGGCTGGACCTGCGAGCTGGACAACAGCGAAATGCTGAAAAGCTACGGCCTGGAAAACAGCTACACCAACTTCCGCCCGGGCACCGGTCCGGCGCTGGATGCGGCCGTGCTGTCGAGCTACAAGCGTGGCGAGCCGATCCTGTTCTACTACTGGTCGCCAACCCCGCTGATGGGCCAGATCGACGC
>Ga0207696_1001619_pt1 | contig 11908 bp, 10 predicted proteins | sample KBSS54metaG_FD_184403 | JGI IMG/M metagenome (GOLD analysis project Ga0207696, IMG submission 184403) | Switchgrass rhizosphere microbial communities from Kellogg Biological Station, Michigan, USA - KBS S5-4 metaG (SPAdes) (version 2) | ecosystem: Host-associated > Plants > Roots > Rhizosphere >...
CGGTATTGTTGCACAAGGTAGTATGATTTACTTACGTACTCCACTTGCTCAAGATCGTCTCTATGTGAAATGGGGCGATGAAAGCAATGAGCGTTGTTCAGTTGAGTACAACATCAGTAATCAGTTGCAAAATAAGCAACAAAGCATGGTAATGACTGAGGCTGTCTGCAAATGAAAAGAATATTATTAACAGGTTTCTTATTTACGGCTGGTCTTGGTATATATGGTGAGACTAATGCTTCGTGCTACATAACTGGTTATCAACCAAATGATGTTCTTATGTCTGTAGGACGTGTTGTTGTGCGTCCTAGTGATCAAGTGGGTGCAATATTAAGAAAAGCGACTTTTCCTATTAATCGTACTGATACACAAGCTAATAACTGTGATAGTCGAGATGTAGCAATTGCGGAATTAACTCAAGCTTATCCATTAAGTTCTTTAGGTAATAGCATTTATACTACTAATATTCCCGGGATTGGTATTCGTTTGTACCGTGAAGCGGAAAATAACACTAATTTTTCTGGTTATTACCCTTATCAACGTAGTGGAATATCAGGTAATCGTTATTTAGCATCTGGATATTTTGTGGTGGAAATTATTAAAATTGCTCCACAAACAGGTTCTGGAACGTTAGTACCAGGCAGATATAGTAGTTATTATATCCGTGGCTATCCAGATAAACCCTTTTTAACAAGTACTGTTAATGCTAATGCAATTACCATTGCTTCTTCTTCATGTGAAATTCAAGGTAATATTAATAAAGTTGTACAGCTTCCAACAGTAACAAAAGCAGGCTTTAAAGGCGTTGGTTCTACTCAAGGCGAACAAACCTTTGATATGAACCTCTTATGTAATGGTGGTACAAGTCCAGCAGGTTATGAACAGAAAAACACTATTAGTTTAAGTTATGACTTTACCCAAGACGGCACAAATAGCCAGGTATTGGCAAATACGGCTGCTACGTCTGAAAAAGCAAATGGTGTCGGTGTGCAGTTACTCTGGAATTATCAAAATAAAAATCAAGTCATCAAAAAAGGCGATAAATTAGCTTTAGGTTCGTTGTCTTCTAATCAGATACTTCAATATAACGTACCAATGACTGCTCGCTACTATCAAACAGCAACAAATGTGACTGCTGGTAAAGTGCGTGCAATGGCTACTGTAACTATTGAATATGATTAATCATATTCAATAGTTTATAAACTTAATAATTTCAAATATATAAATATTAATAATAAATTTTACTTTAACACTACTTTCTAAAAATTTAACACTTAACTCGATAGGAATATTTATGAAAAAAATAGGCATAGTTGCTGTTAGTGCAATTACATTATGTTGGGCTATGTATGAGGTATCTTCTGATAATACGAATACAGCACCACGTAACGAATCTAGCCAAAAAGTCACATCTAAAAACTTTTCATCAACTACAAAGAATGAAAAATTAGCTTCTCAAATGCTTTTGGCTCAAACTACCTCCCTTAATTCCTCTGCCCCAGTCTGCCAATATAATTTTGATGCGACTCAAGAAGATTTCGATGTATGGAATAATGAATACCCTGATTTTCCTACGAAAATATTCCCATCGATAAATGGTCAAAAATTTAGTCTTAAAGTGGAACCTAGGCCAGAAAGTGAGTATGGCTACGTAGATTATGTAGCTACAAGTAAAGCTAGTTTTAATTCTACTAATGAAATTGGTGATTTAACGATACCTCACACAGGTATTATTGCATTTGAAATGGAACTTAAAATTCCAACATCAACTCTTGGGAGTTCATCACTTGGAAATTCTACTTATTACTCCTCTAGCATTGGATTTAGTGGTGTAACAAATAATGGTTATACAATTAGATCCAACTATTGGTTTGATATGGGGGGGTATGATCCAGATTTTGGTGAGAATCCTGCTAGATTAAAATATTATGTAGCGTACCGACTTAGTGATGAGAGTGGGCCTAACAATCCATATTATAAAGGTCAAAACATGACAAATAATTCAAATGAATATCAAAGATTAGGGGTGTATATTAATCAGAACACTAAGCAGGTTGGCTTTATTGTAAATGGTGTTGATCAGGGTTATAAATCTACTTTACCTGCTCCACTAGAGAATATAGGTTTTTCTGTCTCAAGTAGTATTGGAATATATTCTAATCAGTTATTTGGACAAGAGTTGTCTAATGAACTCATTACTGACCGTAATGCGCTACAATATAACTATCCTCAGGGTACAACTGACATGTGCGGTAATGCCATTTAAGATATAAAATCATAAGTTGTAAAAAAGGGCTGAATCACAGCCCTTTTTTTATTTCATTTAGAAATGAATAACAGTACGAATTGATTTACCTTCGTGCATTAAATCAAAAGCAGTATTAATGTCTTGTAGAGGCATAGTATGCGTTACAAAAGGCTCAAGTTGAATTTCACCTTTCATAGCATCTTCAACCATTTTTGGAAGTTGTGAACGACCTTTTACGCCACCAAAAGCAGTACCTAACCATTTACGGCCTGTCACTAGCTGGAATGGACGAGTCGAGATTTCTTGGCCTGCACCAGCAACACCAATAATGACTGATTGTCCCCAACCACGATGTGCGCATTCTAAAGCAGAACGCATAACATTGACGTTACCAATACATTCAAATGAATGATCTACGCCCCAGCCTGTCATTTCTACGATGACTTGTTGAATTGGTTTATCGTAATCTTTAGGGTTTAAGAAATCTGTAGCACCAAACTGCTTAGCAAGTTCAAATTTATCTGGGTTTGTATCTACCACAATAATTTGTCCTGCTTTCGCTTGACGTGCACCTTGTACAACAGCCAAACCAATACCGCCTAGGCCAAATACAGCAACCGAATCACCTTCTTGTACTTTAGCTGTGTTATGAACGGCGCCAATACCCGTAGTCACACCACAACCTAGTAAACAAACTTGCTCGTGATTAGCTTCAGGATTGATTTTAGCTAAAGATACTTCAGCAACTACTGTATATTCACTAAAAGTTGAACACCCCATGTAGTGGTAAATCGGTTCGCCATTATATGAAAAACGTGTGGTTCCATCTGGCATCACACCTTTACCTTGTGTTGTACGTACTGCAACACACAAGTTGGTTTTTCCAGATTTACAGAACAAGCATTCTTTACATTCAGCGGTATAAAGTGGAATAACATGGTCACCTGGTTGAACGCTCGTTACGCCCTCACCGACTTCCACCACAACACCTGCACCTTCATGACCTAAAATTGCAGGGAAAACACCTTCTGGGTCATCGCCTGATAGAGTGAAAGCATCGGTATGACATACCCCTGTATGGGTAATTTTTATTAAAACTTCACCAGCTTGAGGTGGTGCAACATCAACTTCAACAATTTCTAAAGGTTTTCCTGGGGCAAAGGCGACAGCTGCACGAGATTTCATCTTTGGGTTTCCTTTAAATCATTCGGTATTTATAGTCGAGCAAAATAGATTATGTAACAGTAATACAAGAGATTAATTTTGCTTAAATTAAAATTGGCTTTCATGACAATCCATCACAGCATAGCCAGTCAGGTACGTCTAAGCAAGCCTATGTTTCAAAAAGAAGAAAACCTCTTACTTGAAGAGGTTTTCTATCAAATCACTTATCTTATAAACGGTTTATGTTTACTTATAGGTAAATATTTGGTGGATATGGTGTGTTATCACTAATTGGCGAATAAAGCGTATTTTCAACAAAGAAGCCATTTGGGGCTTGAGTGGTATCGATCGTAATCGAATCAAACATGACTTGTGGATATGCCCAGATAAATTGCTTCATTAAACCTAAAGAAACATTATTTTTCATGTCACCAAAAATTCGTTGCCAGATCGGTGTTCGATATGGTTTGGTTTTATCAAAGCCATAAATATAGGCAATAGATGCATCAGGAACAAATCCTGATAAATAAACGACTTTATTTGCAGGATAGCCCAGACCTTGTATAGGTATTTGAGAAACTGCTTGATGTGCCAAGTCTAAGCGAGCTTCTAAAAGCCAATCATAAGCTTCTGTCATCATGTAATCAAAATTAGGATATGAATAGTGCGTGCTTGGATAGTTAATATAAGTTGCTAGTGTCTGAATTGGCGATTGAATCGAAGGAAAGAAAATAAGTGGGCTAACTTTGGCTGTTGAATATTTTGCTTTGATAGCGGTACGAATGTTTTGACAGGTTTGTCCTAATTTATTTCTAAGCCATGTTTTAAACTCATCATAAGGAGTTCCTGTTTTATTCATGGCCTCATAAATTGTACCTAAATCTGGTGCATATAAACCTGTATCTGCATTAAAAGCCAGTTTTGTTGGATAGTCATACACACATGGTAGATTCGTGTCAGTGTTGTACCACCACCAAGGTTCACCAATCTGCATGTTTACATCACATCCCCCGACAACCATTGCATCTGCAAACTCAATAAAGACTTTATGTAGATATGCCAAAGCATTTTGGTCACTTAAACTAAAAAAATAACTTGGTGGTTGGTAGCCTGTTTTACCCAAATTGCTATTCCAGTCACGCTGTGCCCAATACTCATTGGCCCCCAAGGAATACATTTCAAAGCTGACCCCAAAGATAGGCTGCATACTGGCGTTATGCAAAGCCTGAGCATATTTCTCATGCCATTTACGGGTACATGAGTTAACAACAGCTTCGCCCGTCACCAACGTATCTGGTATTTGCCATTTATTAATATCGCTTTTCCATTTCATTTCAGGATAATGCGACATTCCACAATAATGGTTAACCAAACCTTGATATCCCAAAGTGACCATATTGTTGACTAGGCGCTGCGGGTTTAAATCGTAATGGTCATCATAGCTGGTACAGATACCATAATTGTGCTGAGGTACAACAACACGGCTCAAATTTAACTTCGCATTTGTTCCTATAACAACCGAGTTGGTTAGTCGAATATAACCATCTTGGGGCTGACTTAAAGGTGTAGCTGATTGGCCATTATATTGACTGGTAAAACCAGAAAATGAAATTCGCTGAATATTGGTGACAGGAAAGCTATCCGTCGCAGAAAAACCAGCTTTCACCGTATCCCAGTTAATATGAATATGCGCCGTGCGAGATGAAGGATTATTTGCGTAGTTAAACAAGACGACATATGCAATTTTATCTATGCCATTCTCATTATAGTACACCGTTAAAGTCGGTGTTAAACTCGCATTGTTAAGCACAGGCATAGAAGCCGACAATTCAATATCGAAGTCCCAAATTACCCCTGCATAGCTGTATTTGGTTTCATAAGCTAAAAATTTATGATCTTTAGTGTCATAAGAGTCCCACGTAATTCCTACCAAATCATTTGCCATGCGCGACCTAAAAGATGCTTCAAAACCATTTCCATAATTAGTAATGGCAAAAGACATCGTTTGCGGGCCGTCTATTCTCCAATAAATAGGGCTAAATCGATCAATAAGTGTATTTTGAGTGATTGGATGTGGTGATGAATTAGAATTATTTTGTACATTTTGTCGATTAGTTATCATGTCGTCATTCTCTTAATGTATTAAGAAGTTTTATATTAAATAATAATTCTTATTTTATTGTTCAGATAAGTAACAATGACGTTTAAATTATTTACAGTTAATATTTTTTATAAAGCTCAAAATAAACTTAAACAAGAACTCTTAATATTATCTTAAAATATTTTTTGCCCTAAGGAGATAATAAATGTCAAATTTTATGCAGCCTATACATTTTAGGGTGTTGTTTGTATTTACTCCTCTTGTATTTGCACTAACAGGTTGTAGTGAAACTTTACATTCCCAAAGAACCATACCAATAAAGACCTCTTCAGAAAGTATCGCTTATCCAGAAGTTGATACCGTTTTAGGGGAAAAGCTACAGCCTAATGAGGATGTGTTAGCCCAGAACATAGCTCAAGTCATTGAAAAGTCAATTCGTGAACAATATACGGCGGGAAATGCTTTACGTGATGCGCATCCTAAAGCACATGGGTGTGTGCGAGCTGAATTTCATGTCTCAAAAAATATACCTGCTCAGTTCGCTAAAGGCGTTTTTATACCAGACCAAAGTTATCAAGCATGGATTCGCTTTTCTAATGCTTCTAATGACGCCTCTAGTGCTGACATTGACAAAGATGCACGTGGCATAGCGATAAAACTTTTAGGTGTATCTGGAACGAAAATTTTAGAAAGTGAAAAGCAAGCAACTACCCAAGATTTTATTATGATTAATCACCCTGTCTTTTTTGCGAATGATGCTAAACGATATCTTTCTTTTATAAATGATGTGAATAGCCATAACATGATTAGAAAACTTCATATTCCGTTTGCCTTAGGTTTTAAAGGAACAATGAATGCTCTCGGAGCACGTAATTCACAAATCGCAAACCCACTCTATGCACGTTACTGGTCTATGGTTCCCTATCAGTTAGGCCTGGGTAATGATCGACAAGCAGTTAAATATTCGGTACGTGCTTGCTCAGTGACAGCAAATAATCTACCTAAAAATCCTAGTCATGATTTTTTAAGAGAGGCTTTAAAAAATACTTTACAGCAAACAGACGCCTGTATGGAGTTCCTTATTCAGCCCCGAACTTCAAGTAAAATGTTAGTAGAAGACTCGATGACAGAATGGGATGAGAAAGCAGCTCCTTTTTATCAAGTAGCAACTATTCATATTCCAAAGCAGAATTTTGATACGCCCGAGCAAAATAAGTTCTGTGAAAATTTGTCTTTTACGCCGTGGCATGCCTTACCTGCACATAAGCCACTAGGTGCAGTAAACCGAATGCGTAAAGTCATTTATGAAAATATAAGCAGGGTTCGACATGATATGAATTCCGCACCTAGACAAGAGCCTTAAATACCTTATTCCCCTCGGTTTAACATTTAAGTAATCTTGTCTTACTAGGAGCAATTTTTTTATTTAATGACTTTTTTACTGGTGTCTATGGTGATTCGATCAATGAAATCTGCCAGCCATAAAATAAAGTCATCTTCATTTTTATGTTTTGGAATCAAGCTTATATCTACTCTAATGAGTAATTCAATTTGCACACTAACAACAGCCCCTTCGAAGTTCACAAAGTTATATAAAAATTTTAATTCTGTACCGGCAATCGCTTTTTCAATTTCTATAATTAAATTATTTAAGTCTTTAAAGTAATTGCTTGAATGTTTGTTTTTAATATTTTTATTAATTTTTTCTGCTAATAATAAGTATTTTGGCATTTTTATCTCCTTATTAATTATTTATAAAATATAAGTATAAAATTGTAGTTGTAAAAATAAATTTATAATTTTTATTAAGATTGTTGCTGTTTTTTAATTTTAATTGATAAATTATGAATATCATAACTATTTATTGTTTTAATAATGTGATCTGGTTTTAATTTTATTCCGATTAAATTGGTAGGTATTTTAACAGCCAGCTAAAAATTTATATTTAAGAAACTCTATATTTTTAAAATATTAAACATTTTAAAAATCACTATTAAAAAACCGCCCCAGAAGGCGGTTGCTGAATTTACAGCGATATATAGAAGTGTAGTGGACCATCACTTCTATATTTTTTTAAACTTATTTTTCTTCTTTTATAATTTTTGTAAAGGCATCTGACTTGAAATAATTAATAATCATCTCTCCATCATCACCTGTAGATGAGGACACTTTAGGAGGTTCTTCATAGTTAAACTTAAAGTCTGGAGGGATAAATTGTGAGATCGGTGGAAGCTTGGCCTCTCCTCCTGTTGTAATTCTTTCAATAAAACCTGCGAGCCACAGAATATATTCATCTTTATTTTTATGGTTGGGCATGAGGCTCATATCCAACTTAATCGCACACTCTTCTAACGGCTTGGTTAAGCACTCATCAAAATCTATAAAATTATATTTAAGCTTAAACTTGGTTCCTTTAATTTCCTTACGAATTACACCAACCAAATGATTTAAGGTCTCTGCTGAGCTTTCTGAAAATAAATTTTTGTCCTCAATCTTTTTGTACACATTCTCAGCGATGATTAAATATTGTGGCATCTCTATTTTCTCCCTTTTATTGTTTAGCTACTCACTCAGCCTTTTAAGGAAGTATGATAGATATCATGTTTTCTAATGTAATTGTTATACTGCCAATTGTAATTAATGTGTGTTTTTGAAATCTGAAAGCATAGCTATTCCTAAAAATTAAAGATAACGCAAAGCAAGTCTCTTTTTAGAGAAAATTATTCTAATCAAAAAATATTTTTAGTTCATCTAAAGTTGGAAGCTGGTTATAAGATTCATCTGCTTCTATTGTGTTCGCCCAGTTTGACTTTGAAAACACGCAAAAATTAAGTTTTTTTAGCACAGTAATGTCTTTATCTAATTAGCCTAATGGTATCCACATAAAATGTGTATTTCCAACTAGGTTGGGTACTGGCGATCCACATTTACTACAAAATGAAGATGTGAAACCTGTTTCCTTTTTATAAGTACGAATAAGTTCTAAACCTGATAACCATTTAAATTTGTCTTTGCCGACCAAAGTGGCCGCGTTTGATCCCGTTCCCGATTGTTTTCGGCAGAGACTACAGTGGCAGTGATAGATAGTCTCTATCTCGTTGGTAATTGAAAATTTGACTTCATGACATAGACAAGAACCCATATGACTCATCTCGAGCATCCTTGAAAAATAATATTGAATATAGCATTAGGTTTAAAACGGTTAAATTTAACTTTATATATTTAAAAGGCTATGTTTTCTTAGAAATACCTATAAAAATAAGGAATTGCTAGCGTTGAGGCTTGGCACAATGCATTTATAAGGTTTAATATGAATTTTGACATATAAATTGAATATAAGAATGCTCTGATAGGTTTAACTTGGATGCAGATTAAATGCTTACATGATCAATCAGCTATATCAGCAGTACAGTACTATAGCTTCAAGTGCTTGGGGCTTTACTGATTTACCCTCTTATACAGATACATACGATCCTAATGAGAATGATACAGTGACGAATAGCTTTAATTGGTTGAATGATGAGCAAGCTACAGAAAAAACAGAACAAGGATTAACTGCTTTTGTGGCATTAGATGATGCCTTTATTAGCATAGCTTCTCGCATGTATCTCATTAGAAATGCAAAAGAAAAAATCGATTTACAATATTATATTTGGACAAATGATTTTGTTGGAAACTTAATGCTGCATGAGTTACTAACGGCGGCAGATCGTGGCGTAAAAATCCGCTTACTCATCGATGATCAAAATGGAGTAAAGCTTGATGGAGTTCTCAGGAGCCTTCTCCACCATCCTAATTTTGAAATTCGATTATTTAATCCATATAAATTTAGATATTTAAGAATTTTAGACTATATTTTTCGTTTCAAAAAAGTAAACCATCGCATGCATAATAAATTAATTATTGCAGATGGAGCGATTGCCGTAACAGGTGGTCGAAATATCAGTAGTGAATATTTTGATGCAAGTAGTAAGTTTCAATTTACTGACTTAGATATTTTATTTTATGGACACACGGTACAGCATGCCCAGACAGTCTTTAATGATTTCTGGCAAAGCGAGCTAAGCCAAGATGCTACTGAGCTTATCGGAACTTGTGCTGTCCACCACTTACAATCGTTACGACAGCACTATCATGATTTAATTCATGAAAGTGAAAATCATACTCAAACCGAAGATAAGCTTTACGATGCTCAAAGCTATTTAAAAGAACTTTTAGAGCACTATCCCATTCAATGGTCAAAAGCGTATTTTGTTGCAGATTCACCTAAAAAAATCTTAGGAATAGCCTCTAAGGAAGAAATGCTTTATGGGCAAGTCATGAGGATTATGGGTGAACCAAAGCAGCATATAGAATTAGCTTCTGCTTATTTTGTTCCTACGCAACAGGGCGCGTATTATTTAAAACAGCTAAAGGTGCAAGGAGTTAAAGTCAGGGTTTTAACCAATTCTTTTGCTGCAAATGATGTGGCGATTGTGCATGCATTTTATAGTCAATATCGAGTCGAGATGCTCAAAAGCGGTGTAGAACTATTTGAGTTTAAGCCATTTTTAGAACGTAGACGTAGAACATGGTATGAAGTTGTGACTGGAAGCGTGATCCCTGCAAAAGGCAAAAATAAATCGAGTTTACATGCCAAGTTTTTTGACGTAGACGGTAAAGTATTTATTGGTTCATTTAATTTTGATCCGCGTTCGACTTACTTAAATACTGAAGTGGGTCTTGTTATTGAGTCGAGTCAATTACAGGCTCAAGTTTCGGTGATGCTTGATCAGCATTTACCACAAGTTGCTTATCAGCTTAAGTTAAATAGTGAAGGAAAAATTATTTGGTTAGATTATCAATCTAATGGAAAAGTTATTGAATATGAAAAAGACCCAGATACGAGCCTTTTCCAACGCACAATGATTAAAGCCGTTTCATATTTGCCAGTTGAATGGATGATGTAACAGCACTTCAATTTTATTTATAAGATACCAATCTCTTTAAAGAATTTTTGATAAGCCTCTGCTTTTTTCTCTAATGCCAATGGATAAGCTCTAGAAGAGGATGGTAAGCGGTATAAACTAATATCCCGCCCTGTAAAGCAAGTCGATGTCGATGTTCCTATAAGTGGTTTTTCAGTGTGCTCTGGTAAAACAGAAATTAAAGTATCAGTCGCTTTATCACCTGTAGTCATGATGGTCTGACATAGAGGAATCTGCTGAAGTAACACAGCAAGATCTGTTGGCGTTACTATTTCAAGAAATTTATCTGCGGCATTCCCCTTCAATCGCTTAATTTGGTAAGCCGTGTCAAAGATTGCAATACCTGTTTCAATCAAGAAGTTTCGAATACGTTCTTCATTAAAATTTTTCTGGTTTTCACTTAAAAAGTAGGTTTTGTCTTGAAAAAAGATCAGACCGAAAATACGCCACATGTCATTTTGGAAATTTGGATAGTAAAAATCCATCTTCCATTTATTACGTGGTGGTGGAAAACTACCTAACATTAATAAACGGGCATTTTCGGGTAAAAATGGTTCAAGTGGATGCGTTTCTATCTCAATTGTCATAAAAAATCAGTATTTAATTAAAAATTTTATAAATAAATTAACCTATTTTCGAGTTAATCACGAGTCAAGAAATGCAATTTCTCTTCATTAAATCGTTAAGGGAGGCCACTTCAGCCATCATTCTTGAGGAATGCTTATTTTAAAAATACTATGTGAATGTTGATTGAGATAATCGACCTGACCTTTATGGGCAATAACAAGGGCTTGTACAACTGAAAGACCTAAGCCAGTACCGCCTAACTCTTTATTTCTTGATTGTTCTAACCTAAAGAAAGGATTAAATAAATCTTTGCGATGCTCCGCTGAAATGCCCGGCCCTTCATCTTCTATTTCAAGAATCCAGTTAGATTGGTCTTGTCTTGTTGAAACAATTAGCTTCCCTGGGTTTGCATATCGGGTAGCATTATCAAGTAAAGCAATTAAAACTTGCTCTATTCGCCGTTGATCACACTTAACTTCTGATGCTTGAATGTCAAAAATGACTTTAAGCTGAGCTTTTTCTAATTTTTCTTGAAACATGTGCACGACTTTGTGAGCAGTTTCATTAAAATGAATCGTTTCAAGATGAAGCCTGAGTTGTTGGTTTTCAAAAAGGCTTAATGTACGTAAGTCTTCAACTAGATTTGACAGACCTTCAACTTGATTAAGTAAGTTCTTAAATAAGATGGGATCTGCTTCAAAAACACCATCAATAATCCCCTGTAACCTGCCCTGCAAAATAGTGACTGGAGTTCGTAACTCATGTGCAATTGCAGCATTCCAGACATGAGCGTTTTCAACTGAGGTTTCGAGTTTTTGAGCCATATCATTAAAATTATCCATGAGCTCAGCAATTTCAGAA
>Ga0207696_1001622_pt1 | contig 11876 bp, 12 predicted proteins | sample KBSS54metaG_FD_184403 | JGI IMG/M metagenome (GOLD analysis project Ga0207696, IMG submission 184403) | Switchgrass rhizosphere microbial communities from Kellogg Biological Station, Michigan, USA - KBS S5-4 metaG (SPAdes) (version 2) | ecosystem: Host-associated > Plants > Roots > Rhizosphere >...
AAAAGGTTTATCAACCATTTTTCTTAAATTATAGATATGACTACGTAACGCATCACTTTCAGGTTCTTCATCGCCCCATAACTCCATCATCAGTTCTTGTTTGGTTACCACTTTTGGAGATTGACGCATCAAAATTTTTAATAATTTAAATTGAATAGGCGGCAATTCGATATTATTTCCGGCACGAATAACCGTTTGGGTTGCGCTATCAAGAATTAAATCATGAATTTGAATTTTATGATGAGTGACTTCGCCAGCTGCTCTTTTAATTAATGCACGAATCCGCATCACTAGTTCGTTAAAATCAAAGGGTTTTACTAAATAATCATCTGTTCCAGCGGTAAAACCCTTAAGTTTGTCATCTAAAGTATCTCTTGCAGTCAGCATAAGGACTGGAATATCAACGCCTTGTTCGGTGCGTAGCCAGTTGCATAGGTCATAACCTGAGCCGTCCGGTAAGTTTATATCGAGCAGCAAAAGATGATAATGCTGCGATTTGAGAAAAGTCCGTGCAGCATCTAAATTACGCGCATGATCGATGACATAACCATGCACTTCAAGAAATTCGCAGACGGTTGCTGCAAGTTCAAAATGGTCCTCAACCATGAGGATAAAATGATTACCCATAAGATTTTATTAAGCCATTAATTTAATAATTGTTGTTTTAATTTAGCATTAAATGGTTCGCTACCAAACCAGATTTTAAAATATTGATTTGCATTCGGATTGTTTAAAGAACCGAGTAGCTTCTGGTTTAATTTTAGTTCTAGTTTTTGATTTTCATGTTGGTAATACAAACTGTATAAATCTCCATTTTTGATGGGTCTATAAAGTTCATTAATATGATTAAGAGGAGATTTTGCATCAAAGCCGCTAACATTTTTCTTCAAAAAGTGGGTTGCTGCGCGTTTAAATGCCCATTCGGGAATATCGCGGTTATAGCTAAAGTCCATTTTGATGCTTTGGCTTTGCCAATTTTTTAAGCAATCTTCAGCAAAGTAACTGACATTTCCCACATTCTTGCTCGTAACCATTAAAGGTGCTGAACTGCATTTTTTCAGTTCACCCGCGTTAGCTTGAGATACGATCAAGATTCCCAGAAATATTAAGACTCGACTTTTTTGAACGGTAATATCCATTTATAGATTCCTCCAAAGATTGGTAAAGAACGGTAGAGGCCATTCGCCGGATCCCAATAATCTTGCTGGAAAATAATTTTTTGCTGATCATTAATCTTAATTTGACTCATTCCATAAGAAGCCATGGTTTTTGAGCGACCTAACATTTTAAAGTCATAGGTCATGTACCAATGAATATAGGCGGTATCTTGGTGATGAGTTGCACTAATCAGTTTTACAGTGACATTACTCACTCGGGCATTCATGCCTTCAAAATGCTTAATCAGATCTTTTTTCTGAGAGAACTGCGAGAGTGTGTCGTTAATATAAAGCTGATCAGCGTAGAGATTGCCAGCATTGCTTACAAAAGAAGGGGTGCCAAGTGTATTAAATGCGGCAACAAAACGATTGCCGATATCTAACGCCTGCTCGTCATTTAATGTTATTCCATTAATTTTTTGTTCAGCTTTAGTATAGTTACCTGAATAGCTAGGCACACTTTTACACGCTGTTAAACCTACCAAGGTAATCAGCCCTAGGGCTGTGGTTATAATTTTCATGTCTATATCCGAGCCAACTTTATAAGATTAAATTAAAGAGCTGGTCGTGAAGTTTGCGTGAATTCTTATTTTTTATGATTGACGTTTAGAGGCTGTTTTTAGAAAGGGTTAGATACCATCTCTCTCAAAATATCTTTGAAATAATGCTTTAAAAATTTACAGTTCTTTCCTGAAAAAGATAACATCCATATTTAAGTAGTTAGACGAATTCACTTTTATAAAACCAAGTTTATTTAATAGGTTGTGGGCGGGCAGATTGTTTTCTTCTGAGAAAGCGATAACGTGCTTAAAGTTTCGATTTTTCATGTCTTCTAGTAGCTTAAGTGAAGCTTCAACAATATAGCCTTTATTTCGTTCACTTTTAATAAGTCTAAAACCTAGCTCAGTTTCTGTCTTGCCATCAACCTCACAAGTTTCAAAACCACAATAACCAATAATTTTATGGGTATCTCTTAAGACGATAGCCATTTTGCCAAAATTATGATTTTTATAATGTTCTAAAATTTCTAAAAATCGACGAGTTGCAGCTTCAGTAGACAAAGCACCGTAAGGCGAAAAGGCCATAAAATCTTTGTCTTGAAACATCTCGATTATGATGGATAAGTCTTTATCGAGTAATGGTTTTAAAATTAAGCGATCTGTCTCTAACATAATGTTCTTATTAAATGGTTTGAAAAGTATTTTTATCTATAAAGATTTTTTTGTATAGCTCAAATGCTATTTTTGAAGGTTCTTCATTTGTTAAAATCCTTTGGCATTTTAAGTTTATATATAAGGGAAATCTGTTTCTAATTTTCTTTTCTTCAATCCATGAAGAGCAATTTAAATACTCTCTTTGTAGTTGTCTTCTTACAATTTCCTTCACGCAAATTTCAAGCTCGAAAGAAGGTAAAAGTAAAAAGGTCAAAGAACTTTCTTCAATCTGGGTCTTTATCTCCTCATAATTATCCATAAGTTCATTAGGGTAAGTCATAAATCCTGATGAACATACAATTATATTTACAAGATCAGGGTTTAGAGTTGTTATTAAATTTATATATAACTCAATGTTTTTAATAGCATATTCTTTATAATTATATTTAGTTATAAATTGAGAAATATCTCCTATTTTAAGCATAAAGTGCTCATCTAAATCATAATAAATAGCACCGAAATCTATAGCAAATTGTTTAGCAAGACTTGTTTTTCCAGCTCCACCTGGACCAATGAAATGTATAAGCAAGAGGCAACTTCCTTTATTAATTCAGCCTTATTTCACCAATAAATATAGTTTATGTTCTCACCAGAAATCTGTCTCATAGCCGCGATGAGCAATCTTTCAATTATCTTATCAAGAGCTAGATAATTTGGAGGAAAACTCTCTAACGTAATAACATCAGTACTTATTTCCCATAAGTTTTCTTTAACTCTCATACTCTTTTTTATTTGAATAGAATTTATTTTTTGTTGAAGTAAATCAATACAATCATTTATTGGAACTTCTACAAATCCTACGATCTCATTATCTTTCGGCTTGAGCTCGGATAAATCAATATTTAAAGGCAATAAAAAGATATGTTGAAATTCATTTGCAATGTAATTTTCTGCTATATGGCAAGCCGTTTGTCGAATTCCAATAGAAATTAATTGATTAAATCTCACATCAATTCCTAATTCTTCTTGGCATTCTCTTACGCCATCTTCAATGGTTTCACCTGCCTCATAGTGGCCGCCTACAGAGATATCAAGAAAACTTTTTCTGTCAAAAGTATAGTTATCAGAATTTTTTAGCTGAAAATAAGCATATTGAGTTGATGGGTTGTATACAAGGCAAGTAAAAACCCTATGCCATAGTCCCAATTGATGCGCTAATTTTTTATTAACAACACCCATGTATTCGTAATTATCATTAAATATATCAATATCCATGTTATTTTTTAATCGACTATAAAGTTTAAGAACATATTTTATGTGGTTTATAAGATAGAAATTAAAAGAAAGCAATTTTATTCTAGCTGCGCTTTACTCATAAGAGATATAGATTACATTTGAATAAATAGGAAGTTTAAATAATGAAAACAATTGGTTTATTAGGCGGCATGAGTTGGGAATCCACAGCGCTTTATTATCAACAAATTAATAAAATGGTTCACGGTAAATTAGGAAAATTGCATTCTGCTAAAGTAATTATTAATAGTGTTGATTTTGAAGAAATCGCAGCGTTGCAAGCGAAAGGGTTATGGCAAGAAGCTGGTGCATATTTAGCTGAGCAAGCACAAAATTTAGAAAAAGCAGGGGCAGAGTGTATTTTAGTGTGTACCAACACCATGCATAAAATTGCACCGCAGATTGAGGATGCTATTACGGTTCCTTTTATACACATTGCCGATGCGACAGCAAAAGAAATTGTGAGTCAACACATTGGTAAAGTCGCACTCTTGGGGACAGCTTTTACAATGGAGCAAGATTTTTATAAAGCTCGATTACAGGGGCATGGAATTGATGTGATTATTCCAAATGAAGCCGACAGAAAGATAGTACATCGTATTATTTATGAAGAACTTTGTTTAGGTGTAATAAACCCAGATTCAAGACAAAAATACGAGGCTATTGTAGAGGCGCTCATAGCTGAAGGTGCAGAAGGAATTATCTTGGGTTGTACTGAAATTTGTATGTTGATTGGTGAGCTTAAATTCTCGGTTCCTTTATTTGATACGACTACCATTCATGCAAAAGAGGCGGTGAGTTTTAGCTTAAATGAAAATAAAAACTCTAAAAGCGCCAATCTACGCATGACTGCTGCGAATATTCTTTAGCAATATTTCGAATATCCTTTGTCATTAATCGTTAAGTCTGTGTCGTCAAATGTAAAGTGGCCCATATCCTTCTTATTGTAGTTTTAGTTATTGCTTTTATCGGCACTTAATAAAAAACCAAAATATGGAATAGGACATGACGTTGACGAAAGCTATACGTTTCTATGGAACAGGAACGCCAGAAGTATTGCGCTATGAAGAGGTAGAAGTAGGAGATCCAAAAGCAGGGGAAGTACGCCTACGTCATGTGGCAGTCGGTTTAAATTATGCCGATACATATTTTCGTAATGGAACTTATCAAATTCCAATGCCTAATGGCATGGGCGTCGAAGCTTCAGGTGTTATCGAAGCTTTAGGTGAAGGAGTAACTCAGCTTAAAGTAGGTGATCGGGTCACCTATACGGGTTTTTTAAATACCTTAGGTGCATATAGCACTCATCGTTTAATTCCAGCCAATACTTTAATTAAATTACCCGAAGAAATTTCTTGTGAAACAGCGGCAGCCATGACCATGCGAGGGCTGACCGCTGCTTATCTGATGCGCCGTATTTATGACTTTAAAGCGGGCGATTCAATTTTACTACATGCAGCCGCAGGCGGTGTTGGGCTGATTGTTTCTCAATGGGCCAAATTACTTGGCTTGACTGTTATCGGTACCACATCTTCAGAAGAAAAAGCTGCCGTAGCAAGAGCTCATGGTTGTGATCATGTCATTAACTACAGCCATGAAAATGTTGCCGAACGTGTACGTGAGTTAACAGGTGGCATTGGTGTGAATGTCGTTTTCGATAGTGTTGGCCAAGCTACTTTCATGAGCTCATTAGATTCCCTAAAACGCCGTGGTTTGCTGGTCTGCGTAGGAACTGCATCTGGTCCAATTCCCGCTTTTGACCCAGTATTACTCGCAGTGAAAGGTTCATTGTTTGTGACTCGTCCAGCTTTGGCCGATTACATTGCAGATCCTGCCGAGAAGAAAGAACTGGCAAATGAATTATTTGATCACGTTCGACACGGACGAATCAAAATTGAAATTAATCAGCGCTATGAGTTAAAGGATGCCGTGCAAGCTCATCGTGATTTGGAAGCACGTAAAACAATAGGTTCATCAATCTTTGTAATTTGAAGGGATTTCTTATGCAAATTGAACAGTTAACTTGCAATATTGGTGCAGAGTTAAGTGGGGTAAAACTTGCTGATGCTATTTATGACGATGGTTTATTTTCTGAAATTCGCACTCAACTACTTAAACATCGTGTTTTGTTCTTGAGAGATCAGCATTTAACCCGTCAGGATCATGTCGCATTTGCAGAAAAATTTGGACAGTTAGAAGACCATCCAGCGGTCGGAAGTCACCCTGACCATCCGGGTTTGGTGCAGATTTATAAACATCCTGAAAGTCCTGTCGATCGTTATGAAAATGCTTGGCACAGCGACGCAAGCTGGCGCAAAGTTCCACCCATGGGATGTGTACTACATTGTGTCGAATGCCCACCTGTAGGTGGCGATACGATGTGGACCAATATGGTCATGGCCTATGAATCTTTACCTGAAGATATTAAGGATAAGATTGCAGATTTACGTGCTTACCACAGCATAGAAGCGAGTTTTGGCGCTGCGATGCCACTTGAAAAGCGTTTGGACTTAAAAGTAAAATTCCCTGATGCTGAGCACCCAGTAGTGCGTACTCATCCTGAAACGGGCGAGAAAATTTTATACGTCAACGCGTTTACCACCCATTTCAGTAATTATCACACCAAAGAGCGGGTCAGATTCGGACAAGATGCCAATCCTGGCTCAGCCGAACTTTTACGTTATTTAATCTCTCAAGCCTATATTCCAGAGTTTCAAGTGCGCTGGCGTTGGAAGCCTAACAGTATTGCAATCTGGGATAACCGCAGTACACAACACTATGCCGTAATGGACTATCCGCCATGTCATCGAAAAATGGAACGGGCCGGCATTATTGGTGACGCAACCTATTAAATCTACAGATTAAAAATTTCTATCTAATTGAAAATTCTAAAAATATATTAGGAGATGCACATGCAATTCTTTGACGATTCTTTGCACCCAGAAAATATGGAAAAAGTAGTCATTACCGTTGCGCCGTATGGACCTGAATGGATGCCTGAAGACTTTCCCGAAGATATTCCTGTGACCATGGAGGAGCAAATACAAAAAGCGGTCGAGTGTTATGAAGCAGGTGCTACGGTGCTACATTTACATGTCCGTGAGCTTGATGGCAAAGGCTCTAAACGCCTCTCAAAATTTAATGAACTCATCGCAGGTGTTCGTGAAGCTGTGCCTGACATGATTATTCAGGTAGGCGGTTCGATTTCATTTGCACCAGAGAGTGAAGGTGAGGCAGCATTATGGCTAAGTGACGACACTCGACATATGTTAGCCGAACTCACCCCAAAACCTGATCAGGTCACGGTGGCAATTAACACCACCCAAATGAATATTATGGAATTGCTCTATCCTGAATATTTAGAAGGAACTTCATTGGCACATCCAGCGACTCAGGCGGCATATGCGGAGATGACTGTGCCAGCAGGGCCTGCATGGGTTGCTGAACATATTAAGCGCTTATGTAAAAACAATATTCAACCGCACTTTCAATTAACAGGAATGCACGGACTTGAAACTCTAGAACGTATGGTGCGTAAAGGGTTGTATATGGGGCCGTTAAACTTAACTTGGATTGGAATTGGTGGTGGTTTTGATGGTCCAAACCCATTTAATTTCTTTAATTTTATTCATCGCGTACCTGATGGATGTACTTTGACATCCGAATCTCTGCTCAAAAATGTCTTACCTTTTAACACCATGTCGATGGCAATGGGCTTACATGCTCGTGTGGGTAACGAAGATACGATTATTGATCATCACGGACGCCGTTTTTCATCTGTAGAGCAAATTAAGCAAACCGTTCGGATTGCCCATGAATTAGGCCGTGAAATTGCCTCAGGAAAAGAAGCCCGTGAAATTTATCGTATCGGTGTTCAATACAACAGTATTGAAGAAACCTTAATCGCAAATGGTATGGCACCCAATCGTAAAGCAGGGCAAAAAGGCGTGCCGCAGCGTAACTAATGTGACAAGGTCTAACGGAATTTAGACCTCAAATGTAGTGCAGCTTATTCGCTTTGATTTTAAAAGTGCGTTGCTGCACTAGCTAAATAGAAATTATAAAAAATACAAGGAGGTCGTATGAATGCACATCAGTATTCAGATCAGATGAGCGATGTTGATACGTCAATCAGTATACCTCGTCGTTATGCATGGCTTGTTTTTGCTTTGACATTTGGTTTGCTTATTTCAGATTACATGTCCCGGCAAGTCTTAAACGCAGTCTTTCCTTTACTTAAAAATGAGTGGTTGCTCAGCGATAGCCAGTTAGGTTTGCTCAGTGGCATTGTCGCCTTAATGGTAGGTTTATTGACTCTGCCGTTGTCTCTAATGGCAGACCGTTTTGGACGAGTTAAAAGCTTGGCCATTATGGCGGCATTATGGAGTTTGGCGACTTTAGGGTGTGCACTTGCTGAAAACTATGAGCAAATGTTTATTGCTCGTTTTATGGTTGGTATAGGTGAGGCGGCCTATGGCAGTGTTGGTATTGCAGTGGTTGTAGCTGTTTTTCCAAGGGAAATGCGTGCAACACTTGCTAGTGCTTTTATGGCTGGCGGTGTATTCGGTTCATTTTTGGGTATGGCCCTAGGTGGTGTTCTGGCACAGCACTTTGGCTGGCGTTGGGCTTTTGGCGCCATTGCTTTATTTGGCCTCATTTTAGCTTTTCTATATCCAGTTCTGGTCAAAGAAAAAAGAATAGCTTCTTCACATCAAAATAAAAATCGTAGCAAAACCAAGCACATTCAAAGCCCTTTAAAAACTTTATATTCAAGTCGTTCAGTCATTGCTACTTATATTGGTAGTGGCTTGCAACTATTCGTTGGTGGCACGGTGATTGTTTGGATGCCGAGTTATCTCAATCGCTATTACGGCATGAGTACCGACACGGCTGGTGTAATGGCAGCGGTCATTGTGCTGTGTAGCGCTGTAGGCACAATTTTATGTGGCATGTTATGTGATTATTTGGGCCGTAATTGTCCTGATCGTAAGGTCAGTTTAGCTATTACATACTGCTTGGTTAGTTGTGTGCTTTTATTAATAGCTTTTGCTGTGCCCGCGGGGCGTACTCAATTACTTCTAATTTGCCTTGGAATGTTTATTGCCTTAGGAACCAATGGGCCATCTAGTGCCATGGTGGCCAATCTCACACATAACTCAGTTCATGGTTCTGCTTTTGCAACGCTCACCTTGGCTAATAATTTTCTTGGCTTAGCTCTTGGTCCTCTGGTCGTTGGCAAAATATCTGATGTGGTTGGATTGCATAGCGCATTTCAACTGATGCCATTGGTCAGTATTGCAGCCGCTGCCGTATTTTTTTATGCCAAACGTCATTACCACAAAGATATTGCACGCTTTGAGCAGCAAGGAATGACTGAACTTAAAAATCATTCAGGTAACCAAATACAAAAATGCGGGATGAATAACAAATGATGACTCGACAATTACATATTGATGTATTTTTTGACTTTATTTGTCCTTGGTGTTTGATCGGAAAACGTCAATTACTGATCGCTATAAATAGATTTTATCAGCTTCACCCTAGCGTCAAAGTTGTCGTGCATTGGCGAGGTGTTCAGCTCATACCGGACTTGGCAGTTGAAGGTGTACCTTTTCAAACGTTTTATTTGAAAAGATTAGGTAGCTTGACAGCAGTTCGTATGAGACAGGAACAAGTCAATAAAGCCGCAAATAAGGTTGGCCTCAAAATCGATTTTGAACAAATTAAACGCATGCCAAACACGGCTAAGGCTCATCGCTTATTTGATAAAGCTTTAAAGATAGGCACTCCTGAGCAGTGCAATATGCTGTTAGAACAGCTTTTTGCCGCATATTTTTATGATGGGTTAGACATCGGAAATACCACCACTTTATACAAAATTGCAAAACGTTGTGGCTTCCCACCTGAGCTAATCAAAAATTTACTTATTCAAGATCATCAAGATTTTATCTCTGCAAGTACAGGGGGTAATGGTGTGCCTTACTTTATTTTTGATCGGGCTGCTGCATTAGTGGGAGCACAATCAGCAGATGCACTTTATCAAGCGATGCATGAGGCATTTGTTGTTCAGGGAGAATTAATGTGACTACTCGATTTGAAGTGCCTCTAGAAAAAATACCGAATGTAGGTGAACGGGCTTTTTTTAAAGTCGGAGATAAAACTCTTGCGCTATTTAATATTGCGACTCAATTTTATGCAATTGATGACAGTTGTCCTCATCAGGGCGCATCGCTATTTAGTGGACGTTTAGAAGGACGAGTAATTCAGTGTTGTGCCCATGGTCTACGCTTTGATTTAACAAATGGCTGTTTAGTTAATTCTTCTCAGCTCAAAGTTGCAACCTATCCCGTAGAAATTGTTAAGGAAAAGATATTTATTGTGATGAGCTCTGGGGAAAATCATGGCTAGCTTAGTTTTGAAAAATTTTACCCAGCGCACACGAGAATTAGCACCGGGTTTTGTGGTCAGTTCAGTCGTTGCTGCGGCTGCCTGTTTTTTATCTGAGCACTATGGTGCCCCAGTCATGTTATTTGCATTATTACTCGGCATGAGCCTGAATTTTTTAGCAGCCGAAAGTAAATGTAAGGCAGGTATTGAATTCACCGCACGTACTGTGCTTCGAATGGGTATTGCCTTACTCGGCATGCGTATAACTTTAGGACAAATTACCGCACTAGGTTGGCAACCTGTAGCCTTAGTCATAACTCTGGTTATTGTAACAATCGCCGTCTCTGTCATTGCAGCTAAAATTTTAGGTTTCCAAAGACTATTTGGTATGTTGACCGGTGGATCAACCGCAATTTGTGGTGCTTCAGCCGCACTCGCATTGTCGGCTGCTTTTCCAAATCATCCGCAAAAAGAAAAAGCGACTTTGTTTACCGTGATTGGCGTGTCGGCACTTTCAACCTTTGCAATGATTGTTTATCCAATGATTGCGAAGTGGCTAGAGTTATCGCCACAAGCGGCTGGTGTGTTCCTTGGTGCTACGATTCACGATGTGGCACAAGTTGTCGGCGCTGGTTATAGCATGTCTACTCAAACGGGGGATACGGCGACTGTAGTTAAACTCATGCGTGTGGCAATGTTGCTTCCAGTAATTGTTTGTGCAGCGATGATTACCCGCATGCAAGGTGCAGATTCAACGGGGGAACGACCGCCATTACTGCCTTGGTTTGCTGTTGGCTTTCTACTACTCGCTTGTATTAACAGTACAGGATGGGTACCAGCGATGATTCAAAATGGAATCAATGATTTATCACGCTGGTTTTTAGTCATCGCAATAAGTGCTTTAGGAATGAAAACTCAGTTAAAAGAATTAGCATCTGTCGGGATTAAACCGATTCTTTTAATGATCGGCGAAAGCATATTTTTAGTGGTATTGGTTCTTGGGCTTATGCGCTTGTGGTTTTAATTTTAAAAATTAGATTTTTAAGGAAGTTCTGGAGTAGTTCTCCAGCTTCCTTATACTTTAAATGACTTCATGGGGTGTCAAATAAAGAGAAATTAATTGAGCAGGGCTTTATTGTGACTACGCCACATATTCGGTGACATACCAAATTGGCTAATGAACCAACGCGTAAAAGAACTCGGCATTGAGTAACCTAAAATATCAGACACTTGAGCGAGTGAGTAATTTAGATTTTTTAAATAACGAAATACGAGGTCTCTACGTACTTCATTGATTAAATCACTAAAACTCGTCTGAGCTTCTTCTAATCGACGCTGTAAGGTCCGGACATGAATACCATGGGTTTGAGCGACTTGATCAATCGTAGCGCGGCCCATTGGCAAAAGAAGATAAATACTTTTACGAATATCAAAAATCATGGTCGATTCATTACTATTCTGTAAAATATCTAAATAACGCTGCGCATGGTTGGCCATAGCCAGATTTGCTTGAGGATTTGTTGTATCAAGTTCGGCCGCGGTACAAACAATGCCATTAAAGTCACTTCCAAACTCTAAGGCACAGCCAAAAATCCGCCGATGGAGGGTTAAATCGCTTGGTGGATTATGGGTGAAGTGAACACTTAATGGTCGCCATTTTTGCATCAGTAACGCTGCACAAAAACGATGGGTAATTCCTAAAGCAAGTTCAGTGGCTTGGCGACTATATCCGCAAGTTGTGGTCACGACTTCTTCTCGAATAACCACCGTATCATCAACTTCCTCAATATAAATCTCAAGTGAGTTATTGAGTAAATTCCTATAACGAACAATCGTTTGTAAGGCATCTCGTAAAGTATGCTGATAATTTAACAAAAGGCTAATT
>Ga0207696_1001625_pt1 | contig 11866 bp, 15 predicted proteins | sample KBSS54metaG_FD_184403 | JGI IMG/M metagenome (GOLD analysis project Ga0207696, IMG submission 184403) | Switchgrass rhizosphere microbial communities from Kellogg Biological Station, Michigan, USA - KBS S5-4 metaG (SPAdes) (version 2) | ecosystem: Host-associated > Plants > Roots > Rhizosphere >...
AGAGCAATACGAAAATCACCCTGAAAATGGGCAGCTCATTTATCGTCATCCATCCTGGTGGCGTGGACATCTGTGGGCTGAAAATCAACCTCAACAGCGGTGGTATTCCGGGGACACCGGTGCAAACGCAGCTTCCGGCGGTGCTGAGTGCGCTGGCGGATGAGGGAGATGCACCCGTTGAGCCACCAAAAGATGATAACGGTGGTGATGGTGGTGATTCAGGAAATCAAAATGAGCCGGAAGATGAGGATGAACTAACTAATGAAGAAAAAGAAATTATTTCAATTAGCTGGTCATATGGTGAAGATAGAATAAAGGTTGAAGATATTTCTCGACATTATGTTGATCTTAATCTTCATATGCAAACAGTAAATTATAATTATGGTGAATTAGTAAATTGTGAAGTTTATTATTTAAATAGTGATGCAGTAGAGGAATCAATTACTGTGAGTGCAGAAGTAAACGCTCAAGGTGAAGCTATAGCCATGAGTGTTTTTTCTAATGCTGAGCCAAAAATAAAACTTAACTACGGAGATTAGATGACTGGAAAACTGAGGGTTAAGGCAAATGGAAGAGACCTTGGTGAATTAAGCATCAAAAGACCGTCCTATGAAAATACTGCAAGGGAATATAAAATAATATATCGCCCAACTCAACCAGGCGAGCCTCCTTTGACATCTTCTTATTTTGTATATTTTTATATTGGCGGGGAGGTGTTACGAGAACATAACAGATCCCCAAACACCTATGCGAATGCATGCGCATTACGAGTCAGTTTTTCTCTTAATATGGCAGGAATGCGTATTCCAGAGGCGGTATCGATTCTACCGGTAACAACAATAGGAGGAAAGAGAATACTACAAGGAGGTATTGAATATATACCCGATGGTGATAAATATTATTATATATATTCAGTTGAAAATTTGAGCTCTTTTCTTGAGTATGCATGGGGTAAAGCAGATAAATTAATATATGTATCCAAAGGTGTTTCACAATTAGAGTTGCTTAGGGAAATGAATAAAAAGGGTGTGATAATATTTTATATTAGCGGTTATAGTGATGCTACTGGACATGCCACTATATGGGATGGAGAGAAGTGTCTTGATGAAAGTTCATATTATGATCCATCAACGCATCCAAAGCAGACTCTTACAGCTATTAAATTCTGGGAGCTAAAATGAGGTTTTTTGTTGTAAGTACTATGTTTTTTTTGTTATTTATGAATAAAACCATTGCTGTAGAGCCAGAGTACATAATTCAAGGCAGGGAGATACTATCTCAATGGGGTGAGATTTATTGTATTAAAAAATATTCGGTGCAAGAAATTAATGTTTCTGATGTGAATGACTCACTGGATTTATTCAATCATAGTGATAGGGTATATTCGCTTGTCTACAGTGTTAATGCGCGCGATGCTATCTTTAAATATGTGGATAATAACGTGGATGACTATGGTAATTTAAGTGTGGGTAATAGGCTTGAACTTCTTGCCTGCGTGGAAATTTCTGGTAGTGAAAAATATAAATCTTTTATAAAAAAGCAAGATCGCTATTTATATCAAACCAACACTGGCATAGGTGCTGTTATTAGGGCTGATGGACAGAAAGTACCACTTAGCGGCATTTGGCGGATGATAACGAGATATGGGGAATTTGAAACTCATAAATTCAAAAAAGGAGGTATATTTCCTGCATGGAAAAATAGTGACGGTGCTACTGGGTATGAATGGGTTCTTGAAAAAAGAGATGATGGAGGTGCGGTTAAGCTAGATAACCCCTATTTCTGAGTCACTCAATATATTAAGTGTGCAGACTTAGAGTGAAGCACAGTTGTAAATAGTGATAATGAATTGGTGGGAATATACAGACGCACATGAAAATAACTAGAGTAATAAAATAATGCATGATTGGAAATTATATGAAAAATTAGCATTTTAAATAAATTTTGAGTAAGGATGAAATGATTTGTTTGTTAATCTGCATTGTTTATTTCTCATTGTTGCATCAATCTTTAGCGGGTGAAAATATCTACGTTAAAATTTATAGGTTTGGTTCTGAGCGAAGAAATCACGATGGAAACCATACACTCGGCTTGTAGGTGAGCGTATTTAAAGGTTTCTCCCTCTCCCAAAGGAGAGGGCCGGGGTGAGGGGAAACCGTGACAACAAAAGCCGGAACTATCTCCCAGCCTTCAACTTCTGAAAGTAATTCTCATAAATCGCACTGGCATCGCCGACATCGTTCTGCCACTCGCCATTTTTCAGCACGGCTTCATCCGGATAGAGCGTCTTATCGCCTGATATTTCTTTTGGCAGCAGCTTACGTGCTTCGAGGTTTGGCGTCGGGTAACCGATCGTTTCTGCGACCTGTTTTGCCACATCCGGGCGCAGCAGGAAGTTAATCAGTTTCAGCGCACCGTCGACGTTTTTGGCATTGGCCGGAATGGAAAGGTTATCCATCCAGAAAATCCCACCTTCTTTCGGCCAGACGATTTCCAGCGGCGTGCCAGCCTGGCGGGCAACAAACGCAGAACCATTCCACACCATGCCGAGATTCACTTCGCCTTCCATATACGGGTTGGCTGGGTTATCGGAGTTGAATGCCGCTACGTTTGGCATCAGCTTTTGCAGTTCGTGATACGCCGCTTCAATCTCTTTCGGGTCAGTTGTGTTGCCGGAATAGCCCAGTTTGCGTAATGCGACCTGGAACACTTCACGTGCATCATCAGTCAACAGCAAACTTTGCTTGTATTCTGGCTTCCACAAATCTGCCCAACTGGTGACCGTTTTCGGGTCGATGGCATCACTGTTGACGCCAATTGCCGTAGCACCCCAGATGTAGGGAATGGAGTAATCGTTATTGGGATCGAACGGCTTGTTGAGCATCTCAGGGTCGAGATTTTTGAAATTGCGCAGTTTGCTTTTATCGATCTTTTGGATCATGCCTTCTTTGCGCATTTTCGCCACAAAGTAAGTTGATGGCACCACTAAATCATAGGCACCGTCTTTATAAGTTTTGAGCTTGGCGTACATGGTTTCATTCGACTCGTAAGTCGAGTAAATCACTTTGATGCCGGTTTCTTTGGTGAACTGTTCAAGCAGGCCTGGCGGCACATACTCGGTCCAGTTATAGAAATAGAGCGTCTTGCTGTCATCGGCATGTGCAGCGCCGAAACTCAGTACCAGTGCGCTAGCAGCTAGCAGGTGGCGTGGCCATTTGGTCATTTTAACGTCCCCTGAATTTTGGTTTTATCACGAAGAATAAGCTGACTGGCAACCACCAGGACCAGCGAGAGTACCAACAGAATAGTAGCCAGCGCGTTCACCTCAGGTGAAACGCCGACCTTCACCATTGAGTAAATTTTCAATGGCAAAATTTCATAACTTGGCCCAGTGACGAATGAGGAAACCACCACATCATCCATCGACAGGGTAAAACTGAGCAACCAACCCGCGGCTACCGCAGGCATCGCCAGCGGCATCAGGATCTTGCGCAAAATCGTAATTTCGCTGGCACCTAAATCTTTCGCAGCTTCCAGCATCCGTACATCAAACCCTTTGAGTCGCGAATAGACGGTGACAACCACAAATGGCAGGCAGAAAGTGATGTGTGAAAACAGCAGCGACCAAAAGCCAAGCGAAACGCCGAGCAGCATAAACAACACCAGCAGTGAAATCGCCATCACGATATCAGGCGACATCATCACCACGAATAGCATACCGCTGACGAATGGCTTGCCGCGAAAACGGTAGCGATACAGCGCCACGGCAGTCAGCGAGCCAATCAGCGTTGCAGCCGTGGCGGAAACCACCGCCATCGTCAGCGAGTGTTGAGCGGCTTGCAGCAGACTGTCGTTGTTCATCAGCAGGCTATACCACTTGCCCGTAAAGCCTTGCCAGTTAATACCGAAACGCGAACTGTTAAACGAATTGACGATCAAAATGATAATCGGGATGTACAAATACGCGTAGATGGCGCTCATAAAGCCGCCACGGAGCAGGCGACCGATCATTCTAATTCCACCTTCTTATTCAGCAAACTGGCGGCACGCCAGTAAATCAGCAGCATCAGGCCCATCACCAGCGTGAGGGTAATGCTGGTCGCCGCGCCAAATGGCCAGTCGCGGATGTTCAGGAACTGGCTCTTAATGACGTTGCCAATCAGCAGGTTTTTCGCGCCACCCATTAAGTCGGAAACGTAAAACAGCCCCATCGCGGGCAGCATCACTAACAAGCACCCGGCAATAATGCCCGGCATGGTGAGCGGAATAATAATGCGGATAAAGGTTTGTAGTTTGCTGGCACCTAAATCACGCGCCGCTTCCAGCAGCGGTTTATCGAGCTTTTCAATGCTCGAGTACAGTGGCATTACCATAAATGGTAGCAGGATATACACCAGGCCAAGGATGACGGCGCTTTCGGTGTACATGATACGAATCGGCGTATCAATCACCCCAAGCCACAGCAAAAACTCATTCATAACCCCTTTGGTGCTGAGGAAAATTTTCAGCCCGTAGATACGAATTAATGAGTTGGTCCAGAAGGGAACGATCAGCAAAAACAACAATAAAGGGCGCACACGTTCCGGTAATCGTGCAAGGAACCAGGCAAACGGATAACCCAACACCAGGCAGGCGAGGGTAGCAATCACCGCCATATTGAGCGAGTGCAGCAACACCTGTGCATATAAAGGGTCAGCAAGCCGGGTGTAATTATCCAGAGTGAAAACCATGCTGACGAAATTAGCGTCATCACGGGTCAGGAAACTGGTGCCGATGATCATCAGATTGGGCAGGAACACGAACAGCACCAGCCAACCGACGACAGTGGCGATCACAACGTTCTGGAATTTACGCGAGCTCTTCATCTACCAGCACGACCTCCCAACTTTCAACCCAGTTTATCGACATTTTCTGGTCGAGCGTGTGGTCAAAATCAGGGTCGTCTTCATTGAAGAATTCGCTGACCATCACCATTTTGCCGTTTTCCAGCTCGACATTAGATTCCAGCGTCATGCCTTTATAGTTACGTTCTCGCACATAGCCGATTAAACCATCGGCCACATGAGTCTCGTTTATTTCTTCCACACGCAGATCTTCAGGGCGCAACAACACTTTCAAATGCTGGCCGACCGTAACCGGCATGCTCGCGTAAATGTGGCATTCGCGACCTTCAACGAAGGCCCGCACGCGCTGTTCATCGACTCGTTCGATAACAGTCGCATCAAAAATGTTGATTTCACCGATAAAGCTCGCCACGAACAGGTTTTTCGGTTCTTCGTAAATTTCGCGTGGCGTGCCGTCTTGCTCAATGCGGCCATTACGCATCACCACAATCCGGTCGGACATAGTTAACGCTTCTTCCTGGTCGTGAGTGACGAATACGAAAGTAATGCCGAGTTTGCGTTGCAGCGCTTTTAATTCGTTCTGCATCTGCTTGCGTAATTTGTAATCAAGCGCGGAAAGCGACTCATCAAGCAATAATAGACGCGGTTTATTGACCACAGCCCGCGCAATGGCCACACGCTGTTGCTGGCCACCAGAAAGCTGATGCGGTAAACGTCGTGCATATTCCTCTAACTGCACCATTTTCAACGCTTCGGTCACGCGTGGGGTAATCTCGGCGGCGGGTGTTTTCTGCATCCGTAAACCGAAAGCGACGTTTTCAAAAACGGTCATATGAGGAAACAGCGCGTAGCTCTGGAAGACGGTATTGACGTGGCGGTGCTCGGCTGGAACCTGCGTGATATCCTGGCCATCAAGTGAGATCGTGCCAGAATCCGCGCTTTCCAGTCCGGCGATGATGCGCAGCACCGTGGTTTTGCCGCAGCCGGAAGGGCCAAGGAGTGTCAGAAATTCACCATTATTGATGGTGAGGGATAAATCAGAAATAACGGTTTTACCCTCAAAGCTCTTATCTACGCCAGCCAGTTCTACCAGCGGCGAGAGCGAACATTGCAGTGTCTTCAATTTTTTACGCTGTCCCATATAAGACGCATCAAATTTCGGGCTGATGCGGGGTTTGTGATTAACCACCTTGCGGTTTCTGCACGTTGAGTAAGGGCAAGCATTCTACGGCAAAGCATTGAAATCGCCAATGCTTGCTGCCTTTCAGCCGTTTGAATTTGATTGGTATTCAAGCAGCAAACACCAAATCCGCTCGCATTGCATTACATTCGTGACTATTTTCATCTCTGGTAGGTTAAAAGTGACCTGACGCAATATTTGCATTTGTGGCTTACTGATAATGAAGTCACAAAAATTGAGGATAGCGACATGGATAAATTACTTGACCGATTCTTACATTATGTCTCTTTGGATACACAGTCCAAATCCGGCGTAAAACAAGTTCCCAGCACCGAAGGGCAGTGGAAGTTGTTGCGGTTACTGAAAGAGCAAATGGAAGAGATGGGTTTGGTGAATGTGACGCTAGGCGATCATGGCACCGTGATGGGGACGCTACCGTCTAATGTGGATAAAAAAGTCCCTGCCATCGGCTTTATCTCCCACGTAGATACCGCGCCTGATTTTTCAGGTAAAAACGTCAATCCACAAATTGTAGAAAATTATCGCGGTGGCGACATCGCGCTGGGGATTGGTGATGAAGTGCTGTCACCAGTGATGTTCCCTGTGCTGCACCAGTTGCTGGGGCAAACGCTGATTACCACCGATGGTAAAACGCTACTTGGCGCTGACGATAAAGCCGGTGTTGCCGAAATCATGACGGCACTTGCGGTAATGAAAGAGAAAAATGTTCCGCACGGTGATATTCGAGTGGCTTTCACGCCAGATGAAGAAGTCGGCAAAGGTGCTAAACACTTTGACGTTGAAGCATTCGATGCTCAGTGGGCATATACCGTAGATGGCGGTGGAGTCGGTGAGCTGGAGTGTGAGAACTTCAACGCAGCCTCAGTGACTATCAAGATCGTCGGCAACAATGTTCACCCTGGTTCTGCGAAAGGGGTGATGGTCAACGCGCTTTCGCTTGCCGCCCGCATTCATGCTGAAGTGCCGGCTAATGAAAGCCCTGAATGCACTGAAGGCTACGAAGGTTTTTATCATCTTCATGGCATGAAAGGGTCGGTTGACCGTGCAGAAATGCACTACATCATCCGCGATTTTGACCGCGAACAGTTCGAAGCGCGTAAACGCAAGATGATGGATATCGCCAAAAAAGTGGGTAAAGGATTACATCCGGATTGTTACATTGAGCTGGTTATCGACGACAGTTATTACAACATGCGCGAGAAAGTTGCTGAGCACCCTTACATTGTGGACGTGGCACAGCAGGCGATGCGCGATTGCGATATAGAACCTATTCTGAAACCAATTCGCGGCGGCACCGATGGCGCACAGTTGTCATTTAAAGATTTGCCTTGCCCGAACCTGTTCACCGGCGGCTATAACTACCACGGCAAACACGAGTTTGTGACGCTGGAAGGGATGGAGAAAGCGGTAGCGGTGATTGTCAGGATTGCGGAGTTGACTGCTGAGCAGGGTTGATATAACCAATTGCTGGTGGGGCGATAGATAATAAAGGGGTGTGGAGCCCCTTTAATATTAGCTTATGAATAATATGACAGTCTGTTTAGTGCTGTGAGCGGACGAACTAACAGTGCTGAAGTTCTGGCATGGGCTGTGAGAAGCAGACTGTCATGATTCGCGTTCGACCAGAGCAAAGGCAAGTGTTCATTGCAAAACTAAAATATCAGCCAACCCTATGACTATTCACAATTTTTGATGAAAAATAACAATTTTCCTTTGATTTTGATTCATGTAAACATGTATAAATATGTAAGATAAAATGACAATAAACCAAATGGATAACAAGATATGACAGATCTCGCTCAGCTAATATCTTCGGCAGTCAAAGCATCAGGTGCTGATGACTCAATCAACAAACAATTAACAGAAGTGCTAAAAAAAGATCTAAACGACTATGTCAGTCTAGAGCGACTTAAAAACAAGCTAGAAGTTTTGTACACTTTTGAGAAAAACTATCTTGAACTTGTTAAGGCATATAAAGAAGAAATTAAGTTCGCCAGTACTTTACAAGAGGACTTGCGAAAAGAACGTTCAAAATTTTTTTCTGAGACCCTTAAAGAGGTTTCAGAGACACTCAGTGAATCTCAAGTTGATCAGTCAGTTGCTTCAAAATGGTTAAAAGAACTAGTCGATAGTTATACTAAAAGCTTAGATCTCAGTAGCAGCTTAATTGAAGAGCATACGCTTGATACTATTGGGAAAATTCGTTCTGAGGCGAAATTAAGCAAACCTAATTTATCTTCTGATAACTTAGAATGAAAAAAAGTGCTCGCGTAAGGCAATTAATAAATGTTTTGCATTTGGTTGAAAAATTTAAAACCTTAGAAAATGCATTACATCGCGGTGCTATTGAATCCTTAGTGAGCACATTTTATTTAATTATGCGATTAAAATTAATAGAAGCCAAGACAACTCAAGAACCGATGAGAAAGTCACTGATCGAGCTGTTAACAGCTTTACGAGAGGCAAGAGAGGACCTAGTTTCGCGTAGTATAAATGAACACCCTCAATTATTTTCTTGTTTATTTCAATATGAGAAAGATGAGAATCTTTTATCCCTCTCTTTTGAAAGGGAATACTCTATTTTCATCAACAATAACTTAGAAAAAATTTCTAATAATATTACTAATTTTGAAGATATTAATATGCAAAACAAGCTGAAATACATTGCCAAAGAGTTTGTTGGCTTCAAACATTCCAGAGGCGCTTCAAATTCTTATGTTTTTTTTCTAGAGGATAAAGTAAACCAAATTGGAAATATATTGTCAGTCTTTGAAAGAGACAAGGATAGAATTGAAGAAATCAATTACTTGAGAAGAAAAGAACAGGTTCTTTTTGATAGATTATTCAATAAATTATTAGGAGAGCAAAATGGGCTGGTTAAGTAATGTAGGGAATGCCCTTCTTAGTTGTGTGAGTAAGCCAATTGAAGTTTTGTGTGATTGGGCTTCTGAGCCGCTTAAAACAAGATCTCATGAGAGAACTGAATCCTCACAAGACTCCGCTCACAAACGTAATATAGATACGTTAACAGCTCAATCTAGAACTGAACACGAATTCAAAACTAAAGAAATGGAGCTGAAACATCAACTAAGATCTCAAGAGAAAGAGCTTGAAGTTGATCTTGAAGTTCGTAGGGTGCGTGAAATTGAAAAAGCTGTAGCTGAAATCCAAGAATGGAAAAAAGATAAAGAGTTTGAGCGTATGGAGCGAACCACTGCTGCTATTGCCCTTTATCTTGAACAACTTACTAAGTTAAATGTAGAAACTATAAACGCCATAGGGCATATGCAACTTGAACTCAAGGAGCGAGCTCAACAACTAGTATATGATAAAACTATTCAGTATAAAGAACTTCAGGATACAGCTATTGAAGAAGCAATGAATGATTTCCTTAGGATAGAAGAAAAATTTGGTGATAATGAAAGAGCAAAGGATATTTTAATCAAAGCTGTCGATACTAAAATGGGTAATATAATAACCACATCCACTCGTTTCCTCGAAGAGTTGAACAGAGACATTGTAAACCTTAACGAGAGCATTGATAGACTAACAAATCAAGGGCAAAGATTCATCGAGAATCATTTGGAACGCTTCCACGTTTCCGATGTAAGCTCACCTTTAACACTCGCAGCAGAAAATAAAGAAAAATTAATATCTTACAAGAAGTATAATGATTAATTTCTTAAAAGCTCCGTTTGATATGGGGCTTTTTTGCATCTCTTCTGAATTTATCTTAATTCAAGTGGTACTGATCTGCTCCCCGTTGATTAACACGCCGCAATGTTAGTAATGCGACTATTTGGCTGCGAGATCAACTGCGAACTTCCGTTTCTCGCTCATAGCAGACCTGATGACCACCCAACCTGTCCGCTGCGTGCCATGAGCGGAAGTTAAAACAGTATTTCCATTGTTTTCTTAGAAAGACCTCATCCAAATATAATTTGAACAAAATTAATTATTGCCAGCACGCTCAGTTTGGAGTCCAACTATAGGGCAAGATTGTCTACTGTGGCGGGTGGCAGTCCAGCTTTTGAGCAATGCCATCTTTAGTTCATATATGGATCTCACCTCACCACCTCGCTTTATATGCGACCCATTCATCCCAGACATTATCCGGATCAAGGTCTGGGTAACCTCGCTCGTCGGCCATAACTGTGGCTACTTCATCTGGCAAACTTATAGCAGTTGCGTTATCGCGAATATCTTCAACTTCTTGCCGGTTCAGCGAGCGCCCTATTTCAGTCTCTTTAGCTTTGAGTACGATAACTAGTGCTGGTATACAAACTATCTTCATTTTATTTTCTCCGCAGCCCTTCGCCTCGCTTCAATCATATGGACGTAAAACGAGTGGAACTCCTCGTTCTGGCTGGCAACCATTTCTGGGGGAAGTGATTTTCTTTCTTTATCCCATTGCAAGATTACTTCCCGACACTGCTGGTAAGCAGCATCAACTACCTTGGTTGCAGGCCGATCAGTGTCAATAAACGGTATTGTATGGTTATTGAGGCAGATTGATACAGGGGTGCCATATTGTTCAGCAAACACATTGCTGGAAATTAGCCCTGATGACACTAAGAGTACGCACTTAAGATAGCGAAACATGGCCATAATCAAATTCGTACTTAATTTCCCCATCGATTTCAAACTCACATATTCTGAAACTTTCAATGATTAGTTTTGCCTCAGCCTCTAATACTGCAACATCGCCATTGAATCGGAGGACTGAACCATCAGTAAAATGGATGCTAAATCCCTCGTTTAATTCTTGTACTTCGTCGACATAATACTGGTTATCAAATGGTCTTCCATAAGAGCCATTCGGCAAAAAGAAGTAAACCGAACGTCTATTTTTCAACCACTCCCTTACTACTTCAGTCTGCGTCATTTCTTAATTATCCAAGCTGGGTCAGTTACGTACATTTGGCTCCCACGACTAAGCTAGGGTGGCCTGGTGCCAACGATAACAATTGAGTTCGCGGAATACGAACATGAAAGGGTGACAGAGTTCAGACTCCCAGTACATGGGCATTATCGCAAAGCATAACGTCCGTTCCTCGCTCAAGGCTGAAACTCACCAAAGCCAACGTCGCTTCGGTTCTTGCCAGCCCCCCTGCCAAAGGTCAAAACGCTTGAGTTGTTCAAGTTTTTGTAGAACAACATCTTCACCCACGGATGAGAGAATTCGCTCTGGAATTGAAATGCCGAAAAGGTCTTCAGCGACCGAGAATATTTCACATTCTGATGTAAGTGACCCCAACGATTTTTCTATCTTCTTACGCTCTGCTTTTACAATTAACTGAAGTCCCATCAGCATTTAAACTCCACAATGGCTACCTGCTCAAACGCTTGTCTGACCTGGGCCAGGGTCTGGTCAGGGATTGATTGTCCTCTAATATCATAGACGACCCGGCAAGTTCGAATGTGCGATGGAAGCTGTGATAGTCCGTAAGATATTCTGGCAATATTGTACGCAATACTGAGTTTTATAGATTCCGGGGATACCAGGCTGTGGCTGGCTACAAGTAGAAACTCTCCATGTTCATCATTAATAAGCTCTGGGGTAAACATCACACCTCCCTTTTATTACCTTCGCCGATTTCTATCAATTGAATGCCTTTTTATCAATAATTTATCATAGCAGGTATCCTGACCGAAAAACGATTTCCGCTCCTCGCTCATAGCAGACCTGATGACCACCCAACCTGTCCGCTGTGTGCCAGGTATAGTCATTCACACCCTGAGAGTTACACTTTTAAGTGATTCAGGGTATGCGCTTATTGGTTACGAATATTGTGCCAGAATCATGTGATTTGATGATTGC
>Ga0207696_1001626_pt1 | contig 11858 bp, 9 predicted proteins | sample KBSS54metaG_FD_184403 | JGI IMG/M metagenome (GOLD analysis project Ga0207696, IMG submission 184403) | Switchgrass rhizosphere microbial communities from Kellogg Biological Station, Michigan, USA - KBS S5-4 metaG (SPAdes) (version 2) | ecosystem: Host-associated > Plants > Roots > Rhizosphere >...
GATGAAATTGAAGCTAATATTGCATCTCCCTAAAAAGAATGTTACTCTAAAAATAGAATTATGAAAGGAATGATGGATGAATAATGATTAACTAATTTATATTTTAAGTTGAATTTTATAACTTCAAACTACAAAATATAGGGTTAGTCTATCCATTTTTAAAATTCAGTTCATACTTTATTTGTCATGATTCAAATAATTAATAAGTACTTATTAATTATAGACGAAAGACTAATCTCTCCGATTACAAATTGGGGGATTTTTTTATTCCCGTTTTATGTTAGTTGAAACTTATTAATTGTTACATACACCTAACAAATAAAGGAGCGAAAAAAATGAGTACTTCAGACACTATTATTACACATGTAATGCTCTATATAAGTCGTTAATATCCATCAAACTTATATAGAGGAATTAAAAAATGGATGGATGTTCCTCCTTTATATGAAACGTTTCGATATATAAAGGAGGAATTATTATGTCAATGATAAAAGTCCAAGACTTAACTTTTTCATACCCACGTAGCTTTGATACTATTTTTGAAGGTGTAAACTTCCAAATAGATACGGATTGGAAACTGAGATTTATCGGTAGAAACGGACGAGGTAAAACGACATTCTTTAATTTATTGTTAGGGAATTATGAGTATAGTGGGAAAATCCTTGCTTCAGTAGAATTCAATTACTTCCCCTATCCTGTTGCAGATAAGAACAAACTTACTCATGAAATCCTTGAAGAAATTTGTCCCCAAGCAGAAGATCGGGAATTTCTACGTGAAATATTCTATAAAAAGCTCATTTATATATATGGGACGAACCACTAAATTTTATAGATATCTATTCGCGTATGCAGATTGAAGAGCTTATTCAACAATTTAATCCCACAATGGTTATTGTTGAGCATGATAAGGTATTTCAACAAACAGTTGCAACAAAAACTATATCTATGTAGCTCAAAGCGAACACTTGAAAATATAATCAGTACATCGAATCATTAACTGAAAAATACTTTGATAAAATGATGAAAAAGGCCTAGTTTCTCTATAATACATTGAGAAATTAGGCCTTTTAATAAGAAAAGTAGGATTCTTAAACATTAAATACAGTTTAACTTTTCAATTCTATTTTCACAGATTCATATATTCTTCTAAAGTCAGGTTTTTCTTATATATATTTTCAGCAATATGTCCTACATAGCGAATATGCCAAGGTTCATATGCATAACCTGTAATACTTTCCTTCCCCTTAGAATAACGAATGATAAATCCTGCACGATGCGCATTTTCTTTCAACCATTTGCCTTCCTTCGTGTTCGCAAACGCTAGCTCTAGTTCATTATTTGCACTTTTAGATGAAACGTCCATCGTTAATCCTGTTTGATGTTCACTATGTCCAGGCTTTGCCGAGAAACGATCCGTATGCTCTTGTCCTTTCCTTTTAACATTGTTGGCATACAGAGTTTTTTGATATTCATAGGAACGAAACCCTGAAACAGCATTCAACTGGATCCCCTCTTGCTTAGCTAGAAGGAATAACTTTTCTAGCGCTTCAGCTGCTTCTTTACGCAGATAACTCTTTTCTACCGTTCCACTAAATGAGAATGGTACATTCGGTACTACTAAATCCTTTGGCTTATAGTCTTCGGGCAATCCATATTCCTTATTTACTACAGCCTGTATACTAGCAAAAGAACTTGCTATCTTATTTGAAGTCCCATTTTGCTTACTATTATTCTCATTATTTATGGAGTTTTCACGAGTTTCATAATTTGTCTTTTCTGGTTCTTTACCAATAGATTGATTGGTGTAAACGATAAAGACACCTAGTATCACAATCATACAAGTGAAAATCCCTACTAATTTAATTCTCATTATTCATTTCCTTCCTAACACGCTTACTGTTTCTCGTTCATCATACTTGAACCATATCAAATCCATATTAATTTGACGTGAACTTTTCTTCATACAGTATTCCTTACTAAAATGACAGTATATCTTCCTATTTCTTTGCCACTCTTAAGATTCCAATATATAAAATCCATTCTATTCCTACATATAGAAAAACAATCTGAAAATTTGTATAATAAGATGAAAAGTGTAGCATTCTATTATAGAAAGGTCTTGGTATGATGCTAGGTATTCATGTAAAAAAAACAAAGGAAGAGTTAATTATTTCATGGCAGTTGGCGAAGGTTACGATTCCATTAGGTGATGTGATTGAGGTTATCGAAGATTCTACCTATGCTGGCGTTGAAGAATCAAATGTGATTCGTATTGGAACAGCATATGGTACAACGGATCGTATTTTAATTAAAACGGTAAAACAAAATTATGTATTATTTACTACGAATAAATTTTCGATTTTAAATGCTATTCACGCTTAAAATCGAATGTCCAAACTGACTCAAACAAAATCCGAGTTAAGTTCAAAAATGAAAGGTCTTCTAATTATTAGAAGACCTTCTTTGTAAAAATGATATAGTTATTATGCGTTTCTACGTTTGATAAATAATACAGTTCCAAGAGCTAATAATAAAAGGCCAACGCCCATTGAGATCCACATGGATAAATCTCCACCTGTAACTGGTAATATTCCTGATTTTAATGTCTTTTCTGCTTTTTGTTGTTCTGGTGTTGGAATGCTTTTATCTGGATGCGGCTGATCTGGTTTTGGTTGATTAGGTTTTGGTTGTTCCGGTTTTACTTCTTTAAATTTCACTGTTTGCCCCTTATCTTCGATGTCAACATGTATAGCTACCAAGACATTATCTTGATACAATTCTTCAAACACTACCACTTCTTTACCTTGTAATGCAGAAGCATTAAATGTGAAATCTAGTGTGATAGAACCATTTTTTTCTTTTGCTGTAAATTTAGATTCTACTGTTACTTCTTTACCATCAACTACTAATGGTTTTTTTGTTGCTTTATCCATTAGTTTGCCTTTTACAACGTACTCTTTACCTACGATTAAGTCTTTGTATTCCACTTTATCTTGGATTGTTACAGATTTAGAAGCATCTAACTCTTTAGAACCATCAGCTTTGTTTGTAGCTGTCGTTTTAATAGAAGGCTCTACAAATCGAACTGTTTGACCTACATCGTTAATGTCAGCGTGAGTTGCTATTACTTGACCTTCATGTAACAAGTCTTCAAACACGACTACTTCTCTTCCTTGCTGCTCAGCACCAACGAAAATAAAGTCTAATGTTACAAAACCATTCTTTTCTTTTGCAATAAATTTAGTCTCAGCTGTTACTTCTTTACCACCAATTAATAATGGTTCGTTAATAGCTTTGTTCATTAATTTCCCTTTTACAGTGTACTCTTTACCAACAACTAAGTTAGTATACTCCACTTTATCTTGGATAGTGATAGCATCCTTTGCATGAATCTCTTTTCCACCATCAGCTTTGTTTGTAGCAGTTGTTTTTACTAATGGCTTAACGAACTTAACTGTTTGACCTTTATCATTGATATCAGTATGTGTCGTAACAACTTTTCCGTCTTTCAGTAACTCTTCGAATACTACTACTTCCTTTTCTTCTAAACCAGTTGCATCAAAAGTGAAATCTAGTGTGATAGATCCGTTTGCTTCTTTTGATGTAAACTTAGTTTCAGCAGTTACTTCTTTACCATTTACAACTAATGGTTTATTAGTCTTTTTATCCATTAATTTACCTTTTAAAGTGTACTCTTTACCTACTTGTAGGTCTTTGTATTCCACTTTATCTTGGATTGTTACAGACTTAGAAGTGTGCATTTCTTTTGTGTCATCAGTTTTATCAGTAGCTGTTGTTTTTATTGAAGGAATCTTTTCATCTTTGACAATATGTTTAATGATTTGACCATTCTCTTTGATCTCAAAAGAGAACGTTTCTTCATTCAATACATAACCTTTTGGTGCAACAGTTTCTTTATATGTGTATTTTCCAAATGGTAACTTTTCAAACTTCGCGATACCTTTATCGTCTGTTTTTCCTTTTACTACTTCTTTTCCTGCTTCATTATAAATAGTAAACTCTGCATTTGGAAGTTTGTTGTTTCCATCAGCTACATCAACTTTTGTAATTTCTAGATCACCTTTGATAAGATGATTAACTGCTAATAACTCAATAATTTTCCCATGTTCCTTTATTTCGAACACAATTGGTTCTTTAATAAGAACATAACCATTTGGAGAAGCCTTTTCTACAAATGAATATTTACCATATGCTAAATTTTTGACGTTAACTTCACCATTTTTATCTGTCTTATATTCACCAATAACTTTCCCACTTGCATCTTTTAACTCGAATACTGCACCTTCTAATTTTTTGCTGATATCTTCATTATCTACTTTAAGTAATTTTACACTACCTTTTACTTCGGTATTTTCCACTGTAAAAGTAAGTGTTTTATTGTGCTCTTTAATTTCAAAAGGATACTTTGTTTTATTTTCAATATATCCATTAAGTGTTTTTGTCTCTAAGAAATAATACTTACCATACGTAAGACCTTCAACGTTTGCAATTCCATTTTCTTTTGTTACTACTTTTTTCACTTCTTTTCCATCTTCAGTGAAGACTGTGAATTCAACATTTGGTAAAACCTTTCCTGAATCACTAAGTTTTTTAATTTCGATGTTACCTTTTACTTTATTGTTTACTACTTGAACAGCTCCTGTTTCCCCTGTTTTAACTTCAATAGTTTGTGGTTTATCACCTGAAACATAACCTGTTGGTGCTTTAATTTCTTTTACTGTATATGTACCAATTTGTAGGTTATTTAATTCTGCAGTACCATCAGCACCAGTCGTGATTTTTCCAACTGATTCATTATTTGCATTAAAGACTTCAAATACTGCACCAGCTAGAACTTCCCCATTTTCTCCAACCTTTTTAATTTTTAAAGAACCAGTTGCTTCCCAATTTACTGCAAGATCACCACTAAGCTTTTCTTCATTTCTTTCTAATAATACTGTAGCATTCTGAACAGTATCCGTGCCGCGGTAAGCAATTGCTTGAACTTTAGTTAAATTAGCAGCAACACTTAAATTAAATTCACCTGTTTTTGTGTTCTTAGGAATTTGGATACGGAATTTTTCCCCAACTGAAAGCTGATCTCTCACTTCACCATTTTCACTAACAATTTTAACTCCATTAGGGGCATTTTTCGCTACTACCTTATAAGAACCACTCTTAGCATTTGTTTGCACTGTGTATAGATTCGTTTCAAAGAACTCACCCTTTAATTCTGCTTTTTGCTTTTCAGCAGGAATCACATTCATAAAAATATCTTGCGTCTCTTCACTATTATTAGCATTACTAATAATAGCCTTAGCTGCTTTTTCAACATTTTTATTCTCATGTTTTAATTCATTTACATCAAGTTGTCCTAATGCATTCCAGACCGCAAGCTGAGTTGCATAATGCGCTTCATTTTTATTAGCTACTCCCAGCTGTTCAGTACTTTTTTGTGGGAAACCATTTAATAAGACCTTATATACTACATTATCTGTTTTCCCCATTTCAGGAAGATCTTCACCATTTGGTGATTTTAATCCAAGAGTTAAGCAATAAGCAATTTGACCACTTGAATTTTTAATAATTTCAGTTCGAATGTACTTACCTAGACTATTACTATAACTCCAGTCCATTGAATATTTTTCATGCGTCATAACTTCTGCACTAGCCCTTGGTAAAAACACATTAAGGAATAATGCCAGTACTGATAATAATGTAAAAACTCTTATAATAACTCTCTTACTCAATTCTGAAACCTCCCTAAAATAAATTTATCTGAGTATATATCGCAATATCTAAAACATTCACGAGCAACCCGATTATCATTATAAAACAACAAATTACAAATATTAAACAAAATTGGCTAAATAGTCATAAAATTTACACATTTTAATATTTTTCAAGTTTTTAAATGAGTTTACTATATACAGATTCCAAAACACGACTGCAATTAACCAGATAAATATGTATGTTAAATATGTAACTAGTAGTTCTTTTGTTCAAGTTAGTAATCTTCTATTTTATCCAACCATTACTGTAAGAAAATCCACCCAATTGCTTTTACCTAATAAATAAAAAAAGGCATCAAAAGTTTCGCTTTGTAATCATATATTTTGGCATATTTAATTATCTTTAAAAGAGGCCACTATTTAAATTACTAGTTTACTTCTTTCCATTTTATTTATAAATATGTACAATTTGTTCAACAAAAAAAGTTCCCTATTTTATATGAGGAAACTTTTTACGTAGTATGAACCTAAAAACCTAAAATCCCTATAATCTGGCGGGCCTTAGCATTATCAATATAATAATGCATCTCTAATCCTCGTCTTTCTGCACGGAGTACGGTTCCCTTTAATTTTGATAGATGCTGTGAAACAGTGGATTGCGGGAGTTTTAATATTTTCGTTAACTGTGTAACATTACACATTTTATGGTGCATTAATTCATTTACAATTTGTAATCGAACGGGATGTGCCATTACCTTTAATACATCTACATCTTCTTCACTGATTTTAACTCGATTTCTATTAGATAGTAATGTTGTCATTTCACATTCTCCTTTATTATTTATTTCTATTTTCCTATTATCCTTATAAGTAGTACTTATAGATGATTACCATTTGTCCTGTTGAGAAAATATATTCTCTTTATTAAATAAAAAAAAGACCCCTATCCTGAAAAACAGTAATTACTACTTCATTGAATTAATGTCCTCTAATTTTCAGCCAAACTATATTTTAGAAAGATTATTTCATAGTCTATTACATGATTTTGAGCAAGGTTTAACATACTTTGTTAAGCGAAAAATCTATAAGAAATCTTCCTTCATTTCGCCTTATACAACTTATACTATTTATTTCTCAACACAAATAAACGAAATTAAATTCCCAATAACGATACCTTCAGCTGTTAATTCTCATTCCTTTGTGAAAGTCCCTCTCTTTAATAACAGGGACTTTTAACTTTCCCCAATTAAAAAATAGCCTTTTCATTTCATTTTCTTGTTACCTCGAATAATATGTACCCCTCTTTTAATCTATTAATTCCTTATTACACTCCTCCATTTAGATATAAGGGGAACTTCTCATTCAAAGAATAAATTATGCAACATTGCATTTGATAACCATTTTCATTGTAACTATAATGATTACAGGGTTGCTATTAATCCAAATATTCTACATGGAGGTTTTATTATGTTCAAAAAAATTATTGTATCTTCTATGGCGCTTACTATGTTCGGTGGAGCTACAACTATGCTAGAGGCACCTACTGCTCAAGCAGCTTCTTATAACTCAACATCATCCTCTTACTTTGATGTCACTCCTGAAGAGGCCGCGGCTTTCTATCAATCTCAAGACTATAAAAAATTAAAAGTATTTATGGATGACTTTGAAGCTAGAAATCCTTATACTCCTGGTGGGGGCTACGCTCAAGGTAGTGTACGTATGCAAAAATTCAACGATGCTCTTAGAAATGCTAAATTAACAAATGTCTACCAAGAATTTATTAGAATCTCATACTACAATCATTATCCAGAACCAAAATAATAACAACGAATAAAATATTTATTATTTCTATAACTTAGCCTAATTTTAAATGTATAGCCTAAAAATAATGATTAGAAACCACTCCTATAAGAGTGGTTTTTCTATTTCCCAATATAATTTAGCTGCATGTTAAGTCACCTTTATTTTGAAATCTTTCATAATGGATATTCTCTCGTTTACACAAACTAGTAGATTAGCGAAGAAAATATCAAAATGTCTTTATAAGTGGTTGGAAGTAATTCTTTTCTGTTTCATAACAAAAAACGAGCACCCTCTCACAATTACATAAGGATGCTCGTTTTTACTTTTATGGGGGACTCTCGGGTCAATATCATCTCTTTCCAGAAGGTAAAAATTAAATCAGCTCATAAACAAGTTTTTTTAAATTTAATTCATAGATCTTACTGCAACTTGGAATTGTCCCTTAGAACCATCATCATTTGAAACGTAAATTTTATATGTTCCAATCGGTAATGGAGATAAAGCATTCCGTACATTTGTAACATTAATTTGTTGTTCTCCAGGTTTTATATAACCACCAACAATTAACTCCGTATTTGGGCCTTTTACACTATACCCCATTGTATTTTGGCCATTATTTTTCATAAAGAAGCTTAAATCAGTACTCCCATTATATACAAAAGAAGTGACAGCCTCTCCACTATAATCCATTGTTTGAGTTAATAATATGTCTGCAGGAACGTGTTCAACTATATTAATTGCATCATTCGTTTTGTGCACTTCTTCAGCATAAGTATTATTCCCTAACACACCAAGTGTTAATGCCGAAATCACTCCACAACTAAGCACTAGTTTATTTAACTTCATTTTAAGTTCCCCCTTGATGTTTGTATTCTATTACCATCATACATTCTTTTTTAAGTGCGTTTTTATGTAATAATTCATATCCTTAAATATACATATAATAACTTTACGTATTAATATTTATTGAGTAACTCACATAGATAAAGCTACAGTATTATGTTTTATAAAAAAGAACATGTTAATTTCAAAGGTTTTTTCACACAAAATGTATACGATTCATTACCACAATACTCGAGTGAACAGTGTTTTCATTTCATATAAATTATATGAATAAAAAAATTTTAAATTTTCACTTTGTAATTCGGTAAATTCCATGTTAATATAACGAAAGCTACAAAACAATGGTCGTCATATATATTGTTTTCACAGAATATTCACACTCAGAAACCCATTATTTTACCAGTAATTCAATCCCAATTTTATCTATACAAAAGTTATTTTCTAATTTCATATGTACATAAATTCAAGTAGATTTTTTATCTATTATTTTTTCTATCTTCCTCATCAATTCTAATACGAGTAATATAATAACATTTTTTCAAGTACCCTTCCTTTTTTAGATAGAAAGTCTACTAATACTAAACATCTAGGTCCAACTTATACATAATCCTACTTACAAACTATCGGAGATGCAAAACTATGGGAATTTCTACTCTCTTATTAAATACCTTTATTATAATAATTTGTATCCTTAGCTATCACGTATTTTGGCTAGAATTTAGAGAAAAAATAACATGTAATAATATGTTAATTTCTACTCTCTCCTCTATTGCTATTATTTTTTGTATGACTTTTCCTTTTCATTTACATGCTGGCTTTATTTATGATTTACGTTTTATTCCTATCATATTAGTTTTTCTGTATGGAAATACAAAAAACATTGTTCTTATAGGAATTTTATATCTTTCTTATCGCTTTTACTTAGGTGGAAATGGCGTTCTTCCATCATTTATTATCTTTACAATTATTTCTGGTATAACAATGCTCTTCCGTTACTTATTACCTATGCATTTTAAAGAAAAAAAGATATTATTAAGCTTACTCCTTATTTTAGTATGTACAGCTTCACTTTCTATCTGCGGTATTGTAACTCAAATAAATACAGGAGGTAAAATAGACGCTACTCTCATAGAATTTTTATTAAATTATATAATCATTAATATTTTCACATTATTATTATCAGTTTATTTAATAGAGGGAATGATTGAGAAATATAAAATGAAAGAAAAACTGCAACGGGCTGAAAAATTTTATATAGTTAGCGAACTAGCGGCGTCAATTGCACACGAAATCCACAATCCACTAACCACGGTTCATGGATTCACTCAATTATTAAATGAAAAACATGCCTCTAAGCTATCTCAGGATCAGTACTTAGAAATCATGTTAATTGAAATGCAGCAAATACAATCTACTATCAATAACTATTTATCTTTAACCAAACCAAAGAACACCCTAAAAGAGAAAATAGATATTAATTACATATTAAATCAGGTGAAAGAAACTATTTCACCACTCGCTCTATCATACAAAGTTGACATAAAACAAAATAGTACAGATTCCTTTTATATAAATGGGGACCCCGAAAAATTCAGACTCTGTCTAAACAACATCATACAAAACGGAATTGAGGCTATGAAAAATGGTGGAGTATTACAAATAAATATACAAAAAATAAAAGGTAATATTATAGTTGATATTATTGATTCAGGTGTTGGAATGTCATCTCAACAAATAAAACGAATTGCTTTGCCGTTTTATTCAACAACAGAAAAAGGGACTGGACTTGGTACTATGATTGCTTACAGTATTATTAAAGAATTAAACGGAGATATAGAGATAGAGAGTGAATTAGGTAAAGGGACACGCTTTTCTATTAGTATCCCCTGCTAATGTAATGAAAGTTATTTAGATGATAAAAATTTTCTACTTAACTTTTTAAATAAATGAATTTTAAAAATCCCGCTACCTTACGTATCAATTATCTTACTTTCAAATAATAAGGATCAGAGTTTATCTGTAAAAACAGATAAACTCTGATCCTTTAATTAAACGTACTTAAAATTCACTACTTTTCTTACATTTTGATGAACTAATAATTTATCGATTTCATCTCATTTACTGTTCAGATTTGTTTAATTTAAATATAAGATCTCTCGACACTTAATCTGTTAATGCCATTAGAGTCATTGTCTACAGTTGTTTTTTCATTAAAAGCATAGATCTTTTTGCTATTCATCGAAAAAACAATTTCCCTTTTACTACTTCACTTCTACCGTATAATTCCCTGTTCCCCCACCATACTGATACACATGTAAATAATATTTCCCTGGATACGTATAGTAGCTACCTACTAGTTGATTTCCTTGTTGCTGGGCATACGTAACATAATTATTTAAATCTGCTTCTGAATAAAGAACCCAGTTTACTCCAATATTATTTTCTTTCGTTACATTGATTTGAAGGTTTTTAGCTGTTTCTACATTTATTTCAAAGAAATCACTTGTATCACCATTTCCTAAACTAGCACGTAAAATTTGATTCAACTGCAGTTTATTTGCGGTTTGGAATGAATTGTTTGGCTCTTTTTCTACACTGTTATCTTCTTTCTTTTTAACTGTCACACTCGTTGTAGCAGTATTAGTTGCTCCCTTATCGTCTGTTACTGTTAATTTCGCTGTATATGTTCCTTCTTTTGTATAAATGTGCGTTGAGTTTTGTTCATTACTTACAGTACCGTCTCCAAACTCCCATTTATAAGAAGCGATTTTTCCATCTTCATCTTTTGAACCATCGCTTTTAAAAGAGATTGCTTCGTTCACATTTCCGCTATACGGACCATTTATAACTGCGACCGGCGCTTTATTCACAGCTCCTTCTTCTGTATTCATACCATGGAACACAACGTCATACTCAAATTGTCCTGATGCATTCACACGATAATTCACAAAATAAGCTGTTACTGTTTTATAGCCTGTCCATTCTTTTGTACTTAAACGTTTTAACGTATCATTCACCTTTTGTGTAATTGTTTTCCAGTCTTCATATTCTCCTTTTGCAGCAGTACCTGTATATGTTCCTTGTAGTGTAAATGTATTAAAGAACTGTGATTTATTTTTCTTTACAGATACATTTTTTACATTTGCTTCCGCCGTAATTTCTGCTGCAATATCTGAAACTGGTTTCGATGCGTGCGTTGCTAAATAATCCTCTGATACTAACGGAACATTATATTTATCACGATTATCAACTAACATTTGCATATAGTCTTGATACTCTTTATTTAAATTCGTATCTTTACTTAACGCAGAGCGATATGCATCATATGCTGTCACATCATTTTTCCTAATAAGGTCATGAACTTTATCAAACATATCATACCTCTTATTGTACATGTACGATTGTAAAGCGAAGGAATAATTATAGAAATCCCACGTTCCATACTTTGCATTTAACGTTCGCTCGGCCGTATAACGCTCT
>Ga0207696_1001630_pt1 | contig 11834 bp, 9 predicted proteins | sample KBSS54metaG_FD_184403 | JGI IMG/M metagenome (GOLD analysis project Ga0207696, IMG submission 184403) | Switchgrass rhizosphere microbial communities from Kellogg Biological Station, Michigan, USA - KBS S5-4 metaG (SPAdes) (version 2) | ecosystem: Host-associated > Plants > Roots > Rhizosphere >...
ACACCAGATTTTTCGAACATCGGCGTGAAGGTCGGCTGCAAGGAAGCCAGCGCCACGGTCAATGGCATGTCCGGACGCTGTTTCTTGATCGCCTGAGCGATGGACAGCGCGCGCATGTTGTGACCGGAACCGGTTGGATTGGGGGCAAATAAAATCATTCTTGAATCTCCATTAGTTGAACAACGCCATGAACCACAGTGTTTTCCAATACATCCCTTATAACCACCGAATACGGTTTGATAACGGCACCGTCACCAATATTCAGTGGACCTACCAAGATGGCGCCCTCGCCAATAACGCAACGACTTCCAATGCGCACCGGTGCCTCCTCCCAAGGCAGTGAGCGGAAAGAATGATCATGGGTGGAGGCCACGATCGTGACCCCCTCGGACAACTCGCTGAAAGCACCGACGGATACGCCGCCGGCCGCCTCGATAACCACACCGGCAGCCAGTCGCACGCCGGTGCCCAATTCGATGCCACCCAGTTGCGACATGCCGCCCTGACGGTTGCTGCGCCCGATCAGAATGCAGTCCCGGGCGATTTCCACCGACGCTCCGCCGCGCAGTTCGGCATCGATCAGGGCGTCGTCGCTGATGTCCCAGGTCAGGGTGTCGGGGTTCAGCGACTTGAGCCGCGCGACCGACTGCGTGGACCGATCGAGCATCGACGGCAATCCCTGACGCGCCCGCTCCCGGACTTTGGTCAGCACCGGTTCCGGGCTCGGTCGGCCGTCCTCGACCACGGTGCGCCGGGCAATGACCCGCGCCGGACGACCGACGACGATTGCGTCCGGCGGCACATCCGCTGTCACCAACGCGCCAGCCGCCACCACAGCCCCAGCACCGATGGAGACACCGGCAGCCACGGTGGACTTGGCGCCCAGCCAGACGTTTTCGGCAATCCGAACCGACGACTGCGCTGTCCCCAGGCACTGCGCACCGGTGGCGAACATGCTGGATTTACCGATGGACGCGTGCTGCAAATCGCACCTGAAGCCGATGAAGCAGTCATCGCTTATCTGCACATGTGTCAGGCGACTGCCGGCACGCACCCAGACGTGCCGACCAAGTTCAATCGCACTATCAACAATCGTCGAAATTTCAATTACGTTTATGTCGTCCACAATAAAGCCTCATTCCATTGATGCCGGGCACATAAAAATTCGATAGACGTGCGTATCCCGCAGATATAAATCCGCCAGTGCACAAATAATAATTAACTGTTTATTTAAGGCTTCTACTCAAAGCACGCGAGACATTGCGTCCGCGCCGCTTATTAACTGTCCGGTTCATTCAACTGTCATTATTCATTAACAACAGGTAGAAGTTCACACTTGAGCCAAAAGCCAAGTCAGTTTCGAGATGAGAAAAAGCCGATTCAAGTCTGTCCGTGACTCAGGTAAAGCTCCCTTTGGAGGAATAGTTCTTTAGTACGAATGTTATAGTACAGACGATTTTGTTTTGCAATAGGTGTCAGAATGGTTATCTCGTTTTAGTCTAAAAATTGATTGAACTTTTATGGTGCACGCTTGTGCCAAAACCTTCTTATATGCACAGCGCTGGTGCAAATCAGGGAGGAGTGCAGATTTGCCCCAGCGCTTACAGGCATCTGGAGGTCGACCCCAGACACTTCGACAGCCCCCACGAACGCTACGGTGACGGCTCTAACTCCCTCTGGCCTGGAGCCGTCATGCCCGCACCTATCACCGTTTTGCGCGACACCCATCCCCTGCCCGTACTCGACGCCTGCAAATGGGAAAAGCTCGAGGGCGACCCGCACACCGTCAACCTCAATGCCTACACCAGCGAAGACGGCAGCAAGATCATGGGCACCTGGATCTGCACGCCGGGCAAGTGGCGGGTGGACTACGTGAAGTGGGAGTACTGCCATTTCCAGGAAGGCTACTGCGTGATTACCCCGGACGGCATGGAGCCGATCCACCTGCGCGCCGGCGACATCTTCGTGGTCGAGCCAGGCATGAAAGGCACTTGGGAAGTGGTCGAGACCGTACGCAAATATTTCGTGTTCGCCTGATACAAAAAAGCCGGGAAACCACCCGACGTGATTTCCCGGCAACACCTACTGCATCTGAATTGCAGACCTGCGACGAGCACAGGCCTGACGACGATTACTGCGGCTTGCGATAGCTGTTGATGATCGCCGAGAAGTCCTTGCCCCCTTCCCCGCGCTGACTCATCGCCTGATACAACTGCTGCGCCACCGCGCCCAGCACCACCGGCTGATGGGCCTGACGTGCCGCTTCGGTGGCCAGCCCCAGATCCTTGAGCATCAGCTCGGCGCCGAAGCCACCGGTGTAACCGCGCGAGGCCGGCGCCGTTTCGACGATGCCCGGCCATGGGTTGTACATTTCCGAACTCCAGCAACGACCGGTCGAGCTGTTGATGATCCCAGCGAGCACCGTGGTGTCGATGCCCAGCGCATCGCCCAGCGCCATCGCCTCGCTGACGCCGACCATCGAAATGGCGAGCAACAGGTTGTTGCAGATCTTGGCGATCTGCCCGGTGCCGACCTCACCGCAATGCACTATGTTGCGGCCCATCTGCGCCAGCACCGTTTGCAGGGTGGCGAACAGTTCCGGAGTAGCACCGACCATGAAGGTCAGCGTCCCGGCCGTGGCGCCGCCAGTGCCGCCGGACACCGGCGCATCAGCCATGGCCACGCCTTGTTTGGCAGCAGCCGCCGCGACATCGCGCGCCGTCTGCGGATCGATGGTGCTGCAATCCACCGCTGGCACACCTTTACCGATTCCGGCCAGCACGCCATCTTCACCGAGCCAGACGCTGCGTACATGCACGGCGGCGGGCAACATGGTGATCACCAGTTCTGCGTCTTCAGCAGCTTCGCGAGCCGAAGCGCGGATGGTGCCGCCCAGCTGCTCGAGTTCCGCCAGCACGGTTTTGTTCAGGTCCACCAGATTCAGCGAGTGCCCGGCCTTGATCAGGTTGCGCGCCATCGGCGCGCCCATGTTGCCCAGACCGATAAATGCGATTTTCATGGCCATTCCTCAGCGCAGGTTGATGGTGGTGTTCACGCCGTCGTTGACGCTGTCGTCATCGAACCAGCGCGCCGTGACCGTTTTGGTCTGGGTGTAGAACTGCACCACTTGCTTGCCGTACGGGCCGAGGTCGCCGAGTTTCGAACCGCGCGAACCGGTGAAGCTGAAGAACGGTACCGGCACCGGAATCGGGATGTTGATGCCGACCTGGCCGACGTCGATTTCAGTCTGGAATTTACGCGCCGCCGCACCGCTCTGGGTGAACAGGCCTGTGCCGTTGCCGAACGGGTTGGCGTTGACCAGCGCGATGGCCTGATCGAGGGTGTCGACTTCCAGCACCACCAGCACGGGGCCGAAGATTTCCTGGGTGTAGATCTGCATGTCGGTGGTTACCCCGGAAAACAGGGTCGGGCCGACGAAGTTGCCTTTCTCGTAGCCCGGCACGCTGATGTCGCGACCGTCCAGCTCGAGTTTGGCGCCTTCCTTGATGCCGCTTTCGATCAGATCGAGAATCCGCGTCTTGGCCTTTTTCGAAATGACCGGACCGACATCGGTGCCCGGCTCGTTGCCGGCGTTGACCTTGAGTTTCTGCGCCAGCGCTTTCAGATCCGGCAGCCATTGTTTGGCCGCACCCACCAGCACCACCACCGAGGTGGCCATGCAACGCTGACCGGCCGCACCGAAACCGGCGCCGACCAAGGCATTGAGCGCTTGCTCGCGATTGGCATCCGGCAGCACCACCGCGTGGTTCTTCGCGCCCATCATCGATTGCACGCGCTTGCCATGCTTACCGGCCAGGTCATACACGTGAGTGCCGACGGCGGTCGAACCGACAAACGAAACGGCCTTGATGTCCTTGTGGGTGCACAGGCCATCGACCACGTCCTTGCCACCATGGACGACGTTCAGAACACCGGCCGGAATGCCCGCTTCAATCGCCAGTTCCACCAGCAGCATGGTCGACAGCGGATCCTGTTCGGATGGCTTGAGGACGAAGGTGTTGCCGCAGGCGATGGCCATCGGGAACATCCACAGCGGAATCATTGCCGGGAAGTTGAACGGGGTGATGCCGGCGCAAACGCCGATCGGCTGGCGCAGGGTGTAGGTGTCGACGCCGCCGGCCACGTTCTCGGCGAACTCGCCCATTTGCAGGCTGCCGATGGAACAGGCGTGCTCGACCACTTCCAGGCCACGGAAAATATCACCTTCAGCGTCAGCGATGGTCTTGCCCTGCTCGGCGCTCAGCACCACGGCGATGCGTTTGGAATGCTCGCGGATCAGCGCTTGCAGCTTGAGCATGATGCGCATGCGCGCGCCGATCGGGGTCAGCTTCCAGGTCTGGAAGGCGCGCTGTGCGGCGCTGACGGCGGCGTCAACTTCAGCGGCGGTGGCGAACGGGACTTTAGCCAGCACTTGCTGGGTCGCCGGGTTGACGATGTCGTGCCATTCGGTGGTCTGCGACTCGACCCACTCGCCGTCGATCAGCAGCTTGACCTTCTGGACCGTGGTTTCGTTGGGCGTAAGCGATGCGTTCATGCTGGTCTCCAGAAATTGTTTTTATCTTGGGAGCCAAGGCGAAAGGTTCGCCTTGAGATGAGGCGTGTGTCGCGAATTGGTTGTCGGACTGTTTTTGGAGTATAGATGTGCAAACTTCTAATAAGAACGCACATATAAGCCAGTCCATCATGCAAAAAAACATCACGTCTTTAGGCTCGCTGAACTGGGACGACCTCAAGTTTTTCCTCGAAGTCGCCCGCACCCGCAAGGCCAGCACCGCGGCCAAACGCCTGGCGGTGGACTACACCACCGTGTCGCGGCGGATCAGTTCGCTGGAATCGGCGCTCGGCACTTTGCTGTTCGAAAAGTCGCGCACCAGCGGTTTTGTGCTGACTGCCGAAGGCCAGCGCCTGCTGAGTTATGCCGAGTCGATCGAAAGCACGCTGCACATGGCCTGCGAGCAGGTGTCCGGCTCCGGCGTCGCGCTGTCGGGGCATGTGCGGATGGGTTGCACCGAAGGTTTCGGCAGCTTCTTCATCACCCCGCAACTGAGCCACTTCGTCGACGCCTACCCGGCGATCTCGGTGGACATCCTGCCGTTGCCGCACTTCATCAGCCTGTCCAAACGCGAAGCCGACATCGTCATCGCCCTCGAACGCCCGGAACACGGACCGTACGTGTGCTGCAAACTCTGCGACTACCGCTTGCAGCTCTACGCGACCCAGGAATACCTCGACAAACACCCACCGATCCGCCGCCCCGCCGATTTGGGCAAGCATCAATTCATCAGTTATGTGGATGACCTGGCGTTCAGCTCGGAGCTGCTGTATCTGGCAAACGTGGTGCCCGGCGCCAGCGCGAACTTGCGCAGCACCAGCGTGATCGCGCAATTCGTGGCGGCGCAGCAGGGGCGCTCGCTGGCGATTCTGCCGTGCTTCCTTGCGGCCCAGGATCCGCGCCTGTTGCCAGTGTTGCCGGAGGAAATCGACATCACCCGGCAGTTCTGGATGTACTGCCGGGAGGATCTGCGCAAGCTCAAGAGGATTACCCTGTTGTGGGATTACATCCGCGAAGTGACCGAGCGCAATCAGGCGCTGTTGATGGGGCAGACCCGCGAAATGCAGTTCGCCGACTAGTCGGCGCTGACCACGATCGACACCCGGCGGTTTTCGGTGCGGCCGGCGGCAGTGTCGTTGGAGGCGACCGGTTCGCGACTGCCGAGGCCTTGCAGCTGAATGTTCTCTTCTTTCATGCCAACCGACGTCAGCACTTTGCCGACGCTTTTCGCGCGACGCAGAGACAGCTGCTGGTTGTAGGTTTCCTTGCCCGAAGCGTCGGTATGGCCATCGACCCGCACGCGCTCGATGCCGACACCCAGCAACGCTTTGCCGATGCGCTCGACGATTTCGGTACTTTGCTTGTTCAGGCTTTCGACATCGCTGCCAAACAGCACTTTGCCCGACAGGCCGAACTCCCAGCCGTCATCGGTCAACTCGAAGCCTTGCTGCTTGAGGACCGCGACTTGGGCAGGCGTCAGACCCTTTTGTGGAGCGGTCTGGCAACCGGTCAGGGCCAGCATGGCCGTCAGCAACAGGGTGGAAAACAGTCGAAAGGAAAGTGAGAACACGGGCATCAGCTCCTGGTTTGAACGGAATCGACCGGGTGCTCCGACCCGGCCGTGAATTGGGCGCCGCGCGACAAACGCTTGGCTTGGTACATCGCGGCATCCGCCGCATCGAGCAAGGTGCTGGGCGTGGCGCCATGATCGGGGTAAACGGCGATGCCGATACTGAGCGAAGTCACGACACTGCTGTCGCCTGGCAGCGCAATCGGGATGTCCATGCTGGCGAGGATCTTGTCGGCAATGCGCTCGGCGTCTTCGGTCTTGTGCAGGGGCGTCAGCAGAACGGCAAATTCATCACCGCCCAGACGCGCCACCAGATCTTCCTCACGCAACTGCGCTCGCACCCGATCCGATACCGCCACCAGCACCGCGTCGCCGGCGGCATGACCGAAGCTGTCGTTGATATCCTTGAATCGGTCGCTGTCGAGAAACAGCACCGCCACGCGCTCGTTCAGTTTGTGGGCGCTGCGCAGTGCACGGATCAGGCGGCCTTCGAAAAAGGCCCGGTTCGGCAATCCGGTGAGGCTGTCGTGGCTGGCCTGGTGAGCGAGGGTTTCGTTCTCGCTTTGCAGGTGGGTTTGCCAGTCTTCGAGTTCATCGAGCAAGGCATTGAAGTCATTGCCCAGGTTGTCGAGCTCGGCAATCTTTGCCCGGGGTACGCGTCGATCGAGTGCCCGCTCGCTACGGGCGGCATGCGCTACTGAAGCCAGGCTGTGCAACGGACCGATGATCCTGCGCAACTGACGCTGCGCCAGGTACAGCGCGACCCAGGCGCTGATCGCCGTGCAGAGAATGATGCCCGCCAGACCGCTCAACAGGAAGCGCATCAGGCTGCCGCCGTGGCCGATCAGCAAAATGCGGCCGATCTCCCGATCCTGATGCAGGATCGGCAGGCTGATGGGTTTTTCCAGAATGACCCTCGCGACCTGCATCTCCAGTTCGGAAAACAGGCCGTTCTCCGGACGCTGCCAGCGCGCGATCAACTGGCCTTGAGTGTCCAGCACCTGGGCATCCGCCACTTCTTCGGTCGAGGCGATCAACGCCAGGGCTTCGGTCGCGGCGGCCTTGTCGTTGAACACCACGGCGGCTTCCACGGTGTAACTGATCGAGCGGGCGATCAAGTGCAGGTTGTGATCGGCATAGACACGCAGCGCCAGCACCCCAAGCAGCGTCAACGACACACTGGCCATTGCCACGGCGACCAGCGCCACAATCAGGTTGCCACGGCCGATGACCGAGCCGAGGGTCGGGCGCCCTGTGGATTTATCGCGTCTCATGGCACCGCCGGTTTGCGGCGCGACAACTGCAGCACGCTGGGATGAATGCGCACGCCGCTGCGGGCGACGGAGTCGAGATTGACCTCGAACGACACTTGCTCATCGCCGACCCGCAGACAAAACAGGCTGCCGACCGTGCATTGATCGCCGCCTTCACTGATGCTCAGCACCGGATGACCAATCAGGGATGCGAACAGCCGGCTGCGTTCGTCGATCGTAAGCTTGCCAATGTAGACCGCGTCGCACTCGCTGACGATGGCCGGATTATCGGCCAACAGTCGACGCACGATGACCGGACGCCCCGTGGCCTGGGTCGTGCCCTTGACCAGGTCGTCGGTGTATTCGGTCGGGCCGACGATGCACAGGCGCAACTGTGCTGGCTCTACCGGCCAGCGCGCGTAACTGAGGATACCGAGGACAACCTGGGTGACGGATTTGGCCCGCTGTTCGGCCATGCCCGCCGGGGGTTGAGTCTGGGCAGCGGCCACACCCGAGAGCAAACAGAGCACACCGGCAAGCAACGCCCGCTTGCAGCCAACTACGCGCTCTGTCGCCCAGACAGCCACCTTCATGCAGGGATTCTCTTGGATCGTTACGAAATGATGCCGCAACGATAGCACAGCGTTGGAACGCCAGCGATACAGCGGCCTCTGACCGGTCGGTCAATTATCGGCGGCAATTGAAAGCTCCTTCATCCTTTATGCGGCGTCCCGTCTTCCAGTTCCAGCATCAGTCCACTCAAGCGCTTCACCTTGCGCTGCACCGCTTCTTCAAACACGCCGCTCCGAGGCTCGATCAAGGTGAACCAGTCCTTGGCCCGGGTAATTCCGGTGTAGATCAGTTCCTTGGTCAACACGGGATTCAGGGCGTCCGGCAGGATCAACGCGGTATGGGCAAACTCCGAGCCCTGCGACTTGTGCACAGTCATCGCATAGACGGTCTCTACATCGTTGAGCCGGCTAGGCAGCACGAAACGCACCCCGCCGCGCCCGTCGTTACGCGGGAACGCCACTCGCAACACGGACTTACCGGCATCCGGCCCATCGCGCTCGGGCAGTTTCAGGGCGATACCGATGTCACCGTTCATCAGCCCCAGACCGTAGTCGTTTCGGGTCATCAGCACCGGGCGGCCTTCGTACCATTGCTGGTCGCTTTCGATCAGCCGCGCCTTGAGCAACGCATCAGTGATGCGCTGGTTCAGCCCCTCGACACCCCATGGCCCTTTGCGCACTGCGCACAACAACTGGAAGGTATCGAAGGCCCGCAGGACGTCACTCGCCCAGTCGGTCCAGCCCGGGCTCTCGAGCGGCGTTCCGCTCGCCGGACGTCGATCGCGCAAGACGCTCAGATAGTGTCGATATCCGTGAGGGCCTACGCCGTGCCCATCGAGCACCAGGTGCTCAAGGTTCCGGTCGTGTTCGTTCTGAAGCGGCAACGAAAACACATCACCATGGGTTCTGGCGTCCAGTAACTGGCGAGCCTCGACCGGGAGTTGCTGATTCACCCGTCGCGCCAGTTGACCGATGCCGCTGCCCTCGCCGAAACGCCGCGAGTGTCGCAGCATCACCACTTGCTGGGCCAACGGATGCGAGCCGTCAGTGCCTTCGTGCAAGCCGCTGTCCTGCAGGGATTCACCGCTTACACTCTCGAGCCACTGGCGGGTCTGCGGACTGTACCAACCGGCCTCGGCATCGCGGCACAAATCCCCCAGCACCGCGCCCGCCTCCACCGAGGCCAGTTGATCCTTGTCGCCCAGCAACACCAACCGGGCATGAGGCGGCAAGGCATCAAGCAGGTTGGCCATCATTTCCAGGTCGATCATGGATGCTTCATCGACCACCAGAACGTCCAGGGGCAGACGGTTACCGGCATGGTGGCGAAAGTGCCGCGTGCCGGGACGGCTGCCAAGCAGGCGGTGCACCGTGGTCACCTCGGTCGGAATTTTTTCCCGGACGCTATCAGCGACCTTCAGCGATTGCACTTGCTGACTGATGGACTCGGTCAACCGCGCCGCCGCTTTACCGGTAGGCGCCGCGAGGCGGATGCGCAATGGCTGGTGCGCCTCGACCGCAGGTGCCTGGAGCAACGCCAGCAGACGGACCACCGTCGTCGTCTTGCCGGTGCCCGGGCCACCCGTGATGATGCTGAAGGCACTTCGGGTGGCCAAGGCGCAGGCGAGTTTCTGCCAGTCGATGACATCCGCACGCTGGGCCGGATCGAACAGCTCGTCCAGCCGCCGTGCAAGATCGGGTGGTGTCGCTTCCTGCTCCGCGAGACGCTGATGCAATGCGCTGTCGATACGCCGCTCGTAGGCCCAATAGCGCCGCAAGTACAGGCGTTTGCCGGACAACACCAGCGGGCGCTCCTGCGCCGGCGCACCTTCGTCGGCAGCCAGTGCCACCAGCGAACTGCCGGCCAACACCTTGCACCAGTGCGCTCCGTCGAGGGTTTCGAGCAGTTGCGAAGGCAGCAGCAACACGCCGGGTTGCACATCCCCCTCCGGCGGCAGGGAAAGTGCAAAATCCGGCGCCTTGAGGGTTTCGAACAGATCCAGGCAGACATGACCATGGCCGAGCTGGTGACTGGTCAATGCGGCGGCGAGCAACACCAGCGGATCGACATCGGGTGCCAATTCATGAAGAAAAGCCACGAATGCCTTGTCCAGCGCCCGCAACCAGCCACGCTCGACCCATTGGGTCAGCAGCAGCAACAGGTCATCGGCACGGGCCAGGGGCGTCAGTTGCGCAAGGCTGTCGGCGGTCAGCGGCGTTGGCAGCAGGTCTGCGAATGTCCGGCTCATAGCAGTACTCCCTGTTCCCACGCGGGCTCGGCCTTGGGTTGCGGTTTGCCCTGGAACATGAAGTCCAGACGTTCGATCAGCTCCCTTGGTGGTCGCGCGAAGTAAACGCCACCGCCAGGGGCCCGTGTTCCGCGCAGGAACAGATACAACGCGCCGCCGATATGCCGGTCGTAGTCGTAATCCGCGAGCCGCGCCTTGAGCTGACGATGCAGTGCCAACAGGTACAGCACGTATTGCAGGTCATAACGGTTGTCGAGGATCGACTGCTCCATGGCCCGCTCGGTGTATGCAGCGTCATCGACGCCCAGCCAGTTGGATTTGTAATCGGCCACGTAGTAACGACCCTCGTGCTCGAACGTCAGGTCGATAAAGCCTTTGAACATGCCATTGAGCTGCACCGCTTCGGCGCCGACCCGGGCCACACCGTTGTGAGTGAATTGACGCACCTGTTCGTCGAGCTTGAGCACGTCGACTTTGTGGCTGGCGAACCAGAATTCCATCTCGACCCGATACTGCTTCAGTTGCTCAAGCACCACCGGCGGTTGGTCGAGCCCTGCGGGCAACGGCAGTTTGAGCAAGTGTTGCAACCAGTCGCCGAGGGTGGTGATCCAGCCTTCCCAGCCCCGCCGATTGCAACGTCGGGCAATCGCATCGTCCAGCGACTCGCGGGTGACCGCGAACCCTTCCTCCCCTGCCCACTCCAGCAAACCGTGAAGAAACGTTCCCGGATTCGGTCCGCGAGGGAAGCGGTGAATATCGGCCCCGCCGGCGATGATCTCGCGCGGAGCTTCAGGATCGAGGCGTTCGTCGTCGAACAGTTTTTGCGCTTGCGGACTGTCTGGAGCTTCGTCATTGCCGACGCTCAGCACGTCACTGATGCGCAAGGCGCTGTATGACGCGATCCACCAGTTTTCGCTGGCCCTGCGGCTCGGCAAAAGGGTGGCACGTAGCGTGGCTTCGTTACGCGGAGGCTGGTACTCCTCGCTTGTGGCCTCCGGCATTTCAACAACGCTCAGCGCCGAACAATCCTGTTGCAGATCGTCCAGCCAGCGAGCCAATCCGCTGGACTCGTTCAACGTTGCGCCGCCGCCTAACAGATAGCCCAGCGCAGAAAGATGCAGCACCGAACTGCTGTGGTTACCGCGCTTGAGATCCGTCACCCCGAGCCAACACGCGTGTTGCGCGCGGGTCAGCGCGACATAGAGCAAACGCAGATCCTCCGCCAGGCGCTCATTGTCCGCCAGGGCGATCAGTTCAGCGTCGGGCTTCAGACTGATGCGGGCCTTGCCGGACTCATCGTGGTAATGCAGCGGCAATCGACTGCCATCCACGGGTTTGGCCGAGCAGATGAACGGCAGGAACACCAAAGGGTATTCAAGCCCCTTGGACTTGTGAATGGTCACGACCTTGACCAGTTGTTCGTCGCTTTCAAGACGCAGGATCTGCTCTTCACCTGCCTGCCCGGACAGCGCCAGATGCTCGGCCAGATGACGGATCAGTGCCTGCTCGCCATCGAGTTCCGACGCGGCCTGTTGCAACAACTCCGACAGGTGCAACAGGTTGGTCAGCACCCGCTCGCCATCACTGCGGGCAATGAGCATCTGCGGCAGTTGAAAG
>Ga0207696_1001632_pt1 | contig 11815 bp, 12 predicted proteins | sample KBSS54metaG_FD_184403 | JGI IMG/M metagenome (GOLD analysis project Ga0207696, IMG submission 184403) | Switchgrass rhizosphere microbial communities from Kellogg Biological Station, Michigan, USA - KBS S5-4 metaG (SPAdes) (version 2) | ecosystem: Host-associated > Plants > Roots > Rhizosphere >...
TCGACACCGGCAGCCTGCAAGTCGCCCTGGAAACCGCCTACCAGATGGCCGAGACCCGTTTATGACCGAGCAATACCAACACAAGGCGCGCAAACGCTTTGGCCAGAACTTCCTGCACGATGCCGGGGTTATCGACCGCATCCTGCGCTCCATCAGCGCCAAGCCTGAAGACCGCCTGCTGGAAATCGGCCCGGGCCAGGGCGCATTGACCGCCGGCCTGCTGAACTCCGGCGCGCAACTCGATGTGGTGGAACTGGACAAGGATCTGATCCCGATCCTCAACCAGCAGTTTGCCGGCAAGAGCAATTTCAACCTGCACCAGGGCGATGCGCTGAAGTTCGACTTCAACACGCTCAATGCCGCACCAAACAGCCTGCGGGTGGTCGGCAACCTGCCGTACAACATCTCGACGCCGCTGATTTTTCATCTCCTGAACAACGCCGGCATCATTCGCGACATGCACTTCATGCTGCAGAAAGAAGTGGTCGAGCGTCTGGCGGCAGGCCCGGGTGGTGGTGACTGGGGTCGCCTGTCGATCATGGTTCAGTACCACTGCCGCGTCGAACATCTGTTCAACGTCGGCCCGGGCGCGTTCAACCCGCCGCCAAAGGTCGACTCGGCCATCGTCCGTCTGGTGCCGCACGCCGTACTGCCGCACCCGGCCAAGGATCACAAGTTGCTGGAGCGCGTTGTGCGCGAAGCGTTCAACCAACGCCGCAAGACCCTGCGCAACACCCTCAAGCAACTGCTCAGCAATGCCGAGATCGAAGCCGCCGGCGTCGATGGCAGTCTGCGTCCGGAGCAACTGGATCTGGCCGCGTTCGTACGCCTGGCCGACCAGCTCGCAGTACAAGTCCCGGCCTCCCCTGCCGCCGACTGACAAACGATGAACGCTATCGGGCAGGACGCCACTCTGGTTTACTGCCCGATACTTGCCTAGACTGATTCCCCATCAGCTACGCCCCGCGTTCCGCTTCGTTTAAGGCCTCTTGCATGTCCGATTCCCGTTACCAGGTCGATGTCAGCGTCGTTACCCACTATCTGGCAGACCAATCGCAACCCGAGCACGACCGCTTCGCCTTCGCCTACACAATCACTGTGCAGAACAATGGCGAGCAACCCGCACGCCTGATGTCACGGCATTGGGTGATCACCGATGGCGACGGGCATGTCGAAGAGGTGCGCGGCGCCGGCGTCGTCGGCCAACAACCCTTGATTGATGCCGGCCAGAGCCACACCTACAGCAGCGGCACGGTAATGACCACCAAGGTCGGTACCATGCAAGGCACCTACGAAATGGTCGCCACTGACGGCAAGCATTTCGACGCGATCATCAAGCCCTTCCGCCTCGCCGTCCCCGGAGCCCTGCACTGATGGCGACGTATGCCGTCGGCGACCTGCAAGGCTGCCTCGAACCGCTGAAATGCCTGCTCAGGCAAGTCGCGTTCGACCCGAAAATCGATCGACTGTGGCTGGTGGGTGATTTGGTCAACCGAGGCCCGCAGTCGCTGGAAACCCTGCGTTTTCTGTATGGCATGCGTGAGTCGCTGATCTGCGTACTCGGCAACCACGACCTGCACTTGCTTGCTGCCGCAAAGAATATCGAGCGTTTAAAGAAGTCCGACACCCTGCGCGAGATTCTCGAAGCGCCGGACAGTGCCGAACTGCTTGAATGGGTGCGCCAACAAAAGCTGATGCACTACGACGAGACGCGTGATGTCGCCATGGTTCACGCCGGTATTCCACCGCAATGGTCACTGCGCCGCGCCCTGAAATGCGCTGATGAAGTCGAAACCGCGCTGCGTGACGACAATCTGTTTCCGGCCTACCTCGACGGCATGTATGGAAATGAGCCGGCGAAATGGGACAACGATCTCAAAGGTGTGGCCCGCCTGCGCGTCATCACCAACTATTTCACGCGCATGCGTTTCTGCACCGCCGAAGGCAAGCTCGACCTCAAGAGCAAGGAAGGCCTCGACACCGCCCCTCCCGGTTACAAACCGTGGTTCCAGCACCGGGACCGCAAGACCAAGGGTCTGCGCATCATCTTCGGCCACTGGGCGGCACTCGAAGGCAATATCCATGAGCCAGGCATCTCGGCGCTGGACACCGGTTGTGTCTGGGGCGGCAGCCTGACCCTGATGAACGTCGACAGCGGTGAACGCCTGTCATGCAAATGCGATGAACACGGCGGCCTCGCCCCGACCGTCGCACCACTTATCCCCGAAACTTCGCCAGTCAGCGTCCCGCGTTAGACTGCGCTTTCAGCCGAGCAACAGGAACCCGCCATGAGCGAATTCAAACGAATCCCCCCGGAACAGGCCCAGGCCCTGCGTGAACAAGGCGCCGTTGTCGTCGACGTCCGCGATCCGGCGACTTTTGCCGCCCTGCATATCAGCGGCTCGAAGCATCTGGACAATCATTCGCTGCACGCCTTCATTCAAGGCGCCGATCTTGACGCTCCGACCGTTGTCGTCTGCTACCACGGCAATTCCAGCCAGGGTGCTGCGGCCTACCTGATCAGCCAAGGCTTCTCCGACGTCTACAGCATGGACGGTGGCTTTGAGTTGTGGCGTACGACTTATCCCGCGGAAACCGCGCAAGGCACCGCCGAATAATTTTTTTGTCACGCGCAGGCCCCGGCTGACGCGGGCCTGCGCGGGCAGACGAACGGTCTTGCCACAACTAATTACGTATCTCGCCTTTACCTCCTGAATTCCCAACTATCCTTAAGCCCAGGCCATCCAAAACAGGGGAGAGCCGGTACACCGGCGCACGGGTCATCGGGAGTGACTTTCACGATTGTCGATCGTGGAAGTGTTCTGGGGGGTAAACAATCGGCTGCTACTGCGGCTGCTTGCCAGCATCGACTGAGTGATCCGGCGTCGGCTCCACGTATCGAGCGAGGTGACGTCATGAGTATCTTTAGCCACTTCCAACAACGCTTCGAGTCCACACGCCAGGAAGAACTCTCGCTGCAAGAGTACCTGGAGCTGTGCAAGAAAGACCGTAGCGCCTACGTTTCCGCCGCCGAGCGTCTATTACTGGCCATCGGCGAGCCGGAACTGCTCGACACCTCGACCAACTCGAGGCTGTCACGCATCTTCTCCAACAAGGTGATCCGTCGCTATCCGGCCTTTGAAGACTTCCACGGGATGGAAGAATGCATCGACCAGATCGTTTCGTATTTCCGCCATGCCGCCCAAGGCCTGGAAGAGAAGAAACAAATCCTCTATCTGCTCGGCCCCGTCGGCGGCGGTAAATCGTCGCTGGCCGAGAAGCTGAAACAGCTGATTGAAAAAGTGCCCTTCTACGCGATCAAGGGCTCGCCGGTATTCGAATCGCCACTGGGTCTGTTCAACGCCACTGAAGATGGCGCGATCCTCGAAGAAGACTTCGGTATCCCGCGGCGCTACCTGAACACCATCATGTCGCCATGGGCGACCAAACGCCTGGCCGAGTTCGGCGGCGACATCAGCCAGTTCCGCGTGGTCAAACTGTACCCGTCGATCCTTAACCAGATCGCCGTGGCCAAGACCGAACCGGGTGACGAGAACAATCAGGACATTTCCGCACTGGTTGGTAAAGTCGACATCCGTAAACTCGAGGAATACCCACAGAACGACGCCGACGCCTACAGCTATTCCGGTGCGCTGTGCCGGGCCAACCAGGGCCTGATGGAATTCGTCGAAATGTTCAAGGCACCGATCAAGGTGCTGCACCCATTGCTGACCGCGACTCAGGAAGGCAACTACAACAGCACCGAAGGCCTCGGCGCGATTCCGTTCACCGGGATCCTGCTCGCCCACTCCAACGAATCGGAGTGGCACACCTTCCGCAACAACAAGAACAACGAAGCGTTCATCGACCGGATCTATATCGTCAAAGTGCCGTACTGCCTGCGCGTTAGCGACGAAGTGAAGATCTACGACAAACTGCTGTTCAACAGCTCCCTGGCCAAGGCCCATTGCGCGCCGGACACCTTGAAAATGCTCGCGCAGTTCACTGTACTGTCGCGCCTCAAGGAGCCGGAAAACTCCAACATCTATTCGAAAATGCGCGTCTACGACGGCGAAAACCTCAAGGACACCGATCCGAAGGCCAAGTCGATTCAGGAATATCGCGACTCGGCAGGCGTCGACGAGGGCATGAACGGTCTGTCGACCCGCTTTGCGTTCAAGATCCTGTCCAAGGTCTTCAACTTCGATCCGCATGAAATCGCCGCCAACCCGGTGCATTTGCTCTATGTACTGGAACAGCAGATCGAACAGGAACAATTCCAGGCCGAAACCCGCGAGCGCTATCTGCGCTACCTGAAAGAGTATCTGGCACCGCGTTATATCGAATTCATCGGCAAGGAGATCCAGACCGCGTACCTCGAGTCTTACAGCGAGTACGGCCAGAACATCTTCGACCGCTACGTGCTGTACGCCGACTTCTGGATTCAGGATCAGGAATACCGCGACCCGGAAACCGGCGAGATCCTCAACCGCGTCGCTCTGAACGAAGAACTGGAGAAAATCGAGAAGCCGGCCGGCATCAGCAATCCGAAGGATTTCCGCAACGAGATCGTCAACTTTGTGTTGCGCGCACGGGCCAACAACAACGGCAAGAACCCGACCTGGCTCAGTTACGAAAAACTGCGGGTGGTCATCGAGAAAAAAATGTTCTCGAACACCGAGGACCTGCTGCCAGTCATCAGCTTCAACGCCAAGGCCAGCAAAGAGGATCAGCAAAAGCACAACGACTTCGTTACACGCATGGTCGAACGTGGCTATACCGACAAACAGGTACGACTGCTGTCCGAATGGTACCTACGGGTCCGGAAGTCGCAGTGAAGCAGCAGCAAGCTTCCAGCTACGAGCTGCAAGAACAAAGCGCGTAACCCAGTGATCCCCGGGAACCTGCTTTTACTTGCAGCTTGAGGCTCACAACTTGAAGCTGCCCGGAGGGCTTCCTATGAGTTATGTGATCGACCGACGTCTCAATGGCAAGAACAAGAGCACGGTAAACCGCCAGCGTTTCCTGCGGCGCTACCGTGACCACATCAAGAAGGCTGTCGAAGAGGCGGTCAGCCGGCGTTCCATTACCGATATGGAACACGGCGAACAGATCAGCATTCCCGGTCGTGACATCGACGAACCGGTGCTTCACCACGGCCGCGGTGGCAAGCAGACCGTGGTTCATCCCGGCAACAAGGAATTCACCGCCGGCGAACACATCGCTCGCCCGCCGGGAGGTGGCGGCGGACGCGGCCCGGGCAAGGCCGGCAATTCCGGTGAAGGCATGGACGAGTTCGTCTTCCAGATTACACAGGAAGAGTTTCTCGAATTCATGTTCGAAGACCTCGAGCTGCCGAACCTGGTCAAACGCAATTTGAGCGGTACTGACACTTTTAAAACCGTTCGTGCCGGGATCAGCAACGAAGGCAACCCGTCGCGCATCAACATCATCCGCACGTTGCGCTCAGCCCATGCTCGACGCATTGCGCTGTCCGGCAGCAGCCGGGCCAAACTGCGTGAGGCCAAAACAGAACTTGAGCGTCTGAGACGCGAAGAACCGGACAACTTCGGCGATATTCAGGAACTCGAAGCGGAAATCGAGAAACTCAGTGCGCGTATTCATCGCGTGCCGTTCCTCGACACTTTCGACCTGAAATACAACTTGCTGATCAAGCAGCCCAACCCCAGTTCAAAAGCGGTGATGTTCTGCTTGATGGACGTTTCTGGCTCCATGACGCAGGCGACCAAGGACATCGCCAAACGCTTTTTCATCCTCTTGTACCTGTTCCTGAAACGCAATTACGACAAGATCGACGTGGTGTTCATCCGCCACCACACCAGTGCCCGGGAAGTCGACGAAGAAGAGTTTTTCTATTCGCGGGAAACCGGCGGCACCATCGTTTCCAGCGCCCTGAAACTGATGCAGGAGATCATGGCCGAGCGTTACCCGAGCAACGAGTGGAACATCTACGCGGCGCAGGCTTCCGACGGCGACAACTGGAACGATGACTCGCCGATCTGCCGCGACATCCTGATCAACCAGATCATGCCGTTTGTGCAGTACTACACTTATGTGGAGATCACCCCGCGCGAACATCAGGCCCTGTGGTACGAGTACGAACGCATCGCCGAAGCCTTCTCTGACACTTTTGCCCAGCAGCAACTGGTCTCGGCCGGGGATATCTATCCGGTCTTCCGTGAACTCTTCCAGCGCAGGTTAGTGACATGACCGCCAAAGAGCAGAAGCGCCAACCCATTTCCACCGGCTCCGAATGGACGTTCGAGCTGATCCAGACCTACGACCGCGAAATCGCCCGGATCGCGGCCCGCTACGCCCTGGATACCTATCCCAACCAGATCGAAGTGATCACCGCCGAGCAAATGATGGACGCGTACGCCTCGGTGGGCATGCCACTGGGCTATCACCATTGGTCCTACGGCAAACACTTCCTCAGCACCGAAAAGTCCTACAGCCGCGGGCAGATGGGCCTGGCCTACGAAATCGTGATCAACTCCGACCCGTGCATTGCCTATCTGATGGAAGAAAACACCATCTGCATGCAGGCGCTGGTGGTGGCGCATGCATGCTACGGCCACAACAGCTTTTTCAAGGGCAACTACCTGTTCCGCACCTGGACCGATGCCAGCTCGATCATCGATTACCTGGTATTCGCCAAGCAGTACATCATGCAGTGCGAAGAGCGCCACGGCATCGATGCGGTGGAAGACCTGCTCGACTCCTGCCATGCGCTGATGAACTACGGCGTCGACCGCTACAAGCGTCCGTATCCGATTTCCGCCGAAGAGGAACGCCGGCGGCAGAAGGATCGCGAAGAGCACCTGCAGAAGCAGATCAACGATCTGTGGCGCACGATCCCCAAAGGCGCGGACAAGTACAGTGACAGGGACAACGCGCGTTTCCCGGCCGAGCCGCAGGAAAACATCCTGTATTTCATCGAGAAACACGCGCCGTTGCTGGAGCCGTGGCAGCGCGAAATCGTGCGGATCGTGCGCAAGATCGCTCAGTATTTCTATCCGCAGCGTCAGACCCAGGTGATGAACGAAGGCTGGGCAACGTTCTGGCATTACACGCTGATGAACGACCTCTACGACGAAGGCTTGGTCACCGAAGGCTTCATGATGGAGTTCCTCACCTCGCACACCAGTGTGGTGTTTCAGCCAGGCTTCGACAGCCCCTACTACAACGGCATCAACCCTTACGCGCTGGGCTTTGCGATGTATCGCGACATTCGGCGCATGTGCGAGGAGCCTACCGAAGAGGATCGTCGCTGGTTCCCGGAAATTGCCGGGACTGACTGGCTGTCGACCATCAAGTTCGCCATGAGCAGCTTCAAGGATGAGAGTTTCATCCTGCAGTATCTGTCGCCGAAGGTGATCCGTGACCTGAAACTGTTCAGCATCATGGATGACGATCAGAAGGACGACTTGTTGGTGCCTGCGATTCATGACGAACCCGGCTACCGGATCATCCGCGAAACCCTGGCCGCGCAATACAACCTCGGCAATCGTGAACCGAACGTGCAGATCTACAGCATCGATCGGCGCGGCGACCGCTCACTGACCTTGCGTCACCAACAGCACGATCGCAAACCGCTGGGAGACTCCACTGACGAAGTGCTTAAACACCTGCATCGCCTGTGGGGCTTCGATATCCATCTGGAAACCCTGCAAGGCGACCAGATTATGAAAACCCATCACGTTCCGCCACGCAGTGAACACAGCGAAGGGGATTACGGTCGACTGGATCTGGCCGTCATTCATCTTTGATCCGGTTCTGGCCTCCGAAAGTCTGACGCAAGGGTTATCCTGTCGGGCTAACGGAGGTTTTTTATGCAGATTTTCAAGGTTGGCGGTGCGGTTCGAGATCGCCTGCTCGGCAAACCGGTCACGGATATCGATTGGGTGGTGGTCGGCGCCACCACCGAAGAAATGCTCGCCCAGGGTTATCGCCCGGTCGGTGCGGATTTCCCGGTTTTTCTTCATCCAAAAAGCGGCGAGGAATACGCCCTCGCCCGCACCGAGCGCAAAAGCGGGCGCGGTTATGGCGGTTTCACTTTTCACGCCAGCCCCGAAGTCACGCTTGAAGAGGATCTGATCCGTCGCGACCTGACCATCAACGCCATGGCCGAGGACGATCAACAGAATCTGACCGATCCGTACCATGGTCAGCGCGATCTGGAAGATCGAATACTGCGCCATGTTTCTCCGGCATTCGCCGAAGATCCCCTCCGTGTATTGCGCGTTGCCCGCTTCGCTGCGCGTTATGCCGGACTCGGTTTCACCGTCGCGCCAGAGACGCTCGAACTGATGCGTCAGCTCAGCGACTCCGGCGAACTCGAAGCACTGACTGCCGAACGCAGCTGGAAGGAAATCTCCCGCGCATTGATGGAAGATCAGCCGCAGGTGTTCATTCAGGTGCTGCGCGACTGCGGCGCACTGAAAGTACTGATGCCGGAAGTCGACGCGCTTTTTGGCGTGCCACAACCGGAAGCGCATCACCCGGAAATCGACACCGGCCTGCACACGCTCAGCGTGTTGGAACAATCGGCGCTGTACAAACAACCGCTGACCGTGCGCTGGGCTTGCCTGCTGCACGATCTCGGCAAAGGTCTGACCCCGGAAGAAGAATGGCCGCGACACATCGCCCATGAGCACACGGGGTTGAAGCTGATCAAAGCGGTCTGCGAACGCTTCAAGGCACCCAAGGATTGTCAGGAATTGGCGCTACTGGTCGGCCAGTACCACACCCATGGCCACCGGGCGCTGGAGCTGAAGGCTTCGACATTGCTGGAGTTGCTGCAGAGTTTTGACGTGTATCGCCGGCCGCAACGATTTGAAGAGTTTATCGTTGCGTGCGAGATGGATGCGCGAGGCCGCAAGGGGCTCGAGCAGAGAAGTTATCCACAGGCTGATTATTTGCGTGGTGCGGCGAAGGCAGCATGGGAAGTCGCGGTGCAGCCATTGCTAGAGAAGGGATTCAAAGGCCCGGAGCTGGGCGAAGCGCTCAAGCGTGAGCGACTGAAGGCGCTGAAAGCCTACAAAGACGCGGCGTCCGCTTGAAAAGCTTCGCGAGCAGGCTCGCTCCCACATTTTGGAATGCATTTCCCTGTGGGAGCGAGCCTGCTCGCGAAGACGTCAGTCGATCTAAAGCAAATCTGAAGGCGTGAGCCGCTGCCCGCGCCACTCGAACGCAACCGGCGCCAGCACCTGATCAATCTGCGCCTCTGCCCACAACGTCGCGAAGCTTTTTCCCGCACCCGGATGCACGCGATCCGGCGCAATCAGCGACAACGGCCACAGCACAAAAGCATTTTTCAGAATCTCGGCACGTGGCAGAACCAACCCGTCGAAATTCCCCGCCAGCTCGCCATACAGCAGCACGTCGATATCCAGCGGCAAGCCTTTGCGATCAGGCGCGTAGCGACCGTTATCCGCCTCGATGAATTTCAAGCGTCGATCCAGTTCCATCAACGGCAGATCGGTAAACGCCGACACCACAAAATTGAAGAACGGCCCGCTCTTGATCCCCACAGGTGCGCTCTCGAACACCGCCGAACAGCGGATATCCACCAGAAATGTCGCTAAAGCGTCGAGTCCGGCACGCAAATGGGTTTCGCGCTCGATATTGCTACCGAGCCCGAGGTAGACCTGAGTCAGCGACATCCGCGCTCGATCTCCACACCCACGCCACCCTTCGCAGCCGGAACGGCGCCAGGCTTGGTCAGCTTCAGACGCACCCACGTGATGCTGAATTCGCTCATCAGCACTTCGACCAGACGCTCGGCAAAGGTCTCGACCAACTGAAACTGCGCCTGCTCGGCAAAAGCCTGAATCCGCGTGGAAACGCTAGCGTAGTCGAGCGCCAGGGTCAGGTCGTCACCGGCGGCGGCCGGGCGATTGTCCCAGGCGAAGCTCAGATCAAGTCGCAAGCACTGTCGGATGCCGCGCTCCCAGTCGTAGGCACCAATGACGGTGTCGACTTCCAGGCCCTCGATAAACACTCTGTCCAAGCACTTCTCTCCGCTGCACGACAAGGGCGCAATGCGCCGTTAGAATCAGGGCGTCCTCGCCCGGAATAGTTAGCATGTTTTGGTTACTGGCGACTTTCGCCTACCTGCTCGGCTCGCTGTCCTTCGCCATTTTGCTCAGCCGCCTGACCGGAAATCCGGATCCGCGAATGAGTGGCTCGGGCAATGCCGGTGCCACCAACATGCTGCGCCTGGCCGGTCGCAAACTGGCGATCCTGACCCTGCTGGGTGATCTGTGCAAAGGCCTGGTGCCGGTGCTGATCGCCTCGGCCGTGGGCCTTTCGCTGCAGGATCAGGCGTGGATCGGCGTGTGCGCCGTGATCGGTCACCTGTTCCCGCTGTATTTCCGCTTCCGTGGTGGCAAAGGTGTCGCCACCGCTGCCGGGATGCTGCTGGGCCTGTATCCGCCCGCTGCGCTGTTGGCCGTGTGCGCCTGGCTGCTGACGTTCTACCTGACCCGCACCAGCTCGCTGGCCGCGCTGATTGCCACGCCGCTGACCCTGCCGTTGCTGGCCTGGCAGGAACCGGAGGCGCTGTTGCCAATGAGCGCACTGACCTTGCTGATCGTCTGGCGCCACCGCGGCAATCTACGCGACCTGTTTGCCGGGCGCGAACGGCATTTTTAAATAGCGCCCATGAGCGCCTCTCATCACAACGGCGACAATTGCTCCATTGGCCAGCGCGCCTGCACGCTTATTGCCAGACTTTCCTGCTGACCGGCCTGCAAGCGCTGGCAACCGGCAAACGCGATCATCGCGCCGTTGTCGGTGCAGAACTCGGGACGGGCGTAGAACACATCACCTTTCATATCGCCGAGCATTTTCTCCAGCGAGACGCGCAAGGCCTTGTTGGCACTGACGCCGCCAGCGATCACCAGACGCTTCATGCCGGCCTGTTTCAGGGCACGCTTGCACTTGATGGTCAAAGTCTCCACCACGGCCTGCTGGAACGCCAGCGCGATGTCGCAACGGGCTTGCTCGTTGTCGTCCCCGGCGCTGACGCACTGCTGCCAGGCGTTGAGAGCAGAGGTTTTCAGACCACTGAAACTGAATTGCAGACCCGGGCGATCGCACATCGGACGCGGGAAGGTAAAACGTCCTGCGACGCCCTTCTCGGCCAGTTTGGCGATTTCCGGGCCACCCGGGTAATTGAGGCCCATCATCTTCGCGGTCTTGTCGAAGGCTTCGCCGGCGGCGTCGTCGAGCGTCTCGCCGAGCAGGCTGTATTGGCCGATGCCATCCACCTGAACCAGCTGCGTATGGCCGCCGGACACCAACAAAGCGACGAACGGGAATTCCGGTGGTTTCGGCTCCAGCATCGGCGCCAGCAAATGCCCCTCCATGTGATGCACGCCGAGCGCCGGAATGCCCCAGGCAAACGCCAGCGCCTGAGCGCAGGAAGCACCGACCAGCAGCGCGCCAACCAGCCCAGGACCCGCGGTATAGGCGATCGCATCGATCTCGGTCGGTACGCAGTCCGCCTCGGCCAACACCTGACGAATCAAGGGCAGCATGCGTTTGACGTGGTCACGCGAGGCCAGCTCCGGCACCACACCGCCATAAGCGCGGTGCAGGTCGATCTGACTGAACAGCGCGTCGGCCAGCAGGCCCCGTTCACTGTCATATAATGCGACGCCGGTTTCGTCGCAGGAGGTTTCTAATCCCAGTACTAGCATGGGTTTGCGCCTTGTTTAGGCTGAATTCGAAGGCGCGCATAATAGTCGCCACGTGATGCCCCGACCAGCGGTTTTCGATCAGAGGCTTT
>Ga0207696_1001633_pt1 | contig 11813 bp, 8 predicted proteins | sample KBSS54metaG_FD_184403 | JGI IMG/M metagenome (GOLD analysis project Ga0207696, IMG submission 184403) | Switchgrass rhizosphere microbial communities from Kellogg Biological Station, Michigan, USA - KBS S5-4 metaG (SPAdes) (version 2) | ecosystem: Host-associated > Plants > Roots > Rhizosphere >...
TTTTTATGAATAAAAGTATCGTAGAAATTACCGAAGTTCTATTCAAAGAATGGCAAGAAAAAAGTCCACTTTTTGCGACAAGTTTAAGCCTAGACCTGAGTGGGTTAAGCCAGAGTTATGATACTCGCCCATTTATCATGCAGCATAATGAATCCGACTATGACTTTCTTACACGCTTATGGCGAAGTGAAGGCGTTAGCTGGCTAATTGATGAATCAGAGCTTTTCGTTCCTCATTTTACTGCTCCAGTACAAGCCCAAAAGCTTAGATTAATTGATGATAATAACCAGTACCAAGCTTTAGCACGCCGTAGCATTCGCTATCACCGCAGTAGTGCGACAGAATATCAAGATAGTATTACAGGGTTTGTTGCGGTGCGGAGTCTGCAACCGACTGCTGTGCATGTGCAACGCTGGCAACCCGATGCCTTAGCACAAGAAGAAGGCGCTGGTTCCGTCATCACGACCCATACACATTCAGATAACTTTGATTCAGCGAGTTTAAGCCTTGAGCAAGCATGGCACATGAGTCCTGCTTGGATGCAAGATTTAAAAGGTGAGGATCAGGCTACTGCTTCAACCAGTAATCAGCTAGAGAAACTGAATCAGCAATTTAATGACATGTATGCAAGTCAGGCCAAATACTTTAAGGCTTATAGCAGTGTCAGAGATAGCCAAGTCGGCTATTGGTTTAATCTCCGAGAGCATCCTGAAGTTGATCAACATGAAGGGGTTGATCAAGAGTTCCTGATTATCGCTAAAAATTTCTACAATCAAAACAATTTACCAAAAGATCTACATCAGCAAGTTAGTCAGTTACTAACCCAAAGTCGTTGGGATAAACATGGTTATGACGATATTGAGCGTCAAGGTAATGAGCTGACTTTAATTCGCCGTCAAATCAAAACGACACCTGAATATAATCCAGAACAGCATCGTCCGATTGCCTACCCACAAAGAGCGAAAGTTGTGGGGCCAGAGGGAGAGACCATCCATGTCGATGAATGGGGGCGTATTAAGGTACGTTTTCTATTTACCCGTAGTGATGATCATGGACATGATGGTGGCGCAGGTAGCAATGACAACGATACAGATTCAGCTTGGGTCGATGTACTGACTCCGTGGGCGGGTGAAGGTTATGGAGCACGCTTCTTGCCGCGTATTGGTGAAGTAGTGGTCATTGACTTCTTTGATGGCAATATTGATCGTCCATTTGTGACGGGACGAATCCATGAAGCACAGCGTTCACCAACCAAGTTTGATGTAAAAGGGCAGCTTCCTGCGACTAAAAAACTCAGCGGGATTCGTAGTCAGGAAGTTAGTGGCAGTGGGTTTAACCAATTACGATTTGATGACACAACAGGGCAAATTAGTACCCAACTACAAAGTAGCCATGCAGCAACACAGCTGAATCTAGGTAATTTAAGCCATCCTAAAGAGCAGGCGACTAGCCAAGGTCGTGGAGAAGGTTTTGAGCTGAGAACAGATGCTTGGGGAGCCGTGCGTGCAGGTAAAGGCATGCTCATTAGTACCTATGCACAAGAGCAGGCGATTGCAGATCATTTAGAGGCTGCACAAGCTCAATCCTTACTTTCACAAGGCTATGAAAGCATGAAAATGCTCAGTGAAGTTGCAGCAAAGCAACAAACTGATGCTTTGAACGTGATTAACCGGTTGCCTAAATTCATCCAATCACTTGAGCTAAAAACTACAGGGCAGGCTTTAAATAGCACGGTAAATCTATTTAAAGAAGGGATTAATAACGATCCTATTCATGCCTTAAAAGATTGTGGTGGTTTTATTGAAGATATTGGCGCACTAGGTGGCGATGCAAAAGGAGTTGTAGATGAATTTAATACTTTCTTTAGCGATGCTAAAGATTCGGTAGAGAATTTAAAAGCCTTTATTGAAAATGTTGAAGAACATGGTGCTGACATTGTTAAAGGCAAACTCGCAAGCATTAAAGATCGAATTCATCAAAATCCATTTGAAAGTCTTAAAGAGGTCAGCAAAGTCTTAGCCAATGTCGAGACTAAAGACTTTGATTTGATGAGTGTATGCGGAACTTTTAGTAAAGGTAGCAAATTGGAAGTGACACCTTCTAAAGCATTGGGTTCTTTACAAGGCTTTATGGAGGGTTATACCCAAGGTTTAGAAAGTAGCTCGGATGCGAAACAGCAAGAACAAGGCAAAATCTTTAGACAAGCCCTTATGTTATTAGCATCGCCAAATGGTATTGCTCTAACAACACCCGAAAATATTATTTTGCAAGCTTCACAAGATATTGCTGAAAGTGCCAGTGGTTCAATTAATTTAAGCGCACAGAAAAATATCATTGGGCATGCACAAGAAAAAATTAGTCTGTTTGCTGCACAAAAGGGTTTCCGCGCTTATGCAGCAAAAGGAAAGCTCGAACTGCAAGCGCAAGACGATGCTATTGAGGCAATTGCCAAGAAAGTTATCAAGCTCATTTCTACTGAAGATAAAATCGAGCTTACGAGTCCAAAAGAAATTGTATTAACAGCGGGTGGGTCGCAGCTCAAAATTAATGCGGATGGCGTATTTTCAACAACAGGCGGTAAGTTTGAAAGTAAAGCTGGACAGCATTTGTTTACGAGTGGAGCCAAGGTTTCTTATGAGGTTCCTGAGTTGCCTAATACACCAAGTTTTAGTAACCGTTTAGATATCTATGATCTATTTTGGGAAAGTGACTTTAGTAAGCTTAGCTATAAGGCATTCATTCCAGAGACAAATTCCTTTACTTCAGGAGCTGTAGATGAACATGGCCGTACAGGAAAAATCAGTACTGCTGATCCAAAAAATGTTCAAGTTTTAATTGGTTCTGATGATGAATGGGGACTGTTAATTGATAGTTTTGATGAAGATGACTCTTTGGAGGATCAGAACGTTAATGGTAATAACGTAGGTCTTGATAATAATGTTGAAGATAGGGGCTGAAAATGAATAAAAAATCATTAGTTACAATACAAATCTTAGATTTATTTGGTAGCCCAATTTCAAAAGCACAATATGAAGTAAAAAATCAGAGGACTGGGCAAGTTATCGCTGTGGGAACAACAAACTCATCTGGATGTATTGTTGAAATCAGCCGAGATAAAGGAACTGCTTTAGATGTATATATTAAAAGTATGTTTAAAGGTTCAATGATTAAAGTACAAAGTTTTGTAATGTCTAAAGACCGAATGGTCGTAAAAATTACAAGTCCCAAAGTACTTTTAGATTTAAAAACATTAACAAATCAAGGTAATAATGGGCAATATAAAAGAAAAACACATATTGTTAAAAAGGGTGATACGCTTTTTGAAATAGCACAAAAAAATCATACGACCGTTCGAGCACTAGAACGTTTAAATAAAATAGACGATCCAAATAAGATCAGTATTGGTCAAGTAATTAAACTGCCAGTTCATATTCCTGCTTCTGGAAATCATTCACACCAAGATAAACCTAAACATAAGCACTCAGCTCAATCTACAAATAAACCTACTCCTAGTAGTACAAAAACTACTTCAGCCCCAGCAGCAAAAAGACCAGCTAATCCTACTTCTCAAATAAAACAAGAAAATGTGCTTCAAGAAAAAGTACATCAACTTTATGAAGATACTAAAAAAGCACTGAATGAAGCGACAAGTTCAGCTTCTAAAATTTTGACTGTTGATGATCGTAGTCAAGATGGGGGTACTCCTAAAGCAAATACTACAAATATTTGTAAAACCAATCCTCAATGTATTTCCAGTGGTAAAAGTGAGTTAATAAGAGAAGTTAATATTCGCTTAGCAGGTTTTGGTGGAGCATTACCAATAGATGAATTTACAGAACTGACTGCAACATGTATTAAACAATTTCAACGGGATTATATGGGGGTTCCAGACACTGGGAAGATTTGTGGTTCTGTTTTAGCTGCTTTAGATCAATTTTATGATGAATACCCTATTTCTAGCTTCATGGGAAAAGCTGCATGTAATTGTGGTAAGTGTTCTGGTTTTGGAAATGGAAAGATGGGAGTGCGATCAGGTATAAATACTGCTAATGAATATCCAGGTATTCATAGGTCTTTAATTTGGATACTAAAAACCTTAAATTTTTATTTAAAAAATGAATTTAAAGATAAGAAAATTAATGTAGCATATATAGAATCTGGTTATAGATGCATTGAAAATAATAAGAAACATGAGAGAACATCTGTAAACCATATGGGGCTAGCTCTGGATATACATTTTCATAAAAATGGAGTTAGAACACGAGAATTAAGTGATATGGAATTTATTCGAAAAAATGTTATGGCAAAAAAAATGGGGGCATCTGAACAAAGAATCAGGGATAAAATTTATTTAGAACCTAAAGTCTTTAGAAGTGGAGAGGCTGGTGCAAAAACATGGGTACATTTTGATGTTACAGCGTTTTCAAACAAATATCTTCACAATAATTTGTTCAAAGAAAAAGTAGAATCTCTTAATGGTGTTAAGCTCTTGACTTTAATAAAAGAAAACTCTTTAAATTCTATATTAAATTGCTCAGGTCAAATTTCTACGAATAATAAACCTTCTATAGAGGCCACAGGAACTGTTTTGGAATTAACAAAGCAGGATTTAGATGACTTATTAAAAGCTGCAGCTACAGAAGTACATGTATTCAAAAATAATGAAGATATGACTTACCAACAAATGGGAGGAGTTGTTGAAACTATGTTAAATAGAAGAATGACTGGTAGAAATAAATGGTCTACTATTAGAAAAGTTTTAAATGAACAATGGGCTTTCTCTGATATTAACTCCACTCGTCCTACAGCTTATGGTAGTGTACAAAATGTACCTTGGTCTAGAGTAACGGATGGTCATAGAAAAGCTTTTAATAAATATATTAATGACAGAGTTAATGGCAAACCGTCTATTATTGGTAGTGAATTAAATTACGCAAATCCTACCCAATTACAAGAAGCTAGCCAAAGTACTAAAAAATGGGTTGCAGACGTAGTAAATCAAGCAAAAAAAACAGGTTATATCTTTGGTAGAGGTGATTTCATACATTATCATGGTACAACATCAGATATGAAGCCGCATAAACCTGCTTCATTTAAAATCAAGATTGTAAATTAAGAGTCAAAAGAGATGAAAAAACAAAGTTTAATAATTACTTCTGTTATTACTATGATTTGCGGATGTAGTGTAATAGCCAAACCTGTATCTACATGTAAAACAGACTTTGATAATCTAAGTTGTATTAGAAGTGCATCAAGTTCAACTAATTCTGAAATGAAAAGAATACTAGAAAATTTATATAAGTCAGTAGATAATGTTAATGAATTAAAAGCTTCACAAATAAAATGGACACAATATAAAAATACATATTGCAAAGAGTTTATAGGAAAAGAAGCAGCTAATGCTCAAGGCGATGGAGCAGAGACAGTTATAGAATCTTGTTTACTAAACAGTGATAAAAGTAGATTGTTAGAATTGAAATCTTTAAATAAAATGTATTCAAATTGATGTATTATAATTGAAATTTGAAAATATAATCCAAGTTTAGATGAGTACATAATAAAATATACTAAGAATATCTTATTGAAGTTATTTTAATTAGTAGATTTTTTATGTACTATCATTAATTACAAATTATAGCTAAAATATATAACTAAAGATGATAGTTTTTAAGATAAAATAAAAAGTATTTTTTGAAATTTAGAAGTGAAGTAGTAGATCTTCTTTTAAATTATAAAATTAATATAAAGGCATTTGGCATTTTTAAACTAATATGACTAAAACTAGATTAAGAGTATGGGGAAATAGTGTGGAAAAGTTATGAATGTTGATATTCATTTTCTAAAATTACTAAACCGAAGAGTCTGAATTGATATATTAGCTTTGAAAATATACGTATGTCACATGTAAGAAAAAATTAAAAATTTTGTTAATAATTATTTATAGGATGGACTAATGGAAAAATCAATTATTAGAGAAAATTTAAAATATGCAAATAAATATTATTCAGATGAAAAGAATAGAAAAGCTTAGGTAGATAAATTTCATAATGAGGCAGTGAAAAATGGTATAATACTTGGTACAGGTAAAGCTATACATGCCCATGAAACGGTTCGAGAGTTAAGAAATAAAATGCCAAAACCGTTTAAAATTGTTCTATCTAAAGATTTTAAAGGAATTTAATATGTTCAGAAAGTATGTATTTTATACAGGTTGGTTATTAGCAACCTTGAGTTTAAGTGTATCGGCATGTGCAGATAATACAAAAGTTAAAAAAAGTGAAAAAAATATTCATGGTTTAGAATTAACACATTTACCATATAATTCCAGTGATCATCTTAAATGCATCATGAAAAATGAGGCAAATAGTTGTTCTAAAGTTAACTTAGTAAAATCATCTAACTTAACTAAATACTATTCATTTATTTCACCTGCATATGGAGATAGTGTTGTTTTGCCTGAAACAGATGATAGTAAACAAATAATTGTTTCTCCTTTTGAAGACAATGAAGGTGAAGGCCCACAGTTAGAAATTTCTATTATTAATGCTTTTGGTGTAGTAGAACAAAAAACTATACCTGCAAACAAAAATGTAGTAATCGATAAAAATTATAATTTAATTTATAAAGATGGTAATAAAGAAAAAATATTAAAATTTAAATAAGATAGTAGATGTTAATATTAAATAGAAATTTCAAAGAATAAATAATTGATAAAAAATAGTAAATATTTACTGTTTTTTATCAATTTTATATTGTTGATATTTAGAATGTTAATATTTAGTCAGCTCTTAACATAAAGTTGATCATAAATATAGCTCTAACGAACTGTTAAAATTAAAATAATTAAAAAGCTAACATGTCCTAGATCTTGGTTTAACTAAAAGGCGTAATAGTGAATATCAATTGTTTATTAAGGAACGTACGATGCAAGGCATTAATCTTAATTTTCTTAGTGTGCTATTAGTCTTTAGTTTGAGTGCTTGCTCAAATGCTGCAGATTATAAACCACAACGGTTAGATGAGAAAACAATATATAGTAATAGTGAGCATGATCTTAATAGTATATATTCTGATATAAAAAGCTATATCAGTGATAATAAAAATGAAGTTAAGTATCTTGTTGATACTCAACGTTCTTGGTTGAAAAATAGAAATTTAAAATGTAATTTTAATGGGAAAGAAGCAAATAGTGAAAACTATAAATGTTTAAGTGATTTTAATAATTCTAAAATAAAAGATTTGAAAAAGTCATATTTGGACTTTGATAGTTTGGAAGGAAGCCTAATAAAACCATTTAAATATACAAATGGTATTGTGAAAGAGTTGGAAACAGGTGGGTGTTATTGTAGTGAAAGTACAATTAAGATTTTAAAGGACGAAATTTATATATATCAAGTTTGTGGTCAATGGTTAAAGGAGCCACGTATATATAATATTGTTGGTAATAAAAAAGATGGATTTTCTGTAGAATATCAAATTGATACTAATAATAAAGTTCCGGAATTTAATTTGGCATTTGTTGCTAATGGTAAAAATGTTTGGAATATAGTTCCGAAAATCTTTGGAAAAGAAGATTTAATAAATTTAAATTTTGCAATTAAGTATACAACTGATGTGAATATAAAAAATAAGAAAAATGATTGTCATGATGATGAAGAGTAATCATTTGTTGTTAAGGTTTTGATTGCATTTAATAATAGTAATATCAGCTTAAAATATGATATTGCTATTATTATAAAATAGAAATTCAAAGTAAATAATGAGCTTATTCAAAATGAAAAAATATTTTAAATTTATAATTTTCACTGTTCTTATGATTGGGCCTGTAGGATCCTCATATGCTGATTTTGGTTTTATTCAAGATAAAGATGGGTATGTGAATGTAAGGGAAAATTCAAGTTTAAGTTCTAAAGTTACATCCAAATTAAATAATAATGAAATTGTTTCTTGTGTGATGGATGAAGAGACTAATAATTTTTGTTTAGTTAATGCAAGTAATGGTGCAACAGGATTTGTCTATAAAAACAGAATAAATAATTTTAGTGGTTACACTTCTATTAAGCTATCTCAATATTCTAGAGAAAAAGCTGTTTATAGTGATAAAAATATAATAGTAGAAGTGTATGCAAAAAAAGCTATTTCCGATCCTAAACTTTATAAAACTTTTAAAGGTGAATATAAGTATTTTAATAATAAAAAGTTCTTTGGTACAGATGGTAGCCTACCTGACAATAATTTTTTACAACTTGATAAAATTATTATTAAAGAAAAAGATAACAGAATAGAAATCAGTAGAACTGAGCTTGAGCAATATTTTTTCCCTAAAGATGGTATCGATGGGGGCAAGAACGAGCTTGCTGATTTTAAAATATATTACTTAAATAATAATATTTTTATTCTAAATACTTTTAATGATGGTGGTGCCGTAGCATACAATATCGTTTTAAATGTAAAAAATGGAAAAATAGTTACTAATAAAGCTTGGAAAGTTGAAGTTTGATAAAAATCATATAGTAAGGTTCTGAACGGTTATAAATATCAACTTCATTAGTGATGCGAGAAAATAAAAGTGATTTATAAAAAATTAATTTTTGTATGTTTATTGGGCTTATGTAATATTCAATATGTAATTGAAGGAGCTTATGCAAATTCTTTTGAAATAAAGAAAGTAAATAATAATCAATCCATTGAATCCACTGTAAAAATTAGAAAAATAAAGAAGAGTTTAGATAATAAAATTTATTTATTATTAGATTCTGATGAGGGTTGTATAGTAAGTGAAAAACCTCTTAATAAAGATATTGTAATTGTCTATAAAGAGGACGAAAAATTTAAATATGATATTGTGAATCCAATATTGAAAAAATATAGTAATGATTGTATTTCAGAATTAGCTTTTGTTACAGATGAGCCTAATTACTTTTATAATATTGATAAAAGAAGTAAGGAGCTAGTTCGAGGTTATGGTTTTCAATTAAATAAAGATCAAATTCTATATAAAAATAATAAAGTTAGAGGGGTGGATTTAATAGGAGATGGAATCCCTAACATTATAACTGAATGTTTTTCAAATGAAGGTGCATATCTTAATATTTGGGGAGGGTATAATAATGAAGAAAAATTGTTGCATCGTTATACTTACCTAGATATGGATTTACAAGTATCATGTACTGAAAATGAAAAAATATATAGTAAAGGTTTTCTGGATATAAGAAATAAATATAGAGAAAATTAATGAAATTTATCTGATAATATTCATGATAAATGAAAAATTTAATTTAAGCAATGTAGGCACTTTTATTACTGAAAGTGCCTGTATAGGCTAATTTAATTGGTCATATAGCATCTTTGGTTAATTAGTTGTTAGGTGGCTTCTACAAGTAAGATTAAGGTCCTAACTTTTAAAACCAATTTAATCGTTTTAAGTTATTGATTTTAATTTTTTTGTTATCCCCATTAATTAAATAGGGGAGTTTGGCGCCCATCAAAATAGGCAAGTCATCTTCAATATCATCACTGTATGTCGCGAACCAAGGTTGATTGACATTAAGTTTATTCAATCTTCTTACTTTTTCTTCAGATCTACAATGTATTCCACTTACCCATCCACCTAGCTTCTTTTGCAAAGGTGTACCAATAATTTGTACATCTAGATTGATAGATTCGAGTAAAACATTCGCTAACTTTTCTGGTGCAGCTGTTGCAATAAACACAATTCTTCCACTGGCTAAATGATCTTTAACTTCTGTTATACCTTGCTCAAACCAATATAATGAATCAGAAGTGGTACCTTTTATATTATTGGAAAAAATTTTAAAGCTGTATTCTAATTCTTCTTCATTCAGACAGTAGGTTGCAATCCACAAATACAATGAAGCACCTTTAGATTTATATTTCTTGAATTTCATAAGAGGCAAAGCTATAGGAGTAACAATAAGTGCACCGATGAATCTAAGAAGATTAGATTTCAATTTATCCGTTAACCATGCCTTTGTAGAGTCGCCAGATAGTAATGTTCCATCTAAATCAAAAACAACGATTTCTTTCATATATTTCTCTAGATTTGGTAATAGTGATAAGAATTAATTTTCAAAAAGAGTATTTTTAATAGTTGATTTATGAATTCATAAAATATTTTATTATATTGTAATTTGGTTATAATAGTTTGACTTGATTATTTATAAATTAATTAAATGAAATTTTTTTGTTTATTATTGATAGCTCTTTCTGCTAACACATTTGCAAATACAGATAAGTGGAATGGTACTTATCATTATTATAGTTCAGAAGAATTGCCAGGTGGTAATGTTGCGACGATAGAATCTGTTTTAACACTAACACCCAAAAAGTGTGAATATTCTATTACTGGTTTTCAGGTTGATAAATCTTATATATGCAAAGTGAAAGAGAAAAATAACGAGCTATATTTCTTTAAAGTTCAAAGTGGTGAAAAGTTAGGAAAAGTAGTCTTTAAGAAAGGAAAATACTATCTTTATTCTGATGAAGTTTTAGATAGTAAAGACAACTTATTTTTTAAAGATAAATAATAGTTATAAAACTCTTTTTTAAAATATTTCAGACTCTAAAAAAAGCCCAACATAAGTTGGGCTTTTTTTACGTCTCTACAATCCCTTCTAAATCTTCGAGGGTATAGTTCGGCATATCAATAATATGGGTTTGAATACCTTCTTGCACATAATCATTCGCATGAGGATATAACCAACGAGTGATCTGTTCGGCAACGCTTGAATGATACTGAATTTCAAAGTGATTTAAGCCATAAAACACGGCTTTATGCGAATCTGGAACTTTGAGCTGAAAACGTGGATTAGGATGTTCACCCAGCGCACTTTTCACACTCACCAAGTAATCACCAATCACAGTAAGCGCTTTATTGCGTACTTTTTCAAACTCGAGTGTTCCTGCCACTAAAAAAGTATTGATATGAGAAGGCAAAGGAGCAGGGGCACGATTATCATCCATCATGCCAATTCGGGCATCCATATATTCCCAGTCATCATCACGAACACTACCGTGGCGTAAGTCTAAAATACCATTACTGCGAATATTAACCAGTTGACCAAGTAAACCTACAAAAGGGAAAGCCCCGAGCTTATCTTGTATGGTAAAACCAAAGCGCTCCAAGACTGCACCATGATGTGGGGAACCAATACATACCAGATTCTCGACCATATGAATCCATTGGTACATATTTTGTTTACCGTAGAACAATGCACTACGAGAAACCAGCCCACCCATACTGTGACCAATCACATCAATGCTGGTAATTCTTGGATTATTTTTTACGAGATCTTCTAATAAGTTGGAGAAACTGCGTCCATTGGCCGAAATACGTCGACCTGTATTGTAATTTAAATACAGCATGGTGTTATGGTCACGCTGGGCTAATAGACGCTCTCCAATTCCACCGTAATGGGCGTTTGACCAAGTCAGATGATTCATACACAAACCATGAACCATAATTACAATACGGCCTGCAAGCTCACCTTGCTGTATAGCTCCATAGTGATCGTATAGCACTATTGGTAGGGCGAGAGGACTATGTTGCTTGAGTAGGTAATCCCCAAAAACACCATTCAAAATTCCCACCAAAAAATGTAGGCTTGGGGTGAGTGGTTTTTCGTGAAGTGTTGGATATTTTTCAATAATGCGACGCAAACCGGGTGCTAAAAAATAACGACCATATTTTTGTAAAGCGCCATAAGAAAATTGATATGCCTTTTGCACAAATGGTCGTTTTTGAAAGTTTTTAGCGTTTTGTGTGCTAATACCAAAAGCATTTTTTAAGACTT
>Ga0207696_1001637_pt1 | contig 11791 bp, 9 predicted proteins | sample KBSS54metaG_FD_184403 | JGI IMG/M metagenome (GOLD analysis project Ga0207696, IMG submission 184403) | Switchgrass rhizosphere microbial communities from Kellogg Biological Station, Michigan, USA - KBS S5-4 metaG (SPAdes) (version 2) | ecosystem: Host-associated > Plants > Roots > Rhizosphere >...
GGTGTCGAGAACAACCGTCATGGCATTTACCCATCAAACGTGGAACTTTTTTTCCCTCAGGCGCCCCAAAAAACAGGACGTCCCGCGAACATTAATCATAAATGGAGTGAAAAAATGATCAAAAGAACCTTGGCCGCTTTCGTCGCAACCGCCAGCCTCCTGAGTGCCGGTGCGGCGCTGGCCGACCGCCCGGGCGCTGGATGGATCACCATCGAAAAGGCCATCGAAATCGTCAAGACCAAGGCCGGTTATGTCGAGGTCTACGAGATCGAGGCCGACAACAACGGCTATTGGAAAGGGGAAGGGCGCAAGGCTGATGGCGTGGTGTACGAATTCCGTATCGACGGCGCATCGGGCAATGTCCTTCGTGACCAGAAGGACTGAGTTCAACGCAGTTGAACGGAATGCGCAGGTATCGAGCCTGCGCATTTTTTTGTGTGGATCAAGGGGACGATGCAACTTCCAGCTGCCGGCCCACTTCGCAGATCAGCAGCGCGATCGAATCGGCGTTGTGCAAGATGACACCGACGCGGGCATCCGATGTTTGTTGATCCATGAACGCATTGCGCGCCCCGTTCATGGTGGTGCTGTGCGTTTGCCTGAATATCTCCGCGGCCGTGGCCTCTTTTTCGGGAATTCTGTCAAAGTCAATCCAGACCGCGCGCTCCGGGTTCCATTCCGCAAACAATTGCGCCCGGGGAGTGGCCAGTGAAAGCGCCATTCTTCGTTCGTCCTGCAACTCCTGGAGCAGCTTGGCGCCGTCGGGTGTCACGGACGAAATCAGGTCACAGAAAGGCTCTCGCCCGCGTACGGTTGCGATATCCCAGGCGTTGCTCAGTTGATGGGCGAGTTCGTGGATCAGGGTCTCGGCTTGTGCGTGGCCGTCGATATCAAATCCAGGCGCAGTGACGGGCACGTAGTCCCCCAGGTCCTGGTCAAAGAAGTGCTGGGTGAAATGGACCTTGTTCTGCTGGTCGCCATCGAGGACAAATGCGATCACGTCGTGAAACCACCTGGTGGAGCCGACGATGAAGCGGTCGGTGTTGAGCAGATCGTCCGTCGGGTCTACCAACGCATTGCAGATCGGCAGGATCGCGGTCTTGATCCTGGACAGGATCTGCGTCGTGACTTTCGGAACATCAAAGAACTCCATGAGAAACCGGTTGACCCGTCCGCCGGGCACAACGTTGATGTCCAGAATGGCCAGGTTATGCAGGCAGTTGAACGCATAATCCCGGGCCAGTCCCACTGCACGCCCCAACACCCGGGCTTTTTCAGGGTAGCGCCGGGTGATTTCTTCCATACCGTGGGCTTCTATGTTGAGCATCGTGCGACGAATCCGAGTGTATTTGCTGTGCTCGAGCATTCTGGAAAAGGCTTTGCCGTAATGAACGGTCTGGCCCGGCGTGATCCGCACCATCCGTGAGTCGGTCTTGCGCAGTGACGGGCCGCGTTCTTCCCCTTTTGCCAGTTGCCAGTCCGAGCCGTTTTTGACGACCCTGTATACCTTGCCGTCCACCGCGGCATAGCTGCGGTTGTTGGATGTCTTCTGGTACACGCCCTGGGTCGCACTGAAGGTGAGGTCCTTGAGCGCTACGTCGGTTGCTTCGAAAGGCTGCAGCAGTGTGCGTTGTGGCGAGGTCAATTCAATTTCGTCCAGGGTCGGCGCAACAATCTTTTCGATCTGTGTGGCGCCGGCTGCGGTTGCCTGTTCGCCGATGTCGGTGACAACTGCGCTTTCGGCGGACATTTCCGGCAGAAGGCCGACGGTGACCATTTGCTCTGCGCCATCGATAAACGACTTCAGCGCCTTCTTCCAATGATGATTCTGCAGGGCCTCGGCCGAATCCTTGAAGTCATCGTAGGCTTGCCAGAGAAAGCGCCCATAGGCGAGTTTGCCTTGCAACATGTCCGCGACCTGTTGGATGTCATCACTGAACAGGACTTTGGCGTTCTCCCAGTCGGATTGGCCGTCGCTGTCGCGCTGCGAACCGAGCATCTGCTTCAACAGCTCGAGATTGTCCTGATACAGACGTTCCAGCAGGTTGCCGCCAATCGGGCGGTAGTCCAGCGTCATTTCGCTGATCTGTCCCAGGCTGCTGGCAAGCAGGCTGCGGAAGGTCGCTCGCTGCGTCTGCGGCAAACGGCGAAGCAACAGGTTTTGCAGAAATCCCGGAGTATTCAGAGCGCCAATCAGGGCTTTCTCGTCGAAGAACTCGTGAAACGCCTGCTCGGCAAACGGGGTATAGAGCAGCACTGGCCCCTTGTGGGCGGTGCCGGGTGCCAACACATACAGTCCGCATGCCTCGACGGCAGTAGCTCCGGCGGTCTTGACCAGTGACAGTGGACACACCATGGCGTGTGTGCCGGCGACGGCGGCACGGGCGATGGCATCCGGCATGTCCAGCGCCTGCCGGATGTAACTGAACGCGGTTTCGGACAAATGCTGCTGCAGTTTCAGCGCGTGAGCATGCTGCAGCAATTGCCATGGCAACTGACGGAAGAAAACCTGCTGCCGGGCGAGCCCTGCAACCGTAGTCGTCGCCAGTGCCTGAATGACTTTTTCGCTGTAGCGGGTGGGAATTTCGAGCGACAGCAGCAGTTGCCTGACGGCGCTCTGATCCAGCCCTTTGGGCAAGGCGCTGGCGTTGATCGATGTGACTTTGAAACCGGTGCCCTGGGCAACATTGATGTGATTGAGGGCAAACTCGACCAGGTTACGCGCGGGGCCGGCCAGGGTCAGATTGGGTGTTATCCGGATGTGGCGAGGATTGATCCGGCTATCGGGGAAACGGCTGTCGAGCAGTGATTTCAGGGTTTGTTCGACATGGGTGACCAGTGTCGGCACACCTGTCAGGTAGTCCTTGTCGTCGACGACGCTCTGGCGCCATTGCTCCATCAGTTCGACGTGCAGTTTCTGCTCTGCAACCGCCGCCATGCCGAGCCAGGCCGGGTAGGTCTGCTGTGAAGCGATTGCCCGGGCATGGGCCGTGGCCAGTTTCAGGTTGTTGTGAAAAGCCGGCTCACTCAACGCTGTCAGCGCCTTGCTGCGCCTGGCGGGATCCTTGACGCGGCTGCGCACCTGCTCGCAGCGCCCGAGAAAATGCTCGATGGCCGATTGCATGCGGTTGTGCAGCACGTTGTGTTCGATGAACTGAAACGCCCCCAGGGAATAGCGCTGATGCAGCTGAAACTGTGCAGGCAGAATGTTCTCCAGCAATGACAGGCGTTGCACGTTATGCAGCAGGCGTTGCTCGAGCCTGTGCCGGGCAACCGCGACGGTGTCGAATACTTCAAGCCCGAGCGCGGGTGTCCACAGTACCGTGCGACCGGAGTGCCGGGCGTCGAGGCCGCCACGCTCGGTCATCAGCAGGCAATGGGCGAGCGGCAGCAGGTTTTGCTGGCCGGCAGACTGCAGGGTGAGCCCATAGGCGTCCGGGCGAAAACCCTCCAGCGCCCGACGCAGCACGCGGGTCGGCTGGTCGGGGTTGACCACGGCATCGACGATCGCCCGCGCCGACGCTTGCAGCGTACCGTTCAATGCTCGCAGCCGGGCTTCGCCGGTCACCCCGAGAAACCAGGCATGGCCCAGGTTTGACTTGAGGTTTTCGAGAAACGGTCGCTGGACTTCCAGGGTTGCCATCGGTTGCGTCTTGAGTAATTCGCCGAGCGAAGCTTCAACGCTGCTGAACGTCTTGATCGCGGCACGCGCCTTGTCCGCCAGGACCAGGGACGGCTGTTGATTGCCCGACAACACCGGGTGCGTGCTCCAGCGTCCAGCGCTGTCGAACTCGAGCAGACGCGCATGAATCATCGAGCGAATGTCCAGGCTCTTGTCGAACAGGGCGTGCAGATTCACCGCGCCATCGCTGTGGCGAAACACCTGCAAGGCGTACTCGATGTTTTGCCGTTGCTTGGTGATGATGGATTCAAAGAGGATCTTGAAGACCTCTCCAAGGACCCGCTCTCCCGACACCTGCGGCTGATCGAAGCCAATGAAGCGATTGCGCTCGTCCAGGCTGAGCAGGCTGTAGAGTTCGTCTTCATGCCCCTTGGCCATGAACTTGCTCAGCAGCGTCTGTTTCAGATCGCTGTAGTCGGTGAGTACCTGCAGGCCCTGCACCGGCGTGTAAAGGAAGGCGTGGGTGCCGCTGATCATCAGCGAACCCGCCAGTTCGACGTAGTTGGCTTCACGTTCCCAGAGACGCACGGTTTCGGTCAATGGACGAATGGAGCCGTCGTTGCGGGGCCGTATCAACTGGTGCAGTGCGTTGAATTGCGGTGCATCGAGAATGCCGGTTTCGCGTTTGATCATCCATTCGGCGCGCGCCTGATCCTCGAGTACTTCGGCAAAAAACGTCCGACGCGACGAGCCGTCGCTGGAGGGCGCATCCCAATAGCGTTCCAGATGTTGAAACAACAGCGCCGACAGCTTGCCGGCAGCACTTTTGACGGCGTCTTCCCATTGCAGTTGGTCATCCTGAGTGGCCGTTCTGTCGGGGTGGGTGAACTCACGCAATGCAGCGGTCGGCCATTGCTGGTGGCGGTAATACAACAGCACTGCGTCGCTCAGGCTCATGGATTCGAGCCAATGCCTGTCGGGCGCCGCACGGTCGGAGCCGGTGGCGCCGTCCAGGGTGTAGAAGCCGACGCGGGTTCGGCTCTGCTGCAAGCTGCCGAAGTGGGGCTTGAGCAATTCGTCGAGAATGTTTTCCAGCAGGTGCGTCAGCGTCGGCAGTTTCTCCAGCTCCGTACGCATTGCCTGCGCATTCAACAACTGGCTCTGTTTGATCGCCTCGGTGGTCTCATCGAATACATCACCTTCGATCAGTGTGAACGACACGGAAATCTTTTCCGCGTCGAGCAGCCGTTTACGTTGTGGCAACGACAGGAGCGCAAACAGCGAGGTCTGGTCGTCGGCGTCGTTCAGGCTTTGCTCGAACTGTTGCTTCAAGTCGGCGCGGTCAGCGTATTTCTTGATGCCGTCGAAGGCGGTGTAAAGGATGTGGGCCTGATTGACGGGTGTCTGGCTGAGAACAAACGCGCCCGGAAGCGGCACCGGGATTTCACTGCCAACGTTAAGCAGTACCCGCTCGGCGCGCATGGCCGGGGTCTGCTGGCTGCGCAAGCTGTGGGAGGACAGCCTGGCATGGGCGAGCCATCTGAATTCGTGTTCGGACAGACCGTGGGTCTTGCCCAGTTCGGTCCATAGTCCGGGGGAGTCGAAGACTTCGGGGAACAACAAGGGTTTGATGGGGGCTGACATGATCGAGTCTCGATGAGGGGCGCATGCGCGCAGGCGCCGGTGGGTCGGGACGCAAGGCTAGGGCGGGTGACGCTGGCGAAGGTGGTAGATAAATATTGCGGGGTTGACAGGCCACCGGCCGGCCATGGTTAATCCTCTGGCGGGTTGTTCGTTCGCTGTTGTTCCCTCCAATAATTACTCTGGAGCTTCAGATGTCTGCGCCACACGATCATGCGGTCTCGTCCACGGTCTCGCTGGACGAGCTGACTCAATTGCTGGAAACGATTTTCACCCGTCACGGCACCTCGGCCGAAGTCGCCCGAACGCTGGCCGCCAATTGCGCCAATGCCGAGCGGGACGGTGCGCACAGTCACGGCGTATTCCGGATCCCCGGTTATGTCTCGACGCTCAACAGCGGCTGGGTCAACGGCCAGGCTGTGCCGAAAGTCGAGGACGTGGCGTCAGGATTCGTCAGCGTCGATGCCGGCAACGGTTTTGCTCAACCTGCGCTGGCGGCGGCGCGTGCACTGCTGGTGGAAAAGGCCCGCAGTGCCGGGATCGCGGTGTTGGCGATCCGTAATTCCCATCACTTCGCCGCGCTGTGGCCGGACGTCGAGCCTTTCGCGGATGAGGGTCTGGTGGCGTTGAGCGTGGTCAACAGCATGACCTGCGTGGTACCCCACGGTGCCGACCGGCCATTGTTCGGCACCAACCCGATCGCCTTCGCCGCACCCCGGGCTGACGGTGCGCCGATCGTGTTCGACCTGGCCACCAGCGCCATCGCCCATGGCGACGTGCAAATCGCCGCACGCAAGGGCGAGAAACTGCCGGCAGGCATGGGCGTCGACAGCCTTGGCCAGCCGACCTGCGACCCGAAAGCGATTCTGGAAGGCGGTGCATTGCTGCCGTTTGGCGGACACAAAGGCTCGGCGCTGTCGATGATGGTCGAGCTGCTGGCCGCCGCGCTGACCGGCGGCAACTTCTCGTTCGAGTTCGACTGGAAGAACCATCCGGGGGCCAAGACCCCGTGGACTGGCCAACTGCTGATCGTGATCGACCCGAGCAAGACCGCCGGGCAAAGCTTCGCCGAACGCAGTCAGGAACTCGTGCGGCAGATGCACGGGGTTGGACTCAAGCGTTTGCCGGGTGACCGGCGGCATTTGCAGCGGGCAAAATCATTGGCCAGGGGCATCGAACTGGATCAACAGACCCTGTCGCAGTTGCGTGAACTGGCCGGCGAATGAGTGTTTGCCGGACATGAAAAAGGCGAGCCCGAGGGCTCGCCTTTTTTGTTCGCGCTCAGCGGCGACCGAGCAGCAATCCGACCACCAGACCGAAACCGGCGGAAATCGCCACGGTCTGCCACGGGTGTCCGCCAATGTAGCTCTCGGTGGCGTCCACCGCCGGTTTGGTGCGGTCACGCACGCTGGTGACCGAATCCAGCGCCTGCTGCAGTTTCTGGGCGATTTGCCCGCGCAGGGTCTCCGCTTCCTCGCCGACCAGCGAGGCACTGCTCTTGAGCAGTTTTTCCGACTCTTCGATCAGCGCCTGAAGTTCGCTGAAGGCCTGGTCCTTGATTTGGTCTTCGGCGGCTTGAACGGCGGTTTTCCGGGCCATTGGGTGACTCCTTGCAGGTGAATGGACAGTGAACAATGGAGTGTGGCGCGACTTGAAAAGTTGCAGCGATTTTCCATCCGGAGCAAAAACCAACGTCAGAGGTTTCCGTCCAGCGTGTAAGATGTCGCCATTTCATGCAGCAGGTAATTCCCGATGAGTTTCAATCTGGCCGACAAATCCCTCGCAGAGCGCGCCGCGCTGGAAGATGAAAAATCCCGACTGTTCGAACTCTGGCAGAACAATCTGGGCAAAGCCAAGGGCGAAGCCGCGCGGTTGTTCGGCGAGCGCTCCAAGCGCAAGGGCAAGTGGGCCGAATTCGTGCGCGCCGAACTGGACGGCATGTCGCCGCCGGAGTTCGCCAACATGGTGCGCAGTGAAGTCAATCGCCTGATGGCGGCCAACAAGTAATCACTCGGCCCTGAAACTGGCGCCAATCGCTTCGCGCACCGTCAGCACCACCGGATCGATCTGGGTGCTGGTGCGCCAGCCCAGTTCGATCGGGTAACGCGGCAGCGCCAGAGGGCAGGGCAGCAGCGCCAGCCCGCTCATTGCAGCAATCGCCTGCGCGGCGTGGGTCGGAATTGTCGCCACCGCATCGCTGCCCTTGAGCAGATGCGGCAACGCCGCGAAATGCGTGGTCGAGGCGCAGACCCGGCGACTGCGGCCCAGCGCCGCCAGCCCTTCATCGGTAATCCCGATAAAGCCGCCCGACGACACCAGTAGGTGCTCGCGGGTGACGAATTCTTCCAGATCGATCTGCTGCTGGCCCGGCGCCAGGCTCGCCGGATCCACCAGACACGCGTAACCCCCTTCACCCAGCACCTGACGGCTGAGCAGCCGCTCGGCGAACCCGCCGGCGGTGATCGCCAGGTCGATGCTGCGCTCCATCAGCGCCCGGGCGACGATCTGGCTGTGGGTCTGGCGGAAGATCAGCCGCAGTTTCGGCGCGCGGCGGGCGATTTCCTCGATCAGCCGCCGGCCGTAAGCGATCTCGAAATCGTCAGAAAGGCCCACGGTGACCGAGCGTCCTTCGTAGTGATGGGCGGTCGGGTCGACCATGGCCAGGCTTTGCCGGCATTTGTTGAGCGCATCGCTGACAACCGGTTTCAACTGGTTGGCCTTGAGCGTCGGCGCCAGACCCCGGCCGGTGCGCACGAACAATTGATCGCCATACACCTCGCGCAACCGCCGCAAGGCCGCGCTGACCGCCGATTGGGTCACGCCCAGGCGCAACGCCGCGCGGCTGGCGCTGGACTCTTCATGCAGGGCTTCGAAGACTTTCAGCAGGTTGAGGTCGACGGTCGCGATATTCATCTGGCTCATATCATTCAGCAGTGGATCGGTCTTTATTCATGATCCCGTGGCGCCGGAGAATGAGCAACACCTGAACTTCACGGAGTGACCGCCATGCCCAAATCAATCGTTGCCGCCCTGCAGATCGGCGCCTTGCCCGGTGGCAAGGCTGAGACCCTGGATCAGATCCTGAGTTGGGAAACCGCGATCATCGAATCCGGCGCCGCGCTGGTGGTGATGCCCGAAGCGTTGCTCGGCGGTTACCCGAAAGGCGAGGGCTTCGGCACGCAGCTGGGTTATCGCTTGCCGGAAGGCCGTGAGGCCTATGCCCGTTACTTCGCCAACGCCATCGATGTGCCGGGCGCGGAAACCGAAGCGCTGGCCGGGCTGTCGGCGCGCACCGGGGCCAATCTGGTGATCGGCGTGATCGAACGGGCCGGCAGCACCTTGCATTGCACCGCGCTGTATTTCGACCCGCAGGCGGGTCTTGTGGCCAAACACCGCAAACTGATGCCCACCGGCACCGAACGGCTGATCTGGGGCAAGGGCGACGGTTCGACGCTGCCGGTGCTCGACACTCAGCTCGGCAAACTCGGCGCGGTGATCTGCTGGGAAAATATGATGCCGCTGCTGCGCACGGCGATGTACGCCAAGGGCATCGAGGTCTGGTGTGCGCCGACCGTGGACGAGCGCGAAATGTGGCAGGTGAGCATGCGCCACATCGCCCATGAAGGGCGCTGCTTTGTGGTCAGCGCCTGTCAGGTGCAGGCCTCGCCGAATGAACTGGGCGTAGAAATCGCCAACTGGCCGGGGGATCGACCGCTGATCGCCGGTGGCAGCGTGATCGTCGGGCCGATGGGCGATGTGCTGGCCGGGCCGTTGCGCGGCGAGGCCGGGCTGCTCACCGCCGAAATCGATACCGCAGAACTGGTGCGCGCCCGCTACGACTACGACGTGGTCGGCCACTATGCGCGGCCGGATGTGTTCGAGTTGAGCGTCGATGAGCGGGCTAAACCGGGGGTGCGGTTCACGGTTTGACGGACTGTCGGCGCCGCCATTTTTCGCGGGTGATTTCCCAGATCTCCCGCGGAAAACGACCGCCGACGAAGTTGTCCTCATCGGTGCGAATCAAGCGCATGCCGCTGCGCTCCGATAGCTTTCGCGAGCCAAGATTCGGTGCGGCTTTTGGCACGCGCATCAACGGCTGATCAAGGGTTTCGAACCAGTACCGGGTCACGGCTTCGCTGGCTTCGGTCATCAGGCCCTGACCCTGCCAGGCCGGGGCGAGCCAGAACCCACGGTGGTTGTCCGGCTCGTCCATCAGGCTGATGTTGCCGATCAATTGCTCCGGTGCCGATTTGAGGCGAATCGTCCAGTGCCACTCTTTGCCTGCCGCAATGGCCGGCAGCGCAATGTCACGCAGGTAGGTGAGGGCGCCGTCGTCCGGATACGGCCAGGGCACGAAAGCGTTCAGATATTGCACCACTTCCCAGTGGGGAAATTGCTGCTGGATCGCCTCGGCATCCGCGAGTTCAAGCGGACGCAAAATCAGCCGTTCGGTGTACAGCGTGGGAGTGTCTTCCATAAGCCTGCAGCTTCCATGTTTCTGTAGTAAACGCTGCAGGCTACCGCATCTTTACCAGGTTGCGGCACTGGCTCTGGGCAGACTGAGCTTGCCGGTGTCGACAAAGCGCATCGTGCCGAACAACCCGCCGGCCAGTTTGCCGCGCAGCACATAGGGCAGGTTGTCGAGGGTTTGCGTCTGGCTCAGGCCCAAAGTCTGACGTAGCACCGAGAACGCGGAAATGCTCACCGGGACGCTGACGATGGTTTCGGAGAACCGTGGAATCGAGCCGCTCTGATCGCTCACACCCGACGCCAGTGAGTGGCCGTTGACCTCCAGATCCAGCGCGATGCCGTTGTAGTCGATGGGCGTTTCGTTGGGATTCTGCACCCGCAGCTTGATCGCAAAGCGCACTTCCAGATCCTGGCTCGGCAGCGGTTCGAGGCCGACCACGTTGATGTTCACCGGGTCGCGGTTGGGGAACAGCGCGCAGGCGCTGAGTGAGAGCAGAAGCAGGGACAGGATGACGGCTTGGAGACGGCGCATTGATGCTCTCTCATTGAAAAAGGGCTGAACCGTCGCCGGTATCAGCCCTTTTTTCATCGAGCGGACAGGATCAACGGTTCAACTGTGCGACAGCGGCCGTTGATGCGGGTTCAGCTTTGGCCGGCAGGTCGGGGTTTTCCATGACCTGAAGGATAGAGGCTTCCGGGTCGAAGTCATCTTCTTCCAGCTCGATGAATTCTTCCGGGAGGAAGATATTCAGCACGATCGCACACAGCGCACCGACGGTAATCGGCGATTCGAAGATGTTGCGCAGCGCCTGCGGCAGTTCGCGCAGCACTTCCGGCACGGCGGCAATGCCCAGGCCCATGCCGAGGGAAATCGCCACGATCAGCATGTTGCGCCGATGCAGGCCGGCCTCGGCGAGGATCTTGATCCCGGCCACCGCCACGGTGCCGAACATCACCAGCTCTGCGCCGCCGAGTACCGGTTTCGGCATCAGTTGCAGCACCGCACCGATCATCGGGAATAGCCCCAGCAGCACCAGCAGACCGGCGATGAAGAACGCCACGTAGCGGCTGGCCACACCAGTAAGCTGAATCACCCCGTTGTTCTGGGCGAAGGTCACCATCGGCATGCTGTTGAACACCGCCGCCATGGCCGAGTTGAGGCCGTCGGCGAGCAAACCGGACTTGATCCGACGGATGTACAGCGGGCCCTTGACCGGTTGCCGCGAGATCATCGAGTTGGCGGTCAGGTCACCGGCCGCTTCCAGCGGCGAAACCAGGAAAATCACCGCCACCGGCACGAACGCCACCCAGTCGAAGTTGAAACCGTATTTGAACGGCACCGGCACGCTGACCACCGGCACTTGCGGCAGGTTGGCGAAATCCACGGTGCCCATCAACCACGCCACCACGTAGCCGAGGGTCAGGCCGATGACGATTGCGCCCAACCGCAGGAACGGCACGTCGACCCGGTTCAACACCACGATGGTGCCCAGCACCAGCGCCGCCAGGAATACATGGCTCGCCGCGCCCAGATCCGCCGCGCCGAAGCCGCCGGCAATGTCGGTCATCGCCACTTTGATCAGCGACAGGCCCATCAGGGTGATGATGGTGCCGGTCACCACCGGGGTGATCAGCATGCGCAACTTGCCGATGAACTGGCTCAGCACCACTTCGATGAACGCGGCAAAGAAGCACACGCCGAAGATCGTCGAGAGGATTTCATCGGTGCCGCCGCCCCGGGCCTTGACCATGAAACCGGCGCTGAGAATCACGCTGATAAAGGAAAAACTCGTGCCTTGCAGGCACAACAGCCCGGAACCGACCGGGCCGAAGCGCTTGGCCTGAACGAATGTGCCGAGGCCCGAGACGAACAGCGCCATGCTGATCAGGTACGGAATTTCGCTTTGCAGGCCGAGGGCGCCGCCCATGATCAGGGTCGGGGTGATGATGCCGACGAAACTGGCCAGCACGTGTTGCAGGGCGGCAAACACCGTTGCGGTGAAGTGCGGACGGTCGTTGAGGCCGTAGATCAGATCGTTGTTGCGCGGGGCTTTTTCA
>Ga0207696_1001641_pt1 | contig 11765 bp, 15 predicted proteins | sample KBSS54metaG_FD_184403 | JGI IMG/M metagenome (GOLD analysis project Ga0207696, IMG submission 184403) | Switchgrass rhizosphere microbial communities from Kellogg Biological Station, Michigan, USA - KBS S5-4 metaG (SPAdes) (version 2) | ecosystem: Host-associated > Plants > Roots > Rhizosphere >...
AACAAGATGGTAAAGAGTTTGAACCTAAAACTCCTGAGCAAAATGACGTAGAAAAAGTCAATCAAAATGATAAAAATGAGAAAAAATCATAATATAGAAATTTATATTTTTTCTTAAAATATTGGTTGGTAGAAAGAATAATTATTCTTTTTGCCAATTTATAAAATTAAGAGGAATATTTTAATATGTATTTTATAATAATATTTATTATCTTATTTGTTTTTGCTTATATTTTATTTAAGGTTTTTTCTACAGTTAATCTAGAGCTCCCCGAAAGTACCCTGAAAATAGCTGGAAAAATATTTACAGAGAACAAAAACTTTTTTGAACATGAAATAATTGTAATTTTATACCAAGAAGAGTTGATAACTTTAGTCGGTAACCAAAATGGCGGTAGCGTGAAGGTCTTTAAAAATGCTGTAATCTGCCTCGAAAAAGAAACAAATAAAATCGCAGTATATATAGATACTTTAAGAGTCGGATATCTTAATAAAATAAACTCCTCTAGTTTTGTTAATTTTTTAAAAATAAAAGGTTTTAGTGAGAAAGATGCCTTTGAAGTTGATGCCGTTATAATGAGTGAAGAATTAAGCCAGTGGAGCGTGAAGCTAGACATACCATATGATATGGAAAAGTTTAGGTTTGATAAATATTAAAATCCAATAAATATTTGATTGATATTTTATAAGATATATTTTGGTACATTTTTTTTAGTATTGAAAATAAAAAGAGATCATAATTATTGTAGTGATAATAAAAAGGAGAAAAGGTATGGAACTTAGAGCCGTCAAAATGCATAAAATGTTTAAAGAGTTTCATGATGAAAAGGCACTTGGCTATGTAGGGGAATATGATGAAAAACATGATCTTGTAGCGATATATAATATTTTTAAAGAAAAAATGAAGAAAATAGACGGAACCTATCAATGGATTCTACCTTCATCAGGTGAAGTATTTTTTGTTGAAGAAGATCCACTCTATGTTCGTTAATTAATTTTCCCGTCTAAAAAATCGATAATTTATAAATCAAAGTCCTCTAATGAGGACTTTTTCATATTTCACTCAAGGTATCTTTAACAATTCTAAAAGCAGGTGACATCAATCTACGGCTGGTATAAAACAAATATGTTTTTAGCATTTCCTATTTTCGACAAAACTAAATTCTGACCTCTATTGTAAAAAATTAAGGTATAGCTTTTTAGTGTTTTATTATTTTAGGTTAGAAATTTTACTTTCTATTATTTAGCTTTAGTTTCCGACATTTCTCTAAATTTTCTTGGGCTATAACCAAATGTTTGAATAAAAGATCTGGTAAAAGCAGCTGGTGAAGAATAACCAACTAAATCAGCAATTTGTGAAATACTTTTATTCGTTTCAATTAAATATTGATTGGCTAACTTCATTCGCCAATGTTTGAGGTAATTAATTGGAGTAGTACCTACCAATTCTATGAAATTTTTTGAAAACTTTGATTTAGATTGATTAGTTTCTTTGGCAAGAATTTCTACGGTCCATTCTTTAGCAGGGTTAGAATGCATTAAGAATAACGCCTTGCTAATAGCAGGATTCTGCAAAGCTGAAATCCAACTTTTATGGTTTAGTGTTTCTTTATTTAGCCAGAATCTTATTGACCATACCAATAGCAAATCGATAACACTTGAAAGCATAACCTGACTACCTAAAGAAGGTTGATCAAGTTCTAATTTTATTGCAGCTACTGTCATTGGTATCCACTCAGCAACTTTACCATTTTGGTCCGAGGGAACTAATATATATTTGGGTAATCCTTCAGCGATTGTTTGTCCATATACGCCATTTAATTGAAAAATACATGTAATAACAGATGGTTCTACAGCTTTATCTTCTATAATTTCGATAGAATGCTTAAATCTTGAAGGAATAACGATAACATCCCCGTCGTGTACAATCTCATTTATTTTTTGTTCATTACTTTTAATTTTAAAGCTACCTCCTTGAAATATATGAATATACGAAAAATTATTATCCATAAAAACAATATTTGTATTTTTATAATTTTCAACTTGATAAATTTGTCCTGATATTCTTGCATTTTTATAAATATCAAAAAATATATCAGTTAATTTATTTAAATCTTGTTCATTTTCCATCTCACTACATCTCATCAAAAAAATGTTTCTGCAAAAAAATATGCTGTTTTAGTAATTGTTAAAAGTAGTTTTATAACAAATAATCATTTTACGAAGATTTTATAGTTTGATATTTGATCATATTATCTAAACTTCATGTATTAATATTTCTATTTAATTTATTGATTTCAATGTCATAGCAAAAGCTAGGAGTAAATCATGAGCAATAAACCAACAATTATATTAGTACATGGCTTTTGGGGAGGCGCTGCTCACTGGAGTAAAGTTATTATTGAGCTTTCCCATAGAGGTTTTACCTCATTACAAGCAGTTGAATTGCCTTTAACTTCACTAGCCGATGATGTCGAACGAACAAAGAAAATGATAGCTCAGATTGATGGTGACGTAATTTTAGTTGGGCACTCTTATGGAGGTGCTGTTATTACTGAAGCTGGTAACCTTCCAAATGTAGTTGGTCTAGTCTATATCGCAGCATTTGCTCCTGATACAAATGAGAGTCCAGGCGAGATTACGCAAAAGCATCTGCCAGTAGCTGCCCCTAATTTATCACCAGATAGTGATGGTTACCTTTGGCTTAAAGCAGACAAATTTCATGAAAGTTTCTGCCAAGACTTAACAGAAGAGGAAGGTCTAGTTATGGGAGTAACACAAAAAGCTCCGTTAGCAAGCACCTTTGGCGATACTATTTCATCACCAGCTTGGAAAACTAAACCTTCTTGGTATCAAATTTCTACTCAGGATCGAATGATTAGTCCAGAAAATCAAGAGTTTATGTCTTCTAGATTAAATGCAAAAAAAGTTATTTCTTTAGATGCTAGCCATGCTTCATTAGCTTCCAAGCCCGTTGAAGTTGCAGATTTAATAGATGAAGCTGTTTCTTTCTTTAATTCATAAAGTTATTTAATTTAAATAGACAAACAAATTAAGAAGTTAAGAAAAATAATAATTTTTTTAACTTCTATTTCATTATAAATATAAGCTCATCTTATTTAGATGGCTTATTGCTTAATTGATGCCGTAACATAGACAAGTTTCGACTAGAAACAAAAAACTAAGTTATAAGAACTATAAAGAAAACTCGTGAAATCATCTCATAAGAATCATCGCTACCAATGTGTATTATTGCGAATGAAAAGTTAATTATAATGTTTTTAATTCACCCCTTTACAACCCCCACTTAACAATAACTCACTCATTATTTATCCTTACTTTTTAATGATCTAATTTAAAACAAATGTCATTTTGTGTACTTATTTTTGTAGAAGATTGATTATATTTAATAACTAAATTTACTTATACTTAATTGTTTTTAAAAAATTAAAAGGTTTAAAGTGGTTTTTGTATCTGTAAAAGAAATAGCTGATAAAGCGCAGGACTTTAGTGTCCATGAACAAATGATTATAGGGATTAATTATTGTTTAGGAATAAATGGATATGAACAAGACATTAACGAGGGGCGAGCATGGTTGTGGATAGCAGCTACATACTATCGGTCTTTTATTGCTCAGTATAATTGGGCTTTAACATGGACAAGTACGCCTTGTTATAAAATTGAAGAAGATATTTCTTTAGAAGAATTACAAATATTGGCTGATGAAAATAATTTGGCAGCAATCTACATGCTAGGTGTTCATTTTAGAGAACCAGATCCTTTGTTAGCAATTGAATACTATCAAAAGGCGGCAAAAGAAAATTTTTATCCAGCAATAAATAATTTAGCTGACATATATGAAAATGGCTCTGGTGTTGAACAGAACATTAATAAAGCTGTTGAACTTTATAATATTGCCGCTGAACAAGGTATTGCTGCTGCAGAGTGGAGTTTAGGAGTACTTTATTTTAATGGCGATCTTATAGATCAAAACATTCCATTAGCTCAATATTGGTTACAAAAAGCAGAAGCAAATGGATGGTTTCCAGCTCAGGATCTTTTGATTTCTATCGATGATAATTATCAAAAAATTTAATTCTATAACTTACAGAATACTTTTTATTTGGGTATCTCGCTTAGTACTTGGTAAGTTGAAAGCAAAACTTATCAGGTACTAAATTTATAGCCAAAATGATTAAGACATACTTTAATTCCGTTAAGTGAGTAGTCCGTGCAGCCTTGATGAATGCACTTGTTCTCTGAAAAACCTTCATGCGCTAAAACAACTAAGAATTGCTTAATACTGTTTATTCGATTTTGGTTTAAGGTTTGGTTCACGTCTGAAAGTTTAATTCCAAAAATAGGCGCTGTTGGTGTTTCTGGATAACACTCGAAATACCATGCTTGTTCACACTCAGAGCAGACATAATAAAACTCACTATAGTCAAATTTTGGACGAGTTTCTTCGCATGGAGCTTCTTCAACGATGTAGTGAGAAAACCTATTTTTCATTTCATAGTTATTGCTGAAAATATTTGAAAAACTGTCAGGGCATACAAAAAATTCACCAACATTTTGACATTCACACATAGGTTTTTTGTTCTTTAACGTTTTGCTGAAAGACTAAATGTAGCTTATATGAAATTTATCAGTTTAATAAGTAAAAACCTGAGTATTTCTAATTGGTTGATAAACTAAGTTGTATCTAAACTGCTGCATTAAATCTTTTGAAATTGGTTGAGGTTGTTGTATTTGCATCATCAAAAGCTGTAAAAACTGTCCATGACTAAACACAGCCAAATTCTTTTGGGCATAAGTTTCAGTCAATACCTTTAACTTCTCATGGAAAGCCTGTACCCGCATATATAGATTTTCAAAAGACTCGGCATCAACGGCATCTTTATGCTGATAATCCATTTTTTCCCAATATGCGTTTACCCAAGCCTTACGGTCATCCATATTAGTATTGGCACATTTGCGTTCAGACAAATAGCTAAACTCATGCAGATGCTCATCTACTTCAAAAGTGAGATTATATTTTTCCAGTAGTGGGGCGGCGGTTTGATGTGTGCGTAAATATTGAGACACAATCACATGATCAATCTCGGGCAATTTTGAACAGAGTGCTTGGGCTTGTTTATGCCCATTTTCACTTAAAGCAATCGAAGCATGTGAAAGGTTTTTTCCATTGATATTGGCTTCACTTTCAGCATGTCTGATGAGAAAAATACTCATATTAATTCCGCTTAACTCTTTGGTTCGATGGATCTAACCTAAAGATTGTCAGTACTTTAATGTTTTAAGATATGCTAGTAACTTAATAATACGTAGAATAAAAAGATAATTAATAGGCTATAGATTTCTTAAGATTTTAACTCAATTATTTTATACTAAATTATAATTTATGATATTTACTCAAGCATATGAATCCGATAATAGACAAAATTTTAAGAAAATTAGACAGTTTAAAGATCACCGAAGACTTTTTCTTTATTATGAATAAAACTATTCATTTAAGGTATGCAAGAATTTATGAAACAGATAAAAAAGAATTCAAAAATCTAGAAGCTCCTGAGAACTTTTTTCTTGAACTGTACAATCTTATGGATAGCGATGAATTAGATTCAGGGATTTATAGTTATTATTCAATTGATAAAAAAATAATCCATCATACCAATTACAATCCTGAATTATTTTGGGATGCAGCAATGGAATTAATCTTATATCAAACTTATGGGGTGATTCCAGTTGATCTAGAAAGAAAAACTCAACTAGGGGAAAGTCTTCAGCAAGAAAAAATAAAGAAAACGCTTGTCTATGCCTGCTACTTAAATTTAAGGAATGAGATAGATTTTTTGCTTACTAAGAAAGTTAGTAAAAGTGAATTAAATAGGAATCTAAAAGGCATTGGAACGCCTTTAGGGCTGAGTATTCAGCAGAATAATTTTGATTTAGCCACGAAATTATTGGCACTAGGTGCAGATCCAAAGAAAAAATCATTTGTATATACACCACTTGAATTGGCATTTAGATATTCTGATGAAATGGTATGGTATTTTTTTGATCACTACAAAGAGTATTTTATTAATACAATAAAGCAAAAGGGCTTAGCTATTGCTGGACTTAATCAGAATATTGAAATTTATAAGTTATTGATAGACTTAGGATGTGATCCATTAGGTAAAGACCCTGCTTTTCCAATGCCGCATGTTTTTGTAGATTATAATAACTTGCACGGATTGCAATTTTTGGCTAAATATGGCGTAGATATGAATTATAAAAATAAATATAAAGAAACAGCATTTGAAAGAGCAAAGAAGCAAGAGAAAACTGAGTTGATAAATTTTCTAATTGGGTTTCAGTGATAAAAATTATGAGAATTAGTCAAAAGCAAATAGATGCTGTAATTGCATTAGAAGGTACTAAAAGATATAGGCATTTCATAAAAGTTATTGCTGATACGCAAGAAGTTTGGGGCTTATATAAGGATGGATGGGCGTTAGCTGGAACAGAGGATAATCAAAAAGTATTTCCAGTGTGACCCGCGAAAAAGTATGCCGAGTTATGTGCCGAAAATGAATGGGTAGGATATGAAGCTGAGCCATTTTCTCTAGATGACTTTATGAATGAATTGTTACCTACATTAAAAGATGATGAAGTATTAATAGGTGTTTTTTATACTCCTTTAGACAATGGGGTAACTCCAGAGATAGGGCAGGTACTAAAGGATTTAGAATTTGAATTAGAAAATTATTAGAAAAATACGACCAAGTTGCCTCAAGTGAAGCTAATTTCTAAGAGTAGTCATTCTATGAAATAAGCTCAAATTGTAATGAAAGCCAGTTTTTAAGATCATTTAAGAAGGTAGGCCATATCTCTTCTAGTTCTAATTTAGAAACACCTTCTAAAGCCAAATATAATTCATCATCATAATAATTTATGAAATCGTATAAATCTTCATCGTCAGCATATCTGGATATTTCTAGTAATATTGCAAACAAATTAGAGATTAATTCTATTGAATATTTGCTAGATGATAGTGTCTCTACATGTTTCTTTAATACTTCACAAAGAATTTTTTTCTTAAGAGTAGACTCTATGTTGCACTGGGCAATACTAATCTTATTAAAATAATCTAAGACTTCTTCATCTTTAGAGAAAAAACAAATTTCCAAAGCTAATAAGTCTGCTGGGTTTTTATCTAATTTATCTATAGCCCAATTTTGAATATCTTTAGCAGATTTTAAGTTTAATGTTAATTCCAGTTTGAGCTGAAATTTTTCTGCATCACTCATTTCATACTATTCACTTCATTTAGAATTAATAGAATATACCTTATGCAAACAGTCTGTCATAGGTCGGCTGCTTTTATTTATACCCCCTTTTTTGCTTAAGCCAAGTGTTGATAAATACTTTTTTTAACAATATAGCTAACTTTCTATTTTTTAAAAATTTCGCCAATATAATTTATTTATTCCAATAAATATTAAACACTTCTTTAATGCCTTTTTCATCCTCCATGTATTTATCAGGAGATATCTTTAATCCAACACCACTTAAATATATTACTGCTTTCCAAAGAAGCTCTTCGTCAATGGGAGGATCAAAAACTAAGTCTTGGTTATCCAGTGCATTCATTCTTTTTCTTGCCCATTCTTCAGCATCGTCTCGGCTGATTTTATGGTTTAATAGATCATTGAATATTTTTTGTACATCTAATAAAGATATTTTCATTTCATCGTTTTCCATTCTTTTATATTCTATATTTACCCACCTAAACTAATATATCTATATAAATTTTGATCCCTTTATAACCCCACTTAACAATAACCCACTCATTATTTATCCTTACTTTTTAATGATCTAATTTAAAACAAATGTCATTTTGTGTGCTTGACTGAGAAAGGGTTGAACACTATCCTTTGCCTGCTGGCCACATTGCCAGTCGGTTTTGACGGACCGTATCATAGAAGCATTAAAGGTTTTACTTTTAGTGCCTAGCCCCTCGTGCCCCCTCTACGGTGGAACGGGAGGGGGACACCTTCGGGTGTGCTGGCTCTATGACCAGTCCGTCAACCCTCTTTCGTTCTGCCACCCTAATTGTAATGTTTTGGCAGAACTCCCAATAAAAAGGAGTTGGCTTTGCACATCCATTATTTCTTGGCAGCCTTTGCCAAAAGCTATAACGACACAGCTTAAAAAATTAAAGCAGCTTGATCACCCTAAGGTTTTCAGGCTTTAAGTCATTACGGCTCAAAAAAAACTTGCATCAACAATAAAATTTGAGATTTGCCACGCACAGTCTTTACGGCTTTGCTGTGCCTTTTTTTCTCCCAAAAAAGTATCTCATTTAGAAACAACAAGAATTTTTATAACGGTAAAACTATGCCAAAGTTAGTTCTTCCAACACGTGCTATACAAGTCGTAAATAAGTCGATTGATTTATTTCACCATTACGGGTTTCATACCGTTGGAATCGACAAAATTGTGAAAGAGTGCGGAATTCCAAAAGCGACTTTTTATAACTACTTTCACTCGAAAGAGCGGTTTATTGAAATCTGTTTAATCGTACAAAAAGAACGTTTAAAAGAAAAAGTGGTTTCAATTGCTGAGTATGACTGTAACACCAATGTGGTTGATAAGCTTAAGAAGCTCTATTTCTTACACACCGATTTAGAAGGGCTGTACTATCTATTATTTAAAGCCATTTTTGAAACGAAACAGATCTATCCAAACGCCTATCAAGTTGCGATTAAATATAGAACGTGGCTCACCAATGAAATCTATAGCCAGCTTATAAAACTAAAAACCGATGCTGCCTTTCAAGACGCCAAACTATTTTTATATATGATTGAAGGGGCAATTATTCAGCTTTTAAGTTCAGATGGGGCAGATGATCGGGAAAAGGTGTTGGATTGTTTTTTAATCAACTATGGATGTAAATACCTATCCCAGAATGTCTGAGTAGTTCAGCGATATCCTGCACGATTAATTGCAATCACTTTAGGTCCATTCATCGTGCATATTGGATACTGGATCGTAAATCTTTTTAAAAGACAGCTATAAATTTCGAAAGTTAAGCATAAGTATTTTTCTTTATGCTATTTACCCCTTCAATGATAAGAGTACAAACCGCTAACCATATTGCAATGTAAGTGGGCCATTCATCAGTTTTAATGGTTTCACCAAGTAATATAGATACGGCTAGTAATAGTATTGGTTCAACATATACAAGAAGCCCAAAAAGCGTCAAATTTAGATGCGGAGCTGAAAGAGATTGAAAGCCTAAAGCAAGAGCACTGATCAAACCAAGACCTGAAATTAACCAAAGGGTATCAGGGTTGCTCATCAATTCATTTGAGCCAATATTCCCGTTAAAAATAAAGAATAGGCTAATAGGTAAACTCAGGATCATATCGAACCAAAGCCCTCCAATATGATTAGTATTCGTCTTTTGTCTTAACCAAAAATAAATCGGATAACCTAAACAAATAAGTAAAGTTGGCCATGTCAGTGTTTTTGATATCACCAACATGTTAATAATTCCAAGGATGGCAAAAATACAGGATATTTTTTGCAATCTCGACATTCTTTCTTTAAATGCGATTCGCCCTACAATTACCATAATGATGGGCATTAAAAAATATCCAAGAGATACATCGAGGCCGTAACCATTGGTAGGGGCCCACATGAATAACCAAAGTTGTAATCCAATAAGAAACGCAGAAAATATACGAGTTAAAAAGAAAAAGCGGTCTAGAAATATACGAGTGTATATATCACGCACTTGTTGCCAATTTCCTTTCAAAATAATAAAAAGAGTTAAACAGGGAAAAGTCAGCAATATACGCCAACCATACATTTCGTTCCCCTGTAATGAGTGTAGTAAAGATGTATAGGCAAACATTAAAGCAAATAGGATAGAGCCAATTACATTGAGGGTTATACCAAGAGCCGTATTCGATTGAGTATGCATAGATATTTAATAGCAGAGTCTTTTAATTGATATTTTATTTCAGGTTGGTTGATAATTAGGCTCTTATTTCTTAATATAAATGAGAAAATTTCTCACCGTATGGTTTGTGATGACATTAGATAAATTTGATTTAGCTTTACTTGAACTTCTTCAAAAAGATTGCCATATCCCATTACGTGAATTAGCAGATGCTATTCATTTATCTACCGCTTCAGTACAGCGTCGAATCCAAAAGCTACGTGAAAATGGCTATATTATTGGAAATATTGCTGTTTTAGACCCTGATAAATTAAATCAAGTGATTACAATTCTGGTCGAGATTCGAGTAAACAAAACTCATGCGACTGATCTAGATGATCTAAAAAAAAGCTTCTCTGGGCCAGAAATTCAGCAATGTTATTATGTCACTGGTGAGGCAGACTTTATGTTGGTACTGTTAGTACCGAGTATGAGTCGTTTTCAAAAGATTTGTGATGAGCTATTTCACAATAATTCTAATGTTGAGTGGTTCAAGACAACTGTTGTACTAGATCGAGTAAAAGTTACGTTAGAAGTTCCAGAAATAGATAAAAAGTTATAATTAAAAAACTATATTAATCAAAGTATAGGGTTAATTTTCTTCAAAGAGTTTGATGTGATTTGATCTTCTAAAAAAGTGGGTTGATAAACATCAATAATCTGTCCAAATGTCAGGTCCGTCTTCGATTTCATCTAATGTTAATAAACATTGATCTAACTGTTGTTGAAGTTGTTCCCAGTCAATATTTTGACCGATAAAAACAATTTCCTGTCGACAGTCGCCTGTACGTTCATCCCATTTTTCAAAAATACTATTACGACGATAAGCATCCTGAGGCCAGTCAGCCTGATTAATAAAATTCCACCATTTGCCTACATATTCCCATGCAAATTGATTTCCTGTTTGCACGAGCATCGCAATATCCTGATAACTGTTGGCAAACCAGATGTAGCCTTTACAACGTAATAAATCACCATTATTCCATGCTTGCTGTAAAAAGCTCTGAAAACGTTGAGGATGAAAGGGAAGACGCTCATGATAGACCCATGAAGAAATACCATAATTTTCAGATTCAGAATGAATGTTCTCATTCGGATCCATCTGTTTCATCCATCCTGGGGATTTCACTAAATCAGGTAAATTAAATTTGTGAGTATTTAGAACTTTTTCCAAATCAATTTCCCCAAATGCCAAGGGTAAAATTTCTGCTGCTGGGTTCAGCTCAGTGAGTAGTGATCGCAATTGATAGAATTGTTCTTGTCCAATCACATCAACACGACTGACTAAAATAACATTAGCGTATTCCACTTGTTCGATCAAAAGATCCGATAAAGGGCGTGTTGTCGACAACTGTTCTTCTTGATGAGCTGTTTCTACTTTGTCATTGGATTGAATCATTTGAGCAAAGTTTTCGCCATTTACTACAGTGACCAGCGTATCTAAACGGGCCAGCTCACTTAAGCTAAAACCATTTTGATCAAGAAAAGCAAATGTTTCGGCAACAGGCATGGGCTCTGAAATACCCGTTGATTCTATTAAAATATAGTCAAACTGTGACTTGCGCGCGATTGTACTAATTTGTTCGAGTAAATCGGCCCTTAAGGTGCAACAGATACATCCGTTGCTCATTTCAATTAATTGATCAGTACCACGACTGAGATCTACATGACGACGCACATCTTCAACATCAATATTAATTTCACTCATATCATTGACGATTACTGCTACTTTCATATTCTGCTGATGATTCAGAATATAGTTGAGTAGGGT
>Ga0207696_1001642_pt1 | contig 11764 bp, 7 predicted proteins | sample KBSS54metaG_FD_184403 | JGI IMG/M metagenome (GOLD analysis project Ga0207696, IMG submission 184403) | Switchgrass rhizosphere microbial communities from Kellogg Biological Station, Michigan, USA - KBS S5-4 metaG (SPAdes) (version 2) | ecosystem: Host-associated > Plants > Roots > Rhizosphere >...
CAGATGCATTTGCCAATAATGTTGTAATCAGTCAACTATTAACAGATAAAGGACCAGACGTGTTGCCTGTAACTTTGGTAGATGGAAAAGTAGTAAAAGAAACAAGTCACCTGACAAATGAAGAACTTACACAATTAATAGATATAACAGTAGAAGAGTTGAGTCAAAAGCCAGTCGTACGTTTAAAGTTAAACGTGAAAAAATAGAGAAAGAAGTGAAAGGCAATGACAAACTTATATAACCCATACACAATAGCATTCACACCATTTTTGTTCTTTACTGGTAAAGGCGGAGTAGGAAAAACATCTACTGCATGTGCAACAGCTATTACGTTAGCTGATATGGGGAAAAAAGTTTTATTAATAAGTACTGACCCAGCTTCTAATTTACAAGATGTGTTCGAAATAGAACTTACGAATATACCGAAAGAAATTCCAAGTGTTCCAAATCTACAAGTAGCAAACTTAGATCCTGAAACAGCAGCACATGAATATAAAGAACGTGTTGTTGGTCCATACCGTGGAAAGCTCCCTGATGCTGTTATTGCAACGATGGAAGAGCAATTATCTGGAGCTTGCACAGTAGAAATGGCCGCATTTGATGAATTCTCTACGTTACTTACAAATAAAGAGTTAACATCGAAATTCGATCACATTATATTTGATACAGCACCAACAGGTCATACGTTACGTCTTCTTCAACTTCCTACGGCTTGGAGTGGTTTCCTGGAAGAAAGTACTCATGGAGCTTCTTGTTTAGGACCATTAGCAGGACTTGGTGATAAAAAAGAGTTATATAGTCAAACGGTTCAGGCACTATCTAATCCGAATCAAACGATGTTATTGCTTGTCACACGACCAGATAGTTCTCCATTACAAGAAGCAGAACGAGCAGCTCATGAATTAAAAGAAATTGGTGTTAGTAATCAATTTCTACTTGTAAATGGGATTTTGAAAGACTATATGCAAAATGATAATGTCTCAAATGCACTGTTTAAGAGACAATCACGCGCGTTAGAAAACATGGCAGAAGAATTAAAAAATCTTCCTACTTATGAAATTCCATTAGTACCGTTTAATGTTACTGGGATAGAGAATATGAGAAAACTGGTTCAACCAATGGGAAATCTCTCGATTTCGGATGAAGAAACAAATACCGTCTCTATTCCTTCACTTCAGACATTGATTACTAATCTTTCAGAATCAGGAAAAAGAGTTATTTTTACAATGGGAAAAGGTGGTGTCGGAAAGACTACGGTAGCTTCAGCAATTGCAGTAGGTCTGGCGGAAAAAGGACACCATGTACACCTCACTACAACTGATCCCGCAGCACATATTGATTATGTCATGCATGGAGAACAAGGGAATATTACGATAAGTCGAATTGATCCAAAAGTAGAAGTTGAAAACTATCGTAAGGAAATCATAGAGCAAGCAAAAGGTACAGTTGATGAAGAAGGTTTAGCGTATCTTGAAGAGGACTTACGTTCTCCTTGTACGGAAGAGATTGCAGTCTTTCGTGCTTTGGCCGATATTGTTGAAAGAGCTAATGATGAAATTGTAGTAATTGATACAGCACCAACAGGTCATACATTATTGTTACTAGATGCAGCACAAACGTATCATAAGGAAATTGCACGTTCTACGGGTGAAGTACCACAGTCTGTGAAAAACTTATTACCACGTTTGCGTAATCCAGAAGAAACAAGCGTTGTAATTGTAACACTTGCAGAAGCAACACCAGTTCATGAAGCAAGCCGTCTACAAGAAGACTTAAAACGTGCGGATATTACTCCGAAATGGTGGGTTATCAATCAAAGTTTTTACGCAACACATACAAGTGATTTCGTGTTAAGAGGAAGAGCACAGTCCGAAATACAGTGGATTCAAGACGTACAAAAGGAATCACAAAATAATTGTGTTATCATCCCTTGGCAATCGGAAGATATTGTAGGATATGAGAAGCTTAAAGAGTTAGTAAAATAAAACATTTTAATTAGTTACTGTGAAGGGGAGAAATAAAAATGAATATTACAGATAAAGCAAAAGAGTTTATTGAAATTGCTATGAAAGAAAATGGTGTTACAACATTACGTTTTACATTTGATGGTGCCGGATGCTGTGGTCCTAGCTACGGTATTAATTTAGGCGAAGCACAAGAAAATGATGTCACAGAAACAGTAAACGGAATTCTAGTTGCTATGGATCCAAAGGTTGTTGAATTAGTAAATACATTGACACTAGACTATGTAGAAGACCAACAAGGTGCAGGCCTTGTTATCAGTGGCGGATCTAACTGCTGCTAAATAATAATTGAAGGAGACTAACAAACATGACTAACTATCACGAACTCGTAAAAGGAAAAGTATATATTGGTGGAGTGGACGCAATACAAGAGGCAGTAAAAAAGCATGGGATTACAGAGGTGTTTGACTTACGTGCTGGAGGAGAAGAACCAGAAGGATTTCCGTCTGGAACTAAACGTCATGCTTATCCTATCGTAGAAGGTGTAGAAGGACAAGATGAATCAGTAAGAAATGCAATTGCAGCGGTCAAAGAAGCTGTTGAACAAGATAAAAAAGTATTTTTCCATTGTTCTGGTGGGCGTAATCGTACAGGTACAGTTGCGACAGGGCTATTATTGGAACTAGGTCACGTTTCTACAGTAGAAGAGGCTGAACAAAAAGCAAAAGAAATTCGTTCCTGTATTAATATTAAACCAGAAATGAAACAAGTATTGAAACGCCTATACTAAATAATTATCAAAGCCTCAAAAAACAAAGTTTTTTGAGGCTTTTTTATATAGTTAGGACGGATAAATAGAGAATTTTTTAGTAGATGTTCTTATTAAAGAAATGAGGAAAATATGTGCCGATTTTTCGGAAGGACTGATAAAAAGCATTAATAAAACTTTTCTCAAAAGAAGGTTCTTTATATTGAGGGAAAAGTAGGAAGAGTATAAAACGATATATAAGTTAGATTTATAATTGGAGGTTATAAAATTCTGAAAAATAACAAAAGAATAGTTTTATTTTATAAAAAACAGTCTAGAATAGTAGGGCTAATTTCTTTTAACGAAAAAAGGCTGTGAAAGAATATGAAGTTTTTTCAAAGTAATCTTAGTCTATTTTATCCTGTTTCTTTCAAAGGTATCGAAACAAATATGTGTGAGAGTTTAACAACTTATATTATGAGTTTGTCGGGAGAACACATATGGAATTGAAAGGTTTTCTTTTAAAAAGGTTAGACCTGTCCCTATCAAACGTCATAAAAATACTAGGGGATGATAGTAAAGTCTTAATATTTAACGTCCGAGACATATGTAGATTTATTGTAAAGTAACATTGAAAATATTGAATTCAGCAATAAGGTAATAGATGTTTTGAAATAATTAGAATCATGGAGGAAGGATTCAATCAGTTCTATCAAACTGAAGTGCATTCTAGTCGTAGAAGAAGTTAAACAGCTTAGTTAAGCTAGATCGTCTACATGAAAAATATATGAGGCATAGTTAAAAAAATGAGAGGAGTGTAGTTATGTTAAGTAATTTTGAATTTGAACAGCTATGTTTAAAGTTACGTATACCTAAGAAAACCCAAGAACTCATAAATAATATACGTGTTTCTAACCCTGTACGTCGCGTTGGAGGTGGGCGGCATAATGTTTGTGGAACATATCCTAGCAAAAAAATGGGTTGTACAATTCAATATGAATCTTCTAAGGTTGAGTTGCCGGCTATTTTTATGATGGAAAATAATCCGAATGTAATAGAGTATTATGATCAACCAACTAAAATTAAACTCCAGTATCAAAAGTCAAATGGCAAAAAGGTGGCTCCTATTTATACCCCAGACTTTTTAGTTATTACAAAAGATGCAATATATTTTGAAGAATGGAAAACTGAAAAAGAAATTATAAAATTATTTGAAAGAGAACCAGTTAGATATAAGAGAAATGAAGCGGGTCAATGGTGTTCACCACCGGCTGAAAAGTGGGCAACAGATTGTGGCTTGAATTTTAGAGTTAGATCGGATAGTGAAATTAATTGGGTATTGTCTCGCAACTTTCAGTTTTTAGATGATTATTTGAGAGCTGAGCGACAAAAGGTGTCAAATGATATTAAAAATGTTATTTTCAGTGTAATTAAAACTTCTCCAGGAATATCCCTCCAAAAACTAATCGAGTATTCAGATTCATATTCGGCTGATCATATATACAACTTAATAATATGTAATGAAATTTATGTTGATTTAGATAATTATTTACTTAGTGAACCGGATAGAAATCCTGTGTATATAAGCATTGAACAGTATCGCTCTTTTGTAAATAGTTTTGTTAATGATCGACCAGAGGAAGAGTATAATCCTAAAATTGTTACACCTGATATAGGCACTAATATAATGTGGGATGGTAATCTGTATTTAATTATTAATAATGGTAACGATCAGATAACTTTACTGTCCCCAGAAGAACAAGTTGTTAAAATTCCACAAAATGTGTTTGTAAATTTATTTAAAGAGGGAAGCATTAAGGGAAATAGTAAGGTGAATTGTGAACAGGAAAAAACACAAAATGAAATACTTATACAGGCGCAACAGGCTGATTATGAAATTGCAAATAGAAGATATGAGATAGTAAAGAGAAAACTAAATGGAGAATTAAATGAAAATAACAATGTACCTGCAAGAACGATTAGAGAATGGACTAAAAAATTTAAAGAAGCACAAATTTTATATGGAAATGGTTTTTTGGGTTTAATTCCCAAAAATAGAAAGAAGGGCAATCGAAGAAATAGATTGCCACAGGAATCTATTGACCTTATGAATGAATACATTGAAAGAGATTATGAAACCAACAAACAAAAATCAATGAGAGTTGTTTTTGGATCATTAATAAATGCTTGTGAAGAAAAAGGGATTATTGCTCCAAGCTATAAAACATTTACGAACTATATTAAATTCCGACCACAAGCTATCAAAGTAGAGAAAAGGAAAGGCAATCGAGCGACATACAATCATACTCAATTTTATTGGGAATTGGATATGAAATCGCCTAGACATGGAGAGAGAGCTTTTCATATATGTCATATTGATCATACTGAATTAGATATTGAACTTATTGATTCGAAAACAAAAAAATCGTTAGGAAGACCATGGCTTACTCTTATGACAGATGCTTATTCAAGAAAAGTCTTATCTTTTTTCTTAACGTTTGATCCGCCTAGTTATCGTTCTGTAATGATGGTGATGAGAGAATGTGTTAGAAAACATTCTAGATTACCTCAAACAGTTGTTGTGGATAATGGGAAAGAATTTGGTAGCATATATTTTGAAACTTTATTAGCATATTTTGAAATAACTAAGAAATCTAGACCACCTGCTAAATCTAGATTCGGTTCTGTAATTGAAAGAATGTTTGGGACAACCAATACAATGTTTGTTCATAATTTAAAGGGGAATACGTTAATTATGAAAGAGGTTCGACTTGTTACGAAAAGTGTAAATCCAAAGCAACACGCGATTTGGACAATTAAAGATTTAAATGATGGTTTAAATGATTGGTTTGAAGAGGTATATCATAAACTTCCTCATCCAGCGTTAGGGCAAACTCCTTTAGAGTGTTTCGAACAGAGCCTTATGATTAGTGGACTGAGGAAATCTAAATTAATTCGCTATGATGATGAGTTTAAAATTCTCACACTTCCTTCAACATCCAAGGGAGTGGGAAAGGTACATATAGGTCGTGGTGTAAAGATTGAATATAAATATTACTGGTGTAGTGAATTTAGTAACCCGAAGATTGAAAATACGAATGTGGCTATTAGATATGACCCTTATGATATCGGTATTGCTTATGCATATGTAAATAATAAATGGGTTAGATGTATATCCGAGTATTATTCAATTTTTAGGAATCGTACAGAGAGAGAATTAAAGCATATTACGGCTGAGCTCAAAAAAAAGTTTAGGGATCATAATAAATCATTTAATATTTCTGCAAAAATGATAGCCGATTTTATTGATAAAAACGAAAAAAATGAAAGAGTGTTTGAACAAGCAATTAAAGATCGAGAAATGAAATTAATTGCTAGAGACAAAACTGATAAAAGTTTATTTAGTATGGAGCAACAAGAAAACCAAGAATCGTTTCTTAATCGAGAGAAGATTAATGTATTGAACTTTGAATTTAAACCATTAAAACGCTTTGATGAAGGAGGAAGATAATGTCTTTAGAGATAAATTTTCCAAAAGAGATTTTATTAGAGTCAGTTGAAAAAAGGGCAGCATGGTTTGAACAATATGCAAAAGTGGAACATCCTATTATGGAAAACATAGTGGAAGATTTAGTGGAGCGTATTAAAAATCCAGCAGGAAGTAATTTGATTATGGTAGTTGGTCCAACAGGGGTGGGAAAAACTACAGTACAGGAGCTAGTTGTACGTAAAATTTATCAATGGGCTCTTGAACAAAAAGACATGAATAATAGGATACCTATTACAGGATTGGAGTTGCCATCTCCAGAATTAGGAAGATTTAATTGGAAAGCTTATTATAAAAGGGCATTAGAAGCTTTGAATGAACCCTTAATTGATTTTAAAGTAGATTATGATAGCTTGAAAAAGGATGATAGTAGGACAAGAATCAGCCCTTATGATAAAAGAACATCTCCAGAATTAAGGCGCTCTTTAGAAAAAGCATTTTATTATAGAAGGCCACTAGCTTTTCTAATCGATGAAGCACAACATTTTTCTAATATTGCAAATGGGAAGACATTGCACTTACAGTTAGATGTAATAAAATCTTTAGCGAATATATCAGGTGTATTACACATTCTTGTTGGTCATTATGAGTTAGCAGACTTTATTAATTTAAGTGGACAATTAAGTAGAAGGGTTACGGACATTCACTTTGCAAGATATAATGCTACTAATATTGATGAATTGAAACATTTTGTAAATGTTATAGCAAATTTACAAAAACAACTTCCTTTAGAAAAGGAACCAGATCTAATAAATCATTATGATTTCATATATGAGCGTACACTGGGGTGTGTAGGCATTTTGAAGGATTGGCTCAGTAGGTGCTTAATTAGCACTTTAAATAATGGTGAGGTTACAATCAGCTTACAGTCTTTGAAAAAATGCGCTTTATCTATCAGTAAAATAGAAGTAATGATGGAAGAAATTAAAATAGGTGAAGACAAATTTAATGAAGATAAAGATAAAATCAGTGAATTGCGAGTGAAAATGGGACTAGATAAATTTAAAGTGGACTCAGTAAATAATTCGCGAGGTAAATTAAAGAAAAATGTAGGTGTTAGAAATGCGAAACGTGATGCGATAGGGAAGTGAATTAATGGGGATTCAAGGTATAGTTCAAGAGATGCAAAATGAATACCAAGTAAATATTAGCTCTCTCTATTCAATAGAACCTATAGGTATAGGTACGCCATATGTAGAAAGCTTAATAAGTTACATAGCTAGACTTGCCTACGAACATTCAATATTACCTGGGATGATTATTAAACATATACTTGCCGAAATGTTGCAAAAAGACTATCTGAAAGAAAAATATCAACAAGGTTTTATTTCTTGTCATACAGCGAAGTTTTGTGGGATTAATAGCATAAGCATGGATATTGTACAAGCCTTAGAAAAAATAACGATGAGAAGTGATATGATTTTTTTAACATTAAACCCTTTAAAAAATCTATTTAATGGCCGGAATGTTATTGGAGGGAGGAGGAAATGGTGTCCATGCTGCTTGAATGAGTGGAAAAGTCGAGATGAAATAATCTATGAGCCATTATTATGGAAAATAGACTCTATAACATATTGTCCGTCTCATCAGTGTATATTACAAGATGAATGTTTTAAGTGCAAAAAGAAATTACAGGTTTTTAATAGTAGAATGCAAAATGGTTTTTGTTCACATTGTTGGAGTTGGTTAGGGAATGAAAATAGGGAGATTGTTAGTATTGATGATAGTTCTAGAGTTGTCGTAGATAATTATTTTGAGTTATTAGAAAAGATGCATGAGGATGAAACTATTTTTAATCGAGAAAAGGGAATTTTTATTCTTAATCAGATTAAAGATACATTAAGTTTTAATAATATTGAAATGGCTAAATTGTTTAATGTTAACCCTAAAATTTTGGGGGGCTGGCTTAATGGAAAAGGACATCCTAAGATTGATAAATACCTTGAATTTGCTTGTAAAACAAATTCCTCAATTTACAAAATCTTTATTAAACAAGATTACTCTTCTATATATGATTTTAAGAGTTCATTGGATAAAGTAGACGAAATAAAGAGTACTGAAGAAAAAGTATTTAATATAAGAATTACAGGTTCGAAAAAAGCGGTAAATTTAGAGGTATTAAAGGAAATGCTAGTATATAACCTTAATCAAGAAACTCCTTTGAATTTAATGCAGATACAAAAGAAATATAGAATTAATAGAAAAACAATAAAAAAATATTTTCCTGAAATTTTTCAAGAACATATAAAATTAACTCAATATGTTATAGGTAAAAGAAAAGAAATATATGCGAAACAACTAATGGAGGAAGGAAAAACTTTTTATCAAATCTGTGAGGGAAAGAGTAGTCAATCTAAATATTTACATAATAATTTCCCTGATTTAGTTAAAATGAAAATTCATAGCCGAGAACAAAAAATAGTAAATAGACAAGAGGAAATAAGAACAACGCTGACTAAAATAATAGATGAAAAATTACATGTAGAACTAAGTTTAAAGGAAATAGCAGATAAGTATGGATATACTTATACACGTCTATATAAAAGGTGCTCAGAATTGTGTAAAAAAATAGCTAAGCGTCATACAGAATTTCGAAAGGAACAAAGGAGAAAAAGGGTGCAACAGACTTTTTTAAAAATACAAGAATTAGCTGTTCAATTACATAATGAAAATCAGTATCCATCTACTACTAAAATTGCTAAAGCTATGAACGATGAATACCTTTTTTTAAAGGAGGGGCCAAAGTTATTTCATAAAAAGATTTTAAAAGAACTAGGATATATACGACCTAAATAAAATTTGGTAATCTTGGTTAATTAGATGAAAAAATCAAATTCTTTATCAGAATTTGATTTTTTTGTTTTAAAGATTTGTTGGAGTACTAATATATTTGTACTTCAGATAAACTTATGTTTTCTATTTAAAAAATACTTTTACAAAACGACTTTATTATTACTCATGTACAGAGATAATAAAGTTGTTTAATTTACAATAAAGTCATTTAAAAAATAATATAGTTGTTTAAAAATCCTTTTTCTACTAACGAGGCAGGTTAGTGGAAGAAATAGCAAGTGGGTTTAACTAGGAGAAGTGTCGATGACATTAAAGAAGACACCGAGGTGTCTTCTGTTTTTTAAATTAAGGATATCGATAAATTAAGATTTATTTACTTAACATTATACTTATTTTCGGACCGAGGCATCTAATCGGTGAGTATATACAAACCAAGTAATGCTTGCTGTTAATAATGTTGACGAAATTAAAGCTGTAAGAACACTATATGTTTGCCAAATAAGTATCGTTGACCAATCGAAGGCAAAAAACATTATACACTGGGCAATCGTAGCGATTAGGAAAATAATTGTTACGATTGTTCTCTTTTTTGTCATTGGCTGCTGCTCATTCGTTTTCCTTTTTCTTAACCCTAAGAAAAATAACAGAACGGCTAATAGGCAAAGAATAATTGTGGTAGACGACAAAATGATATCCAAAAGCTGTGTGCCGCTTATCTCATATGACTGAGTTAGATTGCCGTTTAATATATTTTTAACTTTTAGTACCAGGTTTATATTGGTATTTGCGCCGTTGCTCAGTAAGCAGATGGCTGTTCTTTCATTTGGCAGTATGGCTACTTCGGTACTAAAATTTGGATTACCCCCAGTGTGTTCTATAAACGTTTGTTCGGCGTTTACCGACCAACCTGCCGCATAATACATATCATTGACAGCCGAAACAGACATATCACCCCTATGTGATTTTTCGATGGCCCTGTGAAATATTTCGGGTATGTCCTGCACGATACCCATCTGTATGCCCATCCAACGCGCCATATCTTTTGTATTAGAAATGATATAGCCGGCAGGTTTATTCCCAGCATAATCCGGAGCGTTAAATGGAGTTGTTATAAAAAAGGAAGAACGGTAGCCCTGTGCTAACTGTCCAGTGGCTTGAGCATCTTCTTTATAAACATACGTCTGGTGAAGACCTAAGGGTAGAAATACCTGTTCCTTCATAAAGTCTTCATAGCTTTGTCGTGATACAATCTCAATAACCAAACCCAATACGTCATAATTAACGGTTCCATAGTTATATTGTTCACCAGGAGAGAACGCCAATTCTGCATCTACCAGCGTTTCCACAGTCTTTTGCAACATATCAGGCGTATTACCTTGTGGAATATTTTGAATATGTCTAATATTTGTTAGGCCGCTGGTATGGTGAAGAAAGTTATTTAGTGTAAGGTTTTGCATATCAACAGGTTTACCTTGATACTTTAACGTAAACCAAGGTAAATATTTTTGGATAGGGTCAGTCATTGATAGCAGCCCTTGCTCTTCCAATAGCAAAATCCCCATACCAGTAAAAGCTTTACTCACCGAGGCCAACTCATAGAGTGTATTTTCACTTGCAGACAGTCCCTTTTCAAGATCTGCATACCCAGAAGAAAAGTAGAACACTTCACCATCAGCAAGTATTGAGAGTGACATTCCAGGCACACCTGACGTACGACAGGCATCATCTAGCAATGCTTGTATTGCCACAGATTTCGAATCTGACAACGCATAACCTTGTGTTGCGAATCCTGAGAATAATATAAATATCGTTAATACAAAAACAATAGTTTTTTTCATATACTCTCCTTTTTGAAGAATTATAAGGGGGGGAATAACTTATTTTTATAACTATAAACTAAATTCTAATTTATCTTTCTATTTACCTATATAATATCAAATGATTGTGAAGAGTTACACTTAAACTAACGGGGGCGTTAGTTCAATAAGAAGTAAACGACTTTATTATTCATTTTTTAAGCATTACATAAGCAGATGGATATAATTTGAAACAACTTTAAAGAGCCTTGCTGCATATAGAATGTAGTAAGGCTCTTATCTTTTTTAATCAAAATTCAATAACTTTATTATCACTATACAACTCAATGTATAGAGATATTAATTGAAAAAATGTAATTTGTTGTATATATTAATTTAGAATAAAGTCACAATATTTGTAAGAGAATTCTCATATTTATCCTCTTTTAAATAAAGAATTTTAAGTGAGTTGCAATCAAACTTAATTTCGAACTAAAGCTAAATCTATTGTGTTGTACTAATATGGACGATTAATAACTTGATAAATAAGGGGAAAGAGATTAAATAACAAAAATAAATTTATCTATAATTATATATCGTAATAATAATGAAAAAGGTGATTTAATGTCGTTAACAAGCATTCTTAAAAGTTCTAAAGAACGTGATAAAGAATTTCAATCTATATTGAGAGAAATAATTCCTAAGAAGAACGAGTTTTACACGTTGTCTGGTAAATCTGCTTTTACTAAAGAATATGAGATGGTAGTTCCATATAATTTGACCAATCCATATCAAGCTTCATTGGTAGGAACTGCATTTGATTACTTAGCTAGAGCAATGATTGCCCAAATAGTTATTAGTAATTCAGAAGATTTCTTTAAAAAAATAAATGCAGAAAATGGTTTAAACATAATGA
>Ga0207696_1001644_pt1 | contig 11758 bp, 9 predicted proteins | sample KBSS54metaG_FD_184403 | JGI IMG/M metagenome (GOLD analysis project Ga0207696, IMG submission 184403) | Switchgrass rhizosphere microbial communities from Kellogg Biological Station, Michigan, USA - KBS S5-4 metaG (SPAdes) (version 2) | ecosystem: Host-associated > Plants > Roots > Rhizosphere >...
CGACCTGGCGGCTCTTCTCGTCGATGGTGAAGTGGCCTTCCTGGGTGACCTGGCCTTCGACTTCTTCGATGTGCTGGGTCAGGCGCGGGATCAGGCGGTTGATCTCGATGTACAGCTTGGAGCTGTCTTCAGCCTGGCCGGAAATGATCAGCGGGGTACGCGCTTCATCGATGAGGATGGAGTCGACTTCGTCGATTACCGAGAAGTTGAGTTCACGCTGGAACTTCTCTTCCTGGCTGAACGCCATGTTGTCGCGCAGGTAGTCGAAACCGAATTCGTTGTTGGTGCCGTAGGTAATGTCGGACGCATAGGCGGCGCGCTTTTCTTCCGGCGGCTGGAAGGCCGAAACGATACCGACCGACAGGCCGAGGAATTCGTACAGCGGGCGCATCCAGTTGGCGTCACGGCGGGCCAGGTAGTCGTTGACGGTGACCACGTGCACGCCCTTGCCGGACAGTGCGTTGAGGTACACGGCCAAGGTACCGACCAAGGTCTTGCCTTCACCAGTACGCATTTCTGCGATCATACCCTCGTGCAGGGTCATGCCACCGATCAGCTGCACATCGAAGTGGCGCATGCCCATTACGCGCTTGCCGGCCTCTCGGGCCACGGCGAAGGCTTCAGGCAGCAATTGGTCCAGTGTCTCGCCTTTGGCCAAGCGCTCCTTGAACTCTGCGGTCTTGCCCCGCAGTTGCTCGTCGGAGAGGGCCACCATCTTCTCTTCGAAGGCATTGACGATACTCACCGTCTTGAGCATGCGTTTCACTTCACGCTCGTTCTTGCTTCCAAAAAGTTTTTTTAACAAAGGCGCAAACATATCGGCAGGATCTTCCACACGTAGGGATGGAGGGCGGCCCCATGAGTCGCCCGTGCAGCCCTGAGGCCGCATGCGAACGAGCATTCTACCCGGAAACGATGGTGAGGAAAGTGGTGGATTTCCACGATGCTATTACAGCGTTTTGGCAGGGGCCTGTCTTAGATAGGGGCATTTTCCCTGAGTTCAAGCCTTGGCAACATGAAAGCTATCGAGAACTAGTCTTATCTTCTATAGCCTGTGCCGGCCTTTTCGCGGGTAAACCCGCTCCCACAGGTATTTCACAGGATCCGGACCTGTGGTGATCCTGTGGGAGCGGGTTTACCCGCGAAGAGGCCGGCACAGGCTATAGAGGTGTTAAACTGCTGCTCTTGTAACCTCATGCGTACCCAATGGCCTATAAACCCTCCCCTGCCCAGCCACCCTCCGCACTGCTGCGCCAGGTGCGCCCGTTGCGCCTGCTGCTGAACCAGGCCGAACGCCTGGAGCACCTGCAGCGCCTGCTGGAAAGCCAGCTGCAACCGGCTGCCCGGGAGCACTGCCATGTGGCGTCGTGGCGCGATGGCACTTTGTTGCTGGTGGTTACCGACGGCCATTGGGCAACCCGCCTGCGCTACCAGCAGAAGCGCCTGCTGGCAGCATTACAAGCCATGGAAGCATTCGGCAACCTCAGGCGCATCCTCTACAAGGTGCAGCCACCGCTGGTGCCAGCCAAGCGAGGTGGGCATGCTGCAGAGCTGTCGATCAGCGCCGCCGAAAGCCTGCGCGACACCGCCGAGGGCATCACCGACCCCAAGCTGCGCGCAGCGCTGGAACGGTTGGCCGCCCACGCCAGGAACAAGCCATAAAAAAGGCCACCCAAAGGTGGCCTTGATACAACACTAGAGAGAGTGTTCGAACTTACACGGCCGCAACAGGGCGCATGTACGAGATCGGTGCCGTGCTGGCATCTTCGAAAGTGACCACTTCCCAGGCATCGGTTTCAGCAATCAGCTTGCGCAGCAGCTGGTTGTTCAGCGCGTGGCCGGACTTGTAGCCCTTGAACTCGCCGATCAGGCTGTTGCCCAGCAGATAGAGGTCGCCAATGGCGTCGAGGATCTTGTGCTTGACGAATTCGTCATCGGAACGAAGGCCGTCTGCGTTAAGCACACCGGTCTCGTCGACCACGATGGCGTTCTCGACACTGCCGCCCAGCGCAAGGTTGTGCTTGCGCAGGTACTCGATGTCACGCATGAAACCGAAGGTACGCGCGCGGCTGACTTCCTTCACAAACGAGGTGCTGGAGAAGTCGACGACCGCACTCTGGGTCTGGCCCTTGAGGACCGGGTGATCGAAGTCGATCTCGAAGCTCACCTTGAACCCTTCGAAAGGCAGGAACGTGGCGCGCTTGTCGCCCTCTTCCACGGTTACCTCACGCAGGATGCGGATGAACTTCTTGGCTGCGTCCTGTTCTTCCAGGCCGGCAGACTGAATCAGGAATACAAAGGGTCCGGCGCTGCCATCCATGATCGGCACTTCCGAGGCGGAGAGCTCGACGTAGGCGTTATCGATGCCCAGGCCCGCCATGGCGGAGAGCAGGTGCTCGACCGTATCGACCTTGACGTCACCGTTGACCAGCGTCGTCGACATGGTTGTCTCGCCGACGTTGGCCGCACGCGCAGGGATTTCGACCACAGGGTCGAGATCGGCGCGGCGGAAGACGATGCCGGTGTCCACAGGTGCAGGCTTGAGGGTCAGGTAAACCTTCTCCCCAGAGTGCAGACCGATACCTGTGGCACGGATGGTATTCTTCAGGGTGCGTTGTTTAATCATGGCATTGGCCGCTTCAGCGCAAATTGCGAACAGGTATCAACAAAGGCTGGGGATGATAACAGACCCAACCTTTGATGAATACCAATCACCTTTATACCCCTGATAAATTCCATTAATCAGCCTGACGACGCAGGAAAGCCGGGATATCGAGGTAGTCCAGGTCATCCTGAGGGTTCAGTTTAGCGGCTGCAGCAGCACCTGCATGGGCCTGGTTGCGCATGACAGTCGGGCGCTCGAGGTCACGGTAATTGACCGCTGGCTGCTCCTGGCGAACCGGTGCAGGGTTGGAAGCTTCGTACACCTGCTGCGCGGTCTGCAGGGTGTTGTCGACCACTTTGACCGGCTTCTCGATGCGCGCGCCCAGGCCAGTGGCCACAACGGTCACGTGCAGTTCGTCGCGCATGTCCGGGTCGATCACGGTGCCGACCTTGACCATGGCGTGGTCAGAGGCGAAGGCTTCGATGATGCTACCCACATCGGAGTACTCACCCAGCGACAGGTCCGGACCTGCGGTGATGTTCACCAGGATGCCACGGGCGCCCTGCAGGTTGACGTCTTCCAGCAGCGGGTTGCGAATCGCCGCCTCGGTGGCTTCACGCGCACGGTTCGGGCCGCTGGCACAGCCAGTACCCATCATCGCCATGCCCATTTCACCCATCACGGTACGCACGTCGGCGAAGTCGACGTTGATCATGCCAGGGCGTTTGATGATGTCGGAGATACCGCGAACGGCACCGGCCAGTACATCGTCGGCCTTGGCGAAGGCGGACAGCAGGCTGGCATCCTTGCCCAGGATGGTCAGCAGTTTCTCGTTGGGAATGGTGATCAACGAGTCGACGCTTTCAGCCAGCATGCGGATGCCTTCATCGGCGATCTGCATACGTTTGCGGCCTTCGAACGGGAACGGACGGGTCACCACGGCTACGGTGAGAATGCCCATTTCCTTGGCCACTTCGGCAATGATCGGCGCTGCACCGGTACCGGTACCGCCACCCATGCCAGTGGTGATGAACACCATGTTGGTGCCCTGCAGCACTTCGGCGATGCGCTCACGGTCTTCCAGCGCAGCCTGACGGCCGACTTCCGGATTGGCACCGGCACCCAGGCCCTTGGTCACGCCAGTGCCCAATTGCAGGATGGTGCGCGCGCCAATGCTTTTCAGCGCCTGGGCATCGGTGTTGGCGCAGATGAATTCCACACCTTCGATGCTGCTCTTGACCATGTGGTTGACGGCGTTGCCGCCACCACCACCAACGCCGATCACCTTGATGACCGGACTTTGCGGGACGTTGTCTACGAGCTCGAACATTTTCCCTCTCCTTACAGTTCTCTAGTTGTTGCGCCTACCACTACTGCTTTGAAACTTAGAAGTTGCCCTGGACCCACTTCTTGAAGCGCTCAAGCACTGGGGCCTTCGGTTCATCGCCATAGCTGTTGTTGCTGCTGTTGGTGTTACCGGTCAGGATCAGGTCCTCGGACTGCTTCAGCAGACCGTAAGTGAGCAAGCCCACACCGGTGGAATAGATCGGGTTGCGAACCACGTCGCTCAGCCCGCGAACGCTGTGCGGTACGCCCAGGCGTACCGGCATGTGGAAGATTTCCTCGGCCAGTTCCACGGCACCTTCCATCTTCGCGGTGCCGCCGGTGAGGACGATGCCGGCTGGCACCAGGTCCTCATAGCCGCTGCGGCGCAGCTCGGCCTGGATCAGGGTGAAGAGCTCGTCGTAACGTGGCTCCACCACCTCGGCCAGGGCCTGGCGCGACAGCTCGCGCGGTGGGCGGTCGCCCACGCTCGGCACCTTGATGGTCTCGCCGGCGCCAGCCAGTTTGGCCAGGGCGCAGGCGTAGCGGATCTTGATTTCTTCGGCGTACTGGGTAGGGGTACGCAGGGCCATGGCGATATCGTTGGTGACCTGGTCGCCGGCAATCGGGATGACCGCGGTATGACGGATGGCGCCCTCGGTGAAGATGGCGATGTCGGTGGTGCCGCCACCGATGTCCACCAGGCACACGCCCAGTTCTTTTTCATCGTCGGTCAGCACCGAGTAGGCCGAGGCCAGCTGCTCGAGGATGATGTCGTCGATTTCCAGGCCGCAGCGGCGTACGCATTTCTCGATGTTCTGCGCCGCGTTGACTGCGCAGGTGACCACGTGGACCTTGGCTTCCAGGCGCACGCCGGACATGCCCAGCGGCTCGCGCACGCCTTCCTGGTTGTCGATCACGTAGTCCTGCGGCAGGGTGTGCAGCACGCGCTGGTCGGCCGGAATCGCCACGGCCTGGGCGGCGTCGAGTACACGCTCCAGGTCGGCCAGGCTGACCTCGCGGTCGCGGATGGCGACGATGCCGTGGGAGTTCAGGCTGCGGATGTGGTTGCCGGCTACCCCGACGAAGGCCGAGTGAATACGGCAGCCGGCCATCAGCTGCGCCTCTTCCACGGCGCGCTGGATCGACTGCACGGTGGACTCGATGTTCACCACCACGCCTTTCTTCAGGCCGCGGGACGGATGGGTGCCGATCCCGACGATTTCCAGGGTACCGTCTTCGCCCACTTCGCCCACCAGCGCCACCACCTTGGAGGTGCCAATGTCCAGCCCGACGATCATTTTGCCGCTATGCGCGTTTGCCATGGTCCTGCCTCTCTCTAATTCTTCGCAACGGCGGGTTGGGCCGTCGTCGGTGCAATCGGTTCCCGCCAACCAACGGCAAGTCCGTTGGAATAACGCAGATCAATGCGGGCGATAGTGGTGATCTGGTCTTTGAGTGTCTTGTCGTAAATGGCAATGAAACGGCGCATCTTCTCCACCAGATGGTCGCGCCCCAACAGCAGCTCGATGCCTGGCCCGGCGCTGCTTGCACCGGTGGTCAGGAACCAGCTGCCTCGCTCGCGCAGCTCCAGGCGAGCAATGGAAAAGCCCATGGGGCGCAGCATCTGGCTCAATACCTGATACTGCTGCATGACTTGTTGCTGAGCACGCTGGGGCCCGGCCAACTGCGGCAGGTGCTCGTAGTTGGCCAGTTCGCGCGGGGTGAAGGCCTGGCCCTGGTTGTTGAGCAAGGCTTCGTCACCCCAGCGCGCCACCGGCAGCTGTTCTTCCAGGCGGATCACCACCTCGTCAGGCCACACCCGGCGTACTTCGGCGTGGGCGATCCAGGGCATCTGTTCGAGCTCGGCACGCATCGCTGGCAGGTCGACGCTGAAGAAGCTCGCCGCCACGTAGGGCGCGATGCGCTGCTGCACCGACTGCTGGCTGATGTAGCTGAGGTCGCCTTGCACGTCGATCTTGGTGATCGGCCGGTCGGCATACGGCATCAGGCGAATGGCGCCTTCGTAGGCACCAAAGCCGGCCGCCACCAGCAGCACCGGCCACAGCAGGCGCTTGAGGCCTCCCAGGCTTGGCCGCGGCAGGCGCGCCGATACGGGCTCATCGGCCACCAGCCGGCTGGCACCACGCGGCACCGGCTTGCTACGGCCGGTAACGGGTTGCTGCTGACGTATCATCGCGCCTTGCATGGTTGTTAACCTCGCGTCGTCACGCTTTCAGCCAGGATTGCCAGCACCAGTTGCTGGAAGTCCAGGCCAGCCGCGCGGGCCGCCATTGGCACCAGGCTATGATCAGTCATGCCCGGTGCGGTGTTGACTTCGAGCAGCCAGAACCGGCCCTGCTCGTCCTGCATCACGTCCAGACGCCCCCAGCCTTCGATGCCGATGGCATCACAGGCGCGAGCGGTCAGGTCGATCAGTTCCTGTTCCTTGACGCTATCCAGGCCGCACGGGATGCGGTACTGGGTATCGTTGGCGATGTACTTGGCGTCGTAGTCGTAGAACACGTGCGGCGTACCCAGGGCGATCGGCGGCAGCACCTGGCCGCGCAAGACCGCGATGGTGAACTCCGGGCCGTGGATCCACTGCTCCACCAGTACCTGGGAATCGTATTTGGCGGCGTCCTGCCAGGCGGCGACCAGTTCCTGGGCGCTGTTCACCTTGGCCATGCCGATGCTAGAGCCTTCATGGGCGGGTTTGACGATAAGCGGGAAGCCCAGTTCCGTACTGGCCAACAAACAATCGTTTTCGCTCGCCAGCACCGCGTGACGCGGGGTCGGAATGCCCAGGCTCTGCCACACCTGCTTGGTGCGCAGCTTGTCCATGGCCAGCGCCGAGGCAAGGATGCCACTGCCGGTGTAAGGGATGCCCAGGCACTCCAGCAGGCCTTGCATGCTGCCGTCTTCACCGCCACGGCCGTGCAGGATGATGAAGGCGCGGTCGATCTTTTCGCTTTGCAGGCGCGTGAGCAGGTCGTCACCGACGTCGATGGCGACCACGTCGACACCGGCAGTGGTCAGCGCGTCGATCACCGCCGCACCGGACTTCAGCGACACTTCACGCTCGGCGCTTTTGCCACCGTACAGCACGGCGACGCGGCCGAACGCCTTGACGTCCAGGGTCGAGTGCAGTTTTTCGTAGGCGCTGGTCATTTCGACTTCTCCTGCTTGGCGCCAGCGAACAGCGGGCTTTTCATCAATTGCGGGGCCAGGCCGCCGACATCACCGGCACCCTGGCAGATCAGGATGTCGCCAGCGCGCAGCAGTGGCTTGACCAGCGGTGCCAGCTCGGCGCCGCGCTCGATGTAGATCGGGTCCAGCTTGCCGCGCTGGCGGATGCTGTGGCACAGCTGACGGCTGTCGGCACCCGGGATCGGCTCTTCGCCCGCCGGGTAGACCTCCATCAGCAGCAGCACGTTGGCATCGCCCAGCACCTGGACGAAATCGTCGTACAGGTCGCGGGTGCGGCTGTAGCGGTGCGGCTGGTAGACGATCACCAGGCGGCGGCTTGGCCAGCCACCGCGCACGGCCTTGATCACCGCAGCCACTTCGGTCGGGTGGTGGCCGTAGTCGTCGACCAGCATCACGCTGCCGCCTTCCACCGGCAGTTCGCCGTACACCTGGAACCGGCGGCCGACACCCTGGAAGCCGGACAGGCCCTGGACGATGGCTTCGTCGCTGATGCCTTCGTCGGTGGCGATGGCGATGGTGGCCAGTGCGTTGAGCACGTTGTGGTTGCCAGGCATGTTCACCGACACTTCCAGCGGCTCGCAGTCACGGCGCAGCACGGTGAAGTGGGTCTGCATGCCCTGCTGGCGCACGTTGATGGCGCGGATGTCGGCCTCTTCGCTGAAGCCATAGGTCACGGTCGGGCGTTTCACCTGCGGCAGGATCTCGCGCACCACCGGGTCGTCCAGGCACATCACCGCCAAGCCGTAGAACGGCAGGTTGTGCAGGAACTCGACGAAGGTTTTCTTCAGCTTGTTGAAGTCACCTTCGTAGGTCGCCATGTGGTCGGCGTCGATGTTGGTGACCACGGCCACCATCGGCTGCAGGTGCAGGAAGCTGGCATCGCTTTCGTCTGCTTCGGCGATCAGGTAGCGGCTGGTGCCCAGCTGGGCATTGGTACCGGCAGCGGTCAGGCGGCCACCGATGACGAAGGTCGGGTCCAGGCCACCGGCAGCGAACACCGACGCCAGCAGGCTGGTGGTGGTGGTCTTGCCGTGGGTGCCGGCAACGGCCACACCATGACGGTAGCGCATCAGTTCGGCGAGCATTTCGGCACGCGGCACTACCGGAATGCGTCGCTCGAGGGCGGTAGCCACTTCCGGGTTGGCCGGGTTGATGGCACTGGACACCACGAGCACGTCAGCGGTAGCGGCGTTCTCGGCGCGGTGGCCGACGAAGATCTCGGCGCCGAACGATTCCAGGCGCTCGGTCACCGGCGAAGCTTTCAGGTCCGAACCGGACACTTCATAGCCCAGGTTCAGCAACACTTCGGCAATGCCGCACATGCCCACGCCGCCGATACCGACGAAGTGAATACGGCGGATACGGCCCATCTTTGGATGGGGCATGGCTTTCTGGCTTTCAACCATGGGCCACCTCCAGGCAGATATCGACCACGGTGCTGGTTGCAGCAGGTTTGGCCAGGCGCCGTGCGGTGCCTGCCATGACGTTGAGTTTCTCGGGTTGCATCAGCACCTCGTTCAGGCGTTCAGCGAGCTGCGCTGCGCCAGTTGTCGCTTGTGGCATCAGGAAGGCAGCGCCTTCGCGGGCCAGATATTGGGCGTTGTGGGTCTGGTGGTCGTCGATGGCGTGGGGCAAAGGCACCAGCATCGAAGGCAGGCCTGCTGCCGCCAGCTCGCTGACGGTCAGGGCACCGGCCCGGCACACCACCATGTCGGCCCAGCCATAGGCTTGGGCCATGTCCTTGATGAAGGGCTCTACCTGAGCCTCGACGCCCGCCTCGTGATAACGCTCGGCGGTGATTGGCGCGTGTTGCTTACCGGCCTGGTGGAACACCTCTGGCCGCAGCGCGGCAGGGACTTCGGACAGGGCCTTAGGCAACAATTTGTTCAATGGTTCCGCACCCAGGCTGCCACCGAGCACCAGCAGGCGCGCACGGCGCTGGGCCAGGGGCGCGCGTTGTGCATCCATGAACAGCTCCGGGCGCACCGGGTTGCCGGTGGTGCGACGCTTGTCGCTGGCCTCGAAGGTGTTCGGGAAAGCTTCGCAGACCCGCGCCGAGAGTGGCACCAGCAACCGATTGGCGGTACCGGCACGGGCGTTCTGCTCGTGGATCACCAGCGGCACGCCGCACAGCCGCGCGGCCACACCGCCGGGGCCGGTCACGTAGCCGCCAAAGCCCAGCACGCAGACCGGCTTGAGCTGGCGAATGATGCGTCGCGCCTGCAGCACGGCCTTGATAAGGGTGAATGGCGCCTTGAGCAACGACAGTTTGCTTTTGCCGCGCAGGCCGCTGACCTGGATCAGGTGCAGTGGCAGGCCAGCCTGTGGCACCAGCTCGTTCTCGATGCCACGCGGGGTGCCCAGCCAGTGCACGGTAAACCCACGCGCCTGGAACTCACGGGCGCAGGCCAGGGCCGGGAATACGTGGCCCCCGGTGCCGCCCGCCATGATCAGTATGTTCTTGCCGTCAGCGGCCATGACTGGTCTCCTCGGCAAAATCGCTTTCGCTGAACTCGTGTTCCTCGCTGCCCAGGTGCGTGCGGCTCTCCCACTCGATACGCAGCAACAGGCCTACGCAGGCGCAACAGATCACCAGCGAACTGCCCCCGTAACTGAGGAACGGCAGGGTCAGGCCCTTGGTTGGCAGCAGGCCGACGTTCACCCCGATGTTGATCAGGAACTGGCCGATCCACAGAAACGCCAGGCCGAAGGCCACATAGGCGGCAAAGAACTGCTTGGCTTTTTCGGCCCACAGGCCGATGTACAGGGCACGCACGGTCACGAACACGAACAGTGCAATGGTCAGCAGCGAACCGACCACGCCCAACTCTTCGGCCAGTACCGAGAACACGAAGTCGGTGTGCGCTTCGGGCAGGTAGAACTGCTTCTGCACGCTGTTGCCCAGGCCAACACCCAGCCACTCGCCACGGCCGAAGGCGATCAATGCCTGGGTCAGCTGGTAGCCCGAGCCGAACTGGTCGGACCACGGGTCGGTGAAGGTGATAAGCCGCGCCATCCGGTAGGGCTGCGCCTGTACCAGCACAAACACCGCCAGCACCGCCAACACCACCATGAGGCTGAAGCGGAACAGCCCCACCCCGCCGAGGAACAGCATGGCCGCCGCCGCGCCCATCATCACCACGGTGGCACCGAAGTCCGGCTCCATCAGCAGCAGGGCGGCCATGGGCAGCAGCACGATGAACGGCTTGAAGAAGCCCATCCAGGTTTCGCGCACCTCGGTCTGCCGGCGCACAAGGTAACCCGCCAGGTAGACGACCACGAACACCTTGGCGATTTCCGAAGGCTGGACGTTGAAGAAGCTGAAGCCGATCCAGCGCATGGAGCCGTTCACTTCGCGGCCGATACCCGGCACCAGCACCAGCACCAGCAGGCCGAAGGCGCCCAGCAGCATCATGAAGCCCATGCGCTGCCAGGTGGCGATCGGCACCAGCATGGTCGCGCCGCAGGCAACCAGGCCAAGGAACACGTAAACCAGGTGGCGGAACATGTGGTAAAGCGGGTTGCCCGACTGCACCGCGGCCACTTCCGAGGACGCCGAGGTGATCATCACCAGGCCCAGGCCAAGCAAGGCCAGGCAGCCGGCGAGCATCGGGAAGTCCAGGTCGATGCCACGACCGCTGATCAGCGGCGACGGGTAGGGCTTGAAGATGCCGAAGATCATGCAAGACCTCCCGCTGCCTGGGCAAACAGGCGCCCGCGCTCTTCAAAGTTCTTGAACATGTCGAGGCTGGCGCACGCCGGCGACAGCAGCACCGCATCGCCGGCCTGGGCCAGTTCGGCACACTGCTGCACGGCGTCCTCGAGGGTCTTGACCCGTACCAGCGGCACGTCATCACCCAACGCTTCGGCCAGGCGCTCGGCATCACGGCCAAGCAATACCACGGCGCGGCAGAAGCGCTTGACGGGCTCGCGCAACGCAGTGAATTCAGCACCTTTGCCGTCGCCACCGGCGATCAGCACCAACTTGCCTTCGATATCGGCACCCAGGCCTTCGATGGCGGCCAGGGCAGCACCGACGTTGGTGGCCTTGGAGTCGTCGTACCAGTTCACGCCATTACGCTCGCGCACCCACTGGCACCGGTGGGCCAGGCCACCGAACTCACGCAGGGCTTCGAGCATGGGCTCGAACGGCAGGCCAGCAGCATGCCCCAGGGCCAGTGCCGCCAGGGCGTTGGACTGGTTGTGGGCACCACGCACCTTCAGCTCGCGCGCCGGCATCAGCGCCTGAAACTCGAACGCCAAGTACTTTTCACCCTCCACTTCACGCAGGCCAAAGGCCTTGAAGTCGGGTTGGTTGAGGCCGAAGGTCCAGCATGGGCGGCCTTCCACCGGCAGTGGCCGGCTAAGGGCGTCCTGGCGGTTGACCACCACCTGGCGGGCACCGCGGAAAATCCGGTGCTTGGCCAGGTGGTAGGCCGGCAGGCCGCTGTAGCGGTCCATGTGGTCTTCGCTGATGTTCAGCACAGTGGCCACTTCTGCGTTGAGCTGGTCAGTGGTTTCCAGTTGGAAACTGGACAGCTCCAGCACGTACAGCTCGACGTCATCAGCCAGCAAGTCCAGCGCCGGGGTACCGAGGTTGCCGCCCACCGCCACGCGCTT
>Ga0207696_1001646_pt1 | contig 11719 bp, 10 predicted proteins | sample KBSS54metaG_FD_184403 | JGI IMG/M metagenome (GOLD analysis project Ga0207696, IMG submission 184403) | Switchgrass rhizosphere microbial communities from Kellogg Biological Station, Michigan, USA - KBS S5-4 metaG (SPAdes) (version 2) | ecosystem: Host-associated > Plants > Roots > Rhizosphere >...
CTATTGCAGGCGTCACGGCTCTTTCTGGACTGGTTGTTATCCCTCAGGCAAGTGCAGCAGGTTTTTTTGATGATTCAACACTGACCGGTGGTGTTTATTACTGGCAGCGTGAACGTGACCGTAAAGACATTTCAACTAATAAATACGAAACTAACCTTGCTCACTCTACCTGGAACGCTAACCTGGATTTCCAGTCGGGTTATGCTGCTGATATGTTTGGCTTCGACTTTGCCGCTTTTACTGCTATCGAAATGGCAGAAAATGGTAATAGTGGCCACCCAAACGAAATTGCATTTTCGTCTAAAGATAAGGTTTCTGAAGAAGATTGGTCTGGTGATCAGAGTGGTGTCAGTATTTATAAAGCGGCCGCGAAATTCAAATATGGCCCAGTATGGGCTCGTGCCGGTTATATCCAGCCAACTGGTCAAACACTGCTAGCACCAAACTGGAGCTTTATGCCTGGTACGTACCAAGGGGCGGAAGCTGGGGCGAACTTTGATTATGGTGATTCGGGGGCGTTGAGCTTCTCGTATATGTGGACCAACGAGTATAAAGCACCGTGGTATTTGAAGACGGACAAATTCTATCAGAATGATAAGAGTACCAGTGTTAGTTACCTGCACTCCATTGGTGCGAAGTATGACTTCAAAAATGACCTGGTGCTTGAAGCCGCGTTTGGCCAGGCTGAAGGTTATATTGATCAGTACTTTACCAAAGCAAGCTACAAATTTGATATCGCGGGCAGCCCATTAAATACCAGCTATCAGTTCTATGGTTCGCGCGACAAAGTCGATGACGGCGGCATCAATGATCTTTATGACGGCACCGCCTGGTTGCAGGCTATGACACTCGGATACAAAGTGGGTCAGGTTGATATGCGGCTTGAAGGGACCATGGTTAAAGCCGAGGGGCAACAGGGCTACTTCCTGCAACGTATGACGCCAACGTATGCCTCTTCAAACGGTCGTCTGGATATCTGGTGGGATAACCGTTCTGACTTCAACGCCAACGGCGAAAAAGCTATCTTTGCTGGTGTCATGTATGACTTGAGCAACTGGGATTTGGCTGGTTGGGCAGTGGGGGCTTCGTACGTTTACGCATGGGATGCTAAACCAAGCTCGAAGCCATCTGACGATGGTTACTATGATGCAGATAATCGCCTGAAAGAGTCTGCTTACAGCCTTGATGCGATGTATACCATTCAAGATGGCCGCGCGAAAGGAGCCCTCTTTAAACTGCACTTCACTCAGTATGACAACCACTCTGATATCCCAAGTTGGGGCGGTGGTTACAACAACATCTTCCAGGATGAGTACGATGTGAAATTCATGGTTATCGCGCCGTTCACCATCTTCTGATTCGATTCCGGGCGTGAAAGCGCCCGGTTTTATAAAGGATATCGAGCATGAAAAAAATCATTTTGGTTACGGTCATGGCTTTAGGTTTGAGCGCCTGCGCACAACCCTCTAAAACGGCACCGGAAGATACAAAACTGAAACAAGCCTATAGCGCCTGTATCAATACCGCAGAAGGGAATCCTGATAAAATTCAGGCCTGTCAGAGCGTGTTAAACGTGCTGGGTCAGGAAAAGGAACACCAGGAATTTGCGAAGAAAGAAACGGTGCGCACCCTGGATTATCAAAACTGTATTCAGGCCACTCGTACTGGTAACGACCAGGCGGTAAAAGCCAAGTGCGATAAAATCTGGCAAGAGATTCGTGCGAACAACAAGTAATCTGTGAATTCAGGCAATAAAAAAACCGGTGAGCTTCCTCACCGGTTTTTTTATACCTGACATCTGGTTCAGAATGTCAGATATGCGGATTACTTTTCGCTGATTTCGTGTGCATTCTCGTCGGTACGGCAATCACCTTCAGCGCAGTGACCGTAAAGGTACAGGCTGTGGTTGGTCAGACGGATGCCATGGCGTGATGCGATTTCACGCTGACGAGATTCAATTGAATCATCACTGAACTCAATAACTTTGCCGCAGTCCAGGCAAATCAGGTGGTCGTGGTGATGTTGTTGAGTTAACTCGAATACGGATTTGCCGCCTTCGAAGTTGTGACGAGTGACAATGCCTGCATCATCAAACTGGTTTAGTACACGATAAACTGTGGCGAGACCAATTTCTTCGCCCATATCAATCAGACGTTTGTATAAGTCTTCCGCACTGACATGATGGTTCACCGGACCCTGTAGCACTTCAAGGATTTTTAATCGCGGAAGCGTGACTTTCAGGCCGGCCTTCTTCAATGCGGTATTATTGTCAGTCATGCGGAAATTGTCCTGTTGCTTAACGGATCGCTCGGACTCAGGGTGAGCGTTAAGATGAATGCGTCTCATTATAGAACTGCAGATTCTAAATGGAAACCGCAAGTATTATTCATAATCAAGCTAAAAAATGGCGGCTGAGTCGCGATTTAATTGCCTTGTTAGCTATTTAGCCAGGGGGTCATTGTACAGGGACAAACCGAAAAGTTAAAAATTTGTAGCGATTATTTTAATCGGAATAATCTATCAATGTGACGCAACCCGTTTAAAAGCTGCGTCACATCCAGAATCAGGCGTTGATGATATCTGCCAGGTTCAGCTCGTCAGAAACTTGTTTGACCCATTTCTGAACGCGTTCAGCGGTCAGTTCTGGTTGACGGTCTTCGTCAATGGCAAGGCCAACGAAGTGATCGTCGTCTGCCAGGCCTTTAGAGGCTTCGAAATGGTAACCCGCAGTCGGCCAGTGGCCCACAATTGCAGCACCGCGTGGCTCAATGATGTCACGGATAGTGCCCAATGCGTCACAGAAGTATTCTGCATAGTCTTCCTGGTCACCACAGCCGAACAGGGCGACCAGTTTGCCGTTGAAATCAACTTCTTCCAGAGTCGGGAAGAAGTCATCCCAGTCGCATTGCGCTTCACCGTAATACCACGTTGGAATGCCGAGAAGCAGAATATCGAAGCCTTCCAGGTCTTCTTTGCTGCTCTTAGCAATGTCATGCACCTCAGCAACGTCTTTACCGAGCTGTTTTTGAATCATCTTCGCGATATTTTCGGTGTTACCAGTGTCGCTGCCGAAAAAAATGCCTACGATTGCCATGAGTAAAATAACCTCTTGATACTTAATGGTATGGTGGCTGCTAATTGGCCACAGATAGGGCAATCATAGCAGAACACATTGCGGTGCGGAAACTGCTATCAGCCTGTTGTGCACAGACTGCAACATCGTATTCCGGGCATATAGCCTTTCAACTAACTGAGATGCTGCTTCAGTTGCGCGAGTAGAATCTCTTCAATCAACTCACTACGACTGATATTGCGCGCTTCAGCCAGATGATTTAGTGCATCTACTGCATCGTTATTGAGCTTCAGTTCCACTCGCTTCAGGCCGCGTACTTTATCGCGCTTGAGCTGGTTGCGTTTGTTGATACGCAGTTGCTCATCACGCGTCAGCGGATTAGTTTTTGGCCGCCCGGGGCGACGCTCGTCCGCGAACAGATCTAATGTAGTACGGTCCGTTTGTTCTTTTGCCATGATTAGACTACTGACAGGGAATTCAGGTGGCACGGAGCGGGGTGCTCTGGCGCATTTTAGCGCGCAATCATACATCAGCATGGCTTGCGCGCCAACGCGTTAGCTGCATCTAACAGCCAGTCGGTTTGTTTTTAATCAGTTTGCGGCACTTGCGTCGATAAAACGGTGGATTGCGCGCAAAACAGCATCAGGTTTTTCGGCGTGAACCCAGTGTCCGGCACCGGCAACCACATGAGCGCGTGCCTGAGGGAATTGCGCAAGCAGCGTTTCGCGGTGTGATTCGTCAACATAAGGGGATGCACCACCACGGATAAACAGTGCCGGTTCATTCCAGGTTGGGATAGCTTGCCAGCCGACAATATTCTCGTACTGTTCCCACAATACCGGAACATTAAACTTCCACTCGCCGTCAGCAAATGACTTCAGCAAGAATTGAATCACACCTTCTTCGTTCAGATGCTCACGCATCACCATAGCGGCTTGTTGACGTGTTTTCGCTCCACTACTACTGACTGCATTAATAGCCGCGAAAATTTCATCGTGACGGCGTACCTGATAATCCACCGGTGCAATGTCAATCAGCACCAGTTTATCAATGCGCTCAGGTGCAATAGCTGTCAGAGCCATCGCAACTTTACCGCCCATGGAATGGCCGATAATGATTGCTTTTTCAAAGCCATATTCTTCGAGCGTTTCAACCACATCCTGCGCCATCGCGGCATAGTTCATTTCAGAGCTACGGGGCGATAAACCATGGTTGCGCAGATCGATTTGCAGCAACGTATGATTTTGCCCGAGGTCGCGGGCCAACACGCCCAGGTTATCAAGGCTACCAAAAAGGCCGTGGATTAGGACGATGGGGGAATTACTAGTCGATTGTTGCGCAGTTTGCAGGCGAGCATTCAATTTCATGGCAAAGTTCTTTTTTTTTACTTCGTGAGGTTAGGGTATCATAACGGCATCCTGCCGCAGTGCCGCAAATTTCCAGTTTAGTCTGACTTTGTGGTGTGACATAAGTTTGGCGCTACCCGAGGTTGGGATTTGTGCGAATATGTACATATAATCCCAACAACTTGAATTCAGAAAAGATACCGCACCGGATTAAGATGAAAACAATTGAAGTTGATGACGAGCTCTATCGCTATATTGCCAGCCACACGCAGCACATTGGTGAAAGCGCGTCCGATATTTTACGGCGCATGTTGAAATTTACCGCCGGTCAATCTCCTGCTACACCAGTAACTACCGGCCAGACGGCAGCTGCTGCTGCTCCGGAAGCCAAACCCGTAAACAAAGCTCGCGATCGCGTACGTGCGGTTCGTGAATTACTGCTGTCAGATGAATATGCCGAGCAAAAGAAAGCCGTCAATCGTTTCATGATGGTGCTTTCTACTCTGTATACCCTCGACGCACATGCTTTTGGTGAAGCGACCGAGTCGCTGCATGGCCGGACGCGCGTCTATTTTGCAGGTAACGAGCAAACGCTGCTGCAAAATGGCAACCAGACCAAACCAAAGCATGTTCCGGGCACGCCATACTGGGTTATCACTAACACCAATACGGGTCGTAAATGCAGCATGATTGAACACATCATGCAATCAATGCAGTTCCCTGCGGAATTGATTGAAAAGGTTTGCGGCACAATCTAACACCTCGCGTCAGAAGGAAAGGCCAATGGCTAACCACCCTCGTGCAGGACAACCGGCACAACAGAGCGATTTGATTAACGTAGCCCAACTGACGGCCCAGTATTACGTGCTGAAGCCTGAAGTGGGGAATAGCGAACACGCGGTGAAATTCGGTACCTCCGGCCATCGTGGTAGTGCGGCACGTCATAGTTTCAACGAACCTCACATTCTGGCGATTGCTCAGGCGATTGCTGAAGATCGTGCAAAAAATGGCATTACCGGGCCGTGCTACGTGGGTAAAGATACCCACGCGCTATCTGAACCTGCGTTTATTTCCGTGCTGGAAGTGCTGGCTGCAAACGGTGTGGATGTCATTGTGCAGCAGGCAAACGGCTACACGCCAACGCCTGCCATTTCACATGCCATTCTGACGCATAACAAAAACGCTGGTGCGCAGGCTGACGGCATCGTCATTACGCCTTCGCACAACCCACCGGAAGACGGTGGTATCAAATACAATCCGCCTAATGGTGGCCCGGCTGATACCAACGTCACCAAGGTGGTTGAAGATCGTGCCAACGCGCTTTTGGCGGCGGATCTGAAAGATGTAAAACGCATCTCTCTGGAGAGAGCCTGGGCAAGCGGTCACGTACAAGAACAAGATCTGGTGCAGCCGTTTATCGAAGGGCTGGTGGATATCGTTGATATGGCCGCCATCCAGAAATCGGGTCTGAAACTGGGCGTTGATCCGCTCGGTGGATCCGGTATCGAATACTGGCAGCGCATCGCCAAACACTACAACCTGGATCTGACGATTGTTAACGATCACGTCGATCAAACCTTCCGCTTTATGCACCTCGATAAAGACGGCGCTATCCGTATGGATTGCTCGTCCGAGTGTGCGATGGAAGGTTTGCTGGCGTTGCGTGACAAATTCGATCTGGCCTTCGCCAATGACCCGGATTACGACCGCCACGGTATCGTCACGCCAGCAGGGCTGATGAACCCAAACCATTATCTGGCGGTTGCGATTAACTACCTGTTCCAGCATCGCCCGCAGTGGGGTAAAGATGTGGCCGTCGGTAAAACTCTGGTGTCATCCGCGATGATTGACCGCGTGGTTAACGACCTGGGCCGTAAACTGGTTGAAGTGCCAGTGGGTTTCAAATGGTTTGTTGATGGCCTGTTCGATGGCAGCTTTGGTTTTGGTGGCGAAGAAAGTGCCGGGGCATCGTTCCTGCGCTTTGATGGCACACCGTGGTCTACCGACAAAGACGGCATCATCATGTGTCTGCTGGCGGCAGAAATAACCGCCGTCACCGGTAAGAACCCGCAACAGCATTATGACGAACTGGCTGCCCGTTTCGGCGCGCCAAGCTACAACCGTCTGCAAGCCTCCGCGACAACTGCGCAGAAAGCGGCATTATCCAAACTTTCTCCGGAAATGGTCAGCGCCAGCACCCTGGCAGGTGACCCGATCACCGCACGTTTAACGGCGGCCCCTGGCAACGGCGCTTCTATCGGCGGCCTGAAAGTGATGACCGACAACGGCTGGTTTGCGGCACGCCCTTCGGGTACTGAAGATGCGTACAAAATTTACTGTGAAAGTTTCTTAGGTGCAGAACACCGTCTGCAAATTGAGAAAGAAGCGGTAGAGATTGTCAGCGAAGTGCTGAAAAACGCGAAGTAAGATGTTGAATTGGAAAAGGCGCCGCAAGGCGCCTTTTTTGTCTGCCGGAACTACAGCATAAACCGATAGCCAATCCCGGTTTCGGTCAGCAAATGCGCCGGACGCGCGGGATCGCTTTCCAGCTTCTGGCGCAAATGTCCCATATAAATCCGCAAATAATGGCTATGCTCCACGGCATTCGGCCCCCAAACCTGATTGAGCAACTGGCGCTGAGTCAGCACCTTACCGTGGTTATTGAGCAGCGTGGCGAGCAAACGAAACTCAATCGGTGTGAGATGGATTTCAGCGCCATCCCGCGTAATACGGCGGGTAGCAAGGTCCACACTAATGCCTGAAAACTGATAAACCGGATCGGGCTGTGCCACACTGGCATGGCGGCGCAATACTACTCGCAAACGTGCTTGCAGCTCGCCAATACCAAACGGTTTGCTGAGATAATCATCCGCGCCCGCGTCTAGCGCATCTATCTTCACTTGTTCATCGCTGCGAGCAGATAGCACCACAATCGGCGTCTGGCTCCACTGGCGGAAATCGCGGATAAAATCCAGACCGTCACCATCGGGTAAACCGAGATCAAGAATCACTAAATCAGGCTTGCGCGTGGCGGCTTCCAGCAAACCACGCTGCAATGTTTCGGCTTCATGAACGCGTAGCGATTCTGCTTCCAGCGCGGTGCGCAGAAAACGGCGGATCTCTTTTTCGTCTTCAATAATCAGAACTGATATCACAAAGCCTCGTTCATCTCAGCCAGTTCAGGCGGTGGGGGAAGCGGTAAAATAACATGAAAACTCGCCCCTCCCTCCGGGCGATTTTCGGCATAAATTTTTCCATCGTGCACTTCAACAATCGCCTGGCAAATCGCTAGCCCTAAACCGACACCGGGGATGGCGGACTCTTTGTTACCACGGGAAAACTTATCAAAGATTAGCTGTTCTTTGCCAGCAGGGATACCTGGACCGCTGTCCCAGACCTCAAGATCCAGTTGGGAAGCCTCGGTCTGAGCGCGAATACCTATATTGGCGTGGTACCCGGCGTACTTCACCGCGTTCTCCAGCAGATTTATCAGCACGCGTTCAAACAGCGGGCCATCAACATGGATAAGCATTAACGGGTCAGGTAACGAAAGCACAATATGCCGACCGCCTAAACTCAGTTCCAGCATCTTCAACGCGCTACCGACCACTTCCTCAAGCGTTAACCACTCTTTGCGCAGATTAAATCCGCCAGACTGAATGCGCGCCATATCCAATAAATTGTTCACCAGACGCGTGGTATTCAGCACATGCTGGCGAATGTCGTTGGCTTGCGGGGCGTGTTTCGAGCCTTCAGAGGCCAAATCCAGCGTCAGTATTTCTGCCTGGCCGAACAGCACCGTCAACGGAGTACGCAAATCGTGAGACAACGCAGCCAGCAACGAATTACGCACTTGCTCGCGTTCGCTGGAAATCCTGGCTTGCTCTTCACTGGCGGTCAGCAATAAGCGATCCAGTGCCGTGGCCGCCAGTAACGTGAACGTTTCCAGCAGGCGTTGTTGTTCCGGGATCATCAACTGACGCAAATTACTCGGCTCGACAATCAATAACCCGAGGGTTCTTTCCGACGTTTTCAGCGGCAAAATTTGATACGGCACACCCGGTAACGTATCGGTACCAGCGCCGGCAGGCTGGCCTTTATCAAAACTCCAGCGAGCGATGGCTTCATCCCAGTTGTGCGGTTCACCCTTTGCATTGGCTCGTTCCAGCACACCATTTTCATTGGGGAGTAATAACTGGGCGCGGGCATGAAAACTGTTATTGATAAACAGTTCGCTGGTGGCGGCAATATCCTGTGGCGTGCGCTCGGCGGCGAGGGCCTTCGACATCTCATACAGGTAGCGTGTGCGTTGTTCGCGATAACGGGCAATCCGCGCCTGATAGCGCACCCCAGCGGTGAGATTGCCGATAACCAGACCAACGGTGAGCATCACCGCGAAGGTTAACAAGTATTGAATATCGGAAACTGCCAGCGTGCCGTGCGGCGCAATAAAGAATAAATCGAAACTCAGTACACTTATCACTGTCGCCAGCACTGAAGGCCAGCGCCCGTAAAACAGCGCCACAACGACCACGCCTAGCAGATACAGCATCACCAGGTTGGCGGCATCAAAACCCATCAACCATTGATTGGCGATAAAGGTAGTGATGGCGCAAAGCCCAACTGCCACGCCACAGCCTCGCAACTGCATACGCCATTTTTCGCTAAAGTTGCGCATATCTTGCGTGGTAGGGGAGGCGACAAAAGGTTTGTTATCCAGCGCGACAATCACTAAATCGAGGTCGGGTGCGCGTCGAGCGAGTTTATCGGCGAAAGATTCACGGCTCCACCAACGGCGGGTCTTGCGTCGGCCAATAATTATTTTCCCGAGATTATGCTCCCGGGCGTAACGCAAAATAGCTTTGTCTTCGGCGGGATCGGCAAGCGTGGTGGTGGTTTCCGCACCCAGTTCTTGCGCTAAGCGTAATGAAGCCAAAATAGCGCGTCGTTGATGTTCAGGTAAACGGTGAAGCTGTGGCGTCTCGACATAAACCGCATGCCAAATGCTGCCTAATTTCGCCGCCAGTCTTGCCGCGGTGCGCACCAGTTTTTCATTACCGGAACTGTGCCCGATACACAGCAAAATCGCATCGCGCGTGTGCCAGACTTTTTCTTCGCCTTGATTATCCCGCCAGGCGCGCATTTGGTCGTCAACGCGATCGGCGGTGCGGCGTAACGCCAGTTCGCGCAGGGCAATCAAATTCCCCTTACGGAAAAAGTGTTCGATGGCGCGTTCAGCCTGGCCGGAGATGTATACCTTGCCTTCATGCAGACGCTGGCGTAAATCGTCAGGCGGTAAATCGACCAGCACGATTTCATCGGCGGCATCAAAGATAGGGTCGGGTACCGTTTCGCGCACCTGGATTCCGGTCACTCCGCCGACGATGTCGTTCAGGCTTTCTAAATGCTGCACGTTGACGGTAGTAAAAACGTCGATCCCGGCGTCCAGTAACTCTTCTACGTCTTGCCAGCGTTTAGGGTGGCGCGAGCCGGGCGCGTTGCTGTGAGCCAGTTCGTCCATCAGAATCAACGCAGGATTACGGGCGAGTGCGGCGTCAAGGTCAAACTCCTGAACCCATCGCCCACGGTGGTGTATCCGTTTTGCCGGCAGGATATCGAGCCTGTCGAGCAAGGCGGCGGTCTCTTTACGACCGTGGGTTTCCACCACGCCAATCAGAATATCCAGTCCTTGCCCCCGCAGCCGCTGCGCTTCCTGAAGCATGGCGTAGGTTTTCCCCACGCCCGCACAAGCACCGAAGAATATTTTCAGCTTACCGCGAGGTTTGCGATTGACCTGCTCCAGTAACTTATCTGGATTAGGGCGCAGCGGTTCCTGCGTCATAACAGCTCCTTATTTTTTGGTGGATGACGCTGCGCTTATCCACCCTACAACGGCCGTAATTCGTAGGTCGGATAAGCGCCAGCGTCATCCGACAGTTTTATCTTATGGAGTTTGAAGGGCATCCAGTGCCACGTTAACCAACAACACATTCACCACCGGTTTACCGATAAAACCGACCAATGGCTGCGTGGTGTTCTCGGCAATCAAACGCTCAACTTGTTCAACCGGCAAATTGCGCGCTTTGGCGATACGCGGGATCTGCCAGGCCGCCGCCTGCGGCGAAATCTGCCCGTCCAGACCACTCGCTGAAGCCGTCACCAATTCAACCGGAACCGCTGGGTTTGCCTGCGGATTTGCCGCACGTAACGCTGCCACACGCTCGGTAACTTGCTTATCTAGCTCAGGATTACTGGCTGCCAGATTACTGCCACCAGAGGCCATTGGATTATATGGCGTTTCTGCCGTAGCAGAAGGGCGGCCTTGTAAATACTTCGCCTGGGTAAAGTTTTGCCCAATCAGGCTTGAGCCTCGCACCACTTGAGTATCAATAATCAACGACCCGTTGGCTTGCGTCGGGAACCACCATTGAGCAAGCAGCGTGGTCAGTAACGGGTAAAGTCCACCGGTAACCAGGGTCAATAAAATCAGTAATAGTATAGCGGGACGTAAGGTAGTCATTTGTTTTTCCTCTTAAACCAGGCCACAAACGGTCAGCAGCACATCGATAATCTTGATGCCAATAAACGGCACAATTAAACCGCCCAGACCGTAAATCCACAGATTGCGACGCAACATGGCTGCGGCACTCAGCGGTTTGTAGCTCACCCCGCGCAAGGCCAGTGGAATCAGGAAGATGATGATCAATGCGTTAAAAATCACCGCGCTCAAAATCGCCGAAGCCGGGGAGTGCAGGTGCATCACGTTCAGCGCGTTGAGCTGCGGATAAGTGGCGGCAAACGCCGCAGGAATAATCGCGAAGTATTTCGCCACGTCGTTGGCAATACTGAAGGTGGTCAACGAACCACGGGTCATCAGCATCTGTTTACCGATATGTACCACTTCAATTAACTTGGTGGGGTTGGAGTCTAAATCCACCATGTTGCCCGCTTCTTTTGCTGCCTGGGTACCCGAGTTCATGGCCACCGCGACATCCGCTTGCGCCAGCGCGGGCGCATCGTTGGTGCCATCACCGGTCATTGCTACTAAACGGCCTTCAGCCTGATACTGGCGAATCAACGCCAGTTTGGCTTCCGGTGTCGCTTCGGAAAGAAAATCATCAACCCCTGCTTCGGCGGCAATGGCGGCGGCGGTCAGACGGTTATCACCGGTAATCATCACGGTTTTGATGCCCATCTGGCGTAACTGCGCAAAACGCTCTTTAATGCCGCCTTTGACTATGTCTTTCAGCGCAATCACACCGAGCACGTTCGCACCTTCCGCCACCACCAGCGGTGTACC
>Ga0207696_1001655_pt1 | contig 11671 bp, 9 predicted proteins | sample KBSS54metaG_FD_184403 | JGI IMG/M metagenome (GOLD analysis project Ga0207696, IMG submission 184403) | Switchgrass rhizosphere microbial communities from Kellogg Biological Station, Michigan, USA - KBS S5-4 metaG (SPAdes) (version 2) | ecosystem: Host-associated > Plants > Roots > Rhizosphere >...
GAGCTGGCCGCACTGATATTATGAAGGCGATATTTGGACATGAACCGTTAGATTCGGGCCAAATATTTATGAATGGGCAAGAAGTGAAAATTGATAGTCCAATTGATGCAATACGGCAGCGAATTGCCTTTATTACAGAAGATCGAAAATCAGAAGGGCTTGTCTTAGATTTTTCTATTCGTGAAAATTTAGCATTGCCAAATCTAGGGAATCTCTCAAAAGGTAGTGTGATGGATAAAGGAGTAGAAGCACAGTTCACAGAGGATATGATGAAGCTTCTCAATGTAAAAGCGGCAAATGGTGAACAAGCCGTCAAATCACTTTCTGGTGGAAATCAACAAAAGATTGTTATTGCAAAATGGCTAGGAATCCATCCGCAGCTGTTAATTTTAGATGAACCAACACGGGGTGTTGATGTTGGAGCAAAAAAAGAAATTTACTCTATTATGAACAAGCTTACAAAGCAGGGGGATGCAGTTATTATGGTTTCATCCGAACTTCCAGAAGTTTTAGGAATGAGCGATCGTGTCCTTGTTATTCATGAAGGAAAAGTAGGCGGTATTTTAGAGAAAGATAAAGCAACACAGGAGTCCATTATGGCATTAGCTACAGGGGGAGAGTAAGTTATGGCTAAAAAGGGGAATATATTGCAGCAGCTAGGTTCTTTAATTGGATTGGTACTGATTATTGTAGTTATTACAGCATTAAATCCAGCATTTATTGAAATACCAAATTTATTTAATATTTTACGCCAAGTATCTATTAATGCACTCATTGCATTTGGAATGACCTTCGTTATTTTAACTGGGGGTATTGACTTATCGGTAGGTTCTATCTTAGCATTATCAAGTGCACTTGTTGCTGGAATGATGGCAAGTGGTGTGGATCCGTTCCTTGCAATGGCGGTTGGATTATTGGCTGGTCTTGTAATGGGAATTATAAACGGTGTCATCATTGCGAAGGGAAAAGTGGCACCATTTATTGCGACATTAGCAACAATGACCATTTTTCGTGGGCTGACGCTTGTTTATATGGACGGACGTCCGATCACTGGCCTTGGTGATCACTTAATGTTTCAAATGTTCGGTCGTGGTTACTTCCTTGGTATTCCTGTACCGGCTGTAACGATGATGATGGCTTTTGCTGCATTGTACTTTATTTTAAAGAAAACGACGTTTGGTCGTCGGACCTTTGCAATTGGTGGAAATGAAGAAGCAGCGGCATTATCAGGTATTAATGTAACAAGAATAAAAGTAATGATTTATGGTCTTTCTGGAATTCTGGCAGCGCTTGCGGGTATCGTGTTAACATCACGCTTAGATTCTGCACAGCCAACTGCTGGTTCTTCTTACGAATTAGATGCAATTGCTGCAGTTGTATTAGGAGGAACAAGTCTTTCTGGTGGAAGAGGTTGGATTGTCGGCACATTCATTGGTGTACTGATTATCGGTGTACTAAATAACGGTCTAAATTTATTAGGCGTATCTTCTTTCTTCCAACAAGTTGTAAAAGGACTTGTGATCTTACTTGCTGTATTAATTGATCGTCGAAAAGAAGCATAATGGAGGGACAATTCATGAAAAAATGGTTACTTGTACTCGTTGCACTCATAGTGATAATCACTGCTGGTTGTTCAATGGAACCACCAGAATGGGCAAAGGATTCTAGCGATAAAGGTCGAAGTAAAACTATTAAAGTTGGATTTTCTGTCTCCACTTTAAACAATCCATTTTTCGTCACGTTGAAAAAAGGGGCAGAAAAGAAGGCGAAAGATAGTGGCATTGAGTTAATTGCTGTTGATGCACAAAATGATGCAGCGAAGCAAACGAATGATGTTGAAGACTTAATTCAAAAAGGCGTTGATGTAGTTGTCATTAACCCAACAGATTCAGATGCAGTTGCTTCAGCAGTAAGTGCAGCTAATGCAGCAAATATCCCTGTTATTACAGTAGACCGCGTTGCAAACTCAGGAAAAGTTGTTTCACACATTGCGTCAAATAATGTAGAAGGCGGAAGTATGGCCGGTGACTACATTCGTGAACTTGTTGGTGAAGGTGCAAATGTTGCTGAGTTAGAAGGGATTCCTGGATCATCCGCTGCTCGCGAGCGTGGGAAAGGATTCCATAAAGTTGCCGATAAGGGGCTAAAAGTTGTTGCGAAGCAAGCCGCAGACTTCGATCGTGCCAAAGGATTATCAGTTATGGAAAATATTTTACAAGCAAATAGCGATATAAAAGCAGTATTTGCTCATAACGATGAAATGGCATTAGGGGCACTTGAAGCATTAAAATCTGCTGGGAAAACAGATGTGGTTGTTGTTGGATTTGATGCCACAGATGATGCTGTGAAAGCGGTTAATGACGGACGTATGACAGCAACTGTTGCGCAAAAACCAGAATTAATCGGAGAGAAAGCGATGGAAACAGCAAGACAAGTGAACCAAGGTAAAAAAGTGGAAAAATTCATTCCGATTGAATTAGAGCTTATTAAGAAAAAATAAAATATAAACTTACATTTAGGAAGGAAGAAAAACAAATGAAATTTTTTATTGATACAGCAAACATTGATGAAATTAAAGAGGCAAATGATTTAGGCGTATTAGCAGGTGTAACAACAAATCCATCACTTGTAGCAAAAGAAGGCGTAGATTTCCATGAACGTATTCGTGAAATTTGCAGCGTTGTAACAGGACCTGTAAGTGCAGAAGTTATTAGCCTAGAATCAGATAAAATGATTGAAGAAGGAAAAGAATTAGCAAAAATTGCTCCAAACGTTGTTGTAAAAGTACCAATGACAAAAGAAGGCTTAAAAGCAGTAAAAGCATTCTCTGATTTAGGAATTCGTACAAACGTTACGTTAGTATTCTCTGCGGTACAAGCATTGCTTGCAGCACGTGCTGGCGCAACGTACGTATCTCCATTCTTAGGTCGTTTAGATGATATCGGTCATAATGGTTTGGACTTAATTCGCCAAATCGCTGATATCTTTGTAATTCATGACATTAAAACAGAAATTATTGCAGCATCTGTACGCCATAGCGTTCACGTAACAGACGCAGCGTTAAACGGTGCACACATCGCAACAATTCCGGCAAATGTAATTGGAGCATTAGTGAAACATCCGTTAACAGATCAAGGAATTGAGAAGTTCTTAGCTGATTGGGAGAAAACACAAGGGAAATAAAGTAAAACTTCCATCTGTGAAGGATTGGTCCCCGTTTATGAGGGGGAAACAAAAACTACCAAGGTTAGCATTACGCTAACCTTGGTGGTTTTTTTGTTTGTAAAATAATGAATAAAAGAATTTTCATGCAATTGTGCATATTGTCTTTTAAATTTTCTATCTAAGTTATTTAATATATAATAAATAACTCTTTTTTGTGAGTTTTTTCGACACGAGGTAAGTAGTCAACACAGGGTCTGACCAGAGAACTGGAGGGCATGATTCTATAAGGGGATAATCACTATTCCATGATTATAGAACTATGTCTTTTTTATGTATATAGAAGGGGGGATAGATCTATATTATAGAACTTATATATATTGTGCATTTCATATTATTAATTATCTGAATTTTAAGTCTTGTTACAATTAATAAGGGAGGAAATAGTAATGAAAAGAAAAAAACCGTTTAAAGTGTTTTCATCTTTGGCAATCACGACAATGCTTGGTTGCACATTTGTACTTGGTACATCATCAGCTTATGCGGAAACAACATCTCAGTCAAAAGGAAGTATTTCAACAACTCCAATTGATAACAATTTAATTCAAGAAGAACGTTTGGCTGAAGCTTTAAAAGAACGTGGAACGATTGATCGATCAGCATCAAAAGAAGAGACACAAAAGGCTGTAGAGAAATATATTGAAAAAAAGAAGGGTGATCAGCCAAATAAAGAAATTCTTCCGGGTGATCCTGTTAAAGAAGCATCTGATTTTGTAAAAAAAGTAAAAGAAAAAAAGATGGAAGAAAAGGAAAAAGTGAAGAAGTCTGTAGAAAATGCTAGTTCAGAGCAAACGCCTTCACAAAATAAAAAACAGTTAAATGGAAAAGTACCAACTTCTCCAGCAAAGCAGGCTCCATATAACGGAGCTGTTCGTACAGATAAAGTACTTGTACTACTTGTAGAGTTTAGTGATTATAAACATAATAATATTGAACAAAGCCCTGGTTATATGTATGCGAACGATTTTAGTAGAGAGCATTATCAAAAAATGTTATTCGGTAATGAACCATTCACGTTATTCGATGGTTCAAAAGTAAAAACATTTAAACAATATTATGAAGAGCAGTCTGGTGGTAGTTATACGACAGATGGTTATGTAACAGAATGGTTAACGGTTCCTGGGAAAGCGGCAGATTACGGAGCAGATGGTAAGACTGGCCATGATAATAAAGGACCTAAAGGGGCACGTGACCTTGTGGAAGAAGCCTTAAAAGCAGCAGCAGAGAAAGGATTAGATTTATCTCAATTTGACCAGTTTGATCGTTATGATACAAATGGTGATGGAAATCAAAATGAACCAGACGGCGTAATTGATCATTTAATGGTCATTCATGCTGGGGTTGGTCAAGAAGCTGGTGGCGGTAAATTAGGTGATGATGCAATCTGGTCACATCGTTCTAAATTAGCACAAGATCCAGTTGCAATTGAAGGGACAAAGTCAAAAGTTTCATATTGGGATGGAAAAGTTGCTGCACATGATTACACAATTGAGCCTGAGGATGGTGCAGTTGGCGTATTCGCTCATGAATTTGGTCATGATCTTGGTTTACCAGATGAATATGATACGAACTATACTGGAGCTGGATCACCTGTGGAAGCATGGTCATTAATGAGTGGTGGTAGCTGGACAGGAAGAATCGCAGGGACAGAACCAACAAGTTTTTCACCGCAAAATAAAGATTTCTTACAAAAAAATATGGGTGGAAACTGGGCGGAAATTGTAGAAGTAGATTACGATAAAATAAAACGTGGAGTAGGTTTCCCTACATATATTGATCAAAGTGTTACAAAATCCAATCGTCCAGGTCTTGTACGTGTAAATTTACCTGAGAAAAGTGTTGAAACAATTAAAACTGGATTTGGCAAGCATGCATACTACAGTACAAGAGGCGATGATATGCATACAACATTAGAAACACCATTGTTTGATTTAACGAAGGCAGCTAATGCGAAATTTGATTATAAAGCAAACTATGAACTTGAAGCAGAATGTGATTTTATTGAAGTGCATGCGGTGACAGAAGATGGAACAAAAACATTAATCGATAAACTAGGCGATAAAGTGGTAAAAGGTGACCAAGATACGACAGAAGGAAAATGGATTGATAAATCATATGATTTAAGTCAATTTAAAGGGAAGAAAGTGAAATTGCAATTTGATTATATTACAGATCCTGCTTTAACATATAAAGGATTTGCAATGGATAATGTGAATGTAACAGTCGATGGAAAAGTGGTATTTTCAGATGATGCAGAAGGACAAGCGAAAATGAAGTTAAATGGTTTTGTCGTTTCTGATGGAACAGAAAAGAAACCACATTATTATTATTTAGAGTGGAGAAACTATGCTGGCTCAGATGAAGGGTTAAAAGCAGGGAGAGGTCCAGTATATAATACTGGTCTTGTTGTTTGGTATGCAGATGATAGTTTTAAAGATAACTGGGTTGGCAGGCATCCTGGTGAAGGCTTCCTTGGTGTTGTTGATTCTCACCCAGAAGCAGTTGTTGGAAATTTAAATGGAAAACCAGTATACGGTAATACAGGGTTGCAAATTGCAGATGCTGCATTTTCACTTGATCAAACACCGGCGTGGAACGTAAATTCATTTACACGTGGACAATTTAATTACCCAGGCTTACCAGGTGTTGCAACATTTGATGATTCTAAAGTATACAGTAACACTCAAATTCCTGATGCGGGACGAAAAGTACCGCAATTAGGGCTGAAATTCCAAGTTGTTGGGCAAGCAGATGATAAGTCGGCAGGAGCTATTTGGATTCGTCGTTAATAGATTAGTAATAAAATAAAAAAGTACGTTCTTCGTAGAAAGAACGTACTTTTTTATTTATACATTAAGCTATTATTTTATTTTGTGTAATACATTGTTTACCTATATACAGTCTATCAAATGGTGTAGGGAAAAGAAATATTTCCAGGGAAATTGTCGAAGTATAGTCGATATTTATACCGCATTAACGGGCAGTAAGACTCCCACCTCAAAGTTCAGAGAGAAACAAAGAAGGGAGTTTTGGGGATCAACTGCCCATAAAAGCCCGATTGATGAGGGCTGATTAAGGTTTTACTAATTTTTAATCTTAAAAAATAATTATCTATAAAAAACAAAATTATATATTGATTTTGTTTCTTATTTTGAGTGAAATTCAAAAGGATTATTTAGAATAGTGATAGTTTAGTAGTTTAATTGAAAACCTTTTTTAGGAAGGGAATGTAGAGTCTAATAGACTTGGAGTGTAGGAGATATTTGTAAATTTATATATAAAGGGAGAGTACAGTAATTGACAGCATTGAAAAAATTATCAGCTTTTGTGAAAAGTAGTATTGTTTTATTATGTGTAGCATGTATGTATTTTGCTATACCAACTGCACATGCAAGTGCGGAGACAGTTAAGATTTATCTTGATCCAGGTCATGGTGGAACGGATACAGGAGCGATTGGAAATGGTTTACGAGAAAAAGACTTAACATTAGATATTGCAACACGTATTCGTAACATTTTAAATGCAGAATATACAGGGCATGAAATTAGAATGAGTCGTACGAGTGATGTATATCCTACGCTAACACAGCGAACAACTGATGCAAATAATTGGGGAGCAGACTTTTTCTTATCTGTACATATTAATAGTGGTGGTGGCACTGGTTATGAAGATTATAGTTATCCAAATGCAGGAGCACCAACTACGACTTACCAAAAGGTAATTCATCAAGAAATTATGAAAACAACTAACCTTGCTGATAGAGGAGTTAAAACGAATAATTTCCATGTGTTAAGAGAAACGAATATGCCAGCAGTATTAACTGAAAATGGGTTTATTGATCGAGCAGAAGATGCCCAAAAATTAGGTAATGCAACATTTAGAGAGCAACTTGCAAGAGGGCATGTAAATGGTTTAGTAAAGGCATTTGGATTACAGAGAAAAACATCCTTAATTCGTGTAAAAGTAGAAGAATTATATTATTATAATCAACCTGATTGGAATGCAAAGGCTGGTACTGTGAAAAAAGGTGATGTATTCACTGTTGTGGAAACGTTAACTGTAAATGGTTCAAAAATGTACAAGCTAAAATCAGGAAACTATATAACTGCTAATCCTTTATATGTTGAGGATTTATAGTAAATAGTTGATTAAAAAAAGGGACAATGATGAGTTAATTCATCATTGTCTCTTTTATTTTTCCCCTGAAATAAATCATTCCAGCAAATGTGAGTAAGAATGCAGTTCCAATTACAAAGCTTACGCTCGGTGATGCACCGATTGCCCCCACTGTAAAAGAGCCTGCGACGACGCCTAATGAGAAGAATGCGTAAAATAATCCGAATGCCTTCCCTCGTTTATCTTCAGTTGTATTTTCAACGAGTAAAGCATTAATAGATGGGAAGAGGATGGCGAATCCAATTCCGTAAATCATCATCACAACAAAGAGCATACTTTTTGTTGTAAATATGCCAAGTAATGATAAGGCAAGTGCCATGACCGCAATACCGATCAGCATCATTTTTGAACGGTCAAAGCGATCGTAAATACGATTTGTTGGTAGTAAGAAGAAAAGGATGGCAGTGATTCCAAATACACTTAGCATCATGCCTGTTGTAGATGCTTTGAGTGCTAGTGCTTCTACTTTTACCGGTAACATATATGTGACGATTCCTTGTGAAAACATTAATGTAAAAGCACCAATATATGCTTGTAATAATGGTTCGGATTTTAGTAATCCTACCATATCTTCTTTGTTCATCATTTGCGTCCGTGATGTATCTTTTCTAGTCACATTGGTTGGTAACAAGACAAGGGCTACGATAGTACCGAGTACCATTAAGATAGAAATCGTAACAAAGACCCACTCTACACCTGCGGTTGCTTTCATAATTCCACTGAAGGCAGGACCAACGATAGCCGCTGTTCCGACAGCAGCACCAGATAGTGCCATTGCTTTTCCTTGTTTTGTAGATTTCGTTTGTTTAGATAGGAAAGTAAAGGCTGCAGGGATTAAGAAACCATCACTAAATCCGTGTAAAAAGCGAACGATAAGTAATTGTTCCCCGCTTTGAACAACGGTATACAATAATACTATGAAACTCGTAATTCCCATACTCATATAGAGTACTTTCTTTGCTCCAAATTTATCAACAGATGCACCTGCGATAATATTGCCGATCATATTGGAAAACGAGTACATCCCTACAACAAGACCAATAATAAGAGGAGTTCCCCCAAGACTTTGCGCGTAAGTACTCATAATAGGTAATTGTGAAAATGTATCTAAAAACGCTACGATAACAATAAAATAAATGAAATATTTCAAGCGATGTTCACCTCTCCTATGCTATTATGGCATAATGCGAATTTCACCTGCAATGAAATTGAATTAACAGATGTGGAAAAAAGTACAAAGTGACAAAAAAATGAACTTTTTTTGTTAAAATTTAGTGGAATTCAGATTGGGGTTTTGAAAAATATGGATAGAAGTACTATAATAGATTGGTAAACTTCACCAGGTTAAGTATATATACAAGAGAGGGATGCATAAAATGAAAGCATTACTTTGGCATAATCAACGTGATGTAAGAGTAGAAGAAGTTCCAGAACCAACTGTACGACCAGGAGCAGTGAAGATCAAAGTTAAATGGTGTGGTATTTGTGGAACAGATTTACATGAATATTTAGCAGGACCTATTTTTATTCCAACAGAAGAACATCCACTAACACATGTGAAAGCACCTGTTATTTTAGGTCATGAGTTTAGTGGTGAAGTTGTTGAAATCGGTGAAGGCGTTACGAATCATAAAATAGGGGACCGCGTTGTTGTAGAACCTATTTATTCTTGTGGTAAATGTGAAGCTTGTAAACATGGTCATTATAACGTTTGTGAACAACTTGTTTTCCACGGTCTTGGTGGAGATGGCGGTGGCTTCTCTGAATATACTGTAGTACCAGCAGATATGGTTCACCATATCCCAGATGAAATGACTTATGAACAAGGTGCACTTGTAGAACCAGCAGCAGTTGCAGTTCATGCAGTGCGTCAAAGTAAATTAAAAGAAGGCGAAGCTGTAGCTGTATTTGGATGTGGACCGATCGGACTTCTTGTTATCCAAGCTGCTAAAGCCGCAGGTGCAACACCTGTTATCGCAGTTGAACTTTCTAAAGAACGTCAAGAGTTAGCAAAATTGGCAGGAGCTGATTACGTATTAAATCCAGCAACACAAGATGTGCTAGCTGAAATCCGTAACTTAACAAATGGTTTAGGTGTAAATGTTAGCTTCGAAGTAACAGGAGTTGAAGTTGTACTTCGTCAAGCAATTGAAAGCACAAGATTTGAAGGACAAACAGTAATTGTCAGCGTATGGGAAAAAGACGCGACAATTACTCCGAACAACTTAGTATTAAAAGAAAAAGAACTTGTTGGTATTCTTGGATACCGTCACATCTTCCCATCTGTTATTAAATTAATTAGCTCTGGTCAAATTCAAGCAGAGAAATTAATTACGAAAAAAATTACAGTGGATCAAGTTGTAGAAGAAGGATTTGAAGCGCTTGTAAAAGATAAAAAACAAGTGAAAATTCTTGTTTCACCTAAATAATATATAATATAGAAGAAAGTAGTCTTTTTCTAGAAATAGAAGAAGGCTACTTTTTTTGTGGATAGAAAGGTGATAGACTTTCCTTTGACTAAATTGTTTAAGTAGGAAGGGAGAGTTACATGGTTTCATTTTTACTAACTTTGAAACGAATGCTAAAAGCCTGCTCAAGAGCGTGGAAAGATAAAGAATTTCAAGTGTTATTTGTATTAACGATTATAACGTTACTATCAGGGACTATTTTTTACAGTACGGTAGAAGGATTACGTACAATTGATGCATTATATTTTAGCGTTGTTACATTAACGACAGTTGGCTATGGAGATTTTAGCCCGCAAACAGATTTCGGGAAAATCTTTACTATATTTTATATTTTCATTGGAATTGGTTTAGTGTTTGGGTTTATTCATAAACTAGCAGTAAATGTTCAATTATCAAGTATATTATCAGGGCGAAAGAAAAAATAGAAGCAATCAGGATATGCACCTGGTTGCTTCTATTTTTTACAATATTTTAGCTGTTTCTTTGCAGGAAATTAATATTCGTTTACTATAATGCAAATGAAACATATTATCCATAGAATTATAATGATGTGAATATTCGCATCATTTATTTTCTCAATAGAAATTAGTAGAAAGGTGGGATATTCTAATCGTAGGTTAACCATAGGATTTGAATTACATATTCCAAGTAAATTAAATATAAACGGAGGTTTTCATATGAAAAAGAAAGTATTAGCATTAGCAGCAGCTATTACATTAGTAGCACCATTGCAAAGTGTAGCATTTGCCCATGAAAATGAGGGCGGAGATAAGGTAAGAGCAATTCAATATTGGTCTGCTGAAGATAAACATGCAGAAGGTGTAAACTCCCATTTATGGATTGTCAATCGTGCAATTGATATTATGTCTCGTAATACAACGGTTGTAAAACAAGATCAAGTTGCATTATTAAATGAATGGCGTACAGAGTTAGAGAATGGTATTTATGCTGCTGATTATGAAAACCCTTACTATGATAATAGTACATTTGCTTCTCATTTCTATAATCCCGATACAGGGAAGACGTATATTCCTTTTGCTAAGCAGGCAAAAGAAACCGGAGCTAAATACTTTAAACTTGCTGGTGAAGCTTATCAAAAGCAAGATATGAAACAAGCATTCTTCTATTTAGGATTATCGCTTCATTACTTAGGAGATGTAAATCAACCGATGCATGCAGCAAACTTTACAAATCTTTCTTATCCACAAGGTTTCCACTCCAAATATGAAAATTTTGTAGATACACTAAAAAATAATTATAAAGTGACTGATGGAAATGGATATTGGAATTGGAAAGGAATAAATCCTGAAGACTGGATTCATGGAGCGGCTGTAGCTGCTAAGCAAGATTATGCTGGTATTGTAAATGGCACTACAAAAGATTGGTTCGTAAGAGCGGCAGTTTCACAAGAATATGCAGATAAATGGCGTGCAGAAGTTACACCAGCAACAGGAAAACGTTTAGTAGAAGCGCAGCGTGTCACAGCGGGATATATTCAGCTTTGGTTTGATACGTATGTAAATCGCTAGAACGCTTGGTTACTTCTTAGTTAAAAAACATATACGTATAATGATTCATGATCCAGTACAGGCAATCACTTCTATTGAAATAGTTAAAAAGTTTCTTCGTAAAGAAGAAACTTTTTTTGTTTAGACACAGGAAAATGATAGTTTTGTTCCAATATGTATAAGACATATATATAGAAGGGGAGAGAACAATGTGGAGCGTAACATATTTCAAAAGGTTCCCTTACCATGCGCATTTCTTGATGAAGAAGCGTTAGAAAGAAATATAGAGTCAATTGT
>Ga0207696_1001661_pt1 | contig 11635 bp, 12 predicted proteins | sample KBSS54metaG_FD_184403 | JGI IMG/M metagenome (GOLD analysis project Ga0207696, IMG submission 184403) | Switchgrass rhizosphere microbial communities from Kellogg Biological Station, Michigan, USA - KBS S5-4 metaG (SPAdes) (version 2) | ecosystem: Host-associated > Plants > Roots > Rhizosphere >...
AGGCCAGCAACCGCAGCAGTGAAGCCCCTAATCAGATCGATTTCGGTGCAACTATGAAAGCGGCGCTGGATAAGATCAGCGAGACGCAGACCACCGCCCGCACCCAGGCGCAGGATTTTGAGATGGGTAAACCCGGTATCGCGCTTAATGATGTGATGGTCGATCTGCAGAAATCGTCAATCTCAATGCAGATGGGTATTCAGGTCAGGAACAAGCTGGTGTCGGCGTATAGTGAAATTATGAATATGCAGGTTTAGGCGGGTAACTGTCTGAAGCTATTAAGGTTTATCATACTGCCACTTTGGTGGAGCACGTACGTAGCACAAGATCGCTCATTTTCGTGTTGATGAGTGATAGCTGGTCGGTATTGTTCTCTGACATCCAGGCGCCATAAACCCGGTACACCATCTGCGCATCGGAGTGGCCCATTTGCGATGCAACGTAGTTCGGGTTTGCGCCTGCTGAGAGAGCCCAGCATGCGAAGGTATGACGTGATTGATATGCTTTCCGGTGACGCAGGCCTGCACGCCTCAGTGCGCCGGTCCATATCTGTCCGAGTGACTCTGTTGAGTAATATGCTCCAGACCTGCCGTTGACTGCGTTAACGCAGGGATTGAACACGAATGTCTTCTGTTCCTCAATGCGCTCGCCATACTCCCTGGTATGAAAGGTGAATGAGGTCTGAGGATACATTCGGGTCAGCTCCCTTTGATCACGCAGAATATCAACGGCTGCGCCTATCAGACAGATGACGCGGTTTCCCGCTTCCGTCTTCGGCGGCGTGAATAGACCCTGTGGCGTGAGGTTTCGGCTGACTGTCAGCTTCTTCGCTTCAAGGTCAATGTCCTCCCATGCCAGAGCGCATATCTCTCCGTGACGTAATCCCGTTAGGATGGCAAGTGACCACATGTTTGCCGTCTGGTGTGTTGAGCATGCTGCGATGAGGCGAGGGTACTCTTCCCGCGTGATCGGGTCTGGCCGTTTACTGGATTTCTTGAGCGGTTTTATTCCCGTCATGGGATTTGCCTCTATATACCCGTTGCCATGAGCAAAGGCGAAGATAGCTTTCAGGTCTGCCATGCTGGAGTTTACCGTGGCCGCCGTCCTCCCTTTCTTTTCTATATTCATCTTCCTGCCCGTGAAGTAGCTGCCACTGAGAAGCTCGATGCGCAGGTTGAGCAGGTCCTTCTGCATAACCGACCTGATATCCTTTCCGTTGCCGATGATATCCAGTGTCACCCTGACTCGACGTTCTGTCGTGACATAAGAGCTGTTGGCCCAGTCAGGCTTTTTGAGCTTCAGCCATAAATCCGCCACATCCCTGATAGCCACCAACTTCGATGAACCCACCTCGTTCTTAAACATTGGTGAATCGGGAAACTCACTCCGGTAATCAAACGTCCCTGTCTTAATGCGGTAGACGATGTTGCTACGCAGCTCGCCAGCCATCTTCCTGTTTTTGGGTGTATCGGCTACGCCGATTGCCTCCCACCGTCTTTGCCCCTCATACATGAACCAGATTCGAAGGTGGTTCTTGTTGGGAGCCACTCCTGTCGGATATCCAGACATACGCCTTCTCCTGTTGAAATGGATCTGCATTTAAGCAGATTTCTTCCTGGCAATCGCTGCCGGCTGGTTATCAATCCACTTCTCAATCGCTTTCCAGTCGTAAAAGCACATGCTGTTATCACGCGGCGCGCCATCAGGCGATACGTGCTTATATTCACGCCCCTCCATCCATTGACGCTTAAAAACCCTCTAAATAACAACGTTGGCCGGTTGTATACGCCAGAGGAATTTCCGGGGCTACAGAATGCTTAAAGCTGAGTTCATCTATAGGGTGACAGGAGCCCCATGGCGTGACAGGTCATGTACCTTTGAGGCTATGGATTGCTGGGCGCTGGTAGTTCTCTATTACCGTCATGTGCTGGGCGTGGAGATTCATCATCAGCCTGACTACGAATCTGGCGCTGACTTCCTGACGTGCTTTACAGGCGAGGTCGTTTACTGGCGGCAAACGGATATCTTCAGTGACAACGGAATCTTTATTGCCTGGTACGGCAGCCAGCCGGTTCACGTCGGACTGACTCTTGACGGCCGGGCATTGCACAGCCGCGGAGAGAATGGGCATGTGCGCTCAGACAGCATCCGAACAATACAAAAACTATTCACGCGCGTGGAGTTCTATCAGTATGCCAATTATCCAGATGCAGCGTGTTCCGGGGCTGCCAAAAGAGAGAGTTAAAGCACCTGCGGGTGTGGCGTTCAATGAGTGGCTGACTGACCAGAATCTTCATAACGAATTACGCATCAGCGTTAACGGTCGCGAGCTTCGGGACGATGACGATATCGGTTTCAGCCTGCAGGAAGATGACAGGGTTATTATCTTCGATCAGCCAAAATCAGGCGATCTAGCCAAAACCCTCCTTAACCCGCTCGAGCACTTCAACCCGATAAAGTTTACTCAGAAAATCATGAGTGGGCTCATCAAGCAGCCCGGAACAGGCAACATCGGGCAAAGCAAAACATCATCAAACAACAGCCTGAAGGGTCAGACTAATCTTGCCCGTAATGGAGAAGCCAAGCCTGATAATTACGGTCTGATCAGGGCCTTTCCTGACCTGATACAAGAGTCTCTCTTTGAATATACGAACAATTTAAAATACCTGACTGAGTTCATGAATTTTGGTATTGGAAAATACACTGTCAGCTCAGTCAGATATTCGGAAAGTAACCTAGGGTCGATGGCTGGAGCGTCGTTCACCGTATATAACCCGGGTGATGTGATCGGCACCATAAATGAAGGCTACCAGTTTGATGATGTTGATGGTCAGGAGGTGCCTGGTAAGAACGAGTCCGAGGATTTCCCTATTGAGAGTGCCACTGCTACCACAGTGATAAGCGGAAGCTACTCCGGCGGCCAGATTCTCATGAAGATCGTTAAGCAAGCGAGCTTTGACTACTTCATGGGCCTGACACTACCCCACGCCGTTTCCTTTGTGGTGAATGCTACATACCCAACAGCTAGCGGGAATGTTACTCAGGACTTCACATTATCAGGCAATCTGATATCGGCCACGCAGACATCTAACGGGTCCGTTACAGCGCCGATTTATTACTACAATTTTGTCATCGACAGCATTGAAGGATCAAACGCCTCATACATATCTACCGCAACAATTAACACGACTAAGTTCATTCTTAATGACAACCAGGCACTGGCGATTGGCCCGTTCTTTTCACCGGTACAATCCTCGCAGCTTTGGCTGCACACGCAGTCAGGATTGGGTGGTAAAAGCGAGACCAACTGGCAGGTTACGATCTGGAAAGTCGATGATGATAATGTCCAGGTGCCGGGAACAACTCAGACGTTCCTTTATCGACAGACTACGCCTCACCAGTCCACTTCTGACACATTCTATCGAACAGATAAGCTAACGCCGGCTGGTGGTTACGGGCGATATGCGGTGACTTTCCAGCGCACAGATAACAGTGGTGACAACAGTAAGCTCAAGGTCGAGGCCATTCACAGCGTAAACATACGCACTAATGTCAGTTACCCCAATGACACGCTGGTGCGTGTTACGGTCAGGCAGACTGAGAACGCCACTAGTGCGCGAGACAGGAAATATAATGCTCTTATTAACCGGCATGTGATCACATACAACATGAGCACGCAGAGAGTCGATTGCACGATTAGGGCATCAAGAAAGTTTGCAGATATTGCTCTTCACAACTGGCTAGTCATTGGCGGTCAGCCTGAGAACTCAATCGACATATATGGTCTTTATCAGATTCAGGCAGAGATTGATGCGCGGGATCAGCGGCTTGGCTATTTTGACTATACCTTTGATGATGAGGATGTGTCGCTGGGTCAGAGAATGGAGAACATATGTGATGCGGCAGGGGTAAGTGTTTACTGGGATGACAGCGTTCTATCTTTTACGCTCGACGCGAAAAGAACTGTCCCGGCAACGGTTTTCAACCGGTCCAACACTGTAGATTCGGGATACTCATTAAGCTACGACATGACGCTTCCCGGGGGCTATGACGGTGTTGAGGTGCAGTACCGAAATCCAACCACCAATAAGCAGGCTTACATGCGCTACCGGGTAAGAAATATTCAGATCGAATTAGGCCAACCAGTAAAAGCCAAAAAGTTTGAAATGATGTATATCCGGGATAGTTTTCAGGCTGATTTCCGCGCTCAGAAGGAGTGCCGACGATTGCTTTATTCCCGTATGAGCATGGCTATTACAGCCCTTGCTGATGGGGAGTGGGTTAACGTAGGTGATATGGTGCAGGTTCCTGACACACATGACACTAATCAGCAGGCTGGATATATCGTTTCACGCAGAGGGAATTCATTTGAAACCAGCGAGCGCATTAAATTTTCAGGCTCGATGTATGTGGTCATTACTGATTCAATTGGCAACTCGTCTGCTCGCTATCCGGCATCGCCTCACTCAGAAACAGCCTTTGGTTTCACTGCGGCCATCCCTCAGGTGGCGCTGAACATCTTTGACGGCTATGACGTTCAATCTCCTTCGCGTTATGTAATCGTAACCACAGAAGAGCTTAACGCCACTCAGTGGGTCATAAGCGAAAAGCAGCCAAATAGCGATGGCACAACAGCTTTAAGCCTCGCTGAATACAGTGACCTGATTTACCCCTGACAGCAACCAATCCAACACCAGGCCAGCCTTAGCGTTGGCTTTTTTTATGGAAAAAATATGGCTACTCAACTTACACAAAATCAAGTTCCAAGCGAGTCTCCTCGCGATCTGAAATTCAACGCGGGGAAAATTGATGAGTTCGTCAATTCTTTAGCGCAGCAGTACATCGATAGGTTTGGGGGCCGCCACTACACAATAGAAGGGCTTCGATGGCTGGCTCAGCAAGCCATTGCACAATACGGCTGGATTCCGGTGGGAACGTTTCAGGAGGGATACAATCTAGAACTGCCAAACCAAATCATTAAAGATACTGATGACGGAGAATATTATCGGTGGGATGGACCGTTACCGAAAAACGTTTTGGCTGGTTCAACTCCAGAGGCAACGGGCGGATTTGGAGTAAATGCGTGGATTTCAGTGGGTGACTCTTCCCTGAGATCAGATCTAATCGCAAGCGATACGGGCCGTGGATCTAAAATAGTTAATGCCCGAGTCCCAGTGCAGGGTTCTCAGTCAATAACCCTTCAAAGGAAGTTACTTGAGTCAGTAAGCATCGCAGATGGTTCAGGTACGGCATGCATTCCTGATGGCGCAATGGATTGCTCAGCATCTCTCACGTCCTTAATTTCAGGCGGACATAAATACATCCGCCTTCCTTTTGTGCTGGGATCGGCAAACATCTATTATTTTTCATCTTTTGAGCCAAATAATCTCCAGGGCATTACGTTTGATGTAGAAAATGGAGTGAAATTATCTGTTCCTGATGATGCGCTTGTTGGACGCCCAAGCTCTGTGCTTATGTCATTCACCAGAGATACAAAAGTATATTTCAGAAACATCAATGTAAACTACATGTTGTCGTCAACAAATGTTCATTCGTTTGCACAAAAAGATAGCTTCCTTGAAAGCTATTCATATGATTACAGTAATGTGATCCCACTGATCTGCAATACGCAACTTACTCCTTTGAGCGCGCCATTTAACTCAGATTCGTAGGTAGCGTCACAGTTTACATTCATGGACGCCTCGCAAGCCAACTTCACTGTCGCCTCTGTCAATAATACCCTGTATTACGCCGCTTATAATGCGAAGCCAGGTGATAAGATATCATCTTACATCGCCGTCTCTTCAACGCCATATCTTTTAGCCGTGGTAAGGACTACTAGTGGGTATTACGCGCTCAAAGCTTATACAGATCAAGATGGCTCAGGACTTACGCTTGTCACTAAAATATCTGGTTCAAATGCCACTGAGGCTGCTATTGACGTTCCTATGAAGGGAAACCACCCAGCATACAGTGCCGTAAATAGCGAATGGTCTATTAAGATTAACTCATTCAGCAACTTTGATGTCTGCTTTAACGGCTTCGTAGTTTACTCCACTTCCACGAATGGGTTTATTATTGATGCGGGATTTGGTGGTTACTTCCAGAGTGGCCTAAGTAATGGCACCGTGAACATAATCAATCCGGTGGTGACTAAAAATGCCGCCGTAAATGCGTCAAGATTCCTGGCTATTAAAATTTTCGGAGATTCTGTTTCCTCTTCCCGCTATGACTATTGGCCAGCCTACCTTAAAAAAGAGCTTGAACTTAGCTCAGGCCTTCGAGCATGGAACATTATTGACTCCGCGGTTGCCGGTCAGACGAGCAGCCAGCAGCTAGCCATCATGCAAAGCCAAGGGGTTGCTGATGCCAACTTGGTGATTATTGCCGTGGGAACAAATGACGCGCAAGGACAGGTCGACTTCAATACCTATACGTCCAACCTGAATGCAATGATCGATATTTGTGTTAACGCAAATAAAACTGTCGCTCTAGCTAAGTTTGGGCTGTGGTATACGCGCTTGGAAGCGGGAGAGAGGGGGCAGGCATCGGCTAACGCTGAGAGGGCGGCCCGTTACAGAGGGATTGTGTCTAGGGTGGCGGCACAGAGATCCGTGAAGCTTATAGACCTCACAGAGTTTGAAGGCCCAGTTGTTTCATACTACGTTAACCCTGCCTCAGCGATAAACATGGTTGGATTGGGTGATTCAGTTGTTCATGACAACATCCATCCCACATCCCTTGCAAATAAGCTCATCGGGCGGAGGATGGCTCAGGCCGTTATGGGCGTTGTTTCTACGAGAAATACATTTGCGGTGAATTCGGCCCTAATAGCTAGTCCGGCTAACAATTGGTCCATCAACTCAAACGACAATCCAATATTCGCCGACATTTCTCACGAGGGAATAATTGTAATGTCGGGTACTATTTTTCGTTCTACTGGAACTACAGTTGATGGGACAACTATCTTTACAATACCCAAGTCAATGGCACCAAAGGCCAATGTTAATTTGATTGCATACTCAGACCAGAGTGCAGTGCTAAAGTTAGTTATAGGCACTAACGGTCAGGCAAAAATCTATGGATGGACATCAGCTAATTATTTGTCATTAAGCGGCGTAAGCTGGAGCGTAAAGTGAATGATGGCCGCAATTGCGGCCATCATTAGTTAGCAAGGGCGCACTAACTCCTCCTCCTCATCAAAATTTATATCATCAATCTCTTTGGTAAGTTTTTCGTAATGGGTCCTATAGTGTTCCAGAAGATCAGCAGCAACTGAAGAGTCGCAAGTTTTTGCTGCTAATACCACGGCTAAATCATGTGCAATTTTATCTTTCTTTGTATTGCTGAAAAATGAAAACAAAATAATATCTCCATGTATTTGCTTGATGTAATATTTTACTTGACTCTTGGTTTTATTATATTCCTCATTAATGATGCCAGGCAATATAAAACTGAGCAATCAAAAATGAAATATATCCTTTCGCCAGACTCAAAGACTGTGGGCGATAGACCCATTGCTAAAACAGTAATGGTTCCGCAGGTGATTGCTACAGAAGGAATGTTAATCCCCATGTTTTTATCACATTCAATTATTGTTAATATAACTGACAGGAAAGCTATTAAAGAAATGGCTAACGAAATGAATGACCGATATGAAACCCAGAAATACTCATCAAAAACCTGCGTTTGATATAAGTGAATGTTGAGGCCCGAACCAAAATACACTAAGGCTATATGTAGCAAAATGAAAGAGGTGGCAATATAAGTAATTAATCCACGCTTTCTCTTTATATTTAAAATGGCACATGTAATTAGAAGTAATTGGTATAATAAATTGTGTTTATCAGTAGCATGTTTATAGAAACATGACACTCCGAGACTCAACTTTTGGAATAAAGTTAAGTTAAGGAATTGTGGAAATGCAAACCATGCTTCGACAGCCGCCCTTACTTTATTGCCTGGCGCAAGGTAGCATATTAGAAAGTTAATTAATGTTATGGTGAATAATAAAGAGATAAACTTTTTGTTTCCAATGTCTTTTAAAGTAAATATGATTAACAAAAAGCATAGAGAAAAAACTGCAGCCTGCTCGCTATATGAATATATGAAAGAAAAAAATAATGCAGAAAATTGCATTTTTGTAATTGATTCAGAACGAATACTTGCCTGCCACATGGAGAAGAAACAAAGAGATGCAGGCAATAGATAATTATAATATCCTGTTACCCATAAAACAGAGTCTTTAAGAATATCATATTTTATCAAAAGCCCTAGGGTTAGGGTCAAAAGTGTTGCTCTATATTTATTTTTATCGAAATCTGCCATTCTAGCTATTGCATAACACAATAACAAAGTTGATATTGGGATCGCAAACTTCCAAAATAAGCTATGCTTAATTGTAGTGAGAAGTATAAGCTCAATTGACAGCCTTCCTGACCAGTTGTAGTATCTATTATGTAGCGAATTGAAAACGCTATCGCCCGCCATACTTAAGAAAAACTGATCGTCAGCATTAGGGCGCAGATGAATATGCATTCCCAGCAAAGCCATTAATAAAAACAATGTCGTGATATAAATGAAATTAAATTTAACATTTGAATTTGATAACACCTACGCCTCCATTTTCTGACTTACTGACAACGATTATGTTCCCTGTAAAACTGATTTTTTGTAGGTTTCTCTTAAGTGCATGGAAGCCTGGCATTTCATAATCCGTCAACAAGAGATCCTTTTGAACGCTAATTATATGATAGGCTGTGGCAGGCAGTGATAACATTTCACCATCTAGTGTCTCAGCATAAATGCTGTTTAACACTCTTCCTGTGGCAGGAAGATAAGCCCACCCCCTTACTTCAATTACATCATCTCCTATGAGGCACATATCTATATTCCCTTTAGATAAATTATTGGGCTCCATCGCACTTGTGTAAAAGTTACCATTCCAAGCGTAGAAAAACCCAGCGCACAGCAGCAGAACTGCAATGCATGAAGTTAAATATAAGTGTCTTATATATTTCACTTCTCACCTTTTCTCTTTAGCAAATATTTTGGCCTTGCTTTGGTTTCCATATAAATTCTTCCTATATATTCACCAAGAACGCCTATTCCAATAAGCTGTACGCCGCCAAGGAAGAGAATGGAAACGATTATGGAAGGGTAGCCACTAACAGGGTTACCAAATATTAAAGTATCAATTACAGTGTAAGAACCATATAAAAATGACACGCCAGCAACGAAAAGTCCAATATAGGTCCACATCCTAAGAGGAAACGTGGAAAATGAAGTAATGCCTTCTAAGGCCAAGTTCCAAAGCTTCCAGCCATTAAACTTAGTTTTGCCTGCGATACGCTCAGCACGAGTATATTCAACTATATCAGTTTTCCCTCCAACCCAACTAAGCACTCCCTTCATAAAAAGATTTCTCTCCTTGAGAAGCTTTATGTTATCAACAATCTCTCTGGACATTAGACGGAAATCGCCCACATTCTCTTCAATTTTCGGCGAGCTAATCTTATTGTGAAGTTTGTAGAACCATTCTGCTGTCTTTCGCTTTAGGTGACTATCCGTGCTTCGATCCACTCTCTTTGCTAGAACCACATCGGACCCATTGCCCCATTTTTCAAGCATTTCAGGAATGACTTCTATAGGGTCCTGCAGGTCAACATCAATAGGAATAATCACATCCCCACAGGCCTCCTCAAGGCCTGCAAATAAAGCTGATTCCTTTCCGAAATTTCTTGTGAAAAACACATTTTTCACGAGCCCATCTTCATGGCTTATTTCTTCCATTATAGACGAAGTGCTATCAGTACTACCGTCATCTATGAATATGATTTCTAATTCATTATCTTTAAAACCTTCAAAGTCTCGAACGGCTCTATAAAAGAGAGGTATAGCCTCTTCTTCATTAAATACAGGTACAACGAGGGATATTTTCATTTCTCTTCCCTGAAAACGATGAATTTCGAGTAGATGAATCCACCCACAAGACTGATAAAAGAGAAGGATGTCAGTGTTATAAATGGGCTTAGATTAAACCTGTCAGCACCCCATCCCGCTCCGTACGCCATAGCCCCCATGAAGAATACATAAGTTATGTATCTGATGGCTGTAGCTTCTGAGTTAAAAGTCCACTTAGCGTTTACGAAAAATGAAAATGTAACAGCTACACAGAAAGCAGAAAAATTAGCCAGTGCCTGTGGCTGTCCTTGTGTGTAGAGAAGCGAAAACACAATCCAGTGAAGCAATGTATTAATCACACCAACAGAGGCGTACCTCGCAAACAGCTTAAGCATGTTTAACTCTCGTAAAGAGGCAGATCTTGTCATTTCGTAAAGGATAATTCAATGATCACAACTAAGAAATATCCCATTAAAAAAAGCCTGGGCGACGGGGCAACTACAGACCGCGCCAGTCTCAGCAGGCTGCCGGGTGTGTGATTTTAGATTAATAACTCACCACCGCCACCGCCACCGCCACCGCCAACTAAAAATCCTTCGCCATCAATCCCTTTACAAATCTGTGCGCCGCTCCGCCTTGATCAAAACTACCGATCGATATTACTGTTTATCCATACAGTATTTGTCAGAGGAGGATTTATCATGGCGAGAGAGAGTGACATACACGCGGCGTTCACTGGAGCGATAACGAAGGACGGCAGGGGGCGACATTGTCACCACTGCGGCATTCCAGAAGCGCCTGGATGACCTGAATCACGTATGGACGCTGGCAGAGTGCAACCGGTGGATTCGGCGTTACCAGAATTTCTTCTTCGAGCTGGTTACAGAGGAAAGCGAGAATAAGACCTGGTCGTTACGCAACATGGGATACGTGAGGTAGCTATGGGATTTCCATCACCAGCGTCCGATTATATCGAGCGGCGCATCGACCTGAATGATGTACTGATGCCTCACCGCAACAACATGATCCTGATTGAGACGCCGGACGGGTTCGTGCTGGCGGACAAATCACTCAAGCCAGTACCGGGCGACAAAATCGCATTCCAGATAGGCGAATACCCGCAACTTGGCAGATTGTTCAGCACAGGGATTATCACTTCGGACGGCGAGACGATCGACGGAGAGGGCATGGAAGGGATTATCGTGCTGGGGAAGGTGACGGCGGAGGTAGTGTCCGTGTACGAGCCTCTCCGGCCCACGATTTAGCCGTAGCACACATGTAGCACAAAAAAATACCGCAAATCACCTCAATACCACCACCACGGCAGTTTGTGACTTGCGGTATGTCTCTGTAAAACCACGCCTCAACGCACATCAACCTGTTATGCTAAATATTCAAAGTGAAATTATGAATATGCAGGTTTAGTGAGCTGATTCCGCTGAACAAGGCACGCCTGCGTGGAGGCGATGAGGGAGTGGGATGCCAGCATCAAGGCCGATCCCTTTGCTGAGTCTATGACCCTGTACTGGCGATAATGCAGGTGTCATTGACTATACTGCTCTTTATTACGAGCCGTGCAGCAGGGAACTCACTCTTCGGTGCAGACGACCCGACCCCTCATCACCCATCAGCAGGACGCCAGCCCAATGCTAAAAAAACTTATCCTTATCGCATCGTTAATCAGCTTATCGGCTCCAGCCTTTGCTGCCACGCAGTGCGGGCCGTTCTATCT
>Ga0207696_1001671_pt1 | contig 11575 bp, 11 predicted proteins | sample KBSS54metaG_FD_184403 | JGI IMG/M metagenome (GOLD analysis project Ga0207696, IMG submission 184403) | Switchgrass rhizosphere microbial communities from Kellogg Biological Station, Michigan, USA - KBS S5-4 metaG (SPAdes) (version 2) | ecosystem: Host-associated > Plants > Roots > Rhizosphere >...
CACCTGTGCCACAGCTATGTCGAGCAACACCTGCTGGGCATCAGCCGCGAACAGATCGGCTCCTGGCTGATGCGCTACTGGGACATGCCGGACGAACTGGCCACCGCCCTGCGCTTCCAGCACGACCCGAACTACGACGGCGCCTACGCCGAATACCCGAACCTCGTCTGCCTGGCCGTGCGCCTGCTGCGCAGTCGCGGAATCGGCTCCGGCCCGGATGAAGACATTCCGGATGCGCTGCTGGAACGTGTTGGCCTGAGCCGCGACAAGGCCAATGACGTTGTCAGCAAAGTGCTTGAGGCGGAAGTGCTGCTGCGTGAACTGGCTTCGCAGTTCAGCCAGGCCTGATTTGCGCTCATAAAAAAGGCCCCACACTCAACCGAGTGTGGGGCCTTTGTATTTGATCGTTCCCACGCTCTGCGCGGGAATGCAGCCCGTGACGCTCCGCGTCACAGCCTCACCCCAGACTCAAGCAGCCTTCGGCTTGGCCTTCCTAGGCTTCAAATACTTCATCAACCCCTGAAACCACATGACCAGCGCCGGGTTGCCCTTGAGCTGGATCGACTTGTCCTGAATCCCCTGCATGAACGCCAACTGCTTGTTCTTCGCCTGCATCGTGGCAAACCCGAACGCCGCATCCTTGAATGCAATCGCAAACGCCGGCTCCGCCACCACACCAGACTTGCTGGTAATGCGCTGATCTTTCACCACGAAATGCCGCGCCACTTTCCCGTCCAGAGTCTGTAGCTGAAACACCAGATCCTTGTCACCCAACTGCTGCTGGAACGCAGGATTTGTCCGACTGGCCTTACCCATCAACAGACCCAGCATCCACAGAAGAAAACGAAATTTCATGCGCACAGCCTCAAAAGGAAAATGAACGGCTGGGGGAGTGTAAGGGATTCGGATGGATTCGCCACTATCTTGGATTGATAGAAGACGATGCATTGCTTTTCCTGCCAGATGACTACCAAGTCACGATTTCCAGACCTCGAACCTGATCGTTCCCACGCTCTGCGTGGGAATGCATCCCGTGACGCTCCGCGTCACACCATCCCCCCGTCCTACACCTGAAGAAACACATTCCTGTAGGAGCTGCCGATAGCAGTGGTTTCTTGTTCCTCTACCCCGCAAATCCTTGGGAAATGTCCTTCAAACTGCGGTGCTGTCCATGAACTAGGCGAACTTGAGCATCATCGATAGCCTCTGTGTGTCACCGCAAAATCGGTGACCGGATGTGCAAGTCCGAAAACCGGGGCAAATCTTTCCAACTCCAAAAGGATTTACACCGATGATCGATCCAACCCTCACTGACGAAGAAGTTTCCCCCTACGAATTCCCGGACTCGAAAAAACTCCACGAAGCCGCCGAACGCGCCCTCGACCACCACTTCAAACCCACCACCCCACGCCCCAAACGCCTGGGTGGCCTGTTCGCCCTCTGCCCCGACACCGACGCCGAAGCCCTCATGGCCAACGCCTCCGAAGACCTCCTGTCCATCAGCGCCATCGCCGCCAACCTGGCCGACGACCTCGACGGCCCCCGCCGCTCGATGGCACTGGGCCTGAGCAGAATGGCGGACGGTGTGCGGTTGATGGTGGAAGGCACGCTCGATCACATTGAGTTTCGGGAGTATCAGGCCAAGCCGTAGCTGAATCGCGGGCGAAAAAAAGGGGACGTTGAGTCCCCTTTTCTCATGATTTCGGGATCACCACTGGCAACCCGTCTCAGGTGAAAAATCTATCCCGAAATCTTCCTCGAATGAGTACTTCTTCCCAGACTTGTAGTTCGTATAGACCATGCTGTAGACACGGGCACCCTGACTGACCATCTCATACTCACCTGTCAGAGCACCTTCGGAGACCTCCACCCAAGTCGTCGTGAATTCATAGGGTCGATCCTCTGCCAGGATTTCTTGCTCGGTGTTCCGATGCACAAGCGTAATAAATCGCTTGGACTGTCTATACCGGACACCCACCCCGCCCCATGTGGACACGGAGTCGTGATACGTCCTGAACTCAAAATTGATGTTCTTACCTTCCGACGAACGAAAACAGCGAACCTCGGTTGTGAGTTCCCCATAGGCAGCTAAAGGACAGAGCGATAGCGCAACCAAAGGCAGCACAGACAAATACTTCAAACTGGTCGTTCCTTAAGCGGTAGGTGATAACCACAAAACTGCATGGCAACCGTTCAGATGATTACGAAGCGCTAGAGCGAAAAGTCCAAAACCTCTTCAAGCACCCAGCATGCCCCTCGAACAAACCGGTATTCGAACACATAGTCCGTATCCGGCTTCTGCAGAATCGCCGTGGCACTGTTGCCCTGCACTTCCTTGACGGTCAACGTCAGGCCCTCGGCGTCGCGCTTTTCGCGAGCGGGGATGAGCGGAAATTTGATCTGATCATCGCTCACACTGCGCTTTTCCAATCCCGGCTCGGGATCGCCCGGTACGGTGGTGACCAGTTGCAGAGGTTGTTTAACATAGGCCCTCTGCACCTCCAGGCGCTCGGAAAACGCCGTGAGGAACGCCGGAAACTCATTGGCCGGACAAATAGCGTCGACAGCCCTGTCAGCGGCAGAAAACGGCGCAATCCTGTCCAGCTCGACGGCACGCTCCAAACTCATCCGCTCAATGCACTTGTTGACGGCGGTTCTGTGGGCAGGCGTATCCGCATCGATCTCGAACGCCTCCACCACGCAATTCGCATCCCGCAACTTGACCCACGCCCGCTGCGCCTCCTTGACCTTCGCCACATGCTCAGCGCCCATTGCAGAATCACGCTGATAGTGGGCTTCAAGCCGCTCCATCAGTTCGTGGTAACGGGCGTTCAACTGGGTGTCAGCGTTGGTTTTCGCCACTTCGGCGCATTGATCAACCTGCGCACTGCTGGATACCACTGTGCAGTCGCCATCAGCCAGCGCGATTGATGTGCACAACAGTCCGAAGGAGAGTGCTAGAAAACGGTTAAGCAAGTTCAATGGTTCAGTCCCTGATTTGATGATCACCCAATTACACGTTTTGCTCTGACTCTGTCCCCCTAAATGCAGTGACTTATCTTGATCGCGCCAGCACCTTGCGATGTCAACCGCTGCACGTTACGGGCTCCCGCCTGATCACCTTTGTCGGCCGCCATTTGGTAACAGGCCAACGCCCTAGACATATCCTTCGTTCCTAAGTCGCCAGCTTCGAACGAGCTGGCCAGGTAATTCATCCCATCAACTGAACCCATGGAAATCGCACGAATGACCTGTTCTTCTGCCTGTTTGGGGTGGAGGCAAGGACCGTCGTAATCGGTGGAGTTCCCCATACAAAAAAACGAGGCATAACCCAACGCACCACTCGGCGTCTTTGAAGCGGCTTTGAACAATGCCTCAACCTTGCTGGTTTCCAGCTGGGACGCCATCTGCGAAAGGCTCAGTCTTGCCGCTGACTCGCTCGCCTCTGGATCACCCGACTCTGCTGCGCAGACATAATTTTCCAGGGACGCTTCAATCAATTCCACAGTCAGAGGGTATTGCTCAAGAAAACCTAACCCTCCTAAAGCTTCAGCACGCTGTTCGCAGAAATTCTCAGCGCGGCTCATTCCGGGGTTACGAGTTGCGACAAGATCCTTCTCGCTGATCGACCAGTCTTCAACGCCTTCAAGCACCCAGCACGCCTGACGAGAGAAGTTGAAGATTTTTACATTGCTGTTGCCCGCACGCTTATCGACCACGTTGACGTGACTGTCATCGACCTCTTCAATCTCGACTCCAGGTGTGATGGCAGCCATCAGCGGGTAGGTGAAGGAAGCTCCGCTGACGCCCGAAGTCGAAGGCTCAAAGGTACTACGGTCCTTGCCTGCAACCGGCTTCAACACAAGCGACTTGACCGTCATCGCAGTGAGACGACGCTGTGATTCACTGCTGGCGGAAAACGCTGTCAGGAAAGCAGGGAATTCCTCCGAAGGACAAGCGCCGTTGGCCGGTGCTGTCGAAGTGCTCTTGTCGGATGCAAGAGCAGGGACGATCTTGTCCAGATACGCCGAGCGCTCGCGGCTCATTCTGGCGATGCACGAGTTGACCGCGAACACATGCGCCGGCATCCCCGTCTCGATGTCGAATGCCTCCAACGGGCAGTTCGCATCGCGCAATTTCAGCCATGCACGTTGCGACTCTTTAACCTTCGCGGCGTACTCCGCTCCCAACGCAGGATCTGCTCGATAGTCAGACTCAAGCCGCGCCATCAATTGCTTGTAGCTGACGTTCAACTGCGTATCGGCAGCCTTCTTCGCCGCCTCCGAGCAGGGCACCATTTCCAGGCTCGAGGTGACATGGCTGCAGTCATCCTGCGCGTACACCGCTGAAACAGGCAGCAGCACGGCCAGCAGGGTAAAAACAAAACGTTTCACTATGTTCTTCCTTGAGTCATTCAGGCTTTGCGTTTGGCGAATCGGGTGACGCATTGCTTGGGTATGTTCACTTCCCAATAGGTGCTGAGCAAAGCTTTACGTTTTTTATCGACACGCAAATTAACGAAGCCATCGCCGCAGTCCGGCCGCAATTCTTCGAAGGTGCCGGTTCTGGCTTGGTAGATGAACACCCGGTAGTAGTCGTAAGTCCCCATGCCGTCATCGAGTTGCCGGATCGCGAAATCCTTGGCGCCGTCGAAATTGAAATCATCGATCTGTACATGGAGCTTCAAAATCGATAGTTCGCGACTCGTTATGCATTTCGCCTTTAACCGCGACGTTCAGCGTGGAGCCTTCGAGAACCAGTGTTGCTTCGACGCCTTTGGTTGGGCTGAACGTAGTAGTTTCGGCTAACACCGGCATCGTCCACAGCAGGCCGAGGAGTGATACTGCTAGAGTTTTTGATCTCATGTGTTCGCCCTACTCCCACTTGCATCCGGACTCCAAAGAGGAATCGATGCTGGTGTTATTTCCAAAGTAGTAAACCTTGCCGTTGGACTTCTTCGTGTACGTCATCGAGACGATCTGCGCTCCTTGAGTCACGAGCTCGTAGGTCCCTGAGACCTTGCCACTGATGACTTCAGACCAGCTTCTGGTGCTCTGCCAAGGGGCATCGGCGCCGAGCATTTCGTTCTGGGTATCCGTCAACACAATGGAAATTGGCTCGCTGGACTTGGCGTACTTTACGAAGCCGCCTGACCATTTGCTGGAGGCGTCGTAAAAGGTACGGAATTCGAACTTCACCGGACTGTTTTCGGATAGTTCGAAGCAGAGTGATTCGCTGGTGACTGCACTGTGGGCGGCAAAAGGAAATAACGCCAAAAAACAAAAATATGACTTTTTCATATTTATTGGAACTCGTTAACCACGTACTATTTCTCAAGTAGCCGATGTAGTATTGCTATAAAAAAGTGGGCAGATTTATTTAAGACCCTGCCTCACTTACTAACATAGAGCAAAACAATTCAATCCGCCTCCTTTCGCACCACTAAAACGCAGACGAATCACATCACCCTTAAAATGCCCAAACAAATAATGGCACAACAACTAATTCAAACGCCCAAAAACTCTCTCAGGAATCTTATTTACCAAACCTTTTTTTTTCATTGCGTCACGATACTTGGCATAATAACTCCTAGCATCTTCACGCCTACCTAGAGCCCAAAGGGAGTCGGCTGCATTCAACTTCAATGGAATCCTATCTTCAGCAATCGGTAACAAATAATTATAAATCTGCATCGCTAAAAGATGCTCACCACCCTGAGCAAGATAGAATGCAATATCATTATACTCAGATATGTTTTTTCCAGGAGGATAGCACGCAAAATAAGATGGAGCCCCCATAAAAAAAGAGTCCTTAAGCGTATTCGCCCGCGAGTCTTCTTCAGTCAAGCCAATCGTTTCAGAAATTAGTTTTCTCGGAGGAACACCCCCTTTTGAAAACTCAAAAAACTCTCCCTGAGAACTCTTCCATTTATTACCTACCCACTGACCATCGCACTGTTGTACCGCGCCAATATTTTCTACACACCCAGTTTCCAACGAAACCATATCGCAATATGCCTGCGAAGAGACAATTTCATTTCCGTCCCCATCAACCATTTCCGCTGCATTAGTTCGCTGAACTACCACATACTTCTTATCAGTTGACAAACGGTTTATATCTGAACTTGCTACAACCCCCTCCTCGGAACCTTCTAACTTTTTCGGTAACGAATACAAACTAAATCCATATTTCTCGCTTCGATATTGAACATCACCCCACCCTCCAAAATCCTCATTATACTTATCAAAAATTAAAGCACTTTCATTATAGCCGATAATTTTTAACGGCTGTGCATCAGCATAGCTTACCCCAGCAAGCGAAGCCGAAAATAAAATCAAGAGAGAATATCTATTAAACATTTACCGCCGCCTTTAGCTTCGTATATCTAACATTAGGAGTTGTCATCCCGGTACGACCCGGGCCGTAAATATCAGTGATTTTCCGCTCATAATTAGCGTGATTACTCCCCCATGTACTTACATTCTTACTGACAGTGGGATTTTCTAAGAAAAATCTATCTAAAGCATTCTTAAGATTCTCCGCTACGTTACCAGGGCGGTTAACGTGCTCATCCAGAACCGTAGCCTGTCCGAGAGTCGATAAAAACAATTGGCCAACTGTAAAGTCGTAAGAGTTTGGTTTTTTTGACTGCAGCTCTTTCAAACGCTTTATAAAATCTGAAATCTGAAGTTCTACAAAGGAAGGAGACCCCACTGCACAAGCCAATGCAGAGACGGGCTTACATTGAATAACATTTCCAAATGTTGACTCTCCGCATCCGACTCTCAATTTGCTTTTTAATTCAGCACGCTCAAGCTTTTCGCCATTGGCAAATTCAGGATCCTTGTAATACATCTTCGGTTTATCAGAGCTCAAATCCAGATACCATCCTTGATTCTCAAAAAGCTCAGCAAATTCATCAGGATACTGTTCTTTAAAGGATTTCACTTGAATTGGAAATTCACCTGCACCCTGAGGGTTCACAGTTTTCTGCATCGCACCTGCAGAAATTAGTTCACTATCATAAGACTGAACTGTATTGATCTTCCCCTCATTTTCACACATAACGGCAATAACTTTCTTTTCAAAAGCCGTAACTTTACCAGCTGCTTCAAAATCAGCCCACTGAGGTACATCCCCTAGTTTTACCTCTCCCCACACTACAGGTCCGTAATGAGAGCCCCAGCGGGTAACCTTGACAACAACGTTACAGTTACACTGTTTTTTGTTGTTAAAGTTTCCTACCACCCCAACGGGATGCATATGCCAAACTTTACCGTCTGGGCTCAATGCCTCCTTCGTAGCAACTTCTTTCCACCACGACATCTCCTTGATTCGTTTCTTTTGCGCGACCCAATTTAAATTAGGTACATCTTCTGAATGCCCCATTAATCCATCCAATGCATCCCATTTGGCCGCATCATAGAACCACTCACTTTCATACTTAGTAACAAGCTGCGATATGGATTGCGCAAACCAAGGTTTTGCAAGTGCCACCTGTATTTCCGTAGTTGTCAGCTTATCATTCTTGTCTGTATCAATAATGTCGTACAAACCTTCCTTTACCGGCCCTTTAGTCGACTTACTGGCCATCGGGACAAAAGTAGCCTTCTCTTCTTCGGTAAGAAGATCACGGTCATGTAGAAATGAGGAGAGATGTTCAGCGTTACTACCGTTTTCTTCGATGAATTGGAATCCCTCCCAGTCCCATGGATTGTGGCGGGTGGTAATCAGATCTTTCTCGCCGAGCCATCCATTAATCGGATTCCCATGCGCATCGCCCAGAACCCCCTCAAGATGCCACCAACGAGTAGTGTTTGACGGAGCAGGACTTGAACCCACCCCAGGAGTTGTTACCGACTGCTTGATTTTTTTTGTAGCCGGCAACGCCTCTAGCACGCCAAGTGGAATAATCAAATCATATCCAATTACTACACCGGCATCGCTCACTTGTGGTGGGTTAGTCGCGTTGATATCTGGGCGATGGGTAATTAACTTCGTACCTTTATAAATTTTTAAAAGGCTTTTTTGATCCGCAGGCAAGGCAGCGGATTTATCTCGACTAAGAGAAACAAAGTTCTCAATATCTTCGCATGTAAAAACCTCTACATGGACCAAGTTACGAGCCGCTCCCTCATCGTGTTCCTGATAATGGCCGGCAAAACCCACCAACGCTCCAGCCTTAATAGCTACTGGATTATCGAGCAGAACAACCTTTCCCAGATCTTTGGGTTCGGTCTTGGTCTCAAGTGAAGGAAACCAAACATAACCGCCAACATTTCCGTTCTCATCAGCGGCAAGTGCGGGGACCGGTGCTCCACCCACGACCTTTACGAGTTTCCGATAGTTTCCAACTGCTCCCTCTTGGCTAATCTCAATTTGAGTGCCAGCGGGCAGTATCGACATAACCTCACCGGTAGTCGAACCGGTCCTACGCACTCTCAAACCCTTGGCTTGATTAGCAGGAATATTTTTCGCTAGCTCTCCAATCAGGTACTCATTTACGCCTTTACTGTTCATTTGGGCTTTGAATACCCACCCGCCTATAGCTGCGGATTGGTCAGCCTCTGGCGCCACACTGACAACTTTTAGCCATTTTCCATCTGTACTCGCGACTCCCGTTGTAACCGTGGTGCCACGGGGCAATGTAGTCAGAATATTGGTGTAGCCCGCTGTCCCTGGGAGATCGGCGCGTACGTTCAAACCCTCGACGGGATCACTCACACTCGCTTTTACCTGATAGCCACCATTAACCCAGTACGAAGGCCGTTCCAACATGGGTGTTTTCGTTCTGTAGCCTTCCATGTCCAACAGATGCATATAGAGACTATAAAACGTCAATAGCGGGCCCCCAGCCTGAGCGGCGCCCGAGTCGGCTGAAGGTGTAGGAGGAGCGGGCACCTCCAAGAGATGCTTTACCAGCACGAAGCCTGTCGAAGCAAAAGCAGTGCGATCCGTATATACCGTGGCCGGATAGGTGTCATCGATACGATAGGCAACTACTTGCCCATCAGCGATACAGCGTACCTCGCTCTGTGCAGAGACTAATCTGGAAGCCTCATCAAAATGCACGCCGCCATGCCACAAGCCATTGCTGCCAAGTGGGTAATAACCATCCTGCGCCTTCGCCAAGGCAGCGTAATACCGCTGTGGATCTGTGCCACCCGCACCATCTATCTTTATCGGGTAAGACCACTTTTTAACTTTCACTGGCTCTGTCATTTGTACTTTTACCTAATCCTTTTTGATCCGTTGGCGGTCAACCAGAGAACCTGATCATTCGCATTGGTCGAGGGTCAGCTTTCTGAGGCGGCGCATTCCCCAACGCCTGATCCATCAAACTCCCCGCCTTATCCTTATCCGCCGCCCCCGGCAGCACCGGCGGTTTAATCCCGATCCCAGTGCCACTTCCCGCCGAACCGCCAGCATTAATCTTCACCACCGGCCCAACCACCGTCACACCACCGCCATCGAGCTTGATGAAACTACCGCCGCCGAGAATCGTCAGCTCAGTCCCAGCTTCAATAACAATCTTGTCCCCAGCCTTGATGTGAATCTCTTTCCCGACACTGGTCAGTTGCGCCGTCCCGAGCTTCACATGCTGGCTCTCACCAATAGTGAGGTGGTCATCCATCCGCGCTTCAATCTTGCGGTCGCTGATGGTGGTGCGGTGTTCTTCTGCCTTCAGCTCGGTGTAGGTGTTCTTCACCACAGTGTCGTGGCGTTCATTCCCGACGCGAATCTTCTGATCGTGCTCAACGTTTTCATCCCAATCGCGCTGGGCGTGGATGAAGATTTGTTCGGCGCCTTTTTTGTCTTCGATGCGCAGTTCGTTGTAGCCACCGCCGCCCGGGGAGCTGAGGGTTTTGAAGACGCTGCGGGTTTTGTTCGCCGGCAAGGCGTACGGCACCGGGTTTTCCTTGTGGTACAGGCAGCCGGTCACCAATGGCTGGTCGGGATCACCTTCGAGGAAGGTGACGAGGACTTCCATGCCGATGCGCGGGATGGAGATGGCGCCGTAGCGGTCGCCGGCCCAACTGCTGGAAACGCGCAGCCAGCAGCTGGTCTTGTCGTCGGCCAGGCCTTCGCGGTCCCAGTGGAATTGCACTTTGATGCGGCCGTACTGGTCGCAGTGGATTTCTTCGCCTTTGGGGCCGGTGACCATGGCGGTCTGGCTGCCGAGCACGCGGGGTTTCGGGTGTTCGAGGGCCGGGCGGTAGAACACGTCCCACGGAGTGGCGAGGAAGGTGTTGCGGTAGCCCTGGTGGAAGTCGTCCTTGTTGTCGGTGGTGTCGCTGGTCACCGATTCTTCGAGGACTTGCGGCTGTTTGCCTTCGTGGAAGATTTCGGTGAGCAGCCACAGGTCGTTCCACTCGCTGCGCGGGTGGTCGGACATTTCCATGAAGTGGCCGCTGACCAGTCGGGTCTGGTCGCCGCGACCTTCGGCCTGACGGTAGTCGGCACGGTGACGTTCGAGGGCGCGCTGGCTGAGGAACTTGCCGCGCGCGCGGTCGATGAAGCGGCCGGGATAGTCGTAGTCTTCGAGATCCGGTTCAGTGCTCTCGCCATCGGGTTTGTACGCTGCTTCCATTTGCAGGCGCGGTTTTTCGAAGTCGTAATCACGGCGGGTGGTGCGGCTGGTGCGGGTTTCCAGACGCAGCCTGAAGCCTTTGATCACCGGCTCTTCGGCGACCATGCCGCTGCCCTGCACGTACGCGGTCGGCTGGCCGAGGTTCGGGAACACGGTCTGGTCATCGCCGAACACCAGCAGGTGACCCTTCTTGCTGTGCTGGAAGTGGTAGTGAATGCCTTCCTCTTCACACAGACGCTGGACGAAGTGCAGGTCGGTTTCGTCGTACTGCACGCAGTAGTCGCGATCCGGGCACGGCTGGCTCAACTGAAAGCTGTAGGCATTGCCCTTGATGCCGTGCTCGTCGAGGATCAGCGCGATGATTTTCGGCGCCGACATCTGCTGGTAGATGCGCTGGTTGGTGCGGTGATGCAGGTATTGCAGCTGCGGCACCAGCGAGACCTTGTAGCGGGTCAGGCGTTTGCCGGCATCGCCCTGGGCGACGCGGTAGATCTGGCCGTGGATGCCCGAGCCCTGCGGATCGAGGGCGAGGAACGCCTGTTTGTGCAGGAGTTTTTCCAGGTCCAGATCCGGGTTTTCGCTGACCAGTTCGAGGTCGAAACGGAACGGCTGACTGATGCCTTCGGTGCCGGTGAACGACAGCACTTGCAGGTCGCCCACGTAGTCTTCAACGGTCAGGCTGAAGTGCGTTTCGTTAGCTGGGTTGAACATAAAGTGCTCCCTGTTCGAATGTCATCCGTTACGCCCGCAGTCGCAAACGCTGCAACCAGGACGAAGTGGCGCCCAAGGCGTCACGCAATTGGTCGGCAGAGATAGTGCGCTCTGCCGCGTCAAAGGCCAGCGCGGTGCGCAGCGCGGGCCAGCAATGTGTTGGCAGATTTGCCGGGGCTTGCAGTTCGCGATCCAGGTGTTCGTCACGGGCCTGGGTCGAGGGCAAGCGGCGGAACGGGTGTTTGCCGCCCGCCAGTTCATAGATCACGCAGG
>Ga0207696_1001677_pt1 | contig 11534 bp, 9 predicted proteins | sample KBSS54metaG_FD_184403 | JGI IMG/M metagenome (GOLD analysis project Ga0207696, IMG submission 184403) | Switchgrass rhizosphere microbial communities from Kellogg Biological Station, Michigan, USA - KBS S5-4 metaG (SPAdes) (version 2) | ecosystem: Host-associated > Plants > Roots > Rhizosphere >...
GAATCCGCCGACGGCGATTGTGACTGACTGCAACACCCACGGCGACGGCGCAGCAATGGCGCTGGCGCAGCAGGGGCGGCTGACCGGTAGCGACCCGGTTTCGCTGGTGGTGTATGACGGCCTGCCGCAGGACAGCATTGTCGACGCCGACGTAGCAGCGGTGATCCAGTCCACCCGCGAGGGCGTGGGTAAGCAGATCGCCGACATGGTGCGCCAGCTCATCAATGGCGATGATCTCTCCCGTCTTCAGGTGCTCTGGCAGCCTGAATTTTCACCGGGCCAGACGGCCTAAATCACCGTAAAACTCTAAAGTCGATCACAGATCCGAAACGTTTGGGTTGGTATCCGAAACGTTTCGGATCAACACTCAGGACATCCGATGACAGGAGATGTCCGATGCAAGATTCCATTTTACGACTCGAAAGCACGACGGTAGACGTGGTGATCAAAACGCACCCGTTCGCCGAAATTGTCTACTGGGGGCCACACCTTCACCACTTTTCGCCGCAGGATGCGCAAAGTCTGGTTCGCCCGGTGGCTAACGGCAGGCTGGACGTGGATACCCCAGTGACGCTGATGGCCGAGCTGGGCCACGGTCTGTTTGGTGCGCCGGGCATTGAAGGCCACCGCCAGGGGCTGGATGGCTCTCCGGTGTTCAGGACCGTTGCCGTCGAACAGCAGCGTCAAAGCCTGACGATTACCGCAGAAGATGCGCACGCCGGGCTACGGCTGACAAGCGAACTCGTCCTCGATGAGAGCTGTGTGCTGGTGGTACGGCACGGTTTGACCAATCTGCGGGCGCAGCCGTGGCAGGTGGATCGGCTGGCCGTGACGCTGCCGGTTTCGGAGCGCGCGAAAGAGGTGATGGCTTTCCATGGTCGCTGGATACGCGAATTCCAGCCGCATCGCCTGACCCTTGAGCACGACAGTTTTGTGATTGAAAACCGGCGCGGGCGCACCTCCCACGAACACTTCCCGGCGCTGATGACCGGCACACCCGCATTCAGTGAAATGCAGGGCGACGTGTGGGGTGTGCATCTCGGCTGGAGCGGCAACCACCGCCTGCGCGCTGAAGTGAAAACCGATGGCCGCCGCTACGTGCAGGCCGAAGCGCTCTACCTGCCGGGCGAAATGGCGATTGCCGAGGGCGAAACCCTCTGGACGCCGAAATTGTACGCCAGCTACTCCGCGCAGGGGCTGAACGGGATGAGTCAGCAGTTCCACCGCTATCTGCGCGAGAACATCATTCGCTTCCCGCAAAACAAGCCGCGACCGGTGCACCTCAATACCTGGGAAGGGATCTATTTCAACCACAATCCGGACTACATCATGCGGATGGCCGACGAAGCGGCGGCACTGGGCGTGGAGCGCTTCATCATCGACGACGGCTGGTTTAAGGGGCGCAACGACGACCACGCCGCCCTGGGTGACTGGACTCTCGACGAGAAAAAATACCCTAACGGCCTGATGCCGGTGATCAATCACGTCAAAAATCTCGGCATGGAATTTGGTATCTGGGTGGAGCCGGAAATGATTAACCCCGATTCCGATCTCTACCGCGCGCACCCCGACTGGGTGCTGGCGCTGCCGGGCTACCCGCAGGCGACGGGGCGACACCAGCTGGTGCTGAACCTGAACATTCCTGAAGCTTTTGAGTATTTGCTGGAACGCATGAGCTGGCTGCTGGGCGAACATCCGGTGGACTACGTGAAGTGGGACATGAACCGCGAGCTGGTGCAGCCGGGCCATCTCGGTAAAGCCGCTGCCGACGCGCAAACGCGCCAGTATTATCTCCTGCTTGAGACACTCGGCCAGCGCTTCCCGCACGTGGAATTTGAATCCTGCTCGTCCGGCGGCGGACGCATTGATTACGAAGTCCTGACCCGTTGCCACCGCTTCTGGGCATCCGATAACAACGATGCGCTGGAGCGCAACACCATCCAGCGTGGAATGAGCTACTTCTTCCCGCCGGAGGTGATGGGCGCACATATCGGTCATCATAAATGCCACGCCACGTTCCGCCAGCACAGCATCGAGTTTCGCGGGCTGACCGCGCTGTTTGGGCACATGGGGCTTGAGCTGGACCCGCTCACCGTCGATGAGCACGAGCGTGAAGGCTACCGCCGTTACGCCGCGCTGCACAAGCAATGGCGCGATGTGATTCACCACGGCACCCAGTGGCGCGTGGATATGCCGGACGCCACCACCCAGGTGCAGGGTATAGTGAGCGAAGACCAACGGCAGGGGCTGTTTATTGTCAGCCAGCTGGCGATGCCGGATTACACCCTGATGATGCCGCTGCGCATGCCGGGGCTTGCAGCGAACGCGCAGTACCGCATCACCCTGCTCGATCATCCAAATATCCGCCTCACCGGCGAAGGTGGTCACACCATGCGCAAACTCCCGGCATGGATGGAAGCGCCACAAACGGTGAGTGGAGAATGGCTGATGCAGGCGGGGCTGGTACTGCCGATTCTGGACCCGGAAACCGCCATTCTGATTGGCGTTGAACGCGTGTAAGGGTGATGGGCCGGGCGACCGGCCCTGAGTTGAGGATAAAAATAATGAACACGACTGCCTGTACCCACAAAGACAACCCCAATTTCTGGATTTTCGGGGCGTTCTTCTTTCTCTACTTCTTCATTATGGCCACCTGCTTTCCGTTCCTGCCGATCTGGCTGTCGGATATCATCGGCCTGAATAAAACCCATACGGGGATTGTTTTCTCCTGCATTTCGCTCTCGGCGATTGCGTTCCAGCCGGTGCTGGGGGTGATCTCTGACAAGCTGGGGCTGAAAAAGCACCTGTTATGGATCATCGCCATTTTGCTGTTCTTGTTCGCCCCCTTCTTCCTCTATGTTTTCGCGCCGCTGCTGAAAATGAATATCTGGCTCGGGGCGCTGAGCGGCGGGCTGTATATCGGCTTTGTCTTCTCGGCGGGCTCGGGGGCGATTGAGGCCTATATCGAGCGAGTGAGTCGCAACAGCTTCTTCGAATACGGTAAAGCGCGGATGTTCGGCTGCCTGGGCTGGGGGCTGTGCGCCTCCACGGGCGGCGTGCTGTTCAGTATCGATCCGTCGTTTGTTTTCTGGATGGGCTCAGGCGCGGCGCTGTTGCTGATGCTCCTGCTGGTGGTCGCCAAACCGAAGCCAAACCAGACCGCCGAAGTGATGAACGCGCTGGGCGCCAATCAGCCGCAAATCACCGCCAAAACCGTCTTCACCCTGTTCCGCCAGCGCAAAATGTGGATGTTTATTTTGTATGTGGTTGGCGTGGCCTGCGTGTATGACGTGTTTGATCAGCAGTTTGCCACCTTCTTCAAATCGTTCTTTGCGACGCCGGAACAGGGGACGCGCGCCTTTGGTTTTGCGACCACGGCCGGAGAAATTTGTAACGCGATCATTATGTTCTGCTCGCCGTGGATCATTAACCGCATCGGCGCGAAAAACACCCTGCTGATTGCCGGGCTGATTATGGCCACGCGCATTATCGGCTCGTCCTTCGCCACTACCGTGACGGAAGTCATCGCCCTGAAAATGCTTCACGCGCTGGAAGTGCCCTTCCTGCTGGTGGGGGCGTTTAAATACATCACTGGCGTGTTTGATACCCGCTTGTCTGCGACCATCTATCTGATTGGCTTTAACTTTGCCAAACAGTCGGCGGCCATTTTCCTGTCGGCGTTTGCGGGGAATATGTATGACCGGATCGGCTTCCAGGACACCTATCTGATGCTCGGATGCATTGTGCTGGCGGTGACGGTGATTTCGGCGTTTACGCTGAGCAGCAGGCAGCAAATCGCGGCAGGACGCGGCACGCTGGAGGCAAGCTAAATAAAGGAAAACGCTGCCGCGAGTGCGGCAGCGTGAACGGTTACTCGAGGAAAAACACCTCTTTCAGCTCCGCGCTCACCGGGCTGTTGTCCGGATTTGCGGGCATCACATCGCGCATGTGTTTCCACCAGCGCTGGCACACGTCAGTATTCGCCACTGCGTTCCAGCGCTCTTCCGATTCAATCTCAACGCTGGCAAACAGCAGGTTGCGTTCCTTGTCGAGATAAATGGCGTAATGGTGCGCACCGTGGTCTTTCAGCACCGATTCCAGCTCCGGCCAGATCGGGGTGTGGCGGCGCTGATACTCCTCGTGAGCGTCAGGGTTCACCTGCATCACAAAGGCTTTGCGGATCATAGGGCCTCCAGATACAGCTCGCGCACATCGTCGCGGCTGGCAGTGCGTGGGTTACAAGGTGCACACGGATCGGCGAGGGCTTTATCCAGCCAGCCTTCGATATCCGCTTTGGTCACGCCAAGCTGGCTGAAGCCAGAAGGAATACCGACGCGCGTACTCAGGGCGCGAATGGCGTTGATCGCCTCCATGCTGGCCGCTTCATCGCTCATCCCGCGCGTCTCCACGCCCATCGCCTGCGCCACGCGGGCGAAACGCGCCACCGCGTTCGGGCGGTTAAAGTTTTCGATGATCGGCAGCAGGATGGCGTTGCAGACGCCGTGCGGCAGATTGTGCGTCGCCCCCGGCTGATGCGCCAGCGCGTGAACCAGCCCTAATCCGGCGCTGTTAAACGCCATACCTGCCAGATACTGGCCGAATGCCATCTGTTCGCGTGCTTCGAGGTTGTGCCCGTCGTCGACGGCTTTCGGCAGCCAGAGGCTGATGAGGCGAATCGCTTCGAGGGCGTTAGCATCGGTGAGCGGGTGAGCGCCGACGGAAACATAGGCTTCGATGGCGTGCGTCAGGGCGTCCATCCCCGTTGCGGCGGTGACAGAGGCGGGGATGTCGAGCATCACGCTGGCATCATCCACGGCGATATCCGGGATAATATTGGGGTCGATAATCACCTCTTTTACCTGACGCTCGCTGTCGATGATCACCGCATTGCTGGTCATCTCCGCCGCAGTACCTGCTGTGGTGTTAATGGCCACCAGCGGTACACCGGCGTTTTTGACGTTGCCGACACCGGAATAGGCGGTCGACGGGCCAGGGTTAGCGGTGAGGATTTTAATCGCTTTCGCCGTATCAATCGGGCTGCCGCCGCCGAAGGCGATAACGTAATCGCAGCGGGCGCTCTGATAGGCCGCAAACCCTTTCTGTACCAGCGTTTCCGTCGGATTCGGGAACACTTCGTCAAACAGGTGATACGACATCTGATGGGCGTCCAGGGCGGTAAACAGGCTGTCGAGCAGCCCCATTTTCACCAGCTGTCCGTCAGTGACGATAAGCGCTTTGCCCCACTGTTTGCTCGCCACCAGATTGACCATGTCACCGATCGCGCCGGCTCCGTGCAGGCTGATTTTGGGAAGTGCCAACATAAAACTCATGATAATTCTCCTTAATTACTGTGATTTTTATGCCCGGCGGCGCGACGCTTGCGGGGCCTGCGGTCAGGCAGGCCAGATAAGCGAAGCGCCACCCGGCATTAGATCCGTCTTCGCTGCATAATCCGGCGGGTGATAATTGGCAGCGAAATCACCACTATCAGCATCGCGCCGATAATCACCGACATCACAATGCCGGGCACGTTGAGCAGGCTCAGGCCAAAGGTCACCAGGCCCATCAGGAAGGCGGCGATAATCACGCCCACCATGCTGCCTGAGCCGCCGAGAATATTGACGCCGCCGAGCACCGCCATCGTCACCACCGCCAGTTCCCAGCCCATCGCAATCGTCGGGCGCGTACTGCCGAGGCGCGAGGTGAGCAGCACCGAGGCCAGCCCCGCCATCAGCCCGACCAGCGCGAACAGCAGCAGGTTGTGGCGCTTCACGTTGATACCTGAAAACCACGCCCCGGTCGGGTTATTGCCGATGGCGTACGTCCGGCGGCCAAAATTGGTGCGATGCAGCACGAAGGCAAACACCGCCGCCAGCAGGATAAACAGCGCGAATTCAAACGACAGCGCGCCCCACACATAGCCCTGCCCGAACCAGGCGAAGCTCTCGGGCCAGGTGTTCAGCGCCTGATCGCCGAGCAAAATGTAGGTAATGCCGCGATACAAACTCATGGTGCCGATGGTGATCACGATGGACGACAGGTTAAAGCGCGTGACCAGAAAGCCGTTGAACAGCCCGCACAGCAATCCGACGCCTAATCCCACGCAGACCAGCAGCGGCGTATCTACACCCGCCGCCGCGCAAAAGCCCATCGCTGTCGAGCTGAGCGCGATGGTCGATGCCACCGACAGGTCGATTTCACGGGCGATGATTAGCATCGCCATCGGCAGCACAATGATCGCTTTTTCGGTGAAGTTGAACGTCGCGTCAGAAAGATTCCAGATATCGAGAAAATAGGGCGAGGCGAGGGCGTTGACGATAAACACCGCCAGCGTTACCGCCAGCAGGAAGCCCTCCCAGCACAGCAGACGCTGGAAAATCCCCGTCGCGGCCGGACGATTTTTGATCTCTTCCGAAGTCATCATTTTGCTCATGAGTTCACCGCCTGTTTCTGACGCGCCAGCGCCGCATCGCGCAGGATCAGCCGTCCTTTGCGTTTATTGCCGCGTTCATTGAGCAGCACCGCAATCACGATCACCGTCCCGGAAATCGCCATCTGCCAGAACGGAGAGACGCCAATCACCGGCAGCGCGTTATTGATCACGCCAAGGAACAGCGCGCCAAACAGACAGCCCAACACCCGGCCCGTGCCGCCCATGGTGCTGATACCGCCGATGACGCACGCGGCGACCACCTGCAGCTCAAAGCCGTTGGCGACATCGACGTAGGCGACAGCGAAACGTGAGATCCACAGATAGCCGCAGAATCCGGCCAGCGCGCCTGACAGGCAGAAGCTGACGAACTGCATTTTGCCCGCGTTGATCCCGGTGTAATACGCCGCCGTGGCGTTGCCGCCTGCGGTGTAAAGGGCGCGCCCGGTGCGGCTGTAGCGCAGGAAATAGCCGACCAGCAGCAGGGCCGCAATCGCGCACCAGCTCAAAACGGGCAGACCGAGCAGTGACGCGCGCGGCAGGGCGAGGAAATCCGCGCCCATCTGGTTGGAGTTCACCCAGCCACCGCCGGTGAGCAGGAAGATAATCCCGCGATAGATGCTCATGGTGCCGAGCGTCACCACAATCGCCGGAATACCCAGTTTCCACACCAGCAGACCGTTAATGACGCCCATCAGCAGGCCGAGCGCCGTTGCCAGAATCAACAGCGCCCAGACGGGCACGGCGGGATAATGGAAGTTAATCAGGGCGACAATCATCCCCGTCAGCGCCAGATTCGCCGCCATCGACAGGTCGATGCCTTTGGTCAGCAGAACCATCATCTGGCCGAGGGCGAGAATGATGAGAATCGAGGTGTCGTTAAACATCTCCACCAGGTTTCCCGGTGCGATAAACGACGGCACGCGGCTGCCGATGGCAATGATCATCAGTACAATCACCGCCCCCAGCAGGGCTTCGCGGTGTTTCAGGAGTTGCTTCACCATTACGCGGCCTCCTGTTTTGCACCGCTGGCTGCGCTGACGATGGTTTCCGCCGTCGCCCCGCCCGCCGGGTATTCCGCCACCATCAGCCCTTCATGCATCACGATGATACGGTCGGCCATGCCCATCACTTCCGGCAGTTCCGACGACACCATAATCACCGCCAGCCCCTGTCCAACCAGCTCGGACATAAACTGATGAACGGCCGCTTTCGAGCCAATATCGATACCTTTTGTCGGCTCATCGAGGATGATCACCTCAGGATGCGTCGCCAGCCATTTGCCGATCACCACTTTTTGCTGATTGCCGCCGGAGAGGGTTTCGACCGGCTGTTTCCAGCTAAACGCCTTCACCTGCAGCCGTCTGGCGTATTCATCGGCCAGCGCCCATTCGCGGTCCTGATTTAACACCCCGCCGGGATTGAGCCTGCTGAGCTGCGGCAGGCTGATGTTCTGCGCAATCGACAGTTCGATAATCGCTCCCTGCTTCTGCCGCTCTTCCGGCACGCAGACAATTCCCGCGCGGATGGCATCGGCTGGCTGGCGGAAATTCTGCGCCTGACCGTTCAGCACAATCTCGCCGGAGGAGGGACGGGTGACGCCGGAGAGCGCCTGCATCAGCTCGGTACGCCCGGCCCCGACCAGCCCGTAAAAGCCAAGGATTTCGCCTTTGCGCAAGGAGAATGAGATGTGCGCGAATTCGGTCGGATGGCAGAGGTCTTTGACCTCCAGCACCGTCGCCCCTTTTTCGCACGCCACTTTCGGGAAGGTCTGAGTGATAGCCCGGCCTACCATCATCGCCACCATCCGCTCTTCGGTGATGTCGTTGATCGCCCCTGCGCCGACGAACACGCCGTCGCGCAAAATGGTGTAGTGATCCGCCAGCTCGAAAATTTCGTCGAACTTGTGCGAGATAAACAGGATCGCTTTGCCTTCCTGTTTCAGGCGCTCAACGATCTGATAAAACTCGAGGATTTCGTGCTGCGACAGGGCGGCGGTGGGTTCGTCGAGGATCACCACCTGCGCCTCAAACGACAGGGCGCGGGCAATGGCCACCATATGGCGCTGGGCGATACTCAGCGTTTTAAGCGTCGCGCGCGGGTCGATTTGCACCTCCAGGCGGGTGAGGATCTCCTGCGCCCGGCGGTGCATCTCCGGCCAGTCGAGCTTTCTGAAAAAGCCTTTATGCAGATACTGGCCGACAAAAATATTTTCGGTCACCGACAGCTCATCAAAAAGCACGGTTTCCTGATGAATAGCGGTAATCCCGACTTTGTGTGCCGATTCCGGCGTCGGGAGATGAATGGGGATGGCTTTATAGAGGATTTCGCCCTCTTCGGGCTGATAAATCCCGGTCATCACTTTGACCAGCGTCGATTTGCCCGCGCCGTTTTCACCGATAAGGGCGGTGACTTTGCCGGGCCAAAGCTCAAGCTGTACGTTCTCAAGGGCGCGCACACCAGGGAAAACCTTGGTGATGCCCTTAAGCTCCAGCAGCGGTGTGGATGCGTTCATGAGAGTTCTCCATCAAAGGGGATCTTGTGGGCCGGATGGCGCGACGCTTCTCCGGCCTACAAAACGCATCAGAAGATTTTTGAGAACTTATCGATATTGCTCGCATCGTAGACGAACGGCTCAGCCATCGCGCCGCTACCGTCGGCATCGAGCTTCACTTTGCCCAGTTTGCCCATGCTGGCTTCATCTTTGGTGGCGGTGCCTTTCACCAGGTCGTCGGCTAAATAGGTGGCGGCGTAACCCAGATCGATCGGGTTCCAGATCGCGAAGCTTTTGCTCGCCCCGGATTTCACCGCGCCGGCCATTTCAGACGGCAGGCCTAACCCCGTCACATACACTTTGCCGATTTTGCCCTGGTCTTTCACCGCCTGCGCGGCAGCCACGATCCCGACCGACGACGGGGAGACGATCACTTTCAGATCGGGATAGGTTTTCAGCAGGCCAACCGCTTCGCGGTAGCTCTTATCCGACAGATCGTCGCCATAGGCTACGGTCACCAGATTGACGGACGGATACTTCGGCAGCACCTTTTTCATCTCGGCAATCCAGGTGTTCTGGTTTGTGGAGGTCGGGGTGGCGCTTAATACCGCCACGTCGCCTTTTTCGACGTTCAGGGCTTTCAGCGCATCGGCGGCCAGCTTAACGTTGGTTTCACCGATCAACGCGTTATTAGACGGATTCAGGTGGATCTGTCGCCCGGCTTTTGCCACGCCGGAATCCCATGAAACCACTTTGATCCCACGCTGCATCGCCTTTTTCAGCACTGGCACCAGCGCATCGGGATCGTTCGCGGAGATGGCGATCGCATCCACCCCTTGCGCGATCAAACCGTTCAGCACTTCGATCTGCGCTTCGGCGGTGGTGGTGGTCGGGCCGGTATAAATGACTTTCACATCACCCAATTCTTTGGCGGCCTCCTGCGCGCCCACGTTCGCTGCCTCGAAGAATCCATTTCCGAGAGATTTCGCCACCAGGGCGATTTTTACTTCTGCTAAAGCGGAACCGGACAACGCCAGAGCGGCAACGGTGAGGATTAAGCTTGTCTTTATTTTCATTGCTTTTACTCCACTGAATTGAGTGTTGTGTAGGGTTTGCAGGTGTTTTTTCGCCCCGTCTCAATGAGCGGGGCGCGATGTTTTTATTTGTACAGCTCTAGCGCCGATTTCAGCGGGGTGACGCCAAAGCGTTTACCCAGCGCAATCAGCTCTTCCTGAGTGATGGTCTGTTTCATTCCGCCCATGGAATAGACCTTAACCAGCACTTCAGCCGACTTCTCAGCGGTGTCGATCAGGCCAAAGGCTTCATCAAGCGTCGGGCCACTGCCGAAGACACCGTGGAATGGCCACAGTACCAGGGAATGTTTTTGCATCTCTTGCGCGGTGGCTTCGCCGATTTCATCGGTGCCTGGCACCATCCACGGCAGAATGCCCACGCCGTCCGGGAAGACCACCAGACATTCGGTGCTCCCTTCCCACAGTTTGCGGGTGATGAAATCCGTGGTGTTTTCCAGCACGTAGGTCAGGGCGATCAGGTTGGTCGCGTGGCAGTGCATGATCACGCGGTCTTTGCCGTCCGTCGCTTTGATGCGCTCGCAGTGGGAGAGGAAGTGCGCCGGGAGTTCAGAGGTCGGCACCGCTTCGTTCGTCAGCCCCCAAAGAATGTGGTAGCCCGCGCCGTCGCTGTCCACTTTTACCACGCCTAAATTCGCTGCCGGATCGAGCTGCACATTGCGGAAGAACTTGCCGGAACCGGTGACGATAAACGGCGTATTGGCGAGCAGCGGCATCGGCTGGCTCAGGGCGATATAGCGCGGTTTCGGGTGGAAATCCGCTTCGAACGGCGCAATGTCGGCGTCGTCCAGGCGCAAGGTCAGGTTGCCGCCGTTGCGCTCGTCCCAGCCTTTTAGCCAGGCGTCGGTGGTGGCTTTGATCATGCCCTGGACGAACCAGGCGTTGGTGATGGTGTGCATAGTCTTGTGATTCCTTTGAAAATGTCGGGCGACGCGTAGCGATCCCCGCTGACAAGTGTTCGTAAGCCCGGCAGGCGAAGCGCCGCCGGGCGCTGTTTTAGCTGCGAGTCGCTAACACCTCTTTCTCATACGCCCGCACGTTGTCCAGCCACTGGCTGCCCGCTGGCGCATCGTTGCGCTGACAGTACATTTCCCACACGGCCTGCCACGGCAGGGATTTCTGCTCTTCCAGCAGCGCCAGACGCGCCGTGTAGTCGCCTTGCTCTTCCAGCGCGCGCAGGGCCGCCGTCGGCTCCAGCAGCGCGCGCAGCAGGGCTTTCTTCATGTTGCGGGTACCGATCACCCACGCCGCAATGCGGTTGATCGAGGCGTCGAAGAAGTCGAGACCGATATGCACGCGGTCGAACAGATCGTGACGAATAATTTCGCTGGCGATGGCCTGAGTCTCGTCATCCAGCAGGACCACGTGGTCGCTGTCCCAGCGAACCGGGCGGCTCACGTGCAGCAGTAGGCGCGGGATGTACAGAATGGCGGCGGAGATTTTGTCGGAGATCACCTCAGTCGGATGGAAGTGGCCCGCATCCAGGCACAGCGCCGTCTGGCGGCTGGTGGCGTAGCCC